>DGYMR06203__coassemble_609_pt1 | contig 50402 bp, 41 predicted proteins | sample DGYMR06203__metabat2_low_PE_024 | metagenome-assembled genome bin DGYMR06203
TTTGGTGCCGGAAGATTGACAAAAAGCGCAGCTTGCGCTATACTGGATACAGAAAAGGGTGCTGCCGGACAAACGGTAGTTCCCCGTGTTTGGTTAAAGAAGTAACCGCACAAGTTGGGAAGCTGGGCGGTTACTTCTTTTTGTTTTTGTGTTAAATGGCAAGCCCCCGCTTCTCCCATGGGAAAAGTGGGGACCTTTTTTACAGTTTCTTGTAGCCGGGGGGCTCGTCGGCGGCGCAGCGGCGCTCCATCAGCCAGGTGTCCAGCCAGCGGCCGTGGCAGTCCCGGGCGATCCGCTCCCGGCGGCCCACCTCCCGGAAGCCGCATTTGCGGTGCAGCCGGTAGCTGGCCTCGTTGTCCTGCAGGACGGTGGACTGCAGCGTCCAGTAGCCGGCCTGCTCGGCGGCGGCGCACAGGGCGCTCAGCAGGTGGCAGCCGTAGCCCCGGCCCCGGTAGCGCTCGCCCACATAGATGCTCACTTCCGCCACGCCCCGGTAGCACCACCGCATGTTCACCCGGGACAGCACCGCCCACCCGGCGATGGCCCCGTCCGGGGCCAGGATCACCAGCCGGCACTCCCGGATGTGGGAGGCGTCCCAGGCGCGGTAGGGCGGGCAGGCCGTCTGGAAGGTGGCGTGCTCGGTGGCGATGCCCTCCCGGTAGATCTCGGCCACCGCGGGCCAGTCGGCGGGCTCCATGGGGCGGATCAGCATACATTCTTCTTCCATTGGATCGTCAATTCTTTCGTATCAGGATTGGCCCGTCAGCTCTGCTTCGGTGACGTAGCCGGAGGCGATCACCTTGGCCCGCATCGCTGCGTACAGCTCGGCCTCGGTGGTCTTGACATAGGGGTCGACGAACACCACGCCGACGCCGAACAGCAGCAGGCCCAGCAGGTTCCACCCAAAAAAGGACAGGTCCAGCACAAAGATGTTCCACTTTTCGCCGTCGGTCATCATGGTGCAGATCTCAAAGGCGCGGTCGGCGGTCAGGTCGGGGTTCTCGGCCAGAAGGAACGGGATGAAGCGGTACTGGTAGCTCTTGACGATGCCGGGGATGATGAGCAGCAGGCTCCACAAAAAGACCTTCAGGTTCATGAAAAACATGACCCCCACCGTGTTCCAGTAGCCGCGGGTAAAGCCCGAGAAGAGGACGCCCAGCGAGGCGGGGCCGGACCGGTTCTCGGTCAGGTAGCGGGCCTGGCCCACCTGGATCACCGGCGTGACCAGGATGCCCCAGCACAGCACGGCGGCCAAAAGGAGCAGCAGGGCAAAGACGCCGACGCCCAGGATGATGGGCAGCAGCAGCGGCACCAGCGCGGAGAAAGGGAACCCGGCGCTGCCGGCGATGGATGCAGCGCCCTCCGGCAGGCCGGACGGGGCGCTGTCGGCGCCAAAACGATAGTTCAGGTTGAAGTCGCCGCCGCACAGCAGGGAGACGATCAGGCAGGCCAGAAAGACCCGCCAGTAACTGCGCCGCAGGATGTCTTTGGCGTTGGCTTTCAGCAGGGCGCGCGTCCACATAGAGCAGACCTCCTTTTCAGGTTGCAGAAAAGCTCGGCTTGTTTCGTTCGGTGGACTTCAGTATAGCAGATTTTTGCCGAAAGCACAATGGCGGCGGCGAACCGCAAAAGTTTTTGACAAGAAGGGCCGGACAGGGTACAATAGAAAAAACTGGCCTCGCGGCCGGTTCTGCTTTTACGGCAGGGAAAGGAAAGACCCATGACGTCCAAGATCAAACAGACCCTCTGCACCGCTGCGGCGGGGGCGATGCTGGCGGCCCTGCTGGCCGCGCCGGCCCAGGCGGCCGCGCCCCATCTGACCCCGGACTCCACCGTGGCCGAACTGCACGGCAACGAAGGGATCGTGGGCTCCGGCTTTGACAGCTGGGACCGCGGCACCCTGCTGCCGGAACAGCCCTGGGAGTACCCCCAGTGGAGCCTGCGCCGGTACATCGGCGCGCCGGTGGACGACGCCGTCGCCGCCCTGAACCTGGTCATCGACAATTACAACCAGGGGGTGCGGGTGACCTACCCCCTCTACACGGCGGAGGAGATCGCCGCCGACCCCACCCGGGCCTCGGCCGAGCTGTATTATTTCCCGGCAAAACAGCCGGGGGCCAAGTACGCCCTGGTCCTGTCCGGCAACATGATGGAGCGCACCGCCCGGATCAAGGAGGGGTGCAGCGCCGTGGCCCAGCTGCATGATATGGGGTATGCGGCGTTCATCCTGAACTACCGGGTGGGCCGGGAGCTGAAGGACAACGCCAACTACCAGGACCTGGTGCGGGCGGTCCAGTACATCACCGCCCACGCCGGCGAGCTGCAGGTGGACCCGGAAGACTACGCCCTGATGGGCTTTTCCTCCGGGGGGCAGCTGTGCGCCATCTTCGGCACCGACCGGATGGGGTACAAAACCTACGGCCTGCCCAAGCCTGGCGCGCTGCTGCTGGCCTACCCCATCCTGAACTACGTCTACGGCAAGCCCATCCTGTTCTACCTCTACGACGGGGCCAGGCCGGGGGACCATCTGGCCCCGGGGGACTACTACTACAACATCGAGATCCCGGCGGAGGCCACGGCGGATTTCCCCGCCACCTTCCACTGGTACGGCAGGAACGACAGCAGCCTGAACGGGATGTTCCCCCAGTGGCAGAGCCAGGCGCTGGACGAGGCGCTGGAACGCTTCGGCGTGCCCCACCAGCTGGTGATCTATGACAAGGCGCCCCACGGCAGCGGCAACGGGGCCGGCACCGACGCAGCCGGCTGGATCGAACAGGCCGCCGCCTTCTGGGATGCCGTCACTGCCTGAGCCGGGAGGGAAAAGCAACGGATATGAACGCAAAGACGAGCATGGCCGCCGCCCTGGCCGCGGCGGCGCTGGCCTCCCTGCTGGCCGTCCCCGCCCGGGCCCTGCCCGCGCCCCCTGTCACCCCGGACACCACGGTGGCGCAGATGCGCGCCAACGAGGGGATCGCGGGCTCGGGCTTCAACACCTGGGACCGGGGCACCCTGTTCCCCGAGCAGCCCTGGCAATACGGCAACTGGACCCTGCGCCGCTTCGTCGGCCCCACCGTGGACGACGCGGTGGCGGGTCTGAACCTGGTCATCGACAACTACAACCGGGGCCTGCAGGTGACCTACCCCCTCTACACGGCGGAGGAGATCGCCGCCGACCCCACCCGGGCCTCGGCCGAGCTGTATTATTTCCCGGCAAAACAGCCGGGGGCCAAGTACGCCCTGGTCCTGTCCGGCAACATGATGGAGCGCACCGCCCGGATCAAGGAGGGGTGCAGCGCCGTGGCCCAGCTGCATGATATGGGGTATGCGGCGTTCATCCTGAACTACCGGGTGGGCCGGGAGCTGAAGGACAACGCCAACTACCAGGACCTGGTGCGGGCGGTCCAGTACATCACCGCCCACGCCGGCGAGCTGCAGGTGGACCCGGAAGACTACGCCCTGATGGGCTTTTCCTCCGGGGGGCAGCTGTGCGCCATCTTCGGCACCGACCGGATGGGGTACAAAACCTACGGCCTGCCCAAGCCTGGCGCGCTGCTGCTGGCCTACCCCATCCTGAACTACGTCTACGGCAAGCCCATCCTGTTCTACCTCTACGACGGGGCCAGGCCGGGGGACCATCTGGCCCCGGGGGACTACTACTACAACATCGAGATCCCGGCGGAGGCCACGGCGGATTTCCCCGCCACCTTCCACTGGTACGGCAGGAACGACAGCAGCCTGAACGGGATGTTCCCCCAGTGGCAGAGCCAGGCGCTGGACGAGGCGCTGGAACGCTTCGGCGTGCCCCACCAGCTGGTGATCTATGACAAGGCGCCCCACGGCAGCGGCAACGGGGCCGGCACCGACGCGGCCGGCTGGCTGTACGACGCCGTGAGCTTCTGGGAAGCCGTCACGGCCTGAACCGAAAGGGGGAACGGAACGATATGAACGCAAAAAAGACGGCGGCCGCCGTCCTGGCTGTGGCGGCGCTGGCCTGCGGGCTGGCCGTCCCGGCGGGGGCGCTGGGCCAGCCCAACATCACCGCCGGCACCACCATGGGGGAGATCCGGGCCAACGAGAGTTTGCAGGCCTCCGGTTTCGATACATACGACCGGAACGTCCTGATCCCGGAACAGCCCTGGATGTACGACGACTGGACCCTGGAAGAGTATCTGGGCGGCACCGCCCCCGACGCGGCCCAGGGCCTGAACCTGGTCATCGACAACTACAACCGCGGGGTGCAGGTCACCTACCAGATCTACACCCCCGAGGAGATCGCCGCCGACCCCAGCAAGGCCGAGGTGCAGCTGTACTATTTCCCCGCCGAGACCGAGAACGCCCGCTACGCCCTGGTGGTGCCGGGCAATATGTACGAAAAGAGCGCCAAAATGCGGGAGGGCTGCTCGGTCTCCTACCATATGCACCAGATGGGGTATGCCTCCTTTGTCCTGCGCTACAGCGTGGGGCGGGACAACGGGGACAACGCCGCCTACAACGACCTGGTGCGGGCGGTCCGGTTCATCACCGAAAACGCGGAGATGTTCGGCGTCCAGCCCGAGGACTACGCCCTGGTGGGCTTTTCGGCGGGGGGCCAGATGTGCGGCGTCTTTGGCACCAGCCGGATGGGGTACAAAACCTACGGCCTGCCCAAGCCCGGCGCGCTGCTGCTGGGCTACCCGGTCATCAATTATATGTACGCCAAACCGCTATACTTCTACCTGTACGACGGCGCCGAGCCGGGGGACAGCCTGGCCCCCGGGGACTATTACTATAACATCGAGGTGGCGGCCGAGGTGGACGGGGACTTCCCGCCGGTGTACCATTGGTTCGGCCTCAACGACGCCACCCTCATGCTGATGGACATCTTCTGCCAGGGGCCGGCGCTGGACAAAGCCCTGGAAGAAAGCGGCGTGCCGCACCAGATGGTGATCTTCCGGAACGCCCGCCACCGCACCAGCGTGGGCACCGGCACCGACGCCGCCGGCTGGTTGTACGACGCCGTGGACTTCTGGGAAGCCGTCACGGCAGAAGAAGAGAAAGGGGAATGACGATGCCTGCCGATCAAAATGAATGGTTCCGCTGCCTGAACGCCGGCCTGCCCGACGATGTGGCCCGGCTCAAGGCGGCGGGGTATTACGAGGAGGCCATCGGGCGGATCGACGCCCGGCTGGCCGAGGACTGGACCGCCAGCCAGAACGGCGCCGGCGCCAACCCCGCCCCCGCCGGGGTGGAGGCCCAGCGGGCGGCCCTGCTGGTCCAGCGGGAGATACTGCGCCGCCTGCCCGCCGAATACATCTACACCGAGCAGCAGGCGGTGGAAAAGATGCAGGCCCGGGTGACCGGCTTCACCCTGGAGGAGCTGCGGGCCCTGGAGCGGGCCGGCCGGGTGGACTGGCGGTTCGTGGAAGGGGAAAAGCGCTGCCTCGACCGCTTTGACGAGACGCTGCTGGACACCGACCCCGCCTTTGCCGCCCGCCGGCGGGGCCCTGCGCCGGACAGCGGCGCGGCCCTGGCCCGACGCAGGGCCACCCATGCAAAGATGGTGCGGGAGGGCGCGGCCTCGGCCCGCATCACGGTGGAGGCCGGCATAGGGATGTCGGACGCGGCCTTTGAGGCGGCGCTGGCCCGGGCCCGGGCCCAGGGGCGCAGCGCCGTCCATCTGCGGGTCTGGCTGCCCCTGCCCGCCGCCTGCGCAAGCCAGTCGGACATCCGGCTGGAACATTTTTCGGAGCCGCCCGCCCGCATCGCCGCGGCGGACGCGCCCCAGCGCACCGCGTACTGGGAGGCGGACCTGACCGCGAACCGCCGCTTCACCGCACGGTACAGCTACACCCAGACCGCCCCCTATGCCGACCCCCTGTCCTTTGTGCCCGACCCGGTCCAGCCTGCCTTCGACACCGGGGAGGAGGCCCCCCACATCGTCTTTACCCCGGCGCTGCGGGCCCTGGCCGCCCAGCTGACCCGGGGGGTGACCAGCCCCGCCGAAAAGGCCCGGCGCTTTTACGACTACATCACCCGCAACGTCCACTACCACTACCAGCCGTCCTATTTCGTGCTGGAGGACATCCCCACCCGCTGCGCCATGGACCGCCGGGGGGACTGCGGGGTCATGGCCTTGACCTTTATCACCCTGTGCCGGATCGCCGGCATCCCCGCCCGGTGGCAGAGCGGCCTGGCGGTGGGCCCCGGCAAGTGCGGCTGCCACGACTGGGCCATGTTCTACATCGCGCCCCGGGGCTGGATGTACGCCGACTGCTCCTACGGGGCGTCCATGGCCCGGGCGGGGGAGGAGGAGCTCCGCCGCCATTACTTCGGCAGCATCGACCCGGGGCGGATGGTGGCCAACCGCGCCTTCCAGGCGGCTTTCGACCCGCCCATGCTGGGCTTCCGGGCCGACCCCTACGACAACCAGACCGGCGAGGTGGAGGCCGACGGCGCGGGCCTGTGGGGGGAGCAGACCGCCGCCTTCAAAGAGACGCTGTCCTATGAGGAACTGTAAGGAGAAACCATGCAACCTGTGACTGACCTTTTTGTACTGGCGATTTTTGTGATGATGGCGGTGCTGCTGGTCCGCAGCTTCCGGCCGCCCCGGGACAAAGACCAGGCCCGGGAGCTGGAGGACTGGCTGGAAGAGCGGCTGGCCCGCCAGGCCGACGAGTTTGACAAAAAGCTGCGGGCCAGCCAGTCCGCCCTGGCCGACCAGAACTACGCCGCCATCCGGGGCGTCAAGGACGCGGTGGACGGGATGGGCGCCCAGCTGACCGGCAGCCAGACCGCCCAGCAGAAAAACCAGGAGAGCCGCTTCCAGACCCTGGAAAAGACCCTGGAGAGCCGGCTGCGCACCATGGAGCTGTCCAACGCCCAGCGGCTGGAAGAGATGCGCCGCACCCTGACCGAGGGGATGGACGCCGTCCGGGCCGAGAACGCCAAAAAGCTGGACGAGATCCGCAGCACCGTGGACGAGCAGCTCCAGGACACCCTCCAAAAGCGGGTGAGCGAGAGCTTCAAGACGGTCAGCGACCAGCTGGAGCAGGTCTATAAAGGGCTGGGGGAGATGCAGTCCCTGGCGGCCGATGTGGGCGGGCTCAAGCAGGTGCTGTCGGGGGTCAAGACCCGGGGCATCCTGGGCGAGATCCAGCTGGGGGCCATCCTGGAGGAGATCCTGGCCCCCGAGCAGTACGACACCAACGTGGCCACCATCCCCGGCTCGGCCCAGCGGGTGGAGTTTGCGGTCAGGCTGCCCGGCGCCGACGGCCAGACCGTCTGGCTGCCCATCGACTCCAAGTTCCCCGGGGACACCTACGCCCATTTGCAGGAGGCCCAGGCCGCGGGGGACGCCCAGGCGGTGGAGGCGGCCCGCCGCGCGCTGGAGCAGGTGATCCGGGCCGAGGCCAAGGACATCCGCACCAAGTACGTGGAGCCGCCCTATACCACCAATTTCGGCATCCTGTTCCTGCCCTTTGAAGGGCTGTACGCCGAGGTGGTCAACCGCGGCATGGTGGAGACCCTGCAGCGGGACTATCAGGTCAACGTGGCCGGCCCCAGCACCATGGCCGCCCTGCTGAACAGCCTGCAGATGGGCTTCAAGACGCTGGCCATCCAGAAGCGCTCCAACGAGGTGTGGCAGGTGCTGGGCGCGGTCAAGACCGAGTTCGAGAAGTTCGACAAGGGGCTGGCCAAGCTGCAGGAGCGGCTGCGCCAGTCCGACCGGGAGCTGGACGATCTGATCGGCACCCGCACACGGGCCATCAACCGCAAGCTGCGGGCGGTCCAGTCCCTGGACGACGCCAGCGCCGCCACCCTGCTGGAGCTGGACGCCGCCCCCGGCCGGCCGCCCCGGGCCAGCCTGCCCCCCTCCGCCGCAGAAGGCGCGGACCTGTGAGAGAAACCCGCGCCCCCGGGGCGAAAAGGATATTGCTTTTTCCCTATGAATATGGTATGATATAACGCGGCCCGGGACCGGGGGCCGGCGCAGCAGCCGGACGCCCCGGGGGCCCTGCTGTAAGACCCCTGCCATAGGTGAATGATAGAAAAGGAAAATGAAGAGCGTGCAAGAGAAAGGACTGTCTGCCATGAACGTCTATACCACCAACGTCACTGATTCCATCCTGGGCATCAGCGTCAACGACACCACCATCGACCTGTTCGAGAGCCAGTACCCCGTGCCCGGCGGCGTCAGCTACAATACCTACCTGATCCGGGACGAAAAGACCGCCGTCATGGACACGGTGGACGCCCGCGCCACCGACGCATGGATGCAGGCGCTGGAGCAGGCGCTGGGCGATCAGGCCCCCGACTACCTGGTGGTCTCCCATGTGGAGCCCGACCACTCGGCCAACGTGGCCCGGCTGGCGGCCCGGTACCCCTCCATGCAGGTGGTGGGCAACGCCAAGACCTTTGCCTATCTCGAGAACTTCTTCCCCGGGGCCATTGCGGCCGGCCGCCGCGTCACCGTCAAGGACGGCGACACCCTCAGCCTGGGCAGCCACACCCTCCACTTCGTCTTTGCCCCCATGGTCCACTGGCCCGAGGTCATGGTCAGCTACGAGGACAGCGAGAAGGTGCTCTTCTCCGCCGACGGCTTCGGCCGGTTCGGGGTGGTGGCCGAGGGCGACAGCCTGGCCAACTGGACCGACGACGCCCGCCGCTACTTCCTGAACATCGTGGGCAAGTACGGCCCCCAGGTCCAGGCCCTGCTCAAGAAGGCCGCCGGGCTGGACATCGCCCGGATCTGCCCCCTCCACGGCCCGGTGCTGGAAGGCGACCTGGCCCCCTACCTGAGCCTGTACGACACCTGGTCCAGCTATAAGCCCGAGGCCCCCGCCGAGGTGCTGGTGGCCTCCGCCTCCATCCACGGCCACACCCGCCAGGCCGCCCACCAGATGGCCGAAAAGCTGCGGGCCGCCGGCGCTGCCGTCACCGAGATGGACCTGACCCGCACCGACGTCTCCTACGCGGTGGCCGAGGCCTTCCGCTGCGGCAAGATGGTGCTGGCCTGCGCCACCTACGACGGGTTCCTGTTCCCGCCGATGGAGGCTTTCCTGACCCACCTCAAGACCAAGAGCTTCCAGGGCCGCACCGTCGGCCTGATGGAAAACGGCATGTGGGCCCCCATGGCCAACAAGCTGATGACCGCCGCCCTGGCCGGGATGAAGAACATCACCGTCTGCGAGCACACCGTCAGCATCCGCGGCGCCGCCCACCCCTGCGACGACGCCCAGATGGACGCCCTGGCCAGCGAAGTGATCGCCCGGTGACAGCCCCGCTGAAACCCTGAGAAAAACGCGAAGCCGGACCTCTATGTCGGAGGTCCGGCTTTTGGTTTCGCGGTTCAGTTCAGGTCGTCCAGGATGTCGGGCCAGAGGGCCTGCTCCTGGCGCAGGGCGTCGAAACAGCAGTCTAAGTAGATCTTGTTGGCGGCGGGGATGACGCTGCACCGCAGCAGGAACTGGTCGTCGCTGAGGGAGCTGTCCGGCCGCAGGGTGGACGCCTGCAGCCCAAACACCGACCCGATGGCGGCCTCCAGCTCGGCGCAGAACGCGTCGTAGGCCGCCTTGGCGGTAAAACGCTCCTGCTGGATGGCAAAGAGGAACTGGATGTTCTCCATGGACAGGACGTTTTTGACCACCACAATGTAGATCAGGTAGCCGATTTGGTCCCGGGTGTATTTTTTGCGCACCGGGTGTGTGATAAGCCCTTTTTTGACGTAGTTGCTGACCATCGAGCCCGTCAGCTCCATCCCCGGGAAATTGCGGAAATGACTGTTGACATATTGCACGGTCTGATCGAGGTACAACCCCACGCCAGGCAATTCGTCATACCGGGGCAGGGCAAAGCCCACGGCAGAAGCCGCGATGCGGCGTTTCGTTTCAGCATTCATAGCCTAAGTATACATCAAACCGTCCGAAAGTCAATAGAACTGAAAATCTTTTGTTAAGATTTTTGCATATGGTTGACAAGTTATTGAAAAACTGCTATGATGGGGACAGAATATGGAATGGATCAGTTGGCGCCAGCCGGCTGCGGATTGGAGAGATGTCATTATGAAACGGAAAATTGTGCTGGATTCCTCATCGAATCTGTGGCAGCTGCCGGGGGTGGACTACGCCTGTGTGCCGCTGAAGATCATTACCGACGAGCAGGAATATGTGGACGACCCCGGCACCGACGCCTTTGCCATGGCCCACACCCTGCGCACTTATAAAGGCAAAAGCTCGACCTCCTGCCCCAACGTGGGGGATTTCCTGGCGGCTTACGCCGGGGCGGACGAGGTCTTTGTGGTGACCATCACCGGCACCCTGTCCGGCTGCAACAACGCCGCCCGGATGGCCGCCGAAGAATACCAGGACGAGAACCCCGGCGCCAAGGTGTTTGTGCTGGACAGCCTTTCCACCGGGCCCGAGATGTGCCTGCTGGCCGGCCGCCTGGCGGCCCTGGCGCCCACCGAGGCCACCTTTGAGGAGATCTGCGACGCCGTGACCGCCTATGCCGGGCACACCCACCTGCTGTTCTCGCTGGAGTCTTTGAACAACCTGGCCCGCAACGGCCGCGTCAAGCTGACCGCCGCGGTGGTGGCCCGCGCCCTGGGCATCCGGGTGCTGGGCCAGGCCAGCCCCCAGGGCGAGCTGGACATCCTCTGCAAGACCCGGAGCGAGCACGGCGTGCTGGAGCGGATGATCCTGGAAATGCGGGACCGCGGCTTTGCCAACGGCAAAGTGCAGATCGCCCACTGCGACAACGAGAAAGCCGCCCGCCGCCTCAAGCTGATGATCGAGGCCATCTGGCCCGAGTCCGCCGTGGAGATCGTGGAGTGCGGCGCCCTGTGCAGCTTCTACGCGGAGCTGGGCGGCCTGCTGGTGGGCTACGAGGACGCCGCCGCGCCCACCATCTAAAAATATCATTGCATCAAGGGAGACAGCGCTGGGACAAACGCCGCGGCACTGTCTCTTTTTTTGCGTCTTTTCGAGCCCGGCTTGCAAAACGGGGCCGGGGGCGGTATACTGTCAGGGACACGAGCATCCATCACAGAACAAAACGCTGGAAAGGAGAAGCCATGTTTAAACTGCCGGTCGTCAAAATCCTCAGCCGCTGTGTCAACAAGATCACCATCACCTTTTTGCTGATCCTGGTCCAGCTGGTGTGGATGGCGTCCCTCTACCTCCGGTTGACGGAGTACGCCGCCTGGCTCAACGGCGTCATGACGGCGCTGAGCGTCCTCATCATCCTGTTCCTGGTCCGCAAAGACGAGAACCCCGCCTATACCATCGCCTGGATGGCCCTGATCGGCATCACGCCGGTGTTCGGCGGGCTGATGTATCTGTTCTGGGGCAACAAGCGCCCCTCCCGCCGGATGCGCCGCCGGATGGCTGCGGTGGACCGCCGCCACCGGGACCTGACCCGGCAGCCCCCCGGCCAGCTGGAAGATGTGGACCCCCGCACCCGGGCCCTGAGCGGCTACATCGCCCGGTACGGCCCCTGGCCCGCCTGGAAGGACACCGCGGTGGAATATTTTTCCAGCGGCGAGGCGATGTTCCCCCGCCTGCTGGAGGACCTGCGCCGGGCAAAAAAGTTCATCTTCCTCGAGACCTTCATCATCCGCCCCGGCAGGATGTGGAACGCCGTGGAGGACATCCTGCGGGAAAAGGCCGCCGCCGGGGTGGACGTGCGGGTCATCTACGACGATATGGGCTGCCTGACCACCGTGCCGTCGGGCTTTGTCATCCGGCTGGAGCAGGCCCACATCCGCTGCATCCCCTTCAACCCGGTGGTGCCCCTGGTCTCGCTGGTCATGAACCACCGCGACCACCGCAAGATCGTCTCCATCGACGGCAACGTGGCCTACAACGGGGGCACCAACTTTGCCGATGAATATATCAATGTGGAAGAGCGGTTCGGCTACTGGAAGGACGCCGCCGTCCGGCTGGAAGGGGCGGCGGTCTGGAATTTCACGGTGATGTTCCTCAATTTCTGGAACGCCTTCCGCCCCATGGAGGAGGACTACCGCCCCTTCCGGCCCACCGTCCAGGCCGCGGCGGACGGGGTGGTCCAGCCTTATTCCGACAGCCCCCTGGACGAGGAGCGCCTGGCCGAAAGCGTCTACCGGGACATCCTGGACCAGGCGCAGGACTACGTCTATATCTTCACCCCCTACCTCGCCATCGGGGAGGACCTGCTCAACTCCCTCAAGCTGGCGGCCAAGCGGGGGGTGGACGTCCGGCTGGTGCTGCCCGGCATCCCGGACAAAAAGATCGTGTTCCGGCTCAGCCGGTCCTATTATCTGCCCCTGCTGCGGGCGGGGGTCAAGGTGTATGAGTTCACCCCGGGGTTCATCCACTCCAAGTGCTACGTCAGCGACGACCGCATCGCGGTGGTGGGCAGCATCAACATGGACTACCGGAGCCTTTACCTCCACTTTGAATGCGGCACCCTGCTGATGGGGGGCAGCCAGGTGGCCGCCGTCCGGGCCGACGCGGAGCAGACCTTTGGCCAGTGCCACCGCATCACCCTGGACGACTGCCGCACCAGCCTGCTGGGCACCCTGCTGGACGATGTGCTGCGCCTGGTCAGCCCGCTGCTGTAAAAAGACCGCTTTTCAAAAAGAACGCCGCCCCTGGCCGCATCCGCCGGCCGGGGGCGTTTTCTGTGTGCATAAATAGTGCTCCGGCGGGCACACTAGCCCAAAAGCCCCCGCGGGGGCCTGCAAAGGGAGCGAAGTTATGAAGGTACTGCGTACAAAACCGATCCGATCTCTGGCCGTGCTGGCTGCGGCGGCCCTGCTGCTGGCAGGCTGCGGGGAGCCGGCGGACAGCATGTCCGGCGCCTCCGGGTCCTCCGGGTCCGCGGGGGCGTCCGGGCCGATGAGCGGCTCCTCCGGCGCGGACGGCGCCGCCGGGGACTGGAAGGCGGGTCTGGCCGTCCTGAGCGAGGGGGAGGCGCGGGACGCCGGCGGCGAGCTGAACACCATTGCCGCCGCCGTCCTGCTGGACGGCGAGGGGCGCATCCTCCATGCGGTGGTGGATGAGCTGGAAGCCCAGGTGACCGCGGACGAGGCCGGCGTGGCCCTGCCCGGCGACCTGCGCACCAAGCGCCAGAAAGGGGACGAGGATTACCCCCTGTCGGCGGTGTCCGGCATCGGCAAAAGCTGGGCCGAGCAGGCGGACGCCCTGGCCAGACACCTGGAAGGGATGACCGCCAGCGAGGTGGCCGCCCTTAAGACCGACAGCGAGGGCAAGGCCGAGGACCCCGATCTCCTGGCCGGGTGCACCATCGAGATCGAGGGCTACCGGGACGCCATCGCCAAGGCCTGCCGGGAGGCAAAGCCCATCGCCTGAGCGTGTTGTGAAAATAGATATTTTTTGCAGGCGGACCGGGGCGCGGATTGTCCAAAAACACGCTTGCAATTTGGCGCGTCCTGCACTATAATGTCACCGTTCTGAAAAGCGTCCTGCCCCCTTGCGGAGCAGGGCGCTTTTCACGGGAAAGTGACGTTGTATCCAATGGAGGGATCCGCTTATGACCAAAGACATGACCCAGGGCAAGCCGCTGCAGCTGATCCTGCTGTTCTCGGTGCCGCTGATGCTGGGCAGCCTGTTCCAGCAGTTTTACAACATGGCCGACACCATCATCGTGGGCCGCTTTGTCGGGGTGGAGGCGCTGGCTGCCGTGGGCAGCGTGGGCGGCCTGAGCTACCTGGTGCTGGGCTTTGTGAACGGCATCGCCTGCGGCTTTGCCATCCCGCTGGCCCGCTGCTTCGGCGCCCGGGACGGCGAGGGGATGCGCCGCTACACCGCTAACTCCGTCTGGCTGTCCCTGCTGTTCGGGGCGGTGCTGACGGCGGCGACGGTGGCCCTGACCCGGCCCATCCTGGTGCTGACCAACACCCCTGCCGACATCATCGACATGGCCGACGTGTACATCCGCACCATCTTTGCCGGCATCCCCTTCACCCTGCTGTACAACGTCACCAGCGCGTATATGCGGGCGCTGGGGGACAGCCGCCGCCCCCTTTACTTTTTGATCGTGGCCAGCGTGCTGAACATCTTCCTGGACATCTTTTTCATCCTGGCCTTTGATGCCGGGGTGTTCGGCGCGGCGCTGGCCACCGTCATCAGCCAGGCCGTGGCCGGGGTGTGGAGCCTTTTGTACATGGTGAAAAACTTCCGGATGCTGGGCTGGTCCCGGGAGGAGGGGCGGTTCAGCCTTTCCCACTGCGCCGACCTGTGCATGATGGGCCTGCCCATGGGCCTGCAGTGCAGCATCACGGCGGTGGGCAACATCGTGCTGCAGGCCGCGGTCAACGACCTGGGCAGCGCGGCGGTGGCCGCCATGACCGCCGGCGGCAAGGCCGGGCAGATCCTGTCCGTCCCCCTGGAGAGCATCGGCACCGCCATGACCACCTACGTTGGCCAGAACCTGGGCGCGGGCAGCCTGCCCCGGGTGCGGCAGGGGGTGCGGACCGCCCTGGGCATCGGCTGTTTGTACAGCGTGGCCTCCTTCGTGATCCTGCACTTCACCGACACGCTGCTGATCGGGATGTTCCTGGACGCCAGCGAGGACGCGGGCGGGGCCATCATGGCCGACGCCCGGGCGTACCTGTTCTGGAACAGCGTCTTTTACATCCCCCTGGCGGTGCTCATCGTCTACCGCTACTCCATCCAGGGGCTGGGCTTCTCGGGGCTGGCCATGTTCGCCGGCGTGTTCGAGATGTTTGCCCGGGGGCTGGTGGGCTTCTACCTGGTGCCGGTGTTCGGCTACTGGGCCGGGTGCATCGCCAGCCCGGTGGCCTGGTTTGCGGCCTGCTTCTTCCTGATGCCGGCCTACCATCTGGCGCTGCGGCGCCTGAGCAGCGCCCGGGATGCCGGCCCCCTGCGCATGGCGCGGGCCAAAGGTTAACAGAGCGCTTCATCCGTCTTTGCCCGCCCGGCCTGCGCCGCGGCGGGCTTTTTGCGTGGATTGACGCCGCCCGCCGTTCGGGGTATACTTAATACTACATATCCTGCCGGAAAGGAGGGCCTGCCATGGAGGACCGGCAGCTGGAACAGATCGAGGGCACCATCGAGGACATCATCTTTGAAAACAGCGACAGCGGCTATGTGGTGTTCGAGCTGTCGGGGGAGGGCAGGCTGACGGTGGTCTGCGGCACCCTGGGGGAGCTGCACGTGGGCCAGAGCGTGATCTGCCGGGGCCGGTACGAGAACCACGCCACCTACGGCCGGCAGTTCCACGCCGCCGAGTGCCTGACCGATATGCCGAAAGACATCGATGCGGTGTACGCCTTTTTGGCCAGCCGGTCCCTGCCCTATGTGGGCCCCGCCACCGCCCGCAAGATCATCGAGACGTTCGGCGCGTCGGCTTTGGACGTCATCGCCAACGACCCCGCCCGCCTGACCCAGATCAAGGGCATCTCGGCGGACAAGGCCGACCGCATCCAGCAGGAGTTCAAGCGGATGTTCGGGATGCGGGAGCTGATCGCCTACCTGGCCCAGTTCGAGATCGGGCCCCGCCGGGCCATGGAGGTGTTCCGGGCCTTTGGGCCGGGGGCGGTGCAGGCGGTGGCCTCCAACCCCTACCTGCTGTGCGGCGAGCCGCTGCAGCTGGATTTCCGCCACGCGGACAGCATCGCCGCCTACTACCAGATGGAGGGGGACAGCCCCCAGCGGCTGGAAGCGGCCCTGCTGCGCACCCTGCGCCACAACGCGGGCAACGGCCACACCTGCCTGCCGCGGGAGCGGCTGGTGGCCACGGCCTCCGCTTTCATCCACCAGCCCCCCGAAAAGCTCACCGCCGCCCTGGAGCACTGCCTGGAGACCGGGCAGCTGGAAACCCGCACCCTGAGCGGCGGGGAATACATCTACCTGCCCGACCTGCTGGCCGCCGAGGAGGCCATCGCCGCCCGGCTGGCCGCCCTGGCCCGGCGGGACAAGCAGACCGCCCGCCACCTGGACCAGGACATCCAGGTCCTGGAGGCGGCCCAGGGCTTTGCCTACGCCCCCGAGCAGCGGGAGGCCATCCGCCAGGCCGTCACCGAGAACTGCCTGGTGCTCACCGGCGGGCCCGGCACCGGCAAGACCACCACCGTCAAGGCGGTGCTGAACGTGCTGGAAAGCCAGGCCGAGCGGGTGGCCCTCTGCGCCCCCACCGGCCGGGCCGCCAAGCGCCTGAGCGAGCTGACCGGCCGCAAGGCCTCCACCATCCACCGGCTGCTGGAGGTGGACTATACGGGGGGCCGCGTCAGCTTCATCCACAACGAGCGCAACCTGCTCAAGTGCGACGTGGTGATCCTGGACGAGATGAGCATGGTGGACGTTCAGCTGTTCCAGAGCCTGCTGGCCGCCCTGCGGCCCAACTGCCGGGTCATCATGGTGGGGGATGCCGACCAGCTGCCCAGCGTGGGCCCCGGCAACATCCTGGGGGAGGTGATCCGCTCGGGGGCGGTGCCCACCGTCTGCCTCAAGCATATCTTCCGGCAGGCCAAGCGCAGCCTCATCGTGGAGAACGCCCACAACATCGTCAGCGGACGCCCCCTGCAGAAGGGCGGCCGGGAGGACGACTTCTTTTTCCTGGAGGCGGACGGCGAGGCCTGCCAGAAGCTGGTCTGCGACCTGGTCACCACCCGGCTGCCCCGCAGCTACGGCTTCGACCCCATCCGGGACATCCAGGTGCTCTGCCCCACCAAGATGGGCCCCTGCGGCACCCAGGCCCTGAACACCCTGCTGCAGGACCTTTTGAACCCCCCCGCCAAAGGCAAGCCCCAGCTGCAAAGCGCGTCCCGGGTGTTCCGCACGGGGGACAAGGTGATGCAGGTCAAGAACAACTACGAGATCGTCTGGAAGCGGGACGGCGGTGAGCAGGGGGTGGGGGCCTACAACGGGGACATCGGCATCGTGGAATCCATCGACCCGCGCTCCCGCTCCATGACGGTGCGGATGGACGACCGGGTGCTGGTCTACCCCGCCGAGAACCTGGGCGAGCTGGAGCCCGCCTACGCCATCACCGTCCACAAGAGCCAGGGCAGCGAGTTTGCGGCGGTGGTCCTGCCGGCGGCGGCGGTGCCGCCCCGGCTGTGCTACCGCAACCTGTTCTACACCGGGGTGACCCGGGCCCGCCGGCTGTGCGTGGTGGCCGGCCGCCGGGACACAGTGGCCGCCATGATGGCCAACGTCCGCCAGAACCTGCGCTACAGCGGCCTGGCCGAGCTGCTGAAAAACTGCGCCCGGCCGCCCCAGCCCGACGGGCCGGCCTGACGGCAGGGTGAGAAAACACTATACTTTTCCCCCGGGGTGTGGTATACTGAAAACTGGATTTCTACAGCCCCGCCCGGGGCTTTTGGCATAGAGGAACGCGAAGAAAGGAACACTGCATTATGGCACAGAACGACATCGGGATAGACCTTGGCACCACCACCATCATCATTGCCCAGGAGGGCAAGGGGGTCGTGCTGAACCAGCCCAGCGTGGTGGCCATCGACACCCGCAAAAAAGAAGTGCTGGAGGTGGGCGACAAGGCCCTGGCCATGGTGGGCCGCACCCCCAACTACATCTCGGCCACCTTCCCCCTGAAGGATGGCGTCATCAGCGACCACACCATGACCCGGGAGCTGATCTGCCGCTTCGTCAACCAGGTGTACAGCTCCCATATGGTCAAGCCCCGGGTGGCGGTGTGCGTGCCGGCGGCCATCACCGGCATCGAGAGCGACGCCGTGGTGGAGGCGGTGGTCGCGGCGGGCGCCCGGCAGGTGTACCTGATCGACGAGCCCATCGCGGCGGCCCTGGGGTCGGGGCTGGACATCACCGTGCCCGACGGCCGGATGATCATCGACATCGGCGGCGGCACCACCGACATCGCGGTGCTGTCGCTGGGCGGCAAGGTCAAGGCCACCAGCGTGCGGGTGGCGGGCAACCACTACGACGACGAGATCCTCAAGTTTGTGCGGGCCAAGTTCAGCATCGCCATCGGCCAGCGCACCGCCGAGGAGCTGAAAAAGCGGGTGGCCTGCTGCCCCCAGAAAACCGACTTTGACGAGACCATGGAGATCAAGGGCCGCAGCCTGCTCACCGGGCTGCCGGTGCGGGTCAACGTCTCCACCAGCGACCTGTACGACCCGGTCATGATGCTCAGCGAGCAGATCGGCACCGCGGCCCACCAGGTGCTGGAAAAGACGCCCCCCGAGCTGGCCGGCGACATCTACAAGAACGGCGTCATGCTCACCGGCGGCGGCGCCCAGCTCCACGGCCTGCCCGAGTACCTCAGCCAGGAGCTGAAGGTGGACGTCTATGTCTCGCCCGACCCGGTCAACTGCGTGGCCCTGGGCACCGCCATGAGCCTGTCCATCGGCGACAAGCTGGAGGTGGGCTTCACCGACGCCACCCCGCGCATCGGCCGGCGGTGATGGCGGGCCCCAAACGGTTGCAATCGCCCCCGAAACCGGGTATAATGTAAGAAAACGCCGAGCGTCCCGCACCCCGGGACGATGACAGGAGGATGTACCATGGATTCCAATACCATCATTACGATCGTGATCGCCGTGGCCGGCCTGGCCTTTGCCCTGTTTGCCCTGAACCGGAGCCGCGCATCGTCCGGCACGCCCAAGGCGCGCCCCGCCGAGGCCCCGGCCATGCCCGCGCCCGCTGCCGCGCCCCGGGCGGCGGCCCCCGCTGCGCCCCGGGCCCCCCAGGTGGAAGCCGGCATCCCCCCCGAGGTGGTGGCCGTCATCGCCGCAGCCGTCTGCGCCATGGGCGGCGGCAAGTACACCCTCCGGGCCGTCCGCCGCGCCGACCGCTCGGCCTGGGCCCGCGCCGGCGCCCTCGACGTCACCGAGCCGTTCTGAACATCCTGAACCATCAAACCCGCCCGCCCCGCCGCTTTTCGCGTGCCGGGGCGGCCTTTTTGCCTCTGTCCAGACGGGGGCATTTGTGGTATACTGATAAAAGATTTTTACATGAATAGGAGCAGCCCATGGCAACCGATCTGCAAAAAGAATTTTGTTCCCTCCGGGACACCTACATCGAAAAACAGTTCGGCCGGCTCAATGAGATGCAGCGGCAGGCCGTTTTCACCACCAGCGGGCCGCTGCTGATCCTGGCCGGCGCGGGCAGCGGCAAGACCACCGTGCTGGTCAACCGGATCGCCAACCTGATCCGGTTCGGCAGCGCCCACGGCAGCAGCTATACCCCCCGGCCCGCCGCCGACGAGGACCTGCGGGCCCTGCGCACCGCCATCATGACCGGCACCGACGTGCCCGCCTGGCTGGATGGGATGATGCGCTGCGAGCCCGCCCGCAGCTGGAACATCATGGCCATCACCTTCACCAACAAGGCCGCGGGGGAGCTGAAGGCCCGCCTGCGCTCCATGCTGGGGGACGAGGAGGGGGACGAGGTGTTCGCCTCCACCTTCCACTCGGCCTGCGTGCGCATCCTGCGCCGCTACGCCGAGGAGATCGGCTGGCCCCGCAGCTTTACCATCTACGACACCGACGACGCCCAGCGGGTGATGAAAGCCCTGTACAAGGAGCAGAACGTGGACGAAAAGTTCTATCCGGTCCGGTCCATGCTGAACCAGCTGGGCCGCTGGAAAGACCAGCTGACCGCCCCGGCGGACGCCGCCAAAGAGGCCGCCGGCAAGACCAAGCCGGAGCTGGCCGCCCGCCTCTACGGCCTGTACGAGAAGCGGCTGCAGGAGGCCGGGGCCTTTGACTTCGACGGCCTGATCTATTACACCGTCCGGCTGCTGCAGGAGCACAAGGAGGCCCGGGACTACTACCAGAACCGGTACCATTACCTCCTGGTGGACGAGTACCAGGACACCAGCGTGGCCCAGTTCCAGCTGGTCAGCCTGCTCACCGGCCCGGCCCAGAACATCTGCGTGGTGGGCGACGACGACCAGAGCATCTACCGCTTCCGGGGCGCCACCATCGAGAACATCCTCAACTTTGAGCGCTACTACCCCGGGGCCAGGGTCATCCGGCTGGAGCAGAACTACCGCTCCACCTCCAACATCCTGAACGCCGCCAACTGCGTCATCTGCCACAACACCGAGCGCAAGGGCAAGACCCTCTGGACCAAAAACGGCGAGGGCGCGCCCGTCCACGTCTACCAGGCCGAGGACGACCGGGAGGAGGCCGCCCACATCGCCGAGGTCATCGGCCAGCACCTGCGGGCCGGGGGCCGCCTGTCCGACCACGCCGTCCTTTACCGGATGAACGCCCAGTCCGCCCCCCTCGAAAACTACTTCACCCGGGCGGGCATCCCCCACAAGATCGTGGGCGGCCAGCGCTTCAACGACCGCAAGGAGGTCAAGGACATCCACTCCTATATGTCCATCGTGGCCAACCCCCGGGACGACGTCCGGCTGCGGCGGATCATCAACGAGCCCGCCCGCAAGATCGGCGCCTCCACCGTGGACACCATCGCCGAGCTGGCCGGGCAGGAGGGGGTCAGCATGATGGACATCATCAGCCACGCCGACGAGTACGCCCGGCTGTCCCGCGCGGTGGGGCCCCTGCTCAAGTTCTGGCAGATCTACCAGGCCCTGCAGCAGGCCCTGGACACCTGCCCCCTGGACCTGTTTGCCGAAAAGGTGATCGAGCTGACCGGCTACCGCCAGATGCTCAGGCAGCAGGCCGCCGCCGGCCACCGGGAAGAGGCCGAGGACCGGGAAAACAACCTGGCCCAGCTGGTCAACAACGTGAAAAACTACTGCGACACCCGCGGGGTGGACGCCAGCCTGGAAGGCTACCTGGAAGAGATCGCCCTGATCAGCGACATCGACAGCTACAACGCCGACGCCGACCAGGTGGTCATGATGACCATCCACTCGGCCAAGGGGCTGGAGTTCCCCTATGTGTTCCTGGTGGGGATGGAGGAGAACATCTTCCCCGGGTCGATGAGCCTTTATTCGGAGGAGGACCTGGAGGAGGAGCGCCGCCTGGCCTATGTGGGCATCACCCGGGCCAAGCAGGAGCTGTACATCTCCCACTGCGCCACCCGGATGCTCTACGGCCGCACCTGCTACAACGAGCCCAGCCGCTTTTTGAGCGAGATCGACCCTGCCTACCTGGAGACCACCCGCAGCCCCGCCCTGGAGCGGCCCAGCCGGCCCTCCTGGGGCTCGCTGGGGGACACGGTGCCGGGCGGCGCTTCGGGCTATTCGGGCCCGTCGGGCCGGGCCGCCGCCCCCCGGAGCGGCTACCTGAACCGGGAGTACAACGCCCCTGCCCGGGGCGGCGCCGGCCGGGCCCCGGCGTTCCCGGGGGCGCCCGCCGCACGGCCTGCTGCACCCCGCCCGGCTGCGGCCCCGGCCGGGGCCAGGCGCTACGCGCCGGGGGATGTGGTGATGCACAAGGTGTTCGGCCGGGGCGTCGTCACCCGCGTGACCCCCGCCGCCGGCGACCTGATCGTCGAGATCCGTTTTGACAAGGTGGGGGTGAAAAAGACCATGGCCAACTTCGCCCCCCTGACCAAAGTATCGGAGGGAGAAGCATGATGACCGTCCAACTGATCGCCTATACCCCGCAGCCCGAAAAGGTGGTGGCCGCCGCCGCCAAGCTGTGCTATTCCGACAGCCATATCGCCGGCCTGCTGGACGGCCTGGACGGGGAAAAGACCGCCCGCTTCCTGGATATGCTCAGCGACCTGGGCCACGCCAGCCCCATCGAGCACGCCAGCTTCACCTTTGGCATCGAGGGGGTCAGCCGGTCGCTGCTGGCCCAGATCACCCGGCACCGCATCGCCTCCTTCAGCGTCCAGAGCCAGCGGTACGTCCGGCTGGACGATTTCCGCTATGTGGTGCCCCCCGCCATCGAGGCGGCGCCCGAGGCGAAGGCCGCTTTCCTGGCCAGCATGGAGCAGGACGCCCGGAACTATCTGGACCTGGCCCGCAAGCTGGAGGAGGGCCACGCCGCCCGCCTGATGGCCGAGGGCCTGCCCGAGAAGGAGGCCCGCCGCAAGGCCGAAAAAATGGCCAACGAGGACGCCCGCTTTGTGCTGCCCAACGCCTGCGAGACCAAGATGGTGGTGACCATGAACGCCCGCAGCCTGTGCAACTTTTTCCGGCTGCGCTGCTGCGAGCGGGCCCAGTGGGAGATCCGCGCCCTGGCCGACGAGATGCTGCGGCTGGTGTACCCGGTGGCGCCCCATCTGTTCCGCGCGGCGGGGCCCGGCTGCCTGGAGGGGCCCTGCCCCGAGGGCAAGATGTGCTGCGGCCGCCCCGAGGCCGTGCGGGCCAAGTACCGCGCCCTGCGGGAAGGAGCCGGCGCATGAGCGCCCCGGCCAAGGGCCGCCTGCTGGTGATCGAAGGGCTGGACGGCAGCGGCAAAGCCACCCAGGCCGGGCGGCTGGCGGCGGCCCTGGCGGCGGACGGCCTGCCGGTGCGGCAGGTCAGCTTCCCGAACTATGCCAGCGACTCGTCCGCCCTGGTGCGGATGTACCTGTCCGGGCAGTTTGGGTCAAAGCCCGACGACGTGAACGCCTACGCGGCCTCCACCTTTTTTGCGGTGGACCGCTATGCCAGCTACAAGAGCGGCTGGGGCGGGTTCTACCGGGAGGGCGGGGTCATCCTGGCCGACCGGTACACCACCTCCAACGGGGCGCACCAGTGCTCCAAGCTCCCGCCGGAGCAGTGGGACGCCTATCTGGACTGGCTGTTCGACTTTGAATACCGGCTGCTGGGGCTGCCCGCCCCCGACGCGGTGATCTACCTGCGGGTGGACCCCGCCGTGAGCCAGCGGCTGATGACCGGCCGCTACCACGGGGACGAAAGCCGGAAGGACATCCAGGAGCGGGACCTGGAATACATGGAGCGGAGCCGCGCCGCCGCCGAATACTGCGCCCGGAAGCTGGGCTGGCAGGCGGTGGAGTGCGCCGCCGGCGGCCGGATGCGCCCGGTGGAGGACATCGGCCGGGAGGTGCTGGCCCTGGCCCGCGCCGCCCTGGAATGAAAAACAAGACGAAAAAGGGGGTATCCTAACGATGTTTCGGCTGATGGAGCCGTCGGACCTGGCGGCCATGGAGGAGTTGTGGGCCGCCTGCCGGTCCGACCCGGCGGATTACGCCGCCAGGGCGATCCAGCGCTTTGCCGGAGAGGAGAACGCCTGGCTGGCCGAGGAGAACGGCCGCCTGCAGGCGATGCTGCTGGCCGTGCCGGCGGCCCTGCAGGGGCGGCAGGGGTATTACCTGTGCGGCCTGTGCAGCCGGGAGGATACGGCCGCCGCCGGCCTGCTGGAAGAGGCGTCGGCCCGGCTGTTCGGGCGGGGGGCTGCCTTTCTGGCGGCGGCGCCCGCGGCGCGGCAGGCGGCCTTTTACGCCGCCCACGGCTTTGGGCGGGCTTTCGGGCTGCGGTGCCTGACCCGGGAGGTCCGCCGCAACCTGTGGAGCCAGGCGGAGTTCGACGCCGTCACCGCCAAAAAGCTCTGCGAGCTGCGCCGCCAATACTGCCCCGGCTGCGTCGAGCTGGACGCCGGCCGGATGGCGGTGGTGCTGGGGGACCTGTACGCCCGGGGCATCACCATCGTGTCCAGCGCCCACGGGTACGGGCTGTATTTCCGCCAGGACGACACCCTGTATTTCATCGAGCTGATGGCGGAGGACGACCGGGCCGCCGAGGTGCTGATGGAAGCCGCCCGCCAGAAGGAAGTGGTGGTCGAAAAGGCCGTGATCACGGTGGGGGAGGGCCAGCCCCTGTTTTACGGCGAGGGCACCCGCCAGGAGTACGGGATGATCCGCTTTGCGGGGGCGCCCTTTGACCTGAGCGAGAGCTACATGCGGCTGATGCTGGCCGGCTGAAACCCTGATCTAAAAAACAGACGAGGAAACGTTATGAAGGAAGCGAACACGAGCAAACACACCGCCCCCGCCAAAGGCCGCCGGCTGCGGCGCGCCCTGCTGCTGGCGCTGCTGGCCGCGGTGCTGGCGGCAGGGGGGCTGACCTTTTTGTTCCACCGCGAGATCACCGGCGGCGGGGCCGCAGGCCGGACCGTCACCGTCACGGTGGAGCAGGGCAGCGGGGTGGCCGCCATCGCCGCCGATCTGCAGCAGGCGGGGGTGATCCGTTTTCCCCGGCTGTTCCGCTGGTATGTGGGGCGGCAGGGGGCGGCCGGCCGCCTGCAGTACGGCACCTTTGAGGTGGAGCAGGGCGCTTCCTACGATGCGCTGATCGAGGCCCTGTCGGCCTATGCCGCCGCCGACACCACCCGCCTGACCTTCCCCGAAGGGACCACCGCCATCGCCATGGCCCAGAAGATGGAGCAGGCCGGCCTGTGCACCGCCGAAGCCTTCCTGGACGAGGCGAACAACGGCGACTTCAGCGAGTTCGCCTTCTGGCAGTATGTGCCCGAGGAGGCGCCCGGCCGCTTTATGAAGTGCGAGGGCTATCTGTTCCCCGACACCTACGAGTTCCTGAACGACGGCACCGTCCACGACTATGTGGCCACCTTCTACGCACGGTTCGATGAGGTCGTGACGGAGGAGGTCTACGCCGCGCTGGAGGCCCAGGGGATGACCCTGCACGAGCTGATCACCCTGGCCTCTTTCGTCCAGGAGGAGGCGGGCAACGACCAGGACGGCAACGTGGCCCAGGTGTTCCGCAACCGGCTGGCCGAGGGCTCGCCCTACCCCCGGCTGGAGAGCAACGTCTCCAGCTACATCCAGAGCGACGAGGACAACAACTACCTCTGGAACTGGGTGGCCCCCTGGTACGGCGGCTGGGACAACATCCCCCCCGAGATCGTGGCGGCCTACGACACCTACAGCTGCACCGGCCTGCCTGCCGGGCCGGTGTCCAACCCCGGCCTGGCGGCCATCCGGGCCGCGCTGGACCCCCAGCCCGACCCCGAGGCCGAGGACGCCTATTTCTTCGTCACCGACCTGACCGGCCGCTACTACTACGCCCATACCCTGGCCGAACACCAGGCCAACGTCCGCACCGCCCGGACCGTCAACGCCGGGCTGTGACCTGCCAACCCAAAGAGAGGAACACCATGCTTCAGATACCGGAACTGCTGGCCCCCGCCGGGGACCTGGAACGGCTGCGCTACGCCGTCTGCTATGGGGCGGACGCCGTCTACTGCGCCCTGCCCGAGTTTGGGATGCGGGCCGCGCCCGCCAATTTCACCCCCGAACAGCTGGCCGAGGGGGTGGTCTACGCCCACGCCCGGGGCCGCAAGGTCTACCTGACCCTGAACACCCTGCCCACCAACGAGGAGGCTGCCCGGATGCCCGACGCCATCCGGGAGGCGGCCGCCGCCGGGGTGGACGCCTTCATCGTGGCCGACCTGGGGGTGCTGGACGCCTGCAAGACCTGGGCCCCCGATGTGGACGTGCATATGTCCACCCAGACCGGCATCACGAGCTACGCCGCCGCCACCGCCTGCTGGAAGATGGGGGCCAAGCGGGTGGTGCTGGCCCGGGAGCTGAGCCTGACCGACATCGCCGTGATCCGGGACAAGACCCCGCCCGAGCTGGAGCTGGAGGCCTTTGTCCACGGGGCCATGTGCATGAGCGTGTCGGGCCGGTGCCTGCTGTCCAACTACCTGGCCGGCCGGGACGCCAACCGGGGCCAGTGCGCCCAGCCCTGCCGCTGGAAATACTACCTCAGCGAGGAGACCCGCCCCGGCCAGCTGTTCGAGATCGGGGAGGGGGAGGGCGGCAGCTACATCCTGAACGCCAACGACCTGTGCACCGCCCCTTTCCTGGACCTGATCTGCAAGGCGGGGGTGGACAGCCTCAAGATCGAGGGCCGGGCCAAGACCTTCTACTATGTGGCCAGCGTGACGGCGGCCTACCGCCGGGCCCTGGACCAGTACCTGGCCGACCCCTTTGCCGAGGACTTCGACCTGCCCGAGCGGGTGCTGGATGAGCTGACCCGCACCAGCCACCGGCCCTATTCGCCGGGGTTCTACTTTGGGCCGGACAAGGCCCGGCAGAACACCTCCACCGCCGCCTACATCCGGGAGTGGGAGTTTGTGGGCACGGTGGACCGGTGGGAAAACGGGGTGGCCTTCTGCCAGCAGCGGGGCAAATGGTCCCTGGGGGACACCCTGGAGGCCCTGACCCCCGATGGGGCCAGCATCCCCCTCAGCCCCGCCTGGATCAAAAACAGCGCCGGGGAGGAGGCAGGCTCCACCCCCCACGCCATGGAGCGGTACACCATCCCCACCCCCGAGCTGCCCCCCATGAGCCTGCTGCGCAAAAAGAACTGAGTTGAAAGCCTTTCTGTCAAAAAGTCCCGCCCGGACGACATGTGCGTATGGGCGGGACACATACAGGGAAATGGAGCGCTGAGAGTGTGCGAGGCCCCTTGGGCCGAGTGCGCGGTTCAGCGCTTCATTTTGTCTAAAAGGGGGATACCAGGGGGGAAGAATTTCTGACCTGCGTATGCAGGCAGAAATTGGTCCACCCTGGAGCGTGGCGCTTTTGCGACACGCTAAACACAGACCGCCCCGGCGATCCTGGCCAAGACCAGGCGCACGGGGCGGTCTGCTGTATAAGGAGAAAGAAAATGTCAGTCGTGGACGCCGTCCAGGGCGGCGCGGGCGGCCCGGATGGCGGCGGGGTCGGTCTGCCACAGCTCGAACTCGTCAAAGCCGGGCAGGCCCATGGGCACCCCCGCCCGGCGGAACACCATCCGGCTGGGCACCCGCTTTTTGCCCGAGAGGTGGCAGGCGGTGACGTGGGTCTGGCGGACCAGGTCCGGGATGTTCCGGGCGTTGACCCCCGCCCCGGCCAAAATCTCGATGCGGCCGGCGGCCTGCTGCTGCAGGCGGGCCAGCAGGGCGCGGCCGGACCAGGCGTCGGCGGCCTGGCCGCTGGTCAGGATGGTGGCAAGGCCCAGCTCGCAGGCGGCCTCCAGGCAGAGGGTGGCGTCCCGGCAGACGTCGAAGGCCCGGTGCAGGGCCAGGTCCACAGGGCGGCCTGCCTGCCGGGCGGCCCGGCGGGCGGCGGTGCAGATGTGCTGCATGGCGTCCAGGTCCAGGTCGCCGGCGGGGTCCAGCACGCCGGTGACGATGCCGTCGGCCCCGGCGGCCACCAGCCCGGCGGCCAGCTCGGCCATCTGGGCCAGCTCCCACCGGTCGTAGCAGAAGTCCCCGGCCCGGGGGCGGAGCAGGGCGCGCACCGGCAGCCCGGTCTCGGCTTTGACCTGCCGGACCAGGGCGGCGCTGGGGGTGGTGCCGCCGATGGCAAGGCCGGCGCACAGCTCCAGCCGGTCGGCCCCGCCGGCCTTGGCGGCCAGGGCGCTGGCGGTGCTGTCCACGCAGACTTCCAGGATACGATGAGGCATAGGGGCTCCTTTCATGGCAGGGGTGGAGAGGGCGTCACTTCACGCTTTCGAGGAAGCGGACAAAGCCGGCCTTGCCTGCCGCGTCCCGCTTGTAGACGCCGGCGTCCTCCAGCACCTGGGCGAACACGTGGCCGATCTCGTCCTGCAGGATGGCGTGGGCGCTGCCCGCATCCAGCTCGGGGTGGCGGGCCAGCACTTCGCCCGCCCAGTCGGCGTGCTTCTGGATGGCTTCGCCGTACTGGTCCAGGGGGGTGCGGGCCACAAGGGCGGCCTCCAGCTCGGCCATTTCGCCCTTCAGGCGGCTGGGCAGCACGGCCAGGCCCATGACCTCGATCAGGCCGATGTTCTCCTTCTTGATGTGGTGGAGCTTGGCGTGGGGGTGGAACACGCCCAGCGGGTGCTCCTCGGTGGTGATGTTGTTGCGCAGCACCAGGTCCAGCTGGTACTTGCCGTCCCGCATGCGGGCGATGGGGGTGATGGTGTTGTGGGGCTCGCCGCCGGTCTCGGCAAAGACAAAGCAGCTCTCGTCGGTGTAGCCGCGCCAGGCCCGCAAAATCTTGTCGGCCAGGTCCACCAGCTTTGCGTCGTCGGCGCTGGTCAGGCGGATGCAGCTCATGGGCCAGCGGACGATGCCCGCCTCCACATCCTCAAAGCCAGGGAAGGTCCAGGGCGTCTCGATGGGGGCCTTGGCCATGGCGAACTCATAGTGCCCGCCCTGGAAGTGGTCGTGGCTCAGGATGCTGCCGCCCACGATGGGCAGGTCGGCGTTGCTGCCCACGAAATAGTGGGGGAACTGCTCCACAAAGTCCAGCAGCTTGCGGAAGGTGGCCCGCTCGATCTTCATGGGGGTGTGCAGGCTGTTGAACACGATGCAGTGCTCGTTGTAGTAGACGTAGGGGCTGTACTGGAAGTTCCAGGCGCTGTCGTTGATGGTGATGGGGACGATGCGGTGGTTCTCGCGGGCGGGGTGGTTCATCCGGCCGGCGTAGCCCTCGTTCTCCATGCACAGCTGGCACTTGGGGTAGGCGCTCTGGGGGGCCAGCTTGGCGGCCGCGATGGCCTTGGGGTCCTTTTCGGGCTTGGAGAGGTTGATGGTGATGTCCAGGTCGCCGTAGGGGGTGGCGGTGACCCACTTGAGGTCCTTCTTGATGCGGTAGTGGCGGATGTAGTCGGTGTCCTGGCAGAAGGCGTAGAACCAGTCGGTGGCGGCGCGGGGGCCCTCCTCCTCGTATTTGTCCCAGAAGTTGGCCCGCACGATGCTGGGCCGCGGGGTCAGCACGCCCATCAGCCGGGTGTCGAACAGGTCCCGGGCCACCGAGTTGTCCTCGCAGACGCCCCGGGCCACGGCGTCGTCCACCAGGGCGGTGAGGATGCTCTCGAGGTCGACGTAATAGCAGTCGCCTTCCGGCTCGTCAAAGCTGTCCAGGCCCATGGTCATGAGCAGCTGGTTGCGGATGTAGATTTCGTCGTCGGGCTGGATCAGGCCGGTATCAAGGCCGTAGTTGACCAGCTGCTGGATGTAAGTAGAGATCACAGGACGGCACCTCCTTCGGGGCGGATGGAGAGGACATGGCACCGGCCGGGGCCGATGATGGCCTCGATGCCGGCTTTGAACGCGTCGAGCCGGGCCAGGGGGACAAAGGCCTGCACGGTGCCGGCAAAGCCGCCCCCGTGGACCCGGACGGCCCCTTCGCCGGCCAGCAGGTGCTTGGCGGCGGCGATGGTGACGGCCACCTCCTGGTGCTTGGTGTAGCCGGCGGGGATGACGTTTTGCAGGTATTCCCAGCTGCTGCGGCCCGACTCGTTGACCAGGGCCAGGAAGGCGTCAAAGTCCCCGGCGCGCAGGGCGGCCACCTGCTTTTCGACCCGCTGGTTGTCGGCGTAGACGTGGAAGGCCCGCAGCACGGCCCGGTCGCCGCAGGCCTTGCGGCAGGCGGGGATGTGGGCCAGGAAGGTCTCGAAGGGGACGTTGCGCAGCACGTCGCCGCCGCAGACGGCGGCCACCGCCCGGCAGTCGGCGGGGATGGCGGCGTACTCGTCGGTCAGGTCGGCGTGGTCGGCGCCCGAGTCCAGGATGCACAGGGCAAGGCCGGCCTTGGAGAAGTCCACCTCCACCGGCTCGACCACGGGGGCGGCCGGGTCGGCAAAGTCGATGGTGATGATGTTGCCCACGCTGGAGGCCATCTGGTCCATCAGGCCGCAGGGCTTGCCGAAATAGACGTTCTCGGTCCACTGGCCGATCTGGGCGATGGCGATGGGGGAGACCTTCTCGCTCATGAACAGCTCGTTGAGGATGGTGCCGATCAGCACCTCGTAGGCGGCGCTGGAGGACACGCCGCTGCCCTTGGGCACGTTGGAGGTGACGTACACGTCCAGGCCCGACAGGCGGGCGCCCCGCTGGGCAAAGGCGGCGCACTCGCCCCGCAGGATGGCGGCGCTGGAGTTCTCCTCCTCCTTGCGGGGGGCCAGGTCGTCCAGGGAGATGGCGCACAGGGGATAGCCCTCGCTCTGGACCCGCAGCTGGTTCAGGCCGTTGGGGCCGGCGGCGGCGATCATGTCGATGTTGACGCTGCCGGCCAGCACCCGGCCGTGCTGGTGGTCGGTGTGGTTGCCGCCGATCTCGGTGCGGCCCGGCGCGCTGAACAGGGCGGCGGCGCTGTGGGGGCCAAAGGCGGCCTCCAGCCCGTCCAGGGCGGCGGCATAGCGGGCCGCCTGGGGCGCGGTGTCCTCAGGGGCGCAGCAGTAGAGGGAAGCCAGGCGCGCGGCATGGGCGCCCTCGCGCAGCTCCTGCTTCCAAATACGGACATCCTTCATTCTGGTATCCTCCTTAAACACACGGTGCGGGGCCAGGCAGCGGCCCCGCGGGTTGCTACATCTTAACTATAAAGGATTCCGCCGGAAAATGAAATGTATTATTGTTGCCTGTTGATGCAAAGTTGCCGAAAAAGGCCGCCCCGGCCGCCCACTGGCCCGGAAGTTGCTTTCCACAAAAAAATCCTGCTGCTCCAAAAAGGTTTTGGCGGGTTTGGCGGCGCGGAGGGGGCGCGGCGGGCCCGCAGGCAAAAAAACCGCCCGGCCCCGGGACGGGGGCCGGACGGGACAGGTCCAGGCAAATTTGGCGCACAGGCCGGCGCCGGGTCACAGCTGCTGGAAGATGTTGTAGATGCCCTCGGCCAGCTCCTGGCCCAGGCCAAAGACGGCCCGCACCGCCGTGAAGAAGAGGGCGGGCACGAAGGTGAAGGAGAAGGCCAGCACCGAGGAACCCCGGTAGAAACCGGTCAGGTGCAAACTGTCCAGGAAGGCGACCACCGCGTCGCTGACCGGGCCGCCGCCCTGGATGGCGCGCTGCTCGGCAGGGTCGATGGCTGCGTAATGCGCAGGCATATGGAGGAACCGCTTGTTCGGCATAAGAAAAGCTCCTTTCGTACAGACAGGCGCAGAGCGCCTGGCACTGGTGTGGTGCGCGGCGCCGGAAGGGCCCGGGCCCTCCGGCCCCAGGGGTCAGAGGCCGGCGGGGCCTCAGGCTGCGGCGGGCAGGGCCTCGGCCGGGGCGGCCCCGGCGGGGGCGGCAAAGGCGTCCTGGAAGGCCTTGATCAGCGGGTCCACCAGCTGCATATAGTAGTAGGACGCCAGGCTCAGGCCATAGAAGCCGCCCAGCAGGCCGGTGATGCCCAGCACCACCCACTGGCTGCCGTTGAGGGAGGAGAAAAAGTCCTTCATGATCTTGCCGCCGGACTTGATGGTGGTGCCTACAAAGGCGTTGGCGACCATCCCGACCCCGGCCGAGAAGAACGCGCCCCCCAGGAACATCAGGCCGTTGACCAGGACGTTGACGCCGAACTGGATGACCTGCTCCTGGGTGATGTTGAACAGCGCGCCGCCGTCCAGGTAGACCATTTCCTCCTGCGGGACGAGGGCGTAGTGGGCGGGCATGGCAAGCGCGCCCGAAGATGTGGTATATTCCATAAGTAGGGCTCCTTTCAAGCTAGGCCCCGCAGCAGGCCGCGGGAACTGAGTTACCACGATTATAGCATATTCAGCAAAAAACAACAAGGCATCGCGCACCTTTCTAGGGACGGGCTTTGTGATACTGGTGTGAAAATTTGCAGAGCGAACCAGCGTGCCTGCGCCGGAAATCCGCCGCGCCGGCCGGGAAAAGCCCCTGAAAAAATGTTGTAGTGCAATCTTTTGGCAAGGGGGGCTTTTCGGTTACTGTTTGGTGGTCCAGGTCAGGTCCAGCACCGGGCCGTAGGGGTCGAACACCAGGCCCTCGACCCCGCCGGCCAAAAGCAGGCGCTTGTGCTGGGCAAACAGGGGCACCGCCGCGCACCCGGCCAGCAGCTGGCGCTCGGCCTGGGCCAGCAGCTGGCAGCGCACCTCGCTGGAGCCGGCCGCCGCGGCCTGGGCCAGCAGGGTCTCGTAGACGGGGTCGTCGAAGCCGGTCAGGCCCTCGGGCCCAAAGCTGCGCAGCAGGGTGTAGACGCTGCCGTCGGTGCAGGTGACGGGGGCCAGGGCGATGGTGTAGTCCCCGGCGGCCAGCCGCTCTTCCAGCTCGGCCTGGGGGACCTCCTCCAGGGAGAAGAAGAGGGACAGCTCCCGCTGCCAGACGCTGTTGACGGCCTCCGCCGCCCGGGTCAGGCCGCTGCCCTCCGGCAGCAGCAGGGTGATGCCCATCAGGTCGGCGCTGGAGACGCTGTCCCGGGCGGCCCGGTAGAGGGCGTAGGCGCTGTTCAGGCTGGGGGAAGGGTCGCCGGCGGCCTGGCGGTAGTCCAGGCTGCCCACCGCAAGGCCGTCGGGCACAAGGCCGGAGGCGGGGGCGTACAGCCCGCCGTCCGCCGGCAGGCCGGCCAGCTGCACCGCCGCGGCCAGGGCCTGCCGCAGCAGGCCGGAGGCCAGGGCCGGGTGGCCGGTGTTGAACAGGAGGCACCAGGTGGTGTCCGTGTAGGGCACCGCCCGCAGCTGGGTGGGCTGGCCGGAGGCGTCCAGGGCGGCGGTGCACCGCTCGTTCAGGATCAGGTCCTGGGCGCTCTGGGCCGAGCCGGTGTTCTGGACCAGGCGCAGGGAGTCCACCAGGCCGCCGCCGGCCTCCCGCCGGAGGAACAGCCCCCCGCTGGTCCAGTTGTAAAGGTAAAAGCTGCCGCTGGACAGGGTGGCGGCGGCGGTCAGGCCGTAGCTGCCGCCGGTGCTCTCGAAAAAGGCCTGGTCGCAGGGCATGGCCCCCGGCAGGGCCAGCTTGCGGACAAAGTCGTCGTCCGGCTGGGAGAGGGTGAACTCCACCGTCCGCTCGTCCCGGGCGCGGACGCCCAGCTGCTCGGGCCCGGCCAGGCCCGCCAGCACCTCGCCGCTGCCCGCGATGGCGGCAAACTCCACCGCGTAGGGCGAGCCGGTCCCGGCCGAAAACACACGCTGGAAGGCGTAGACGAAGTCCTCGGCGGTGATGGCGTAGGCGGTGTCCTCCCCGCGGGCGGCCTTGTAGGCCAGGCCCGGCTTGAGGGTGAAGGTATAGGTCAGCCCGCCGGCGGAGACGGACCAGCCCTCGCACAGGTCGGGCTGGGGCTGGCCGGAGGCGTCCAGCCGGACAAGGCCCCCGTACAGGTTGGTGCAGGCCAGGACGTCCTCGGGGGCCGAGGCGATCTGGGGGTCCAGGTTGGCGGGTATCTCCTCCACAAACCAGGTGAAGCTGTTGACCCCCGACCCCGCGGTGCACCCGGCCAGGGATAAGGCAAAAGCCGCCGCCGCCACAGCCGCGGCAAGGCGGACAAAGATATGTTTCAAGGCAGGTATCCTTTCTATATGGTAAGGTATGGGGCCGCTTTGGCCGGTTTGCCCTCTCCGTCACAGTCCGCTGACGCGTCCTGTGCCACCTCCCCCACAGGGGGAGGCAAGAGCACGCCCGTGGGTGCCGGCTAGGCGGTGGTAAGGCAAACTTGCTCACAGCTTCGCCTTACCACTCGTTCGCCGGGTTTGACGGCGGTACGCTTGGCTCCCCCTGTGGGGGAGCTGTCGAGCGCAGCGAGACTGAGAGGGCTTTTTTTCAGTGTAGCAGAAACGGCCGGGGTTGGCAACCGCCTTTTGCGGCGGGTTTTGGGATTTTCGTTGCCAAGCGGGCCTAAAAGAGGTATAATGAGCGGTGTGCCAATCTATGCCTGCTAGGACAAGGGGCCGCGCGCCCCGGGAGGGATTTTGTTATGGAAAGAGAACAGCAGCAGCTGGCCGCGCTGGTGCGCGGCAAAAAGGTGGCCTTTATCGGCGCGGGGGTCAGCCACAGGGCCCTGATCGAGGAGTTCGTGGGCCTGGGGGCCCAGGTGACCCTCTGCGACAAAAAGCCGTCGGTGGAGGCTTTTGGGGACTACGCCGCCACCATCCGGCGGCTGGGGCTGCGCCTGAGCCTGGGGGAGGGCTACATGGACGGCTTCCGGGGGCAGGACATCATCCTGCGCACCCCCGGCTTTGAGTATTACCAGCAGCCGTTGCAGGACGCCATCGCCGCCGGGGCCATGGTGACCAGCGAGGTGGAGCTGTTCTTTGACCTGTGCCCGTGCGAGATCGTGGCGGTGACCGGCTCGGACGGCAAGACCACCACCACCACCCTCATCAGCGAGATGTTCAAGGCGGCGGGCTGCACCGTCCACCTGGGGGGCAACATCGGCGCGCCGCTGCTGCCCATGCTGCCCCGGGTGGCCCCGGAGGATGTGGCGGTGGTGGAGCTGTCCAGCTTCCAGCTCATCAGTATGCGCAAGAGCCCCCGGGTGGCGGTGGTGACCAACGTCACCCCCAACCACCTGGACCACCACAAGGACATGCAGGAGTACATCGACGCCAAGCGGAACATCCTGCTCTACCAGCAGCCCCCCTGCCGGGCGGTGCTGGGCTACGAGAACGACGTCACCCGCGCCATGCAGGCCGACTGCAGGGGGGAGCAGGTCTGGTTCACCCGGCTGCATGAGACCGATAACGGCGCGTTCCTGCGCGGGGACGGGATGCTGTGCATGGCCGAGGGGGGCAAGGTGACCCCCTTCCTGGCGCAGAAGGACGTCAAGCTCCGGGGCCTGCACAACATCGAGAACCTGCTGGCCGCGGCCGCAGCCGTCTGGGGCCGGGTGCCGGTGGAGGCCATCCGGCAGGTGGGCAGCACCTTTGCCGGGGTGGAGCACCGCATCGAGCCGGTGCGCACCCTGGACGGGGTGACCTGGTACAACGATTCCATCGCCACCAGCCCCACCCGCACCATCGCGGGGCTGCGCAGCTTTGACCAGAAGATCATCCTCATCGCCGGGGGCTACGATAAAAAGATCCCCTACGAGCCCCTGGCCCCCGAGCTGCTGGCCCACGTCAAGGTGCTGGTGCTGATGGGGGCCACCGGGCCCCGCATCGAGGCGGCGGTGCGGGCGCAGCCCGGCTTTGCCGCAAGCGGCCTTGCCATCCTGCACGCCGGCAGCATGGAGGAGGCGGTGGCCCTGGCCCGCGGCGCGGCAAGGCCCGGGGACGTGGTCAGCCTGTCGCCGGCCAGCGCCTCCTTCGACGCCTACCCCAATTTCGAGGCGCGGGGCCGGCACTTCAAACAGATCGTCAACGCCCTGTGATCGCCCGGGCCGGCGCACCCCGGGGCAAAAAGCGCTTTGTCCGGGCCTGCCGGGGCGCGCCCTGCCTGGAAGTGCTGCTGCCGGTGGAGCGGGCCCTGTTCGCCCGCAGCCAGCCGGGGCGGTTCTACGCCGGGCCGGGCCTGGCGCTGGACGTGGGCGGGGCCGAAGCCCTGGCCGCCGGCGGGGCCAACCCCGAAGAGCTGGCCGCCTTTTTGCAGTTCTGCGGGTGCAGCGCCGTGATCACGAACGGGACGGCCCCGGCCGGCTGGCGCAAGACCGAGGACCTGGCCTGCTTTGCCCTGGCGGCGGGGGGCCGGCTGCCCTGGCCTGCGGCGGACGAGGCCCTGTGGGCCGGTCTGGCGCTGGAGCGGGAGCCACCGGCCGGCGCGCTGGCCGCCTTCCTCTACCCGGAGGGGCCAAAGCGGGACGACTACTACTCGGCCCTGTGCTCCAAGCGCGTCCGGGGGCTGGCCGTGCCCTGGGCCCTGACCAGGGGCGGCCGCATCGCCGCCACCATCGGGGCCTACGCCATACGGGGCGGGCAGGCCTACCTTGCCTGCGGCTGCACCGAGCCCGGGCTGCGGGGCCGCGGGGCCGGCGGGCGGCTGGCCGTCCTGCTGGCAAACCACCTGGCCGCCCGGGGGCTGCGGGTCTGCCTGCTGTGCCGGGGCGAGCGGGCCGGCTTTTACACCCGGCTGGGCTTTGCCCGGGCGGGCAGCCTCGGCCGCTACCACCAAACCTGAAAGGAACCATACGAACCGTTATGCTGGAACGTTTTTTTGATTACAAGCCCGCCGTCCTGGAGCTGGACCGCCGGGCCATGGAGCTGTGCGCGCCCTACTTCCGCCAGGCGGAGCAGGTGCGGGACTTCAACCAGCTCAAGATGCTGCGCGCCTTTGCCGGCAACCAGATGTCGGCCACCGATATGCTGGGCACCACCGGCTACGGCCTGTGGGACACCGGCCGGGCCAAGCTGGAGGCCATCTTTGCCCAGGCCATGGGCTGCGAGGACGCGCTGGTGCGCAGCCAGTTCATGAGCGGCACCCACACCCTGGCGGTGGCCCTGTTCGGGCTGTTGCGGGCGGGGGACACCCTGCTGGCCGCCACCGGCCGCCCCTACGACACCCTGGAAGGGGTCATCGGCATCGGGGGCAAGGGCGCGGGCCAGGGCACCCTGGCCGACTACGGCATCCGCTACGAGGAGGCGCCCCTGAGGCCCGACTTCACCCCCGACTACGAGGCCATCGCGGCGGCGGCCCCCCGGGCTAAAGTCTGCCACATCCAGCGCAGCCGGGGCTATCTGCAGCGCAACGCCTTCGACCTGGAGACCATCCGCAGGGTGGCCGACACCGCACGGCGTGCCAACCCCGGCATCATCGTCTTTGTGGACAACTGCTACGGCGAGTTCACCCAGACGGAGGAGCCCTGCCAGGCCGGGGCCGACCTGATCGCCGGCAGCCTGATCAAGAACCCGGGGGGCGGCATCGCCCCCACCGGGGGGTACATCGCCGGCCGGCGGGACCTGGTGGAGCAGTGCGCCTACCGGCTGAACGCCCCCGGCCTGGGCAAGGAGCTGGGCTGCACCCTGGACGCGCCCCGGGAGATGTACCTGGGGCTGTACTACGCGCCGGGGGTGGTGTGCGAGGCGGTCAAGACCGCCATCTACGCCCAGTGCCTGCTGGAGCTGGCGGGCAAAAACCCGGTGCCCCGCTACTGCGAGCCCCACAACGACATCGTCACCTGCTTTGACGCGGGCACCGCCGGGGCCCTGGTGGGCTTTTGCCAGGGCATCCAGGCGGCCAGCCCGGTGGACAGCTACGCCCTGCCCGAGCCCTGCCCCGAGCCGGGCTACACCGACCAGGTGGTGATGGCCAGCGGCAGCTTTACCCAGGGCAGCACCATCGAGCTGAGCTGCGACGGCCCCCTGCGGGCCCCCTACACCTGCTACCTGCAGGGCGGGCTGAACTTTACCGCCAGCCGCGCCGGGGTGCTGCTGGCGGTGCAGAACGCCTATTTCCAGTAACACAGAAAGGAGCCGCCCATGCAGACCCTCTGCCGCTATGCCACCCCCCTGGGGCCGGTGCTGATGACCGCCGGCGAGGCCGGCCTGACCGGCCTGTGGTTTGCCGGCCAGGCCCGCGCGCCCCTGCCGCCCGGGGCCCTGCCCCCGGAAGGGGACAGCCCCGCCCTGGCCGAGGCACGCCGCTGGCTGGACGAATACTTTGCCGGGCGGCAGCCAGGCTTTATGCCGCCGCTGCACCTTGCGGGCAGCGAGTTCCAGCGGGCGGTGTGGGACATCCTGCGCGCCATCCCCTACGGCTGCACCGTCACCTACGGCGACATCGCCCGCCGGCTGGCCCCCCAAAGCCCCACCGGGCGGATGTCCGCCCAGGCGGTGGGGGGCGCGGTGGGCCGCAACCCGGTGTCCATCCTGGTGCCCTGCCACCGGGTGGTGGGCGCGGCCGGCCGCCTGACCGGCTACGCCGGCGGGCTGGAACGCAAACGGTGGCTGCTGGAGTGGGAGGGGGCGCATGTGGCTCCCCTCTCAGTCTCGCTTCGCTCGCCAGCTCCCCCGAAGGGGGAGCCAAGCGTACCGCCGTCAAACCCGGCAAACGAGTGGTAAGGCAAAGCCGCAGAGAAGTGCGCCTTACCACCGCCTGCCCGACACCCACGGGCGTGCTCTTGGCTCCCCCTGTGGGGGAGCTGTCAGCGAAGCTGACTGAGAGGGCAACCGGCAGGCGCAGCGTAATAAGGAGCATATCCGCACCCCGCAACGTTCCCAACGAAATCACGATTGATCCATATACAACGAAAACAACGAAACGCCTTTTTTCCGGGCGTTTCGTTTTTTTCGTGGGTTTCGTTGCTTTCGTTGCTTTCGTGATTCCGTTGGGGGCCGTGAAATCGTGATTTCGTTGAAACCGTTGGTTTCGTGCTTTTCGTAGGGTACCGTGAAATCGTGATTTCGTTGAAACCGTTGGTTTCGTGGTTTTCGCAGGGTACCGTGAAACCGTGATTTCGTTGAAACCGTTGGTTTCGTGCTTTTCGGGGGGTACCGTGAAACCGTTGAAATCGTTGATTCCGTTGGGTCCGTTGGTACGGTGTGGGTCAGGTGCGGACGAAGTGATAGACGCGGCCGCCGCTGCCGTTGGCGGCGGAGCGCAGGCCGACGCCGCTGCGCTGGCGCAGCAGGGAGGCGCGCTTATCCAGGGCCTTGCCCAGGGCCTGGCCGGTTTCGACCGGGCAGGAGCCGCAGGCGTCCTCGCAGGCGGCAAAGAAGCCCTTGGCGTTGGTCTGCCACTTGCCGCCGCCGGCGTCCACCTGACGCAGCACGGTTTGGACCAGGGGGTCGGCGTCGTAGCCGCTGGCCAGGGCGGCCTGCTCGACCTCGGCGGGGGTGCCCAGGCTGCGCCAGAGGCAGGCGGCCTTGTCAAAGCGGAGCACCAGGCGCTTGTCCTCGACGTCGCGGCCGGTCAGGTCGAGGGTGGTCTGGGCGTCCTCCCGCTTGGCGCGGGTCAGCACCAGGGCGGCGTCCGCCGCGCCGAAGATGCCGTTCGACCCCGCGATGCGGTTGAAAGGGTCGGCGTCGTCGGTCATCTTGCGCAGGTGATGGATCACCAGCAGGCAGACGCCCTGCCGGTCGGCGTAGGCTTTCAAGGCGCCCAGGTCGGCGTAATCGGCCGCATAGGCCGAGCTGCTGGGGCCGGCCTCGCCCCGGACCTTCTGGAGGGTGTCCACCACCACCAGGCGGCAGTCGGGGTGGCGCGCCTGGAAGCTCTCCAGGTAGGCCAGCAGCCCCTCGGCCAGGGTGATGGCCTTGGTCTCGAAGTAGAGGGTGCGGCTGCCCTGGCCGCCCAGCCGGGCCAGGCGCTTTTGCAGGCGCTGGCGGCCGTCCTCCAAAGCCAGGTACAGGCAGGTGGCCTGCCGGGTGGGCATCCCCAAAAAGGGCTGCCCCTGGCTGACGGCCAGGCACAGCTGCATGGCAAGCCAGCTTTTGCCGTACTTGGGCGGCGAGGCCAGCAGCGCCAGCCCCTGGGGCAGAAAGCCCTCGACGACGTAGTGCAGCTCGGGCAGGGGCTGCGCCATCAGCGCCGCGGCCGAAAACCAGCTGCCCGTCTCGAGGTTCTGCTCGAGAAAGGCCGTGGGCCCGGCCTGGTAGGCCGCGCGGCAGGCGGTCCACGCCGCCTTGAAGGCTTCCAGCTCGACGCCGAAGCCCCCCGCGCCCCGCGCGTCGACGGCCAGATGGTAGAGCTTCTGGTCCCGCCGCCGGCGCTCGGCCTGGTCGGCGGTGTCCCAGCACAGGGCAAAGGCCCGCGGCTGCAGCACCTTGTCGGGCGTCATCACCCGCATCTCCTGGTCAAAGTAGTCGTTTGTGGTCATGTAGTCTCCTTTCGGTGGGTGGGTGGATGGGCTGCGCTCTCGGTCACGCTGCGCCTGCCGGTTGCCCTCTCAGTCAGCTTCGCTGACAGCTCCCCCACAGGGGGAGCCAAGAGCACGCCCGTGGGTGCCGGGCAGGTTGTGGTAAGGCAAACTTGCTCACAGCTTCGCCTTACACGCCGTTCGCCGGGTTTGACGGCGGTACGCTTGGCTCCCCCCGTGGGGGAGCTGGCGAGACGCCCGCAGGGCGGCGAGACTGAGAGGGGAACACAGGCGCAGCTGACGGAGAGGATTTCTTACGTCTCCATCCTACCACCGGCCGGCCGTATGGGCCAGCGCGGCCTTTTGAGCGCAGTTTTTGGAAAGGAAACGCACAGTTTTCTGTACCCCGCACCCCCAACGATAGCAACGGAATCAACGATTTCAACGGTTTCACGGTACCCCCCGAAAAGCACGAAACCAACGATTTCAACGAAATCACGATTCCACGATACCCCCCGAAACCCACGAAACCAACGATTTCAACGAAATCACGATTTCACGGTACCCCCCGAAAAGCACGATTTCAACGAAATCAACGAAATCACGATTTCACGGCCCCCCAACGGAATCACGAAAGCAACGAAACCCACGAAAAAAACGAAACGCCCGGAAAAAAGGCGTTTCGTTGTTTTCGTTGTGTATGTATAAATCGTGATTTCGTTGGGAACGTTGCGGGGGGCCTACCCCCGTTTCCACGTCCGGTACTCGCGGGGGGAGCAGCCGTAAAAGCGGCGGAACTGCTGGGAAAAGTTGCTGGGGTTGTCGAAGCCGCAGCCGGCGGCGATCTGGGCGATGCTGTCGGCCGGGCGGGCCAGCAGGGCGTCGGCGGCCTGCATGACGCGGTATTTGAGCAGGTACTGCATGGGGGGCACATGGATGGTCTTGCCGAAGCAGCGCAGGCACTCCCGCTCGCCGATGCCGGCGGCCCGGGCGATGCAGGCCAGGGTGAGGGGGCGGTCGTAGTGCTCCTGGATGAAGGTGAGCATCCGCTGGATGCGCTCCTCGTCCTGGTTGGGGCGGGCGCGGCCGGCCGCGAAGTCGGGCGCAAAGCGCCGGCACAGGGCCATGCACAGCGCCGACAGTTTGGCCCGCACCACGAACTCGTAGCCCGCGGCCTCGGCGGCCAGGGCGTCGCAGGCGTCCACCAGGGCCTGGATGGCCCCGGCCTCGGCCTGCCGGTCAAAGACATAGGCCCGGAAGGCCCGGCACCCCGCCAGGGGCGCGATGTACTTTTTGGCAAAGACGGTGTCCTTGCCGCCGGTGATGAGCCCGGGGCTGAACACCACCGACCGTATCTCGCAGCTGGCGGCGGTGTTGGCGCAGTGCAGCACCCCGGTGTTGATGGCGATGCAGTCGCCCTGGGCCAGATGGTAGGAGGCGTCGGGGGTCTCCACCGTCAGCTGGCCCGACAGGATGTAGATGGCCTCGAACTCGTCGTGCCAGTGCCAGGGCAGCGAGTGGTCGGGGTCGGGGGCGTAGCGCTCGGCGTAGCCCGCGCAGGGAAAATCCAGGGTGCCCTGGGGTTTGAGCTCCCGCCGCTGGGGCGAGAGGTCGAGCGGCGGGTTGATGCCGCATTGGTTCAGGCTCATGGCCGGCCTCCTTGTGCCAGGCGGCCCGCACTTGTGCGCACAAATTTGGGCCGGGGATGGGTTTTGGTCCGTTTATCTATAGTATAGGGCGTTTTTTGCATTGAATCAAGGGGCATTTGACGGTATTCTATCTATCGTAAACCATCAAGGAGGTCTTTGCCATGGTCCATCTACTGCTTGCCGTCATCTACCTTGCGTTCATCAGCCTGGGCCTGCCCGATTCGCTGCTGGGGGCGGCCTGGCCCTCGATGTACGGGCCCTTCGGGGTGCCGGTGTCCTTTGCGGGGGTGCTCTCGATGATCATCGCGGTGGGCACCATCGTCTCCAGCCTGAACAGCGGCCGGCTGACCAGCCGCTTTGGCCCCGGGCGGGTCACGGCCTGCAGCGTGGCCCTGACGGCGCTGGCGCTGCTGGGCTTTTCGGTCTCGACCGAGTTCTGGATGCTCTGCCTGTGGGCGGTGCCCTACGGGCTGGGGGCCGGCAGCGTGGACGCGGCCCTGAACAACTATGTGGCCCTGCACTACGCCAGCCGCCACATGAGCTGGCTGCACTGCATGTGGGGGGTGGGCACCCTGGTGGGCCCCAACCTCATCAGCTTTGCCTTGAGCGGGGGCCAGGGCTGGCAGGCGGGCTACCGGTACATTTCCATCCTCCAGCTGGGCCTGACGGCGGTGCTGCTGCTCAGCCTGCCGTTGTGGAAGCGCGCGCCCTCCGCCGCCCAAGACGAGGCCGCCAGCGGCGCCCACGAGCCCCTCGGCCTGCGGCAGGCGGCCCGCATCCCCGGGGCCAAAAGCGCGGTGCTGGGCTTTTTCTGCTACTGCGCGCTGGAGCAGACGGCCGGCCTGTGGGCCGGCAGCTACCTGACGCTGCACGGCGGCCTGACCGCCGGGCGTGCGGCGGCCCTGGCGGCGCTGTTCTACATCGGCATCACGGCGGGGCGCGCGGCCTGCGGCTTCCTGACCGGGCCGCTGGGCGACGTGCGTATGATCCGCCTGGGCCAGGGGGTCATCCTGGCGGGGGTGGCGGCCCTGCTGCTGCCCTCGGCGGCCGCCATGCAGGCGGGCCTGGTGCTGGTGGGCCTGGGCTGCGCCCCCATCTACCCCAGCATCATCCACGCCACCCCGGCCCGCTTTGGCGCGGCCCGCTCCCAGGCCCTGATCGGCCTGGAGATGGCGGGCGCCTACGTGGGCACCTGCCTGATGCCGCCCCTGTTCGGCGCGCTGAGCGAGCGGCTGTCCATCGGCCTGATGCCGGTCTACCTGCTGGCGCTGCTGGCGGCGATGTTCCTTGCCAACGAGCGCGCCAACCGCGCCGCCGGCCTCGTCCGCCCCGCCGCCCCCGCCCATGAGCGCGGGTGACAAACGGCGCTCCGCTCCGGGGCATCTTCACGGAAAACACACAGGATTCCGTTCAAAAAGCAGGCTTGACAATCCTGCCAGCCTGCTGTATACTAGACACAGAGAAAGGGTGCTGCCGGACAAACGGTAGCCTCCCGGTCTGGGTTAGAGAAGTAACCGCACGCTCGGGAAAGCTTGGGCGGTTACTTCTTTTTTATTTCCTGTTGTTCCTGTCAGCTTCAAGAAGCCGGAGGACCAAGTCAATCAGGCCAATGATTAAAATGCCGGTTTGAATCAAATCGGAAAATGTAACCATGGTCAGCCCTCCTTTCCATACGGTCGGGAGGGCAAAGAAGCGCCCCCGTCCGTCTGCGACAGACCGGAAGGCATACCGCTTGCCGTTTATCGACAACACCCGATTCAATGATACCATAACCGCCAGCCAATGGCAAGAGGCTCCCGCCCGCTTGACACCGCTGCGCGGATCGCTTACAATGGGACCAAACGCAAGGACGGAAGGAGGGCGCCCCCGATGGACAGGAACCTGCTGCTCTTTTTGGCCTGGTGCGCCGGGGGGCTCTTTTTTGAGGGGCTGGCCGGGTACCTGTGGTTTTGCAAAAAGCCTGTTTCGTTCTCGGCCCAAACGCCGGAAGTGACCGACGTCAAGGGCTACAACCGCGCGGTGGCCAAACTGTATATGGCCTATGGCGGGGTGTTCGTCCTGCTGGGCCTGCCGCTGCTGGCAGCGCCCCTCCCGGGCTGGGCCGCCTGCCTGATGGTAGCCGGGATCGCAGGCGCAGGGGCGGCCCTCCGGCTGGTGTACGCCCGGGTGATCCTCCCCCGCTACCAAACGAAGCATGGGGATTGGCGGGACTGACCCGCCGGCCCAGACTTGGATACAAATTGACATTCTCCGCCGCCTGTGGTATAATGGGCTCAATTTACACGAACGGGAGGTGCGATGAGTCCATGGAAGACGGTTCGGATGGGGATCCCCATACGGCAGCCTTTGTTTCTCCGCGGCGCATTGTTATGAATCGGTTGAACTTATAAGGGCATAGTCTGCGCTTTTGCAAGCTGCGGACTGTGCTTTTTTGCGTACAAACCAATCATGCAATGAGAATGGAGAATTGTTTATTATGATAGGCGCATTTATCATCCAAATTGTTCTGATCGCGGTCAACGCGCTGTTTGCCAGCTCGGAGATCGCGGTGATCTCGATGAGCGAGGCCCGGCTGAAGATCCTCTCGGAGGAGGGCGACAAGCGGGCCGACCGGCTGCTGAACCTGACCAAACAGCCCGCCAAGTTCCTGGCCACCATCCAGGTGGCCATCACCCTGGCCGGCCTGCTGGGCGGCGCCTTTGCGGCCGAAAACTTCGCCGACCCCATCGTGGACCTGATCCTCTCGCTGGGGGTGGCCGCGCCCCGCACGGCCCTGCACTCGGCGGTGGTGTTCCTCATCACGCTGGTGCTGACCTATTTCAGCATCGTGTTCGGCGAGCTGGTGCCCAAGCGCCTGGCCATGAAAAAGACCGAGGCCCTGTCGCTGCAGCTGTCCGGCATCCTGTACTTCATGTCCAAGCTGTGCGCGCCGCTGGTCTGGCTGCTGACCGTGTCCACCAACGCTTTGCTGCGGCTGCTGGGCATTGACCCCAACCAGAACGAGGAAGTGGTCACCGAGGACGAGATCAAGATGATGCTGATGGAGGGCAGCCAGCAGGGCACCATCGAAAACGACGAGAACGAGATCATCCAGAACGTTTTTGATATGAACGATACCTCCGCCGAGGAGGTCAGCACCCGCCGGCGCGACGTGGTCTGCCTGTACCTGGAGGACGACATGAGCGTCTGGGCCGACACCATCCGGAACAGCCACTATACTTACTTCCCCGTCTGCGGCGAGAGCCAGGACGACGTGGTGGGCGTGCTGAACACCAAGGACTACTTCCGGCTGGACGATCTGTCCCGCAAGTCGGTGATGAAAAACGCGGTGGATAAGCCCTTCTTCGTGCCCGAGGGCATCCGGGCGGACCAGCTGTTCAGCCGGATGAAGCAGGAGCGCAAGTATTTCGCCATCGTCATCGACGAGTACGGCGGGATGAGCGGCATCGTCACCGTCCACGACCTGATGGAAGAGCTGGTGGGCGACATGGACGACGAGGACACCGTCCGCGAGGTGGAGATCCGCCAGCTGAACGGGGACCGCTGGGAGATACGCGGCTCGGCCGACCTGGAAGAGGTGGCCGAAAAGCTGGGCGTCCAGCTGCCCACCGACGAGCACGAGACCTTCAACGGCCTGGTCTGCGGCATCGTGGGCCGCGTGCCCGACGAGGGCGAGCAGTTCAGCTGCGAGGGCTACGGCCTGAAGATCGACGTCAAAAACGTGACCGGCCACCGGGTGGACACCGCCCTGGTGGAAAAGACCCGCAAGCCCTTCGACGATGCGGCGGAGGAAAAAGACAAATAAACGCCCGGCAAAAGGGGGCCCGCAGGCAAAGCGCCGGCTGGCCCCTTGATTTTGCCCCGAAATACGGTATAATAGACCCGTAGCGTCTCATGACATGTTGAAAAAAGAAACATATCCCATGGCCCCGCGCCATGGACGGGAGGATTTGGTATGGAGCGAACCTATATTTCCGACGTGCGCAGCCACGCCGGCGAGACCATAAAAGTGCAGGGCTTTATCGAAAACCTGCGCAGCAGCAAGGCCATGGCCTTCATCGTGCTCAAGGACATCACCGGCAAGCTGCAGATCACCATTGAAAAAGAGGACCACCCCGACCTTGTGCCCGTCATCGACCAGCTGACCGGCGACTCGGTCATCACGGTGGTGGGCAAGGCCCGCCTGGACGACTACGTCAAGCTGGGCGGCATCGAGATGATCCCCGAGCGCATCGAGGTCGAGAGCATCGCCGGTCCCCTGCCCATCGTCCGCAAGGAGATCGCCGCCACCAAAAAGAAGAAGGCGGTGGAGCGCTCCAGCATCGACCAGCGCATCGACTACCGCTGGATCGACCTGCGCACCGACGAAAACCAGCTGATGTTCAAGGCCCAGACCGTCCTGGTCAACGCCATGCGCCAGTACCTGCTGGACAAGCACTTCATCGAGATCCACACCCCCAAGCTGATCGCCGCCGCCAGCGAGAGCGGCGCCGAAGTGTTCAAGGTGGACTACTTCGACCGCAACGCCTACCTGGCCCAGAGCCCCCAGTTCTACAAGCAGATGGCCATGGCCAGCGGCTTCGAGCGCATCTTTGAGGTGGGGCCGGTGTTCCGGGCCGAAAAGTCCTACACCAACAAGCACACCACCGAGTTCACCGGCTTCGACCTGGAGTTCAGCTACATCGACTCGTTCCGGGACGTGATGGCCATGGAGGAGGGCCTGCTCAAGGCCGCCCTGCAGGCGGTCAAGGACGCCTACGGCGACGAGATTGAGGCCATGTTCGGCCTGCCGGTCGTCGTGCCCGAGACCCCCTTCCCGGTGGTCAAGCTGGCCGACCTGTACAAGGGCCTGGAGGAGGACTTCGGCTACACGGTGGACGAGTCCGAAAAGGGCGACCTGACCACCGAGGCCGAGCGGCTGAGCTACGACTGGGTCAAAAAGCACTATAACCACGAATTCCTGTTCGTGACCGACTACGCCGCCGGCAAGCGCGCGTTCTACCACATGCGGGACGAGAACGGCGTGCCCCAGGGCTACGACCTGATCTGGCGCGGGGTCGAGATCACCACCGGCGCCCAGCGCGAGCACCGCTACGAGGTGCTGAAAAAGCAGGCCGAGGAGAAGGGCCTGGCCGAGGACGTCAAGTTCTACCTGGAGTTCTTCCGGTACGGCTGCCCGCCCCACGGCGGCTTTGGCCTGGGCATCGACCGGCTGACCATGCTGCTGGTGGGCCTGAGCATCAAGGAGTGCATGTTCCTGTTCCGCGGGCCCAACCGCCTCACGCCGTGAGAGGGCTTGCAAAAGCGGGCAAAGTGTGCTACTATAAGCAGAGCGAAACAAGCAAAACGCGATGACGGAGAAAGTACGCGCTGTGCGCCTGGCGCAGAGAGGGGCTCCACCGGCTGCAAGGGCCCCCGAGCGGCGGCGGCGCGGAAGTTCGCTCCCGAGCGGCCCGCGGGAACGGCGGCCTCTTCCGGCCGCCCGGTAGTGCGGGACGGCGTGCCCCGTTACGGCGTTGGAGTGCCGCGCAGACCTCGCACCTGCGCGGAATTTGGGTGGTACCACGGAGTGAAGCAACAGGGCTCCGTCCCTTGGCTGGCAGTGCCGGCCGGGGGGCGGGGCCCTTTTTTGTTCCGTCCCGAAGCGCAAGTTACCGTTTTGAACAAAGGAGAGGAAATGTATGCAGGCAATCATTGAAGAGCTGGCCCGGCAGGCGGAAGCAGACCTGGCGCAGGTGGCCTCCAAAGAGACGCTGGCCGCCTTCTGGCAGAAGTACCTGAGCAAAAACGGGCAGGTGCCCGCCCTGATGAAGCAGCTGCGCACCGTCGAGCCCGCCCAGCGCCCCGCCATGGGCAAGGCCATCAACGAGCTCAAGCAGAAGGTGCAGGCCGACTACGACGCCGCCGCCGGCCGGGTGGGCCAGGCCGAGCTGGCCGCCCGCAACGCCGCCGAGACGGTGGACATCACCCTGCCCGCCAAAATGCGCCCCGCCGGCGGGCTGCACCCCCTGACCCTGGTGCGCAACCAGATCATCGACGCCTTTGCGGGCATGGGCTTTGAAATTTACGAGGGCCCCGAGATCGAGGACGACGACCACTGCTTTACCCGCCTGAACGTCCCCAAGGACCACCCCGCCCGGGATATGCAGGACACCTTCTACCTGACCGACGAGCTGCTGCTGCGCACCCAGACCTCCACCGGCCAGATCCGCACCATGGACGCCGAGCGCCCCCCCATCAAGGTGCTGGTGCCGGGCCGGGTGTTCCGCTCCGACTCGGACGCCACCCACAGCCCCATGTTCCACCAGATGGAGGGCCTGGTGGTGGACAAGGGCATCACCCTGTGCGACTTGCAGGGCATGCTGGACGTGTTTGTCCAGCGGCTGTTCGGCACCGAGGTGCGCACCCGGCTGCGCCCGTCCTACTTCCCCTTCACCGAGCCCAGCGTCGAGGTGGACGTCAGCTGCTTTGCATGCCACGGCAAGGGCTGCAGCCTGTGCAAGCACACCGGCTGGATCGAGATTCTGGGCGGCGGCGTGGTCAACCAGAAGGTGCTGCGCAACTGCAACATCGACCCGGAGGTCTATTCGGGCATTGCCTTCGGCATCGGCATCGAGCGCATCGCCATGCTCAAATACGGCATCAACAACATCGGCCTGATGTTCGAGAACGATCTGCGGTTCCTCGGGCAGTTCCACGAATAACAGGGAAGGAGCAACGGATATGAAAGTACCTTTCAGCTGGCTGAAAGAGCTGGTGGATATTGATATTACCGCGCAGGAGCTGGAGGACAAGCTCTTCTCCTGCGGCTTTGAGGTGGAAGAGCGGATCGACCTGTCCGCCGGCATCGACAAGGTGGTGGTGGGCGTCATCACCTCCATCGAAAAGCAGGAGGGCACCCACCTGAGCCGGTGCGTGGTGGACTGCGGCCCCTACGGCCGCGACATCCGCATCACCACCGGCGCGCCCAACATCTTTGTGGGGGCCCATGTGCCCGCCGCCCTGGACGGCGCCACCCTGCCCGGCGGCATCCGCATCCAAAAGCGGATGATGCAGGGCTATGAGTCCAACGGGATGCTCTGCTCGGGCGAGGAGCTGGGCCTGAACGACGACCTGTACCCCGGGGCCGATGTCTACGGCCTGCTGATCCTGCCCGAGGACACCGCCCCCGGCGCCGGCATCTGCCCGCTGGTGGGGCTGGACGACTCGGTCTTTGACATCTCCATCACCGCCAACCGCCCCGACTGCCAGTCCATCCTGGGCATCGCCCGGGAGGTGGCCGCCGTGCTGCACAAGCCCCTGCACATGCCCGCCACCGACTACCGGCCGGTCTGCGAGGCGGACGCGCCCATCACCGTGACGGTGGAGGCCCCCGACCTGTGCCCCCGCTACATGGCCCACTACGTGCGCAACATCCGCATGGGGCAAAGCCCCCGCTGGATGAAGCGCCACCTGGCCCTGTGCGGCCTGCGCTCCATCAGCAACGTGGTGGACATCACCAACCACACCCTGCTGGAGATGGGCCAGCCCATGCACGCCTTTGACCTGGACAAGGTGGCCGGCCGCTGCATCGACGTCCGCCGCGCCCGCCCCGGCGAGAAGATCGTCACCCTGGATGAGAAGGAGTTCACCCTGACCGGGAACAACCTCGTCATCTGCGACGCCGAAAAGCCGGTGGCCCTGGCCGGCGTGATGGGCGGCGCCAACTCGGGCATGGACGACAAGACCCACAGCCTGCTGTTCGAGTGCGCCACCTTTGCCCGCGACTCGGTGCGCAAGACCAGCCGCGCCCTGGGGCAGTCGAGCGATTCCTCCGCCCGGTACGAGAAGGGGGTCGATTTCAGCTCGCCCAGCCTGGGCCTGGCCCGCGCGCTGCACCTGATCCAGCAGCTGGACTGCGGCGACATCACCACCCTTGCCTTCGACTGCACCGACGGCCGCTCCACCGCCCGCAAGGTCATCGACACCACCCCGGACAAGATCTGCGCCGTGCTGGGCATCCGCGTGCCCGACCAGACCATGATCGACATCCTGACCCGGCTGGAGTTCACCGTGGAGGTGGACGCGGCCGGCGTGTGGCACGTCAGCGTCCCCCTCTACCGCGAGGACGTGGAGGGCTACCCCGACCTGGCCGAGGAGGTCATCCGGGAGTACGGGTACGACCACATCGTCCCCACCTTCCTCAAGACGGCGGCGGTGACCAACGGCGGCCTGAACGACGAGCAGCAGCGCGCCCTCAAGGTCAAGCGGATGCTGGCCGGCCAGGGCTTCTATGAGGCTTCGACCCTGGCGTTCTACTCGGCCGCCGAGCTGGATATGCTCCACATCCCCGCCCAGGACCCCGCCCGCCAGGCCATCCGCATCCTCAACCCCATCAGCGAAAACCTGTCCATCATGCGCACCCTGCTGGCCCCCTCCATGCTCAACGTCATCGTGGACAACCTGAAAAAGGGCAACGCCGCCGGCCGCCTGTTCGAGCTGGCCCCCGTCTACCTGCCCAAGAGCCTGCCCCTGACCGAGCGCCCCCACGAGCGCCAGACCCTCTGCATGGGCGTGTTCGGCCCCGGGGAGGATTTCTTCACCGTCAAGGGCGCCATGGAGGCCCTGGCGGCCTCGCTGGGCCTGGCCTTTGCCTACCAGCGGGAGACCGGCACCCCCTGGCTGCACCCCGGCATCGCGGCTTCGGTGTGGTGCAAGGGCAAGCGCCTGGGCGTGTTCGGCAAGCTGTCCAATGAGATCAACGCCGAGCTGAAGATCGCCAAGGACGAAAAAGAGAGCCAGAACATCTACCTGGCCGAGCTGGACTATGAGGCCCTCTCCGCCTGCGTGGAGGGCGAGCTGCACTATCAGCCCCTCAGCCCCTATGCGCCGGTCAAGCGGGACCTGGCCCTGGTCTGCGATGAGGCCGTCACCTGCGGCGCGATCGAGGACGCCATCCGCAGCGCCAGCCCCCTGGTGGCCGGGGTGAGCCTGTTCGACATCTACCGCGGCAAAAACCTGGGCGAGGGCAAAAAGAGCATGGCCTTCTCCCTGGTGCTGGCCGACCCCAAGGCCGAGCTGGCCCCCGACCAGGTGGACCGCGCCATCAAGAAAATTTTGGGCAACCTGAAGTACAAGCTGAACATCGAGATCCGCTGAGCTTCTGTTTTGCAACACTTATCGTATGAAAGGAGGGATAGGATGGAACGCTTCCGCAAAACCTACGCCCAGGGCGCCCTGGACGTGATGGAGGTCTGGGTGGACACCGAGACCGGCGTGAATTACCTGTTCCACCGCAACGGCAACGCCTCCGGGCTGACGCCGCTGCTGGACAAAGACGGCAAGCCCGTGGTGACGCCCGCCGAAGCCTGACCCGGCTGCCAAATGATACCGGAAAGAGAGCTGCCTGTGCGCTGCATGGGCAGCTCCTTTTTTGTCCAGAATGGAGGTGTCAGGGAAAGGAAAAAGAAAAACCAAAAAAAGGTAAAATAACCCTTGACAAATGCCGGCGGTTGTAGTATTATATTCGAGCGCTCCACGGAGCGGCCACGAAACCGAAACGAAC
>DGYMR06203__coassemble_615_pt1 | contig 49388 bp, 41 predicted proteins | sample DGYMR06203__metabat2_low_PE_024 | metagenome-assembled genome bin DGYMR06203
TAGCTGGCTTTCTCCGAATGAATTCATTGTCCAATATGTTTGACAAACCTACAAATTTTTATTCCCGCCTACTGGTACTTTATTTCCGCCGACTGGTACATGATGAAGTACGCAGAAAAATATGGCGTCAGCCACGCCAGCCGGAAGTATAACAAAAGCCGGCCATACGTCTACTTCCGGAAGGTGCGCTGAGATGGAACCATGGAACCCCCTGGCATGCCGGTCCCGGCGGCCCCATAGCCATCCCAATCAGCACACAGAGGCGGAGCGGAGATGAAGCTGATTCGAGACATGCGCCGCCGCAACCCAAATCTGGGTATGGTGGAGCTGTGGCACCGTCTGCGGCAGTGCGGCTACACCCGCCGCCCGGCCCGCTTTTTGTTCTGTCACACGGCCCTGCCCGCTGCCAGCATGTCCTTGCAGGCCTGCACGTCCTCCGCCGCCAGGGGGCGGAACTGCCCCAGGAGCGTGGCGTGGTAGGCCACCTGGGCGGCCTCCTCCACGTAAACGGCGGCGGTCATGGCGGCGGAGATGTCCCTGCCGCAGCAGAAGTTGCCGTGGTTGCGCAGCAGCACCGCCAGCCCATCCGCCCCCAGGGCCACGGTCACATAGTCCGCCAGCTTCTGGGAGCCGGGCACCGCGAAGGGAACCACCCGCATGGGGGCGAACTCCGCCTGGGGCGGGGTGGAGGGGGGCAGCTCGTCCAGACCCATGGCCATGACGGTGGAGTAGAGGGCGTGGGTGTGCACCGTGGCCCCCACATCGGGCCGGGCCCGGTACACCGCCGTGTGCATGGGGGTCTCGGAGGAGGGCCTGTAGGGCCCGTCGATCCACTCCCCGGACAGGGTGACGATGGCGATGTCCTCCGGCTGCATGGTGTCGTAGGGCCGGCCGCTGGGGGTGATGGCCACCACATCCCCGCCGGGCTGCCGCACGGCGATGTTCCCCGAGGTGCCGTGGATCAGCCCCCGCGCCTGGGCCTCCCGGATGGCGCCCAGCACCTGCCGGCGGATCTCCTCATACTGCATATGCACACTTCCTCTTTCGTCCAAGATTGACTTCATTATAGCACACCGGACTGCCCCGCCCCCTCTCTTTCAGCCGCATGGCGGTCTCTGCCGCCGACCCTTGACAATTCCCGCCGTCTGTGTATGATGGAACTGAGAAAAGGAGGCATCCCCTATGGACTATCAGCTGATCGACCCGGCGAACTGGCCCCGGGCGGAGTATTTTGACCATTATCTGAATGCCGTCCCCTGCTCCTACAGCATGACCGTCCAGATGGAGCTGACCGCCATACGGCGGGCGGGGCTGAAGCTCTACCCCACCATGCTCTACCTGCTGACCAAGACCGTCAACCGCTTCGGGCAGTTCCGCATGGCCTTCCGCCCGGACGGACAGCTGGTGCGCTACCACTCCATGTACCCCAGCTACACCGTCTTTCACCCCGAGACGGAGACCTTCTCCAGCCTGTGGACGGCCTATACCGACGACTACGGGGCGTTCTGCCGCCGGTATGCCGACGATCTGCATCAATATGGCGATGGGGCGGGGATGTTCCCCAAGCCCGGAATGCCGGAGAACTGCTTCAACGTCTCCATGGTGCCCTGGGCCAGCTTTACGTCCTTCCACCTCCACACCGCCGACCACCGCTATCTGCTCCCCATCTTCACTCTGGGGAAATTGGAGGAGCGCGGCGGAAAGGCGCTCCTGCCCCTCGCCGCCCAGGTTCACCACGCGGTCTGTGACGGATTTCACCTGTGCCGATTCCTGGACGTCCTCCAGCAGGAGATGAACACACCGCCTGTCCCCTAAACTCAAAAGGTGCGCGCCGCAAACTGCGGCGCGCACCTTTTGTCGCTATTCCAGGTTGGTGTAGCCCATCAGGTACTCGTCCACCTGGCGGGCGGCGGCGCGGCCCTCCTGGATGGCCCACACCACCAGAGACTGGCCCCGGCGCATGTCGCCGGCGGCGAACACGCCCGCCACGCCGGTGTCGTAGCCCCCCTCCGCCGTCTGCACATTGGAGCGGGCCGTCCGGGCCAGACCGAAGGCATCGGGCACGTAGTCCTGGGGGCCCAGGAAGCCGGCGGCGATGAGCAGCAGCTCGCAGGGCAGGATCTGCTCCGTGCCGGGCAGGGGCTGGTGATCCGGCCCCAGGCGGACGGTCTCCACGCCGGTCAGGGCGCCTCCCTCGTCCCGGATCAGCCTGGATACGGTGGTCTCGTAGATCCTCGGGTCATGGCCAAAGACGGCGATGGCCTCCTCCTGGCCGTAGTCGGTCTTGCACACCCTGGGCCACTCGGGCCAGGGGTTGTTCTCCCCGCGGCTGTCCGGGGCCTTGGGCATCATCTCCAGCTGGGTGACGCTCTCACAGCCGTGGCGGATGCAGGTACCCACGCAGTCGTTGCCCGTGTCGCCGCCGCCCACGATCACCACGTGCTTCCCCCTGGCGGAGGGATAGGTGCCCTCCTGTAAGCCGGTGTCCAGCAGGGCCCGGGTGGTCTCCTTCAAAAAGTCCACCGCGAACCAGACGCCCTCTCCCTCCCGGCCGGGGAGGTCCAGATCCCGGGGATTGGCCGCGCCGCAGCAGAGCACCACCGCGTCGAAGTCCCGGCGCAGCTCCTCCGGGCTTATATCCTTGCCCACGTCCACGCCGGTGCGGAATTCCACCCCCTGGGCGGCCATCAGATCCAGCCGCCGCTGGACGATGGACTTCTCCAGCTTCATGTTGGGGATGCCGTACATCAGCAGGCCGCCGGGGCGGTCTTCCCGCTCGAACACGGTGACGGAGTGCCCCCGGCTGTTGAGCTGGTCGGCGCAGGCCAGACCGGAGGGGCCGGAGCCCACCACCGCAATCCGCTTTCCGGTGCGGTTTTTGGGGGGCCGCGGCTTCATGAGTCCCCGCTCCCAGGCGTCCTCGATGATGCCCAGCTCATTGTCCCTGACGGTCACCGGCTCCCCGTGGAGGCCGCAGGTACAGGCCGCCTCGCACAGGGCGGGGCACACCCTTCCCGTGAACTCCGGGAAGTTGTTGGTTTTCAGCAGCCGCTCCAGGGCGTGGTGGAAGCTGCCGTGGTACACCAGGTCGTTCCACTCGGGGATCAGGTTGTGGAGGGGGCAGCCGGACACCATGCCGTTCAGCACCGCGCCGGACTGGCAGAAGGGCACTCCGCACTCCATGCACCGGGCCCCCTGCCGCATCCGCTCCTCCCGGCCCAGCCGGGGGTGGAACTCGTTGTAGTGCCTGATGCGGGCCAGCGGGGCCTCGCTGGGGTTGCTCTGGCGGGTGTATTCCAAAAATCCAGTGGGTTTACCCATGGTTATTCCCCCTTTCCCCGGGTGTTGGCGTAGAACGCCTCCACCTGGGCCTGTTCCCGGTTCATGCCCCGCTCCTCATACCGGGCGATGGTGCGCAGCATCCGGTCATAGTCGTGGGGCAGGATCTTCTTGAACTTGGGCAGCCAGGCGTCGAAGTCGGCCAGAATCCGTTTGGCCTTGGGCGAGCCGGTGGCGTCCGCGTGGGCCTGGATCAGGCCCCTGAGCTCGGCGATGTCGTGCTGCTCGGTGACCAGCTCCATGGACACCAGGGCCTTGTTCAGCCGCAGGTAGAAGTCCCGGCCCTCGTCCAGCACATAGGCCACGCCGCCGCTCATGCCCGCGGCGAAGTTGCGGCCCGTGGGGCCCAGCACCACCACCCGGCCGCCGGTCATATACTCGCAGCCGTGGTCGCCCACGCCCTCCACCACCGCGGCGGCGCCGGAGTTGCGGACGCAGAACCGCTCCCCCGCCGCGCCGTTGAGAAAGGCCGTGCCGCTGGTGGCCCCGTAGAGGGCCACGTTGCCCACCAGGATGTTGTCCTCAGGCACAAAGGCGCTGTCCCTGGGCGGATAGACCACAATCTTGCCGCCGGACAGGCCCTTGCCCAGGTAGTCGTTGGCGTCCCCCTCCAGCTCCAGGGTCAGGCCCCTGGGGAGGAACGCGCCGAAGGACTGCCCCCCGCCGCCGGTGCACTTGACGGTAAAGGTGTCGTCGGTGAGCTCACTGCCGTGGAGGCGGGTGATGTCGGAGCCCAGGATGGTGCCCACCGCCCGGTCGGTGGAGGACACCGCCAGCTCCAGCCGCTTGGGCTCCCCCTTCTGGAGGGCGCGGCCCAGCTTCTTCTCCAGCACCTTCAGATCCACCGTGTCCTCCAGCTGGAAGTCGTACACGTCGGCGGGGTCGAAGTGGGTCTTGGCGCCGGTGCCCACGTAGGGGTTGTTCAGGATGGCGGACAGATCCACCGTGGCCGCCCGCTCGTTAACGGCGGGCTGGCGCACCCGGAGCAGGTCGGTGCGGCCCACCAGCTCCTCCACCGTTCGCACGCCCAGACGGGCCATGTGCTCCCGCAGCTCCTGGGCGATGAAGCGCATGAAGTTGACCACGTACTCCGGCTTGCCGGCGAACCGCTTGCGCAGCTCCGGGTTCTGGGTGGCCACGCCCACGGGGCAGGTATCCAGGTTGCACACCCGCATCATGACGCAGCCCATGGTCACCAGGGGGGCGGTGGCAAAGCCGAACTCCTCCGCCCCCAGCATGCAGGCGATGGCCACGTCCCGGCCGCTCATCAGCTTGCCGTCGGTCTCCACCACCACCCGGGAGCGCAGGCCGTTCTGGATCAGGGTCTGGTGGGTCTCCGCCAGGCCCAGCTCCCAGGGCAGGCCGGCGTTGTGGATGGAGGTGCGGGGGGCGGCGCCGGTGCCGCCGTCATAGCCGGAGATGAGCACCACCTGGGCCCCGGCCTTTGCCACACCGGCGGCGATGGTGCCCACACCCGCCTCGCTGACCAGCTTGACGGAGATGCGGGCCTGCCGGTTGGCGTTTTTCAGATCGTAGATGAGCTGGGCCAGATCCTCGATGGAGTAGATGTCGTGGTGGGGCGGCGGGGAGATCAGGGTGACGCCGGGGGTGGAGTGGCGGCACCTGGCGATCCAGGGGTACACCTTGCCGGCGGGCAGGTGGCCGCCCTCGCCGGGCTTGGCCCCCTGGGCCATTTTGATCTGGATCTCCTTGGCGCTCACCAGGTACTCGCTGGTGACGCCGAAGCGGCCGGAGGCCACCTGCTTGATGGCGGAGCACCGGGCGGGATCCTGGAGCCGGTCGGGCTCCTCGCCCCCCTCGCCGGAGTTAGACTTGCCCCCCAGCAGGTTCATGGCCTGGGCCAGGCACTCGTGGGCCTCCCTCGAGATGGAGCCGTAGCTCATGGCCCCGGTCTTGAAGCGCCTGACGATGGAGTCCACGCTCTCCACCTCGTCCATGGGGATGGGTTTGTCGGCGTACTTCATGTCCAGCAGGCCCCGGAGGGTGTGGGGGCTGGTCTCGTCGTCCACCAGGGCGGTGTACTCCTGAAACAGGCTGTAGTCCCCCCGGCGGGTGGCCTCCTGGAGCAGGTGGATGGTGCGGGGGTTGTACATGTGATCCTCTCCGCCGGCGCGGGCCTTGTGCTCACCCAGGCTGTCCAGCTCCAGATTGGTGTCCAGGCCCAGGGGGTCAAAGGCTTTGGAGTGATTGCGGTCCACCATGGCCGCGATCTCCTTCAGGCCGATGCCCCCCACCCGGGAGACGGTATTGGTGAAGTACCGGTCGATCACGTCCCGGCTGATGCCGATGGCCTCGAAGATCTGGGCGGACTGGTAGGACTGGAGGGTGGATATGCCCATCTTGGAGGCGATCTTCACGATGCCGTGGAGGATGGCGGCGTCGTAGTCGGCCACGGCGGTGTGGAAGTCCTTGTCCAGCACCCCCTCCTCGATGAGGGAGACGATGGTCTCCTCCGCCAGGTAGGGGTTGATGGCCCGGGCGCCGTAGCCCAGCAGGGTGGCGAAGTGGTGTACGTCCCGGGGCTCAGCGGACTCCAGCAGGATGGACACCGCCGTGCGCTTCTTGGTGCGGATCAGGTGCTGCTCGATATGGGACACCGCCAGCAGGGAGGGAATGGCCACGTGGTTCTCGTCCACCCCCCGGTCGGACAGGATGATGATGTTGGCCCCCTCCCGCCAGGCCCTGTCCACCGCCAGGGCCAGGTGATTCAGGGCCCGATCCAGGGGGGTGTTCTTATAGTAGAGCATGGACACGGTGGCCACCCGGAAGCCGGGCTGGTTCATAGCCCGGATCTTCATCAGGTCGGTGGAGGTGAGGATGGGGTTGTGGATCTGGAGCACCCGGCAGTTCTCCGCCTTCTCCTGGAGCAGGTTGCCGTCGTCCCCCACGTAGACGGTGGTGTCGGTGACAATCTCCTCCCGGATGGCGTCGATGGGTGGATTGGTCACCTGGGCAAAGAGCTGCTTGAAGTAGTGGAACAGAGGCTGCTCCCTGCTGTCCAGCACCGCCAGGGGGATGTCGGTACCCATGGCGGCGGTGGGCTCCGCCCCGGTGCGGGCCATGGGGAGGATGGTGCTGCGCACGTCCTCATAGGTGTAGCCAAAGGCCTTCTGGAGCCGGCGGAGCTCCTCCCGGCTGTGCCGCTCCACCCGCTTGTTGGGGATGGGCAGCTCCCGCAGGTGGAGCAGGTTGGCATCCAGCCACTCGCCGTAGGGCTGGCGGGCGGCGTAGTGCTCCTTCAGCTCGTCGTCGCCGATGATGCGGCCCTGGACGGTGTCCACCAGCAGCATCCGCCCCGGCTGGAGCCGGGACTTCTCCACAATCTCCCCGGCGGGCACGTCCAGCACCCCCACCTCGGAGGAGAGGATCAGGCGGCCGTCGGATGTGACATAGTACCGGGAGGGGCGCAGGCCGTTGCGATCCAGCACCGCCCCCACCACGTCCCCGTCGGAGAACAGGATGGAGGCCGGGCCGTCCCAGGGCTCCATCAGCGTGGCATAGTAGTGGTAGAGATCCCGCCGGGTGCGGGAGATGGTCTTGTCCCCCCGCCAGGGCTCCGGGATGCAGGCCATGACGGCCAGAGGCAGGTCCATGCCGCCCATCATCAGGAACTCCAGGGTGTTGTCCAGCATGGCCGAGTCGGAGCCGGCCTCGTTCACCACCGGCAGCACCTTGTCCATGTCCGCGTCCAGCAGCGGCGAGGACATGGTCTCCTCCCGGGCCAGCATCCGGTCCACATTGCCCCGGATGGTGTTGATCTCCCCGTTGTGGGCCATCAGGCGGTTGGGGTGGGCCCGCTCCCAGGAGGGATTGGTGTTGGTGGAGAACCGGGAGTGGACCAGGGCGATGGCGGACTGGTAGTCCGGGCTCTGGAGATCCGGGTAGAACCGGCGCAGCTGATCCACCAGGAACATGCCCTTGTAGACGATGGTGCGGCTGGACAGGGAGACCACATAGGTGTTGTCGTTGGACTGCTCGAACACCCGCCGGGCCACATAGAGCTTCCGGTCGAAGGGCAGGCCGGGCTCCGCCCCCTCGGGCCGGGCCACGAAGGCCTGCTCGATAAAGGGCATCCTGTCCCGGGCCTTCCGGCCCAGAATTTCCGGGCAGACGGGCACCGCCCGCCAGCCCAGGAAGGCCATGCCCTCCTTGGCCACGATCACCTCGAACATCTTCTTGGCCTGGCTCCGCTTCAGGGTGTCCTGGGGGAAGAAGAACATGCCCACGCCGTAGTCCCGGGCCCCGGGCAGGGCAAAGCCCGCCTCCTCCGCCGCCTTGGCGAAAAAGCGGTGGGAGAGCTGCACCAGGATGCCCACGCCGTCGCCGGTCTCCCCCTCGGCGTCCTTGCCCGCCCGGTGCTCCAGCTTCTCCACGATTTTCAGCGCGTCGTCCACCGTCCGGTGGCTGGGCCGGCCGTGTATGTCCACCACGGCGCCGATGCCGCAGGCGTCGTGCTCAAATTCCGGGCGGTAAAGCCCCCGCGGGCGCTCCTGTGTTGTCATAGTCCGTTCCCCTTTCCGATAAAAACGGCGGCAGCCGCGCTCCCGACTGCCGCCGTGAGACCGCCTTGTCCCTCCTGCTATTCCGGTTCTGTGCTGTCCAGCACCAGCTGGGCCGTCTGCACTAATTTTGCCCCGCTGTCCATGCTTTTTTTCTGTAAATATCGGTGGGCCTGCTCCTCTGTCATGTCGTTCCGATCCATCAGCAGGCGCTTGGCCTGGTCGATAAGGCTCTGCTCCTCCCGGCTGCGGCGGGGGCGCACATACCGCTCCAGCCGCCGGCCGATCTGCAGCAGCATCCGCACCGACGCCGCCAGATCCCCTCTGGACACCGGGGTGGGCAGGCGGAAAATGTCGTCATTCTGCATCAGCTCCAGCATGCTCTGGGAGGCCAGCACCAGCATGGCGCAGGACAGGGGGAGATCGTCGAAGAGCAGCTCCGCCGTCTGATCCCCCAGCTTGTAGCCGCACACCACCGCCGGCACGTGGAGCTTGTGAAGGGTGCGCCGCACCTGGTCGGCGGAGCGGCACACCACGCAGGAGGCCACGCCGCCCCCCTCCAGGATCTCCTTCACCCGCCAGGCGGTCTTGCTGTTTTCAAAGGCGACAATCACGGTTTCCATCGTATCCACCTCCCGCCGGGCGGTTCGTTTTTCTGCTCAGTAATTGATGATGTACTTCTCCCACGGGGGACGAGAGCTTAGTAATTGATGATGTACTTCTCCCGCTCCCAGGAGCTGACACGGGTGCGGTACTCGTCCCACTCCCGGCGCTTGCCGTCCAGGTAGTTGGCTACCACGTGCTCCCCCAGGGTGTCCAGGATCAGCTGATCGGCCTCCATGGCGTGGATGGCCTCCTCCAGGGAGCCGGGCAGGCTGTCGATGCCGTGGGCCTTCCGGGCGGTCTCGTCCATGACGAAGATGTTCTCGGTGACCTCGTCGGGAGGGGTCATGCCCTTCTCGATGCCGTCCAGGCCGGCGGCCAGGCAGACCGCCAGCTCCAGATAGGGGTTGCAGGACGGGTCGGGGGAGCGCAGCTCCACCCGGGTGGACTGGCCCCGGGCCGCCGGGATGCGGATGAGGGCGGAGCGGTTGGAGGCCGACCAGGCCAGGTAGCAGGGGGCCTCATAGCCCGGCACCAGCCGCTTGTAGGAGTTGACCAGGGGGTTGGTCACCGCCGCCATGCCCTTCACATGGGCCAGCAGGCCGGCGATGAAGCTGTACGCCTCCCTGGACAGGCCCTTGGGATCGTCGGGGTCATAGAAGGCGTTCTTCCCGTCCTTGAACAGGGACATGTTGGTGTGCATGCCGGAGCCGTTGATGCCGAAGATGGGCTTGGGCATGAAGGTGGCGTGGAGGCCGTTCTTCTGGGCCAGGGTCTTGACCGCCAGCTTGAAGGTCATGATGTTGTCGGCGGTGTGGAGGGCGCCGGCGTATTTGAAGTCGATCTCGTGCTGGCCCTCGGCCACCTCGTGATGGCTGGCCTCGATCTCGAAGCCCATCTGCTCCAGAGCCAGGCAGATCTCCCGCCGGGTGCCCTCGCCGTGATCCAGGGGACCCAGGTCGAAGTAGCCCGCCTCGTCGTTGGTCTTGGTGGTGGGCTTGCCCTCGTCGTCGGTCTGGAACAGGAAGAACTCCGCCTCGGGGCCCACGTTGAAGGCGTCGTAGCCCATGTCCTTGGCCTTCTGGAGCACCTTTTTCAGCACATAGCGGGGATCGCCCACAAAGGGGGTGCCGTCGGGGTTGTACACGTCGCAGATGAGCCGGGCTACCTTGCCGTGGCTGGGCCGCCAGGGGAAGATGGCGAAGGAGTCCAGATCGGGATAGAGGTACTGGTCGGACTCGTCGATGCGGACGAAGCCCTCGATGGAGGAGCCGTCGAACATGATCTGGTTGTTCACCGCCTTCTCGATCTGGGAGGCCGTGATGGCCACGTTCTTGAGCTGTCCGAAGATGTCGGTAAACTGGAGGCGGATAAACTCAATGTCCTCGTCCCGCACCATGCGGATAATATCTTCCTTTCTGGTCGACATTGCAAGCATCTCCTTTTATCCCTTCAAATTAAAACAAAAAGGGCGAAGGCGCTCTCCCCCTGCGGGTTAGAACGCCTTCGTCCTTAGCTATGGGAACAGTATAGTGTTTTCAGGGTGTTTTGTCAACCCTTTTTCTTCCTTTTCCTTCTTTTCGTGGGAAGCGGAAGAGTTGTGGCGGATCTCCCCCGACATTTTTATGCAAGTCCGATAAGAAATCCTTCAAAAACAGCTGTCCTCAGCGGGCCAGCAGGGCCATGCTGATTTTCACCACCGCCTTGCGGCTGGTGGCCGGCGCGTCTCCCAGCATGAGGGCGGGCCGGTGGGCATCCCAGGGGAAGAAGATGCCGAAGCAGCCGGGGGTGGCCACCAGCATGCACTCGTTGGCCACATCCTCCAGCAGGGAGATGTCGTTCTCCGGCCGGGCCTCAAACACCGGCTCGGTGCCTAGATAGGGGGCCACCCCGATGCGCTCGCCCCCCTCGGGCCAGTACATCAGGTCGATATACTTCTTGTGAACCTCCGGGTGGGAGCCCTCCATGGGGTGGGTGGTCATATCCATCACGTTGACGAACATGTCGTCCCCCTCCAGCTCGTGGCGGCCCAGCTCCAGGGACATGATGTCCGTGTCCCGCAGATAGGCCAGAGCACGCTGGATGGCGGCGGGGTAGGCGGACAGATCGTCTCCCCCGTTCAGCTTGGAAAAGATCATGGTGCTTCCTCCTCTGTACGCGGCGGCCCGGCGGGGCCGCCCGGTTTATATATAAGGTATCCCATACCCGTCCCCCTGTCAAGGGATTTCTGTCCGTTCCGTGCTGGTCGGCGGGGGACCACCTTCCACATCTGCCTGGATACGCTGTCCGGGATAGGTCATCTGCTGGTAGAGCTGCACCACCCGGCCCATTTTTGTGTGATACGGTTATGGGGGGTGTCAGTCAGCGTCCACCACTTCGCCGGTGAGGACGGTCTTGGCCTCCACCGTCAGCTCGCCATTGACGCAGTCCACGGTGAGGGTGTCGCCGCTCTCCACCTGGTCGGCGATGATCTTCCGGCTGATGAGGGTCTCCACCGAGTGCTGCACAAAGCGGCGGAGGGGCCGGGCGCCGAAGGCGGGGTCGTAGGCGCTGTCGATGATGAACTGCTTGGCCGCGGGGGTGAGCACGACCGTCAGCTGTTTGTCCTCCAGGCGGCGGTTGAGCTCGGCCACCAGCAGGTCGATGATATGGGTGATGTTATCCTTGGTCAGCGGCTTGTAGAACACAATCTCGTCCAGCCGGTTGAGGAACTCGGGCCGGAAGGAATGGCGGAGCAGGTCGTTGACGGCATTCTTGGCCTCCTGGGTGATGTTGCCGTCGGCGTCGATGCCGTCCAGCAGGTACTGGGAGCCCAGGTTGGAGGTCAAAATGATGATGGTGTTCTTGAAATCCACCGTCCGGCCCTGGCTGTCCGTAATCCGGCCGTCGTCCAATACCTGGAGTAATATATTGAACACGTCGGGGTGAGCCTTCTCCACCTCGTCGAAGAGCACCACGGAATAGGGGTGGCGGCGGACGGCCTCGGTGAGCTGGCCGCCCTCCTCATAGCCCACGTATCCCGGAGGGGCGCCGATGAGGCGGGAGACGGAGAACTTCTCCATATACTCGCTCATGTCGATGCGCACCATGTTCTTCTCGGAGTCGAACAGGGCCTCGGCCAGGGTCTTGGCCAGCTCGGTCTTGCCCACGCCGGTGGGGCCCAGGAACAGGAAGGAGCCGATGGGCCGGTCGGGGTCGGCGATGCCGGCCCGGCTGCGGAGGATGGCCTCGGACACCAGGCGGACGGCCTCGTCCTGGCCCACCACCCGCTGGTGGAGGATGTCCTCCAGGTGGAGCAGCTTCTCCCGCTCCCCCTCCATCAGCTTGGCCACGGGTATGCCCGTCCAGCGCTCAATGATGCGGGCGATCTCCTCCTCGGTGACCTTGTCCCGCAGCAGGCTTCTGGCCCTGCCCTCGTTGGCGATGGCCTCCTCGGCCTCCAGCTGCCGCTTCAGCTCGGGGATGCGGCCGTACTGCAGCTCGGCGGCCTTATTCAGGTCGTACTGCCGCTGGGCCTTCTCCAGCTCGGCGTTGGCCGCCTCCAGATCCTCCCGCAGCTTCTGCACCTTGCCGATGGCGTTCTTCTCATTCTCCCACTGGGCCTTCTTGGCGTTGAACTCGTCCCGCATCTCGGCCAGCTCCTTCTGGATCTCGGCCAGATGCTCCTGGGACAGGGCGTCGTCCTCCTTCTTGAGGGCGGCCTCCTCGATCTCATGCTGGATAATCTTGCGCTGGATCACGTCCAGCTCGGTGGGCATGGAGTCGATCTCCGTGCGGATCATGGCGCAGGCCTCATCCACCAGGTCGATGGCCTTGTCGGGGAGGAAGCGGTCGGTGATATAGCGGTCGGACAGGGTGGCGGCGGCGATGATGGCGCTGTCCTGGATCTTGACCCCGTGGTACACCTCGTACCGCTCCTTCAGGCCCCGGAGGATGGCGATGGTGTCCTCCACCGACGGCTCGTTGACCATGACGGGCTGGAACCGCCGCTCCAGGGCGGCGTCCTTCTCGATATACTGGCGGTACTCGTTGAGGGTGGTGGCGCCGATGCAGTGCAGCTCGCCCCGGGCCAGCATGGGCTTGAGCAGGTTGCCGGCATCCATGGCGCCGTCGGTCTTGCCGGCGCCCACGATGGTGTGCAGCTCGTCGATGAAGAGGATGATCTGGCCTTCGCTCTTTTTGACCTCGTTCAGGACGCTCTTGAGCCGCTCTTCAAACTCGCCGCGGTACTTGGCGCCGGCCACCAGCGCGCCCATGTCCAGGCTGAAGATGGTGCGGCCCTTCAGGTTTTCGGGCACGTCCCCGCGGACGATCCGCTGGGCCAGCCCCTCGGCGATGGCGGTCTTGCCGACGCCGGGTTCGCCGATCAGGCAGGGGTTGTTCTTGGTCTTGCGGGACAGGATGCGGATGACGTTGCGGATCTCCTGGTCGCGGCCGATGACGGGGTCCAGCTTCTGCTTGCGGGCCAGGTCCACCAGGTCCTGGCCGTACTTCTGCAGGGCGTTGTAGGTGTCCTCGGGGTTGTCGGTGGTCACCCGCTGGTTGCCGCGGACGCCGCTGAGCACCTTGAGGAAGCCGTCCTTGGTGATGCCAAAGGCCCGGAACAGGCCGGCGGTGTTGGTGTTGGTCTCGCTCAGCAGGCCCAGCATCAGGTGCTCGACGCTGATGAACTCGTCCTTCATGGCCTTGGCCTCCCGGGCGGCGGCGCTCAGCACCTTGTCGGCGGCCTGGGAGATATAGATCTTGTCGGGGTCGCGGCCCGAACCGGACACCCGGGGCAGGCCGGACAGTTTTTCGGCCACGGCGGCGGCAAAGTTGCCGGGCTCCACGTTCATTTTCTGGAGCAGCTGGGGGATCAGCCCGTTTTCCTGGCTGGAGATGGCCAGCAGCAGGTGCTCGGGCTCCAGGGTGTTGTGCTGGTACTCCACGGCCAGCTGCTGGGCGGCCTGGATGGCCTCGATGGTCTTTTGGGTATACTGGTTGGTATTCATATGCTTTCCCTCCAATCGTACACGGCAGACGCCGGTTGCGTTATCACTGAATGCGCAGGGCTGCTAACGTGCGCCCAGGGGCGGGACAGGGCCCTGCGCGGGATGGTATCTTGGTTCCATATCTTGCCTCCTGCCAGATTTTAGCACTCTGGCTTGTAGACTGCTAACAGTATACTCTGCCGGCGGCGTTCTGTCAAGAGGGGCCGGGGCGGGAACAGGGGCGTTCATAAAAATTTTACGGATACGGCGGTTTGACAAATTTATCGCATGCAGGCCCCTTTCTGTTGGTCGGGAAGCCGAAAAGGGGCCCGCGCCCTTGTCATGCCGGCGGCAAATGTGCTATAATCATACTGACCAAGTAGCATATATGCCGCCCGCCCCGGCGCGGCATGGCCGCTTTTTGAGATTACCAATGGAGGGATGTTAGCAATGGAAACCTACGGCATCGAGAAATACGGTATCATCGGCCCCAAGGCTGTCTACCGCAACCTGACCCCCGCCGCCCTGACCGAGGCTGCGCTGCGGCGCGGCGAGGGCAGCCTGAGCAAGACCGGCGCGCTGGTGGTCACCACCGGCAAGTACACCGGCCGCTCGCCCAACGACAAGTTCATCGTGGACACCGAGGGCGTGCACAATGAGATCGCCTGGGGCAAGGTGAACAAGCCCATCAGCCGCGAGAAGTTCGACGCCATCAAGGGCAAGGTGGCCGCCTACCTGCAGGGCCGCGAGATCTTCATCTTCGACGGCTATGCCGGCGCCGATCCCAAGTACACCAAAAAGTTCCGCATCGTCAATGAGCTGGCCAGCCAGAACCTGTTCATCCATCAGCTGCTGATCCGCCCCACCGCCGAGCAGCTGGAGACCTACGGCGAGCCCGACTACACCATGCTGGTGGCCCCCGGCTTCAAGTGCGACCCTGAGGTCGACGGCGTCAACAGCGAGGCCGCCATCATGATCGACTACGAGGCCCACATGATCGTCATCGCCGGCAGCCAGTACAGCGGCGAGATCAAGAAGAGCGTCTTCTCCACCATGAACTACGTCATGACCAAGGAGAACGTCCTGCCCATGCACTGCTCGGCCAACATGGACCCCGAGACCCACGAGACCGCCGTGTTCTTCGGCCTGTCCGGCACCGGCAAGACCACCCTGTCCGCCGACCCCGGCCGCAAGCTGATCGGCGACGACGAGCACGGCTGGAGCCCCGACGGCATCTTCAACTTTGAGGGCGGCTGCTACGCCAAGTGCATCAACCTGAAGGAAGAGAACGAGCCCGACATTTTCCGGGCCATCAAGTTTGGCTCCCTGGTGGAGAACGTAGTCATGGACCCCGCCACCCGCGAGCTGGACTTTGACGACGACAGCCTGACCGAGAACACCCGCGTGGGCTACCCCGTGGACTATATCTCCAACGCCCAGATCCCCGGCGAGGGCGGCATCCCCAAGGTGGTCATCTTCCTGACCGCCGACGCCTTCGGCGTCCTGCCCCCGATCAGCCGCCTGAGCAAGGAGGCCGCCATGTACCACTTCGTGACCGGCTTCACCTCCAAGCTGGCCGGCACCGAGCGCGGCATCACCGAGCCCCAGCCCACCTTCTCCACCCTGTTCGGCGAGCCCTTCATGCCCATGGACCCCCAGGTCTATGCCAAGATGCTGGGCGACAAGCTGGACCAGTACGGCACCAAGGTCTACCTGGTGAACACCGGCTGGGCCGGCGGCAGCGCCGCCGCAGGCGCCAAGCGGATGAAGCTGAGCTACACCCGCGCCATGGTCACCGCAGCCCTGAACGGCAGCTTTGACAATGTGGAGTTCAAGCACCACGACGTGTTCAACGTGGACTACCCCACCAGCTGCCCCGGCGTGCCCGCCGAGATGCTGGACGCCCGCGGCATGTGGGAGGACAAGGCAGCCTACGACGAGCAGGCCAACAAGCTGGCCAATATGTTCGCCGAGAACTTTGCCAAGAAGTATCCCCACATGGCCCCCGAGATCGCCAACGCCGGCCCCCGCGCCAAGTAATGGCACCCTGTAACAGATAACAAAACAGCCGCCGCCCTTGTGTTATGGGGCGGCGGCTGTTGGTTTGCGGGGGGAAGATCATTCGCTCCGGGCGGCGCAGGTGCTTTCGGCGTCGGTCAGCAGGGCCCGCTCGCGGATCTTTTCCAGGGTCTGCTCGCTGAGGATGTGCTCGGCCTTGCAGGCATCCTCGGCGGCGGTCTTTTCGTCCACCCCCAGCTGGATGAAGAAATGGGTCAGCAGGCGGTGGCGGCTGTAGATCCGCTCGGCGATCTCCTGACCCGGGGGCAGCAACGTCAGGTTGCCCTCGCCGTCCACCGCGATGTAGCCGTTTTCCCGCAGCTTCTTCATGGCGATGCTGACGCTGGCCTTGGTGAAGCCCAGCTCGTTCACAACGTCGATCGAGCGCACTTTGCCCTGACGCTCGGTAAGCATCAGGATGGTTTCCAGATAGTCTTCCGCGGACTGGTGGATCGTCATGGTTGGTTCTGCCTCCTGTGTTCTGCCCGGCGGGCAGGTGATAGATATTACTATAAGAGTACCACAATGGCACGCCGGACGCAAGAGCCAAAGAGGGGCCGCGCCGCCCCGGCGGTCACAGGGCGGGGCCGGGGCCCTGCCGGGAGGCCAGGTAGGCCGCCGGGCCCGACTCGTAGAGGTCGCCGCCGGCGCTGTCCAGGATGACGGTGAGGGGCATATCGGTCACTTCCAGCCGGCGGACCGCCTCGCACCCCAGGTCGGGCCAGGCGATCACCTCCAGGCTGCGGACGCTCCGGGCCATCAATGCCCCGGCCCCGCCCAGGGCGGCCAGATAGACCGCGCCGTTGCGGCGGACGGCGGCCTTGACGGCGGCGTCCCGCTTGCCCTTGCCGATCATGATCTTGTTGCCCAGGTCCAGCAGGCGGGGGGACATGCTGTCCATCCGGCCCGAGGTGGTGGGCCCGGCCGAGCCGATCACCTGGCCGGGGCGCTCGGGGGTGGGGCCCACGTAATAGATGGCGCTGCCTTCCAGCGGGAAGGGCAGGGCCTCCCCCCGGTCCAGGGCCTCCATCATCCGCTTGTGGGCCTGGTCCCGGGCGGTGTACACCACCCCCGACAGCAGCACGGTGTCCCCGGCCCGCAGGGGGGCCAGGTCGGCGGCGGTGCAGGGGGCTGTCAATTTGTATTCCATAAAGCAGGGCCCTCCTTTTACAGCCGGGCGGAGGCCCGGCGGGTGACATGGCAGGAGACGTTGACCGCCACCGGCAGGCCGGCCACATGGGTGGGCATCTGCTCGATGGCCAGGCCCAGGCAGGTGGTCCTGCCGCCAAAGCCCTGGGGCCCGATGCCCAGGGCGTTGACCTGCTCCAGCAGCTCCCGCTCCAGGGCGGCGTAATAGGGGTCGGGGTTGGGGACGTCCAGGGGGCGCAGCAGGGCTTTTTTGGCCAGGTAGGCCACCTTGTCGAAGCTGCCGCCCACTCCGACGCCCAGGATCACCGGCGGGCAGGGGTTGGAGCCGGCCTGCCGCACCGTGTCCACCACAAAGCGCTTGAAGCCTTCCACCCCGTCGGCAGGCTTGAGCATGGCGATGCGGCTCATGTTCTCGCTGCCAAAGCCCTTGGGGGCCACCGTCACCTGGCAGCCGTCCCCGTTGACCAGGTGGACGGTGATGGCGGCGGGGGTGTTGTCGCCGGTGTTGCCCCGGCGGAGGGGGTCGGCCACGATGCTTTTGCGCAGGTAGCCGTCGGCGTAGCCCCGGCGGACCCCTTCGTGGATGGCGGCCTCAAAGTCGCCCTCGATGTGGACTTCGGTGCCCAGCTCCACAAAGACGCAGGCCATGCCGGTGTCCTGGCAGATGGGCAGGCCGGCCTCGCGGGCGGCCCCCAGGTTGGACCACAGCAGGTCCAGGGTGTTCCGGGCCAGGGGCCAGGGCTCGGCGGCGCGGGCCGCGTCCAGGGCGGCCTGGACGTCGGCGGGCAGGCGGGTGTTGGCCTCGATGCAGAGGGCCGCCACCGCCTCGGTCAGTGCTGCGGCGGGGATGGTGCGCATAGGGAGTCCCTCCTCACAGCCGGGCTACGCCGGTCTCGCGGGCCGCTTTGGCCACCGCGGCGGCCACGCTCTCGGCCACGCGGGGGTCGAAGGCGCCCGGGATGATGTATTCGTCGCTGCGCTCGCCGTCGGAGATCAGGTCGGCGATGGCGTAGGCGGCGGCCAGCTTCATGGCGTCGTTGATGTCCCGGGCCCGCACCGACAGGGCCCCCTTGAACAGGCCGGGGAAGCACAGCACGTTGTTGACCTGGTTGGGGAAGTCGCTGCGCCCGGTGGCGATCACCCGCACGCCCCCGGCTTTGGCCTCGTCGGGCATGATCTCGGGGGTGGGGTTGGCCATGGCAAAGACGATGGCGTCTTTAGCCATGCGGCGGCACAGCTCGGCGGTCAGGCAGCCGGGGCGGGAGACGCCGATAAAGACGTCCGCCCCCTCGATGGCCTCGGCCAGGCCGCCCTTGACCTGGCGGGGGTTGGTCACCTCGCCCAGCCAGTTCTTGTGGGCCTCGGCGCTGTGGCAACCCTTGTACAGGGTGCCGAACTGGTCCACCGCGATGATGTCCCGGGCCCCGGCGGTCATCAGCATCTTGATGATGGCGGTGCCGGCGGCGCCGGGCCCGTTCAGGACGATATGGACGTCCTCCATCTTTTTGCCCACCACCCGCAGGGCGTTGATGAGGGCGGCGGTGACCACGATGGCGGTGCCGTGCTGGTCGTCGTGAAAGACCGGGATGTCCAGCTCGCGCTCGAGGGTCTGCTCGATCTCAAAGCACTCGGGGCTTTTGATGTCCTCCAGGTTGATGCCGCCAAAGGTGGGGGCGATGGCTTTGCAGGCGGCGATGACGCTGGCGGCGTCGGGGGCGTCGATGCAGATGGGGAAGGCGTCCACCCCGCCAAACTGCTTGAACAGCACCGCCTTGCCCTCCATCACCGGCAGGGCGGCTTCGGGGCCGATGTCGCCCAGGCCCAGCACCGCCGTGCCGTTGGACACCACGGCCACCATATTGCCCTTGCAGGTGTAGCGGTAGACGTCGCCGGGGCAGGCGGCGATCCGGCGGCAGGGCTCGGCCACGCCGGGGGTGTAGGCGGTGGCCAGGTCGTCCCGGGTCTTGACCTCAACCTTGCTGACGGTGCCCACCTTGCCGTGATGGGCCTCGTGCATTTCCAATGCGGCTTTGTTGTAATCCATAAACGTGCTTCCTCCTGTATCCATGGTTTCCCTTATTTTATCACAAAGGGCGGGGGCTTTTCTACCCGGTCGGGGGCCGTGCAGCGCGATTTTATGGGAATTTTGTTAAAGAACTTTCTTTTTTTACAATGTTCCGGTATACTGAAAGACGTCTTTCGGACATTACCCATCACACCATCAGGAGGTTTTACCCTTGAAACATCTTCGCTCTGCTGCGGCGCTGGCCGCGGCCCTTGCCCTTGCCGTGACAGCGGCGGGCTGCGGCGCGTCCTCTTCTTCGTCCCAGGCCACCAGCTCGGCCGCCCTGGGCCCCGCCGCCAACTACGACTACCAGAACTTTACCTACAGCCAGGGCCTGACCGCCGAGGGCCGCTGGGAAGGGGTCCGCGCCCTGGACTACGTCACCCTGCCCGATGACTTTGCGGCCATCCCTCTCAAGAAGGCGGACATCGAGCCCACCGAGGAGGACATCCAGAGCCTGTGGGACAACCTGCTGGAGTCCAACCGCATCCAGCAGCCGGTGACCGGCCGGGCCGCCGAGGAGGGCGACATCGCCAACATCGACTACAGCGGCACGGTGGACGGGGTGGTGTTTACCGGCGGCACCGCCGAGGGCTATGACCTGACCCTGGGCAGCGGCACCTTCATCCCCGGCTTCGAGGACCAGATCGTGGGCCACAACATCGGGGACAGCTTTGACGTGACCGTCACCTTCCCCGACGACTACGGCGACTCCACCGACGAGGCGGGCAACACCATCACCCTCTCGGGCAAGGAGGCGGTGTTCCGCGTCACCCTGAACAGCCTGGCGGTCAGCGTCCTGCCCGAGGCCACCGACGCCTGGGTGGAGGAGAACTTTGGCGCCTCCAACGACCTGCACACGGTGGCCGAGCTGGACCAGTACTTCCACGACAACCTGTACACCTCCAACCTGACCAACGCGGTGGTGGATTACCTGACCGAGAACAGCCAGGTGTCCAGCATCCCCGACGTGGTGCGGAACTACCAGGTGTGCAGCCAGCTGAGCTATTACAACAGCTATGCCTCCATGTTCGGCTACGAGACGCTGGACGAGTTCCTCTCCGGCTTTATGGGGTATGACAACGCCGACGCCCTGCTGGCCGACACCGAGCAGGACGTGCTGAACAGCTGCAACCAGCTGCTGATCTTCCAGGCGGTGGCCGAAAGCCTGGACCTGGCCCCCACCGACGCCGAGCTGGAGGCCTACGCCAGCTACACCGAGAGCATGGGCGAGGGCTATGTCCATCTGCTGGCCCTGCAGGACCGGGTCCTGTCCACCCTGCGGGACGGCGCGGCCATCAGCTGACGGCACAAAACGGCGCGCACAGCAAAAGGCGGAGCTTTCGCTTGGAAAGCTCCGCCTTTTTGCGCGCTATTGCCGGTCCAGATAGTCTTTTTCGAGGGAGAAGCCGCGGCCCCGGACCTCGGTCACCTCGCTGACGATCATGAAGCAGGCGGGGTCGATGGCGTGGACCAGCCGCTCCAGCCGGGGCAGTTCCCGGTGGGAGATGACGGTCAGCAGCAGCTGGCCGGGCTGGCGCAGATAGCCGCCCTCGGCGGACAGGAGGGTGACCCCCCGGTCCAGCTCGGAGAGGATGGCGGAGCGCAGCTCGTCGGTGTGGGCGCTGACCAGCTTGACCTCGGTGCGGCGGCTGCCCAGCAGGATCACTTTGTCCAGCACGATGGAGTAGACGAACACCAGCACCACCCCGTAGAGCACCTGCTCTTTGGGGCTGGAGAGGGCCTGGGCGAAGAGGATCGCCAGGTCAAAGAGGGTCATGCTGACCGCCACCGGGATGCGGAAATATTTTTGCAGCACCAGCGGCGGGATGTCCATGCCGCCGGTGGAGCCGCCCACCCGGATCACGATGCCCAGCGCCCCGCCGATGCCCAGCCCGGCAAAGATGGTGCACAGGAACAGGTCGCCGGTGAGGACGTAGCCTGCAAACAGCCGCTCCCACACCGCCAGGGTGAGGGGAGACAAAAAGGTGCTGGCCAGGGTGGACAGGGCAAAGCGCCGCCCCAGCAGGGCCCAGCCGGCGGCCAGCATCACCACGTTGACGGCCAGCAGTACCCCCGACACCGGCAGGCCGGTCAGGCGGTTGGTGGCCAGGGCGATGCCGGTGGCCCCGCCGGTGATGAGGCCCGCGGGCATCAGGAACAAAACGACGGCCAGAGAATACAGAGCGTTGCCGGCCAGCAGGGCCAGGGCGGTCAGGAGCAGGCGGCCCCGCTCGGTGGATGGGGTCATGGCGGACACCTCCTTCTTGAAACCAGTATGCCACACAAAAAGAGAAAACATAGAGGGATCGAAGCAGGCCGGCAAAGCCGGCCCCGTGAAAAGAAAATGCCCCGCGTCCGCCAAAAACAGCCGGCGCGGGACAAAATCTATTCTAGCAGAAAGGGGGCCCGAGGTCAAGGCTCAGACCTTGAGTTCCTGCTCCCCGAACACGTCCGAGGTGGGGGTCTCGAAAACGGGGATGTTGGCGTAGGGGTCGGCGGTCTCGTCGGGGGGCAGGGCCTTCATGTACTCGTCCATGGCCACCGCCACATCCTTGGCCATGGCCACCGCTTCCACCACCGTGCGGGCGCCCTTGACGGCGTCGCCCCCGGCAAAGACGCCGGGCCGGGTGGTGCGGCCGTCGTGGTCCACCGTCAGCAAGCCCTTTTTGTTGGTGTCGATGCCGGTGGTGGTCTGGATCAGGCCGCTCTCCGAACTCTGGCTGACCGAGATGATGACGCCGGTGTGGGGGTAGAAGGTCTCGCTGCCCTCCACCTGGACAAAGCTGCCGTCCGCCTGCTTGACGGTGTCGCGGCAGATCAGGCCGTTTTCCCGGATCTCCACCGGGGCTTTGCAGAAGCGGAAGCCCACCCCCTCCAGCTTGGCGTAGCTGACTTCGTACTGGGAGGCGCTGATGCAGCTCTCGTCCCGGCGGGCGTAGCAGGTGACGTGCCGCGCGCCGTTGCGGATGGCGGTGCGGGCGCAGTCCATGGCCGAGTTGCCCACCCCGATGACGGCGATGTTGTCCCCCAGCCGGAAGGCCTTGCTGTTGGCCAGGTAGTCGATGCCAAAGGCGGCGTTGCCCAGGCTTTCGCCCTTGATGTGCATGGCGTTGGCTTTCCACAGGCCCGCGCCGATGAAGATGCTCTTGTAGCCGTCCCGGAACAGGTCGTCGATGGTCAGGGTGCGGCCGATCTCGGTGTTGGTGCGCACCTTGATCCCCTTCAGCTCCAGGTGGCGGTACTGGAAGTCGTCCAGCACGCTGTCGGGCAGGCGGTAGTTGGGGATGCCGTACCGCATGACGCCGCCGGTCTTGTCCCGGGCCTCGAAGATGGTGATGTCGTAGCCCCAGCGGGCCAGCAGCACCGCGATGGTCAGGCCCGCCGGGCCCGACCCGATGATGGCCGCCCGCATCCCGTTTTTGGGGGCGGGGCCCGCCACCATCTTGTTGGCGTAGGTGGTGGAGATGTAGTTTTCGATCACCGAAAAGTGGACCGGGTCGTGGCTGGGCATCCGGTTGCGGATGCAGTGGCCCTCGCACTGTTTTTCGTGGTCACAGACCAGGCTGCACACGGTGGTCAGGGGGTTGTTTTCAAACAGCATCCAGCCTGCGTCGTCCATTTTGCCGGCCTTGAGCAGCCGGATGACCTCGGGGATATTGGTGTGGATGGGGCAGCCCTGCTGGCACATGGGCTTTTTGCAGCCAAGGCAGCGGTTGGCTTCGTCCAGAACGTGTAACGCCATGGTGAGTTCCTCCTTGTTTCCCGATGGGGTGCGTTGTATCCAAGATGCGCTGTTATAATAATACACCCATCCGCCCCGTCTGTGCAATGACGGATTTACTGATTTTCAGGGGGAGTTTTTGGCTCTTTCGCCGGAACAAGCGCCGCAGGCCGGAGCCGGCGGTCAGTTGAACTTTACGATCTTGCGGGCCAGGCGGTAGCCCAGCACCGTCACCTTGTCCCCGCCGGGGAAGCGCAGGTTGGTGGCGCCGCCCAGGGACAGCCGCACCCGCCGGTAGATCCGGGGGCTGACCCGCTCTTTCAGGTAGGCCCACAGGTCGTCCTTTTTCTTTTTGGCCTCGGGGCTGCCGTCCAAGATCAGGAAGATCCCGCTGACGGCCATCATGGCGGACAGGTACTGGGTCATGTAGCTGCGCAGGCGGGCCTGCTCGGGGGGCAGGGCGTCCAGGTCCTGGCAGTCGATCATGTACCGGGTCACCCGCAGCTGCTGGTCCACCCGCTTGACCATCACGCTCTCGTTGACGCTCTGGTCGGCCCGGCCGATGAAGTAGCGGTACAGGTCCAGGTCCATGTAGTACATGCTCTTGACGTAGGGCAGGGGCTGGTAGACAAAGATGTTGTCCACATAAAAGGTGTGCTTGGGCAGCACCATGCCGCAGCGGCGCAGCACCTCGGTGCGGTAGATCACCGAGTGCATCAGGATGTTCTGGTCGGGGCGGAAGTGGCCCACGTGCATCCAGGTGAACAGCCGGTTCTGGGGGAACACGTTGGTGTAGCGGACGGTGTGGCTGGTGCCGTCCTCCACGTGCTCGTAGACGTAGTTGCAGAACATCAGGTCGGGGGCGGTGCCGCGGTGCAGCAGCAGGCGCAGCCGGTCCAGCACCTTTTCCAGGGCTTCGGTGTCCAGCCAGTCGTCGCTGTCCACTACCTTGTAATAAAGGCCGGTGGCGTTGCGGATGCCCTGGTTGACCCCCTCGCCGTGGCCGCCGTTCTCCTGATGGATGACCCGGACGATGTCGGGGTATTGGGCGGCGTACGCGTCGCAGATGGCGGGGGTGTCGTCCTTGGTGGAGCCGTCGTCCACCAGGATGATCTCGGCGTCCGGGCCGGCGGTGAGCAGGGTGTCGACGCAGTGGCGCATATAGGCCGCCGAGTTGTAGCACGGCACGGCAAAGGTGATAAGCTTCTGTTCCATAATGGGACTCCTTTATTCGGAAAAAGGCGGCGGGGGGCGCCCGGCCGCAGTGGCTGCATGACCTTGCAGGGAAGCTGGGCGTATCCGAAAAAGCGGGGACGAAAGGCACGCGGGGGATGTTCCGGATACACTGTGAAACCATTATACCATGACAGGAGGCAAAAATCCATCCGCCGGGAAGAACTGGCCCCGGAACCAGAAATGTGGTATACTGCTTGCAGCAAAAGGAGGCGGCCGCAGGATGGACGACAAATATAGCGTATTGAAGAAGGTGTTCGGGTACGACGGCTTCCGGCCGGGGCAGGCGGAGATCGTGGACGCGGCCCTGGCCGGCCGGGACGTGCTGGCGGTGATGCCCACCGGCGCGGGCAAGTCGGTGTGCTACCAGGTGCCGGCGCTGCTGCTGCCGGGGGTGACGCTGGTGGTCAGCCCCCTCATCAGCCTGATGCAGGACCAGGTGCGGGCCCTGGTGGCGGCGGGGGTGGCCGCGGCCTACCTGAACAGCAGCCTGACCGCGAACCAGCAGGCCCTGATGCTCCGCCGCGCCCGGGAGGGGCGGTATAAGATCATCTATGTGGCCCCCGAGCGGCTGATGACCCAGGGGTTCCTCCGTTTTGCCCAGGAGCAGCCGGTCAGCATGGTGACGGTGGACGAGGCCCACTGCATCAGCCAGTGGGGGCACGATTTCCGGCCCAGCTACCGGCAGATCCGCGCGTTCACCGACCAGCTGCCCGCCCGGCCGGTGGTCACGGCCTTTACGGCCACCGCCACCGCCCGGGTCCGCCAGGACATCGAAGAACAGCTGGGCCTGCAGGAGCCGTTCCGCCTGACGGCGGGGTTCGACCGGCCCAACCTGCGGCTGGAGACCCGGCGGCTGACCGAGAGCGAAAAGCCCCGGGCGCTGGTGGAGTTCCTGCTGGAGCAGGGGGAGGCCCCGGGGATCGTCTATTGCAGCACCGTCCGCCAGGTGGAGGAGACCGCCGCCATGCTGCAGGGGCTGGGCATCCGGGCCGCGGCCTACCACGGCCAGATGGACGCCGCCCGCCGCCGCCAGAACCAGGAGGATTTTCTGTTCGACCGGGTCCAGGTGATGGTGGCCACCAACGCCTTTGGCATGGGCATCGACAAGCCCAACGTCCGGTTCGTGGTCCACTACAATATGCCCAAAGACCTGGAAAGCTACTACCAGGAGGCGGGGCGCGCCGGGCGGGACGGCGAGGAGGCCCGCTGCGTCCTGCTGTACGCGCCCAACGACGTGCGGCTGGCCCACTTCTTCATCGACAAAGAAGAGGCCGAGGGCGACGCTCCCGGCGAGAAGCGGGCGGCCGCCGCCCAGGAGGCCCGGGAGCGGCTCAAGTACATGACCTTTTACGCCAACACCCAGCGGTGCCTGCGGGCCGAGCTGCTCCACTACTTCGGGGAGGCCTGCCCCAGCCGCTGCCGCAGCTGTTCCAACTGCCTGGCCCCCAAGGTGGCGCTGCCCCGGCCCCGCCCGGCTGCGCCCGCCCCCCGGCGGGCCGCGGCTCCGGCCGCCGGCGTGGACGAAAAGCTGCTGGACGCCCTCTACGCGGTGCGCCGGGACCTTGCCCGCCGGGAAAAGCTGCCCGCCTTTATGATCTTTCCGGACGCGGTGCTGCGGGACATCTGCCAGCGCCGCCCCCGCACCACCGCCGACCTGCTGGCCATCAGCGGCATCGGCGAGGTGAAAGCCGCCCGCTACGGCCCGGCCTTTCTGGAGGCCGTCCGCAAGGGCGGGTGAAACATTCTTTTTCACAAAAAATATACAAACACACGGAGCGCCCGGGAACGGGCGCTTTTTTGCTGCCCCTCTCAGGCGCTTCGCGGTGTCTCAGCGCTTTGCGTTGGGATGGAGAGGGGAGCACAAAGCAAAATACAAAAAAGCATAAACATACATAAAATATAGCATAAAATCAAAAATATACTCTCGCGCCTTCGGCGCGAGCTAACGAAAAGAAAGCAAAAACCAAAAAATAGTAAATCGGGCCTTGACACCGGGGGGGGTATGCTATAATGCCTTTGAAAGGAAAGGACCTTCCTTTCAACCTGTTTTGGGTCTCTATCTTTTATACACCATAAGGAGGAAAATTCACTATGAAACTCAAGAAGATTGCTTCTCTGGCTCTGGCCGGTGTCATGGCTGTCTCCATGCTGGCTGGCTGCTCTGGCAAGGGCAACAATTCTGGGAACAATAATGGCAACGGCGTGGTCACTGCTACTGGTGTGAACGCTGATACTGTTATTGCGACCCTGGCGGATGCTACGACTGAGGCAGTTAAAATTACCGCTTCTTCTGAACTCCAGAATGAACTGGAAACTGTTGTGAAGTATCTCGGCGATTCTTCTTTTTCCATTGGCGATGTGAACGATAATTTCAGCGAAGCTGCAATGGCCTATTTTACTGGCGTTGAGTATGTTGATGCATTTGACTTCGTTGATGAGAATAACTACAAAGAGGCTCAGACTGTAATCTTTACCCATGCGACTAGCACTATTATGGGCAATGATGTGAATGATGCTATGTCTAAGCTGGCAATCGCTCGAGACATTGATGCTGCTATCGATAATCTTCAGATGAAGGAAAATGACCTGGATAACGTTGGAGCGGTAGTGGATGGCGATGATTACTATACCTTCGACTACACTGCTGAACTGGCTGTTGTTAAAATCTCGAATGCCATGGGCCAGACTGCCTATGTTTACGCTTGCACTGTCACCTGCACTCCCAGCGCGGCCACGGTCGAGTTGTAAGGTCTACTTATGACAAGCGCGGAGCACCATGCCGCGTTTGATGTAAGGGGCAAATAGGCTCCGAGACCGCCTGTTTGTCCGGGTACACACCCATCCGATGTGACAGCAAAAAGGAATACCTAACCAGTCATTCCTTCTGTTGTTGATCGCACCAAAACAAAAGAACTTTTGCGTCACGAAAGATAGGGTCCCTCTGCGGGGGCTGGCGAAAGCCGGCCCCCGCATTGTTTGTTTCTCCCCCTTGTAACTTGCGTCAAAATGCGGTAAAATAAAGCGACCAAGACGGGCTGCGCACCGTGCGCGGCCTGCATTGTGAAAGGAGGGGCCGAAAGGCTTTCTGACAACATGATCTTAGCCATCGATATAGGCAACACCACCGTCGCCCTGGGGGGCATCAAGGACGGACGTGTATGCTTTGTGGCCCACATGGACACGGTGCGCACCCGCACCGCGGCCGAGTACCGCGCCGAGATGGAGCGCATCTTTTCGCGGCGGCGCAACCCTGAACGCAAGGTGTGGTTCGAGGGGGCTGTGCTGACCAGCGTGGTGCCCCAGCTGACCGGCGCGCTGGCTGCCTGCGCCCGGCACTACACCGGCCGGGACCCGGTGATCGTGGGGCCCGCCATCCGCACCGGGCTGACCATGGGGGTGCCCGACCCCGAGGCCGTGGGCAAGGACCGCATCGCGGATGCGGCCTACGCCGCGGCCAACTATCCGCTGCCGGTGGTCACCGTGGACCTGGGCACCGCCACCACCTTCAACGTGGTGGACGGGGACCGGGTGTTCCGGGGCGGGGTGATCTGCCCGGGGCTGTCCACCGGGCTGCGGGCCCTGGGGGACCGCTGCGCCCAGCTGCCCCAGATCCACCTGGCCCGCCCCCGGCACGCCATCGGCACCACCACGTCGGAGTGCATGCTCTCGGGCTCGGTGATGGGCACGGCGGTGCTGCTGGACGGGATGACCCAGCGCATCGAAGAAGAGCTGGGCAGCCCGGTGACCCTGGTGCTGACCGGCGGGCTGGCCAAATACGTGGCGCCCCTGTGCCGCCATCCCCTGACCTATGACCCCGAGCTGATGCTGAAGGGCCTGGCCCTGCTGTACGAGCTGAACAGCAAACCCGCCCGCCGCGGGGACAGCCGCCGCTTCAGCCCCGGCCCGGAGGAGGACCGCCGCGGCGAAAAGCGCCGCGAGCCTTTCCGCCGGGAGGAGCGCCGCCGCGGCCGCCGGGACGAGCCTCCGGCCATGAAAAGGAGGAACGCGGGATGAAATTAGGCATTGTGGGCAGCGGCAAGATCGTGCAGGAGTTCCTGCCCTGGCTGGCGTCCTGCCGGGCTTTTGAGGTGGCTGCGCTGTGCAGCACCCAGCGCAGCGCGGACAAGGCCGCCGCCCTCTGCGCCCAGTACGGCGTGCCGCTCCACGTCACCGACTACGGCCAGCTGCTGGCGGCGGTGGACGTGGTCTACATCGCCCTGCCCAACCTGCTGCACACCTCCTACGCCAAGGCGGCGCTGGAGGCCGGCCGGCACGTCATTGTGGAAAAGCCCCTGGCCCCCTGCGCCAGCGAGGCGGCGGCCCTGGCCGGTCTGGCCCACCGGAAAGGCTGCTTCCTCTTTGAGGCGGTGACCACCCAGTACCTGGAAAACTACCGCAAGCTGCGCCAGCTGCTGCCCCGGGTGGGGCAGGTAAAGCTGGTCCAGTGCAATTTCAGCCAGTATTCCAGCCGGTACGACGGGTTCTGTGCGGGGCAGACGGCCCCGGTGTTCGACCCGCAGCAGGCGGGCGGCGCCCTGATGGACCTGGGGGTGTACAACGTCAGCTACATCGTGGGCCTGTTTGGCGAGCCCCAGCAGGTCCACTACGCCGCCAACCTGGAGCGGGGCATCGACACCAGCGGCATCCTGACCATGGACTACCGCTCGTTCAAGGCGGTCAGCATCGCCGCCAAGGACTGCGCCGCCCCGCCCCGGTATGTCATCCAGGGGACGCGGGGCTATCTGCTGCAAAAAAGCACCGCCAATTTCTGCGGCCCGGTGACCCTCCACCTCAACGACGGCCGGGAAGAGCACTTCTCCCTGAACGGCAAGCGCCCCCGCTGCGCCGCCGAGTTCGAGGTGATCGCCCACGCCATCGCCACCGGCGACCAGGAGCTGTGCAGCGGCATGCTGGAGACCTCGCTGGCCGTCAGCCGGGTCCTCACCGCCGCGCGGCAGACCGCGGGGATCAAATTCCCCTGCGACAAGTAAACAGTACCTCGAGGTTTTGAACGTCAAAACTCCCCTCCCGGTATTCCCCGTGCCCTGCCGTATGTTCCCCCCGAAGGGGGGATGCCGCGCAGCGGCAGGGGAGACACCATAAAAGGGTGGAGGGTGGGTTTGGATTTGATGCGCCGTATCCGGCATATGGGACGGAACGGCAGCAGGAGGTTTATCATGAATCAACGTACCGATCTCAAAGCCATGACCCGGCTGGCGCTGCTGGTCGCCATCGAGCTGGTCATGAAAGCCATTGGCCTGGGCAGCGTGCCCATGGGCCCCCTCTATATGAGTTTCCTGACCCTGCCCATTGCGGTGGGCGCCATCACCATGGGCCCGCTGGCGGGGACGATCCTGGGGGGCGTGTTCGGGGCGGTCAGCTTTTACGACGCCCTGACCGGCGGCTCGGCCATGACCAGCGCTTTGCTGCAGGTCAGCTTTTTCCACACCCTGATCCTCTGCGTGGGCACCCGGCTGCTGATGGGCCTGTGCGTGGGCCTGATCTATGAGGCCCTGCGCCGCCTGGACCGGAAAGGCACCTGGAGCTGCATTGTCAGCGCCATGTGCGCCCCCGGGCTGAACACCCTGTTCTTTATGGGCTACATCGTCCTGTTCTTCTACCAGTGCGACTACGTCCAGGGCCTGGTGGCCGCCAACGGCGCGGCCAATCCCCTGGTCTTTGTGGCGCTGCTGGTGGGGGTGCAGGGGGTGGCCGAGTTCCTGGTCAGCGGCCTGCTGGGCGGCATCGTGGCCCGGGCCGTGGAACGGTATTTGAAATAAGCGCGTCCCGCAGCGCGCTGCGGACGATCCCGCCGTCCCGTCTGGATGCACTCGCATCCGGGCGGGATTTTTTTGCGCCGGCAAAACAGGCACACCCCCTGCCCCTGCCGCATAGTCTGGGGCGTGGGAGGGATGCAGCATGCCAGAACGAACGATCGCAGTGGTGGGGGAGGACCGGCGGCAGGCGGCCGCCGCCCGGGCGCTGGCGGCAGCCGGGCGCCGGGTGGGAGGCCCCGAGGCCGTCCCCGGGGCGGACTATGTCCTGTTCCCGGTGCCGCTGGCCATGGAGGAAGCCCGCTTGACGGCCCTCCTGCGCCGGGCTAAGCCCGGGGCCCTCCTGCTGGGGGGCAAGGCCCCGGCGGCGGCGGCCGCCCTGGGGCTGGAGTGGGTCGACTGCTTCGCCCGGGAAGAGCTGGCTGTCTGCAACGCCGTCCCCACGGCGGAAGGGTGCATCGGCATCCTGCTGGCCCGGCGCACCCGCACCCTGTGGGATGCGCCGGTGCTGGTGACGGGGTACGGCCGGGTGGGGCAGGCGGTGGCCGACCGTCTGACGGCCCTGGGGGCCCGGGTGACGGTGGGGGCCCGGAGCCCGGCCCAGCGGGCCCTGGCCCGCAGCCGGGACGGGGCCGCCCTCCCTCTGGAAGGGCTGGCGGCGGCCGCCCCCGGCTTTGACACGGCGGTCAACACCATCCCCGCGCCGGTGCTGACGGGGCCGGTGCTGGCGGCACTGCGCCCGGGCAGCCTGATCGTGGACCTGGCCAGCGCGCCGGGCGGCACCGACTTTGCCGCCGCCGCGGCGCTGGGCCACACCGCCCTGCTGGCCTCCGGGCTGCCGGCGCGGTGCGCCCCGGACAGCGCCGGGGCCTATCTGGCACAGACGGTGCTGCACATCATGGAAGAAAGGGAGGCGGTTGGATGAACGGGGAACACAAGGGCAGCCTGGCCTTTGCCCTGTGCGGCAGTTTTTGTACCTTTGAGGCGGCGGTGCCCCAGGCGGCCCGGCTGGCGGCGCTGGGGTGGCAGGTGCTGCCCGTCATGAGCTTTGCGGCGGCGGCCACCGACACCCGGTTCGGGCCTGCGGCAGGCTGGAAAGCCCGGCTGGAAGCGGCTGCGGGCCGGCCGGTGCTGGATACCCTGACCGCCGTCGAGCCCCTGGGCCCCCAGGGGCTGGCCCAGGCCCTGGTCATCGCGCCCTGCACCGGCGCGACGCTGGCCCGGCTGGCGGCGGGCCTGTCGGACACGCCGGTGGCCCTGGCGGCCAAAAGCCTGCTGCGGGCCGGCCGGCCGGTGGTGGTGGCGGTGTCCACCAACGACGGGCTGGGGGCCTCGGGGGAGAACATCGCCCGTCTGATGCAGCGCAAACACTTTTACTTTGTCCCCTTTGCCCAGGACGACCCCGTCCACAAGCCCCAGAGCCTGAAGGCCGACCTCGCCCTTGTGCCCGAGACCCTGGCGGCGGCGCTGGAGGGGCGGCAGATCCAGCCGGTCTTGCTGCAAAGGCCTCTTTCCCCTCCATAAAAAGTGTGCTATACTATACTAGATTCAGAAAAAGCGGCGGGGCGGGCCCTGCCGGGAAGAGGGAACCATGAAAGAACGACTGACCCGGGCCTGGGCCGCGCTGGCCCTGCTGCTGGCAGCCGTGGCGCTGGCGCTGCCGGCGTCGGCGGCGGGCCCGGCCCTGGCGGCCACCGAGGCATACTGCATCATGGATGCGGAGAGCGGCCTGGTGCTGGCCCAGCAGAATATGAACGAGGAGCTGCACCCCGCCTCCATCACCAAAGTGATGACCCTGGGCCTGGCCTGCGAAAAGGCCCAGGGGGACTGGAGCGGGATGGTGACCGTCAGCCACGAGGACGTCTACTCTCTGGTGGGCACCGACTCCAGCCACATCGCCCTGCTGGAGGGGGAGCAGGTGCCCCTGGAGGCGCTGCTGTACGCCACCATGATGGCCAGCGCCAACGACGGCGCCAACGCCCTGGCGGAATATTTCGGGGGCGGGTCCATCGCGGACGGGGTGGCCGCCATGAACGCCCAGGCCGCCGAGCTGGGGCTGCAGCACACCCACTTTGCCAACCCGCACGGCATCAGCGACGACGACCACTACACCAGCTGCTACGACATGGCGACCATCCTGCGCTGGGCCCTGACCCAGCCGGGCTTTGAGCAGCTGTTCACCAACAACGAGATGTATATCATGCAGCCCACCAATCTGCAGCCGGTGACCCGCTATTTCTCCCAGCAGGACTCGATGCGGATCGGGTCCAGCATGTTCCACGAGCCCACCATTTTGGGCTCCAAGATCGGCTACACCGACATCGCCAGGCAGACCTACATCTGCCTGGCCGAAAAAAACGGGGTCCGGGTGATCTGCGTCACCATGCGCAGCGAGAGCAAGACCGACCGCTACGCCGACGTCCGCGCCCTGCTGGACTATGCCTTTTCCACCTGGACCGGCTACACCGAGATCCCGCCGGCCCAGGGGGCGGCCAGCGTGACGGTGCAGGGCGGGGGCGGCGCCCTGGGCGAGCTGAGCCTGGATGCGCCCGGCGTCCGGCTGCCCCTGGCGGCAGGGATGCAGGCTTCGGACGTGGCCCTCAGCGTCGAGCTGCCCGAGGTGTATACCCTGGGCGGCAGGCTGGAAGGCTGGGCGGTGTACACCGTGCCCGGCAGCGGCGTGCAGGAGGCGGCCAGCGTCCGTGTGCCCCTGCAGGCCCGGGGGCTGGACGCCCTGCTGGAAAGCAGCCGCGGGCAGATCCACCCGGCGGCGGCCGATGTGGAGCCGGCGGGCTACCTCCATCTGATCCTGGGGGTGTCGGCGGCGGCCGTCGTGCTGGCGGGGGCCGGCGCCCTCTGGTATGGGCGCAGGCGGGGCCCCGCCGCGCGCGCCGGCAGGGCCGGCCCGGACGGTCCGGACGGTATCTAAAACGGTATTTGAATCCGTAGCATATCCCAATCCAATACAAAGACAGAGAGGTAAAAACGATGGGTAAGTTCACTTTTACGCAGACCGAGATCCCCGGCGTGGTGGTCATCGAGCCGGAGGTGTTCGGCGACGACCGCGGCTATTTCATGGAGACCTACAAAAAGGGGGACTTTGCGGCCGCCGGCATCGACCGGGAATTTGTACAGGATAACCAGAGCCGCTCCAGCCGGGGCGTGCTGCGGGGGCTCCACTTCCAGAAGCAGCACACCCAGGGCAAGCTGGTGCGGGTCACCCTGGGCGAAGTGTACGACGTGGCGGTGGACTGCCGCCCCCACAGCGCCACCTTTGGCAAGTGGGTGGGGGTGACCCTGTCGGCGGAGAACAAGAAGATGTTCTATATCCCCGAGGGCTTTGCCCATGGGTTCCTGGTGCTGAGCGATGTGGCCGAGTTCTGCTATAAGTGCACCGACGTTTACGACCCCACCAGCGAGGGGGGCATCCCCTACGACGACCCCACGGTGGGCGTGGTATGGCCCGACTGCGGCTGCCCGCACAAGACCAGTGCCAAAGACCAGCTGCACACCCCCTTTGCACAGCAGACTTTTGACTTTTTTGAAAAGTGGTGAACCCTGTGGCGAAACTGAAAGCAATGTGGGGCGCCCTCTGGCGCTACCGTTACCTTCTGTATAACCTGGTCAGCCGGGACTTCAAGCTCAAATACCGCCGCAGCGTCCTGGGCGTGGTGTGGAGCGTCCTGAACCCCCTGCTGATGTGCCTGGTATACTGGGCGGTGTTCAGCAGCCTGATGGATATGCGGGGCAGCGGCATCGACAATTTCCCGGTGTTCCTGATGTGCGGCCAGCTGCTGTTCAACTTCTTCAACGAGGCCACCTCCACCAGCATGAGCAGCATCATCTATGCGGCCCCCCTGCTGAAAAAGGTGTATATCCCCAAGTATATCTTCCCGCTGGAAAAATGCTGCTTTGCCATGGTCAACTGCGTGTTCAGCTTTGTGGCGCTGCTGCTGGTGATGATCTTCACCGGCAGCCCGTTCCACCTGACGGTGTTCCAGGCCTTTTACCCCCTGGTGACCTTGTTCTTCTTCAGCCTGGGCATCTCCCTGTTTTTGGCGGCGGGGACGGTGTTCTTCCGGGACATCCAGCACATCTGGAGCGTGTTTATCACGGCGCTGCTGTATTTTTCGGCCATTTTCTACGACCCGGCCCAGATGACCTTTTCCATCGGCGGGTTCAACATGCAGCAGGTGATCGCCCTCAACCCCATCTACTGGTATATCACCGGCTTCCGCCGCACGGTCATGTGGGGCATCCCGCTGGACCTGCGGATGGTGGAAGTGTGCGGGCTGTGCGCGCTGCTTTCGATGCTGGCGGGGGTGGCGGTGTTCCGCCGCACCCAGGACCGCTTTGTGCTGCACATCTGAGAGGGGGATACGACACCGATGGACACACCCAACACCCAGCCCATCATCGAGATCCGCAACGTCTCGATGTGTTTCAACCTGGCCAGCGAGAAGCATGAGAGCCTGAAGGAATACTTCCTCGCCATGATCCAGGGGCGGCTGCACTACGACGAATTCTACGCCCTGAAAAACGTCAGCCTCGACATCATGCCCGGGGATTTTTACGGGCTGGTGGGGCTGAACGGGTCGGGCAAATCCACCCTGCTCAAGACCATTGCCGGCGTGTACAAGCCCAGCCGGGGGCAGGTGGTGGTGCGGGGCACCATCGCCCCCCTGATCGAGCTGGGGGCCGGCTTCGACATGGACCTGACCGCCCGCGAAAACATCTACCTGAACGGCACGGTGCTGGGCTTTTCGCCCAAGTACCTGGACGAGAAGTTTGACGAGATCGTGGAGTTCAGCGAGCTGCAGAACTTTCTGGACGTGCCGCTGAAAAACTACTCGTCGGGCATGGTGGCCCGGATCGGCTTTGCCATCGCCACCATCACCAAGCCCCAGATCCTGATCGCGGACGAGGTGCTGGCGGTGGGCGACTTTTTGTTCCAGCAAAAGTGCGAAAAGCGGATGCAGGAGCTGATGGCCGGGGGCACCACCGTGATCCTGGTCTCCCACTCCATCGAGCAGATCGAGCGGATGTGCACCAAGGTGGCCTGGCTGAGCCACGGCCGCCTGAAAATGAACGGCGACACCCGGACCGTCTGCGACGCCTACAAGGCGGTGCAGCGGGGCCAGGCGTGACCGGCGCCCCCGGGACGAAAGGGAAATGCGCATGAACCAGCAAGTCAAACGGATGCGGGAGCTGTGCCGCTATGCCGTCACAGTGGCCCGGGAGGACGGCCTGCCCGATGTGGCCAGGCGGACGGCCGGCTTTGTCAAACGGCGCTTTTTGGGCAAAAAGGCGCGCTACCTGCCCGCCAAAAAGGTGCTGGAGGCCCAGCGGGCCCGCTACGCCGGCGCCACGCGGGCCAGCTGCGGCCTGCCCTCCATCAGCATCCTGACCCCGCTGTACAACACCCCGCCGGCGTACCTGCGGGCGTTTCTGGACTCGTTTGCGGGGCAGACGGCCCCCAACGGCCAGCTGTGCCTGGCCGACGCATCGGACGAGAAGCACCCCGAGGTGGGGCAGATCGTCCGGGAATACCAGGCAAAGTATCAACAGATCGTATACAAAAAGATCGAAAACCGGGGCATCGCCGCCAACACCAACGCGGCGGCGGAGCTGGCGGACGGGGAATATCTGGCCCTGGCCGACCACGACGATGTGCTGGCCCCCCACGCCATGGCGGCGATGGGGCAGGCCATTTTGGACCTGCGGGCGGCGGGCAGCCCCGACGGCTTCCTGTACAGCGACGAGGCCCTGTTTGAAAAAGACATCCGCCGGCCCATCACCGCCCACTTCAAGCCCGACTACGCCCCCGACTACCTGCTGTGCTGCAACTACATCTGCCATCTGGCGGTGTTCCGGCGGGAGCTGTTCCTGCAGCTGGGGGGCGAGCGGAGCGAGTGCGACGGCAGCCAGGACCACGACCTGTTCCTCCGCCTGGCCGAAGCGGTGGGGGGCGCGGCCCATCTGCCCCAGGTGCTGTACTACTGGCGGGTGCACGCCGGGTCCACCTCCGGCGGGGCGGACGCCAAGCCCTATGTGGCCGCGGCGGCCAGGCGGGCCATTGCGGACCATCTGGCCCGCACCGGCCGGAAAGGCACGGTGGAGGACGGCCTGTTCCCCAGCACCTACCGGGTGAAGTGGGAGATCGAGGGCGAGCCCAAAGTCAGCGTCCTGATCCCCAGCAAGGACCATGTGGACGACCTGGAAAAGTGCCTGCACAGCCTGTACGCCCGCACCCTGTGGGAGCGGTACGAGGTCATCGTCATCGAGAACAACTCCGAGCAGCCCGAGACCTTCGCCTACTACAAGCAGGCGCTGCAGCGGTACGACGGGCTGCGGGTGGTACGGTATCCGGGCAAGGGGTTCAATTTTTCGGCCATCAACAACTTTGGGCGGAAATACGCCTCGGGCCAGTACCTGCTGCTGCTGAACAACGATGTGGAGGTCACCGACGGGGACTGGATGACCGAGCTGCTGCGCCAGTGCGCCCGGCCGGGGGGCGGCGCGGTGGCGGGGGCCATGCTCTATTACCCCGACGACACCATCCAGCACGCGGGGGTGATCACCGGGCTGGGGGGCTACGCCGGCCACAGCCACAAGTACAAAAAGCGGGGCGGCAGCGGCTATATGTTCCGGGCCGCCACCGTGCAGGACCTCTCGGCCGTGACCGGGGCCTGCATGCTGGTCCGGACCAGCGTCTGGGACGCCGTGGGCGGCCTGGACGAGGGCTTTGCGGTGGCCTTCAACGACGTGGACTTCTGCCTCCGGGTGCGGGACGCCGGGTACCATATCCTGTGGACCCCCTACGCCTGGCTCCGCCACCACGAGAGCAAGAGCCGCGGCGGCGACGACAAGGACCCGGTCAAGGTCCGGCGCTTTGCCGCCGAGCAGCAGCGCCTGTACGACCGCCATGGCCGGGAGGACATCCTGGACGATCCCTACTACAACCCCAGCCTCACCCGGGACCGGGAGGACTTTTCCGAGAGCGCGGACCTGAAGGCCCTGCAGGAGGGAGAGCTGCGGGTGCGCTACCGGACGTAAAAACAGGGCGCGGCGTTCCGGCCCGGAATGGGAAATCTGGAATTTCAAGGCGAAAAAATACAAAAAGGAGTGAAGGGTATGAACATCCGGGGGCATTTTGACACCATCACCCACCACAAGCTGCTGGTCATGAAGTACTGCTTTGCCTGCGGGCTGTACCGGCAAGGGCTGGCCCACGACCTGAGCAAGTACAGCCCCACCGAGTTCATCCCGGGGTGCATCTACTACCAGGGCGACCACAGCCCCAACGAGGCCGAGCGCCAGGCCAAAGGCTACACGGCGGCCTGGCTGCACCACAAGGGCCGCAACAAGCACCATCTGGAATACTGGATCGACTACGGCGGGGGCAAGACCGGCCTGGTGGGGATGAAGATCCCCCTGCGGTACATCTGCGAGATGGTCTGCGACCGGGTGGCCGCCAGCCAGATCTATCTGGGGGACCGGTACACCGACGCCTCGGCCTGGGAGTATTACCAGCGCAGCCGGGACCACTACCTGATGCACCCCGAGTCCCGTGCCATGCTGGAAAAGCTGCTGCAAATGGTCCGCGACAAGGGCCAGGAGCGCACCTTTGCCTATATGAAAGCCCTGCTGGGCCTGCACGAGGAATACTGAGCTTTTGCCTTACAGACAGCCTGTCAAAAAAGAAAGTCCCGTCCAGCCGACATGTGCGGATGGACGGGACACCTACAGGGAAATTGAGCGCTGAGAGTGTGCGAGCCGCCTTGCGGCGAGTGCGCGGTTCAGCGCTCAATTTTGTCCCCAGGGGGATACCAGGGGGAAGGAATTTCTGTCCCGCGCATGCGGGCAGAAATGGGTTCCCCCTGGAGCGTGGCGCTTTTGCGACACGCTGAAAGGGCCGCCGCACAAGCCATAAACAGCTGTGCGGCGGCCCTCAGTGTTCAGAGTTCAGGGTCTGCCGGCGGGGGCGATCACTCCTGTGCGGCGGCCAGGATGGAGGCGAGATAGCCGGCGGTATCCACCAGGGTGGCGCCGGAGATGGCGTCCACCGGGCTCTCCTCGGCGGCCAGGGCCTCGGTGTCGGCAATGGACATGCCATTGACGTGGTTCTGGATGGCGTCGAAGTTGGCGTCGATGGCGACGGTGGAGCCGCTGACGCCGTCGATCTCATAGCCGTTGGCGTCCACGACCTGCTGCTGCAGCTGCACTTTTCTGGCGAATTGTTCAGCATTTTTGACTTCTCAGATACACCCTAAAAAAGCGCACACCTGCGCGTGTTCGGGGGAGGGGCTGGCGCATTTTGACGTCCGGACGCACCTTAGTGGCAATAAGTCGCATTATTATAACATAAAAACGCAGCGTTGACAATCCGGCGGGCGGGTGGGGCGCGAAATTTTACAATTTTTCAGAAAGAGGCCTTTCCCTCATCCGGCATCCTGTGCTACAATAAACCCACAGTGCGAAAGGGGGGTCTGTATGCCGGTACCAGTCAGCCGGGTCCTGGCGCTGGACCTGCCGGAGGGGATCGACCTGGGGCAGGCGGCGCGGTATATGGGGGCGAAGGACGGCGGGGACGAAACGCTCCGCGCCCTGCTGGAGCAGTGGGCCCCGCCGCTGCGGGCGGCGGCCGCGCCCCGGGCGGTGTGGCTGCGGGCCCCCGTCGGGGCGCTGGGGGACCTGTGGCAGGGGAGCGACATCCAGCGCCACCTGGCTGGCTGCACCGAAGCGGTGCTGCTGGCGGTGACCCTGGGCCCCGGGGCGGATGCCCAGATCCGGCGGGCCGGCGTGGGGGACGTGGCGGCGGGAGCCGCCTCCGACGCTTTGGCCAGCGTCCTGGCCGAGCAGGCGGCCGATGCAGCCGAGGCGCGGCTGCGGGCCCTGGCGGCGGCCGAAGGGATGTACCTGACCGGGCGGTACTCGCCGGGGTACGGGGACTGGCCCATCGGGGTGCAGCCCCGGATCGCCGCGCTGCTGGACACGCCGCGGCGGATCGGCCTGTGCGTCACCGGCACCTGCCTGATGCTGCCCCGCAAGAGCATCACGGCGGCGCTGGGGCTGAGCCGGACCCCCGTCACCGGGCGCCGGGCCGGCTGCACCCACTGCGCTTTGCGGGACAAGTGCGAATACCGAAAGAGAGGCGAGACCTGTGAGAGCTGAAGAACTTTTCCGCACCCGGGAGACCGTCCTGCTGGACGGGGCCATGGGCACCATGCTGCAGGCCGCGGGGCTGCCCCTGGGGGCCAGGCCCGAGGCCCTGAACCTGGAAGACCCCGCCCTGATCGAATCCATCCATGCCCGGTACGCCGCGGCGGGCAGTCGCATCCTCTGCGCCAACACCTTCGGGGCTTCGGCCCACAAGCTGGCGGGCAGCGGCTATACCGTGGAGCAGGTGGTGGACGCCGCCATCCGCTGCGCCCGCCGGGCGGCGCAGCCCTACGGCAGCCTGGTGGCCCTGGACATCGGGCCTCTGGGCGAGCTGCTGGAGCCCGCCGGCACCCTGCCCTTTGAAGAGGCGGTGGAGGCTTTTGCCGAGATCGTCCGGGCGGGGGCGGCGGCCGGGGCCGACCTGATCTTGTGCGAGACCTTTACCGACCTGTACGAGCTGAAGGCCGCCCTGCTGGCCTGCAGGGAAAACTGCGGCCTGCCGGTGCTGGCCAGCATGAGCTTCGAGGCCGGGGGCCGCACCTTTACCGGCTGCGGGGTGGAGAGCTTTGCCGCCGCGGCCCGGGGGCTGGGGGCCGATGCGCTGGGCATCAACTGCAGCCTGGGGCCGAAGGAGATCCTGCCCATGGCGCGGGCCCTGTGCGGGGCGGTGCCGGGGGATTACCCCGTGTTCGTCAAGCCCAACGCGGGGCTGCCCCGGGCCGACGGCAGCGGCTACGACATCACCCCCCAGCTGTTTGCCATGCAGATGAAGCCCTACCGGGAGCTGGGGCTGTTTGCGGCGGGGGGCTGCTGCGGCACCACCCCGGACTTTATCCGGGCGCTGCACCGTGTGTTCGACGGGTGCGCCGTGGGCCGGGAGGCCCGCCCCCTGCCCTCGGTGCTGTGCACGCCGGTCCAGCGGGTGGTGGTGGACGGCATCACCGTGGTGGGCGAGCGGATCAACCCCACCGGCAAAAAGCGCTTCCAGCAGGCGCTGCGGGAGGGGGATATGGACTACGTCCTGGCCCAGGCCATCAGCCAGGCCGAGAGCGGGGCCGCCGTCCTGGACGTGAACGTGGGGGCGCCCGGGGTGGACGAGCCCGCCCTGATGGAACAGGTGGTCAAAGCCCTGCAAAGCGTGGTCAGCCTGCCCCTGCAGCTGGACTCCTCCAACGCCGCGGCCCTGGAGCGGGGGCTGCGGGTCTACAACGGCAAGCCCATCGTCAACTCGGTGAACGGGGAGCAGGCGGTGCTGGACAAGCTGCTGCCCCTGTGCAAAAAGTACGGCGCGGCGGTGGTGGGCCTGACCATGGACGAACAAGGCATCCCCAAGACCGCCGCCGGGCGGGTGGCCATCGCCGCCCGCATCCGGGACGCGGCCCTGGCCGCCGGCATCCCCCTCGAGGACATCTACATCGACTGCCTCACCCTGACCGCCAGCGCCCAGCAGGAGGACGTCATGGCCACCCTGGACGCCCTGCGCGCCTGCAAGGAAGAACTGGGGGTGCGCACCGTGCTGGGGGTGTCCAACATCAGCTTTGGGCTGCCCTGCCGGCCCTACCTGAACACCGCCTTTTTGACCATGGCCATGTACGCCGGGCTGGACCTGGCCATCATGAACCCCGCCAGCGAGGAGATGATGGGGGCGGTCTATGCCTATGGCGTCCTGTCGGGGCGGGACAAGCAGAGCGGGCGGTACATCGCCCGGTACGCCGGGCGGACGATGCCGTCCCAGGCGGCCCAGCCCGCCGCGCCGCAAGCGTCTGCCCCGGAAGAGACGTCCGCCGGCGGGCCCTACGCCCCTCTGATGAAGGCGGTGGAGCAGGGCCTGAAAGGGGAGGCCGCGGCCCACACCCGCGCCCTGCTGACCGGGCACGAGCCCCTCGATCTGGTGGACCACGCCCTGATCCCTGCCCTCGACGCGGTGGGCGCGGGGTACGAGAAGGGGACGCTGTTCCTGCCCCAGCTGCTGCAGTCGGCCAGCGCCGCCCAGGCCGCCTTTGAGGAGATCAAGGCTGCGGTGGCGAAAAACGGCGCGCCCGGCTCGAGCAAGGGCAAGATCGTGCTGGCCACCGTCAAGGGGGACGTCCACGACATCGGCAAGAACATCGTGCGGGTCATTCTGGAAAATTACGGCTTCGAGGTGCTGGACCTGGGCCGGGACGTGCCGCCCGAGAAAGTGGTGGAGGCGGTGCGCGAAAGCGGCGCGCGGCTGGTGGGCCTGTCCGCTCTGATGACCACCACCCTCAAGAGCATGGCCGAGACCATCGAGGCGCTGCACAAAGCCAAGCTTGACTGCAAGATCATGGTGGGGGGCGCGGTGCTGACCGAGCGCTACGCCCTCGAGATCGGCGCCGACTGGTACGCCAAAGACGCCAAGCGTTCGGCCGACATCGCCAAAGAATTCTATCACGTATCCTGAACAAAACAGACTGTCGAAAAAGTCCCGTCCAGCCGACATGTGCGGATGGACGGGACACATACAGGGAAATTGAGCGCTGAGAGTGTGCGAGCCGCCTTGCGGCGAGTGCGCGGTTCAGCGCTCAATTTTGTCCCCAGGGGGATACCAGGGGGAAGGAATTTCTGTCCTGCGCATGCAGGCAGAAATGGGTTCCCCCTGGAGCGTGGCGCTTTTGCGACACGCTGCAGCGTGGAAGAAAGACGCAGAAAACTGTGGAGTGCGGAAAAGAGGGGAATTGGGAAGTTTTCAATCTGTTCAAAAAGTCCACAAAAAGCTGCCATAAATTAGCAGTATACTAAGGGTGCAGTCGGGGAGGAGACAAAACCTCCTCACAAAGTGGATCACTCCCTTTTGAATAGGGTCCCCCAAAACCCTGACCGCCCCACCGGCCCGAACAGGCCGCCGGCGGCTCCGACATCCTACTGTTCCCCCGCCCATGCCAGGCAATCGCCGGGCGGTGGACAGACTACTTACCCTCTCCACCCCGGTGGAGTTTTCATACAGGACAGCGCCGGCTCTTCTCCTTTTTCACGGCGCTGTCTTTTTTGTGTCCCGTCCATCCGCACATGTCGGCTGGACGGGACTTTTTTTGATGGACTTTTTTTATTGCTTTTGCCGAAACTGCCCGCCGCCTGTTGACAACTGTGCGCCGATGTGGTACCATCTCTGACGGAAACCGAATATGGCATGGGAAGTCTTTAGGAAAACGGTGCAAAACCTGCCGAAGGAGCAAAACTCTCAGGCGGCCCCGCCGGGCCGGGACTAAAGATGGATGTGGCTCTGGAGAAGCTCATTGCGAGGACCGAAGGTGCAAGGCGGCGACGCCGAATCTCTCAGGTAAAAGGACAGAGTAAAGGGGACGGGCCCGAAAGGCCCGGCCGTCCTTTTTTGTTTTGGTATGAGCTGGACAGCGCCGCCGCGCGTCCGGCTCTTTTTGCGTCCGCGCGCCCGGCCCGGGGTCCGCAAACTTTGGGAAAAGAGGGAAACATCCAATGGAACAAATACTGAGCACCATCGTCAACGCGGTCAACGACGTGCTGTGGAACAAGCAGCTGCTTTTGCTGTTTTTGCTGCTGGGCACCGGCATCTATTTTTCGATCCGCACCCGCTTCATCCAGGTGCGGGGCTTTGCGGAGGGGATGCGCCGGGTGTTCGGCGGCTTTTCGCTCAACGGCGAAAAGGCCGGCAAGCACGGCATGAGCTCCTTCCAGGCGCTGACCACCGCCATCGCGGCCCAGGTGGGCACCGGCAACATCACCGGCTGCGCCACCGCCCTGTACTCGGGCGGGCCGGGGGCCATCTTCTGGATGTGGTTCTCGGCCTTTTTCGGCATGGCCACCATCTACGGCGAGGCGGTGCTGGCCCAGCTGTACAAGACCAAAGGCGCCGACGGCCAGACCACCGGCGGCCCCATCTATTACATCCGCGCGGCCTACAAGGGCAGGCTGGGCCGGGGGCTGGCCGTGTTTTTCTCGGTGGCCATCATCCTGGCGCTGGGTTTTATGGGCAACATGGTGCAGTCCAACTCCATCGGCGAGGCGTTTTATAACGCATTCGGGGTGCCCCGCATCGTGATGGGCGTGCTGGCGGCGGCCATCGCGGCCTTTATCTTCATCGGCGGCGTCAAGCGGCTGGCCTCCGTCACCGAAAAGATGGTCCCCGTCATGGCGGGCCTGTACATCGTGGGCGGCCTGGTGGTCCTGTTCATCAACCGGGAGGCCCTGCCCGGCGCCATCCGGTCCATCTTTGTCTGCGCCTTCAACCCTCAGGCCATGTTCGGCGGTGTGGCGGGCCTGGGCGTCAAGGAGGCCATGCGCTACGGCGTGGCCCGCGGCCTGTTCTCCAACGAGGCGGGCATGGGCTCGACCCCCCACGCCCACGCCCTGGCACGGGTGGACAAGCCCCAGGACCAGGGCCTGGCCGCCATGATCGGCGTGTTCATCGACACTTTCATCGTCCTGACCATGACCGCCCTGGTGATCCTCAGCTCGGGGCTGCTGCAGCCCCTGCAGGAGGGCGGCCTGACCGGCACCGCCCTGGCCCAGGCGGCCTTCAACCAGGCATTCGGCTCCTTCGGCAACGCCTTTGTGGCGGTGTGCATGCTGTTCTTCGCGTTTTCCACCATCATCGGCTGGTACTTCTTTGGCGAGACCAACGTCAAGGCCCTGCTCGGGCCCAAGGCGGTGCGGCCCTACGCCGTCATTGCGGTGCTCTGCATCGTGGTGGGCTCGGTCCAGAAGGTGGACCTGGTCTGGAATATGTCCGATATGTTCAACGGCCTGATGGTCATCCCCAACCTGCTGGGCGTGCTGGCCCTGTCCGGCGTGGTGGCCAGGCTGGCCCGGGGCGGCAAGGCCGAGGCCGAGCAGGCGCAGAAAGAGGCCGACGCCCGTGCGGCCGAGGCCGGCCGGAAATGACCGGGCAGTAAAAGCAAACGGCCCGGCCGCCGGCCGCAGGCCCCCACGAAAAACAATGCCCCCGCGAGCCTGCAGCTCCGGGGGCGTTTGTATGAGGTCAGATCATATAGTGGTCGCCGCTCTGGGCGGGGCGGGCCAGGTCGGCCAGGGTGATCTGGTCCAGATAGGTGCGGATCACCTCGTCCAGGCCCCGCCACAGCTGGTAGGTGCGGCACTCGGACAGGCGGGCGCAGCCGGCGGCGCCCGGCTCCAGGCAGGCCACCGGCGCCAGGCTGCCCTCGGTCAGCAGCAGGATGTCCGAGATGCGGTAGTTGGCGGCGGGGCGGGTCAGGCGGTAGCCGCCCCCTTTGCCCCGCAGCCCCTGCAGCAGCCCGTGCTGGACCAGGGTCTTGAGGATGTTTTCAAGGTATTTTTCCGAGATGCCCTGCCGGGCCGCAATGGCCTTGAGGGGGATGTATTTTTCGGACTGGTTTTCGGCCAGGTCGATCATGACCCGCAGGGCGTACCGGCCTTTTGTCGAAACGATCATATGCCACGGCTCCTTCTGACGGTGCATTTTAACCTATTATACGACAAGGTAAATTACTTTTCAACTGTGACGTGAAAAATTGTTGACAAAAGACGCCGCCGACGTTATAATGCCGGTAAAGAGACCGGGTAAATAGGTTGATAGGTTAGAGGAGGATGTCCCATGAGCAAGATCTATACGTCGGCCGAGCAGCTGATCGGCCACACCCCCCTGCTGGAGCTGACCCACATTGAGCGCAGCGAAAAGCTGGAGGCGCGCATCCTGGCCAAGATCGAATCCATGAACCCCGGCGGCTCGGTCAAGGACCGCGTGGCCCGGGCCATGCTGGACGACGCCGAGGCCAAGGGCCTGCTGAAGCCGGGGTCGGTCATCATCGAGCCCACGTCGGGCAACACCGGCATCGGGCTGGCCAGCGTGGGCGCGGCCCGGGGCTACCGGGTGATCATCGTGATGCCCGAGACCATGAGCCTGGAGCGTCGCCTGCTGATGAAAGCCTACGGCGCCGAGCTGGTGCTGACCGAGGGCGGCAAGGGGATGAGCGGGGCCATTGCCCGCGCCAACGAGCTGGCCGCCGAGATCCCCGGGGCCTTTGTGCCGGGGCAGTTCGACAACCCGGCCAACCCTGCGGCCCACGAGGCCACCACCGGCCCTGAGATCTGGGAGGACACCGACGGCCAGGTGGACCTTTTTGTGGCGGGCATCGGCACCGGCGGCACCATCACCGGGGTGGGGCGGTACCTGAAAAGCAAGAACCCCGCCGTCCGGGTGGTGGGTGTGGAGCCGGCCACCTCGGCGGTGCTGAGCGGCGGCGCGCCCGGCCGCCACGACCTGCAGGGTCTGGGGGCCGGCTTTGTGCCCAAGGTGCTGGACACCTCCGTTTACGACGAGATCGTCCCGGTGGCCGACGGGGACGCCTACGCGGCCGGCCGGCGGCTGGGCCGGGAGGAAGGGGTCCTGGCGGGCATCTCGGCCGGGGCGGCGGTCTGGGCCGCCATCCAGCTGGCCCGCCGGCCCGAGAACAAGGGCAAGACCATCGTCACCCTCCTGCCCGACACCGGCGACCGGTACCTGTCCACCAAAATGTTCGCGGAGTGAGAGGTTTTGCAGTGCGGTTGTAATCTGCGAATGGCGAAGCCTAAAGATAGAAACACGGCGCATAAAAACCGGCGCCCCAAAGGGACCCAAAGCGGACCCAGGGGCGCCGGTCTTTCTTTTGCTTTACCAGGGAACGTCTTTCCAGGAAACACAGTCTGAGACAGGTGTGTTCATGCCCTCCCGGAGCTCTTTCCACGTGCCCGGGTGAAAGAACAGATAAAGCGTTGCGAGAATGCTGCGAAACTTGAACATTTGCTGCCTCCTTGCAGGGCTTTCAGGATGAAAAAATCAATCCATCGTATGGGTGGAAAAGATGGGCTTGTCCTGCCAGAGGACGGGTTTGCCGGCGGCGAGGGTGCGGGGCATGTCCAGCAGGCGCTGGTTGGCGCTGCCCCGGAAACGCAGGGAAATATCATACTCCGCCTGGACGAAGGGCCCGTCCACCAGCACGTCCAGCAGGGCCAGCAGGGGATCGGTGGCCTCGCACCGGCAGCGGGAGGGCTCCTGGCCCAGCAGCTGCTCGAGGGTGTAGCCCGAGTAGCACCAGACCGTTTTGCGGGGGTACAGCGCCTTGAAGTTGCGGACGAAGGGCAGCAGCTCCCGCTGGTTGGCCGGCTCCATCGGCTCGCCCCCCAGCAGGGACAGCCCCGCGATGTAGTCGGGCTGGCAGGAGGCGAAGATCTGGTTGCGCACCTCTTTGGTGAAAGGGGCGCCGTAGCCGAAGTCCCAGGCCACTTCGTTGAAACAGCCGGGGCACCGGTGGGTGCATCCCGACACAAACAGGCTGGTGCGCACGCCGGGACCGTTGGCGATGTCGCAATATTTGATGTTGGCGTAATACATGGGCTCCTCCTTGCTGCGGCGGACAGGCCGCACAGTAATAAGGGCGGAAAATACCGCGCTGTCGTTTGTTATGGAATTGCTTAAGGGCGGGGCAAAGGATGTGTCCGCAAGGGAAAGACGTTTTTCCGTACAGACAGAACGAAAAATCTTGCCATGGACTGGTAAAACTTGTATGTGACGCCGAAATCTGTGATTGTTCACAAAAAATTATTGAATTTCTTGTGCAGGATGAATATAATACGGGTGTGGACGCAAGATAGAGGGCGTCCCGAAAACCTGGTGAGGGAAGCCAGGAATAACTCGCCTGTTTGGTTCAAGGCTGTTGCCTTGTGCCGGAGCTTTGACCCGGGCAATGGACGGCGTTGCAAACGCCTGTGCTTGTACCAAAAAGGAGAAATTGCTATGAAATATATTGAACTGATTCTGGATTCGCTCAGCAGCAAGGCTGCCCTGCAGACCGCCCTGGAAGATGCCTGCGTGGCCCGCTGGGGCTTCTGCCTGGACAGCCAGTGCTGACAAGGTCCCATCACACACCCGAACAGAAAGGAAGGTTCCTTTATGATCGAGAAAGTTCGCGTCAATAACATCAGCCAGATCAACAAGATCGTCCATGCGGCCAGCAGCCTGAACAGCGACGTGGGCATCCACGACGCCAACGGCCAGATCGCCGACGCCAAGAGCCTGCTGGGCCTGCTGCGGCTGGACTACAGCCGCCCGGTGGAGGTCGTCTCGGAGAACGCCCGCGCCCTGCGCGCCTGCGTCCGCGCCTGCATGGCCTGAGCCCCCGCGCTGACAAACCGAACATCCACAGGCTGACCGCCTGCAACCAGCTGCCCCGCCGGACCCCGTCCGGCGGGGCAGTTTGTCTGCCTGCAAAAAAGTCCAGACCGGACGGCCTGCTGCGTACGGTCTGGACAGATACAGGGCAGAGAAAGGCTTTTACAGGTGCAGCACCCGGTCCCGGATCTCCTGGGTGCGGCCCTGGTTCCAGAACTGGGTCCCGATATAGCCGCAGGTGCGGCGGGCCACGTTCAGCTTGCTCTGGTCGCGGTTGCCGCACTTGGGGCACTCCCACACCAGCTTGCCGTCGTCCTCCACGATGCGGATCTCGCCGTCGTAGCCGCAGCACTGGCAGTAGTCGGACTTGGTGTTCAGCTCGGCGTACATGATGTTGTCGTAGATGAACTGGAGCACGCTCATGACGGCCTCCAGGTTATCCTGCATGTTGGGCACTTCCACATAGCTGATGGCGCCGCCGGGCGAAAGCTCCTGGAACTCGCTTTCGAACTTGAGCTTGGTGAAAGCGTCGATCTGCTCCGACACATGGACGTGGTAGCTGTTGGTGATATAGTTCTTGTCGGTGATGCCGGGGATGATGCCAAAGCGCTTTTGCAGGCAGGTGGCAAACTTGTAGGTGGTGGACTCCAGCGGGGTGCCGTAGAGGGAATAGTCGATGTTCTCGGCCTGCTTCCACGCCTTGCAGCAGTCGTTCATGTGCTGCATCACGCTCAGGGCAAAGGGTTTGGCCTCGGCGTCGGTGTGGCTCTTGCCGGTCATATACTTGACGCACTCGTACAGGCCGGCGTAGCCCAGGCTGATGGTGGAGTAGCCGCCGAACAGCAGCTTGTCGATCTTCTCGCCCTTTTTCAGGCGGGCCAGGGCGCCGTACTGCCACAGGATGGGGGCGGCGTCGCTGAGGGTGCCCAGCAGCCGCTTGTGGCGGGCCTGCAGGGCCCGGTGGCACAGGTCCAGCCGCTCGTCGAAGATCTTCCAGAACTCTTCAAAGTTGCCCCCCGAGCTCAGGGCCACGTCCACCAGGTTGATGGTGACGACGCCCTGGTTGAACCGGCCGTAGTATTTGGGCTGGTTGGTCTCGGGGTCCACGTAGGGGGTCAGGAAGCTGCGGCAGCCCATGCAGGTGTAGCAGTGGCCCTCGCCGTTTTTGTCCACCTTCAGCTCCAGCATCTTCTTTTCCGAGATATAGTCGGGCACCATCCGCTTGGCGGTGCACTTGGCGGCCAGCTCGGTCAGATAATAATAGGGGGAGCCGGGGCGGATGTTGTCCTCCTCCAGCACATAGATCAGCTTGGGGAAGGCCGGGGTGATCCACACCCCCGCCTCGTTCTTGACGCCCTGGTAGCGCTGGCGGATGGTCTCCTCGATGATGATGGCCAGGTCGGCCTTTTCCTGGGGGGTGCGGGCCTCGCCCAGGTACATAAAGACGGTGATGAAGGGCGCCTGGCCGTTGGTGGTCATCAGGGTGACCACCTGGTACTGGATGGTCTGGACGCCCCGGTTGATCTCGGCCCGCAGCCGTTTTTCCACAATGGCCTTTTTGCGCTCCTCGGTGACGGGCAGGCCCTCCATCTCGCTTTCCACTTCGGCGGCGATCTTCTTGCGGGAGACGTCCACGAAGGGGGCCAGGTGGGTCAGGCTGATGCTCTGGCCGCCGTACTGGTTGGAGGCCACCTGCGCGATGATCTGGGTGGCGATGTTGCAGGCAGTGGAAAAGCTGTGGGGCTTTTCGATGAAGGTGCCCGAGATGACGGTGCCGTTCTGCAGCATATCCTCCAGGTTGACCAGGTCGCAGTTGTGCATGTGCTGGGCAAAGTAGTCCGCGTCGTGGAAGTGGATCAGGCCCTCCTGGTGGGCTTTGACAATATCGGGGGGCAGCAGCAGGCGGGCGGTCAGGTCCTTGGAGATCTCGCCGGCCATATAGTCCCGCTGGACACTGTTGACGGTGGGGTTCTTGTTGGAGTTTTCCTGCTTGACCTCTTCGTTGTTGCACTCGATGAGGCTGAGGATGCGCTCGTCGGTGGTGTTGGTCTGCCGCTTGAGGTTCTGGACGTAGCGGTAGGTGATATAATGGCGGGCCACGTCGTGGGCCTGGACGTCCATCAGCTGGTTTTCCACCATATCCTGGACTTCCTCCACGCTGACCGCGCGGTTCAGCTGCTGGCAGCGGCCGGTGACGGCGGCGGCGATCTGGGTGATCTGCTCACGGCTCAGCCGCAGCTTTTCGTCCACCGACTGGTTGGCCTTCGAGACGGCCACAATGATCTTGGTGATGTCGAATGGGACCTCGGTGCCATTCCGCTTGATGATCTTCATGCGATTCCTCCTCCTTCACGCATAGGGCGGGCGCCGGCGGCGCCGCCTTCTTGACAGGATAAAGAGGACTGTTGCCCGCCTGGCGCCTGGCCATGCGGGGCCTATCTATAATAGGAAACAAGCCTCTGTCTGTAGGGAACAGCGGGGCGTCGGCCCCGCAGGTGCAAGACTATGATACCATTATTTAGTGGCAAGTCAAGTGGTTAGACACTACATTTAGTGTTTTCGGAATGTTGACCAAAAATGCAGGAGGATTTTCGGGAGGTATCGGAGGGCATGGTCAAACCCGAAAAAAGTTGAAAAAAGGGGTTGACAAGGGGCGGAAAAAGTAG
>DGYMR06203__coassemble_631_pt1 | contig 45558 bp, 39 predicted proteins | sample DGYMR06203__metabat2_low_PE_024 | metagenome-assembled genome bin DGYMR06203
AAAACCGCCCGGGCCGTCTGCCTGCGCATTTTGCCGGAAAAGCCGCCCGGCCCCTTAGGGTGTATCTGAAAACTCCCCAACGCTGTTCTATTCTACCAAAAAGCACCATCTGCTGCGTTGCATTCGCTTGCATTCCACAAAGGAGTGCAGCGCTCATGCGCCTTGCATCTGGCACTTTTTGGCGAATATCTCAGCATTTTTGACTTCTCAGATACACCCTAGTCTCTGTGGACGTAAGCTTCCCGCTCGGCGCCCACCGAGATATAGGTGATCTTGCAGCCCACAGCCTTTTCCAGATAGAGGATGTAGTCCTGGGCTGCGGCGGGCAGGTCCTCCCAGCGGCGGGCCCCGGTGATGTCGCAGTGCCAGCCGGGCAGGTATTCCACCACCGGCTTGGCGGTGTCCAGGGCCTTGCCCATGGGGAAGCGGGTGGTGGTGGTGCCGTCCTCCAGCGCGTAAGCCGTAATGACGGGCACCTTTTCCATATAGTCCAGCACGTCCAGCAGGGTCAGGGCCACCTCGTCGCAGCCCTGGCAGGAGACGCCGTAGCGGCTGGCCACCAGATCGACCGGGCCCACCCGGCGGGGACGGCCGGTGGCCGCGCCGTATTCATGGCCGGCCTCCCGCAGCTGGTGCTTTTCGTCCTCGGTCATGGCCAGCTCGGCGGTAAAGGGGCCGTCGCCCACGCAGGAGGAATAAGCCTTCATGATGCCGATGGAGCAATCCAGCTTGCGGCCCGGGATGCCTGCGCCGATGGGGGCGTAAGCGCCGATGACGTTGGAGGAGGTGGTGTAGGGGTAGATGCCGAAATCCACGTCCCGCAGCGCGCCCAGCTGGGCCTCGAACAGGATCTTCTTGCCCGCGCGGTCGGCCTCGTCCAGGTAGGCGCCGGCGTCGCAGATGTAGTCCTTGAAGATGGCGGCGTACTTTTCCAGCCAGGCCCACATCTCGTCCACCTGGATGGGGTCGGCGTTGTAGCTGCCCTCCATCACCAGGTTCTTGGAGTCCACCATGGTCTCCAGGCGCTTGCGGACCGAGTCGTCCAGATGGAGCAGGTCCCCCATGCGCAGGGTCTTTTTCATGTATTTGTCGCCGTAGACGTAGGCGATGCCCCGCTTGGTGGAGCCGAACTGGGCGCCGGTCTTGGACAGCCGGGCCTCCTCCAGCCCGTCCTGCAGGACGTGGTAGGGCATGGTGATGGTGGCCCGGTCCGAGATCTTGAGGTTGGCCGGGCTGACGTCGATCCCCTGCTCGCGCAGGTGGGCGATCTCGCCGTCCAGATGGTGGGGATCAATGACCATGCCGTTGCCCATGACGCAGACGATGTTGGGCCGCAGGATGCCGGAGGGCAGCAGGTTGAGCACAAACTTGCCCCGCTCGTTCTTGACGGTATGGCCGGCGTTGTTGCCGCCCTGGTAGCGGACCACGATGTCGTAATCCTGGCTGAGCAGGTCGACCATGCGGCCCTTGCCCTCATCGCCCCAGTTGATCCCAGTGATTGCAGTAAGCATAATTGATGACCTCTTTGTTGCACTAAAGAACAGCCTTTTCCGTGCACGTTGCCCGGGATACGCTGCCCTGGACACATCGCAGAGCAGGCCAAAACCTGCACATACAAATTTATTATATCACCAAACGCCGGGGCGCGGAAGGGGAAAATCCCGCCCGGGGCAAAATTTTACCTTTTGCCCGGGGCGGCCCCTTTATTTTTGGGCGTTTTGAGGGCGGCGGCCCAGCTTGTGCAGGGTGCCGTCCGGCTCCTGGATCATGGTGTGCTCCAGCTGGGCCCGCAGGGAGGCTTTCATCTCGGCCACATACTCCTGCCGGAGGGCGGCCTGCTCGGCCTGTTCCGCTTCGGTCAGGCCGGCGGGGGTCTTGCTCTTTTTCGCCAGCTCGTTGATGCGGGCGATCTTTTCCTTTGTCATAGGTTCTCCTTTGTGCTATACTGTCAGTCGAGGTGAATGAGAATGCCCAACGTACCCAATTACGCGCGGGAGATGGACAAGGTGCTGCAGAGCCTGGAGGGCAGGCGGCCCCGCCTGCTGCTCCACGCCTGCTGCGGGCCCTGTTCCAGCGCGGTGCTGGAGCAGCTGTGCCCCTACTTTGAGATCACGGTCCTGTACTATAACCCCAACATCTGGCCCCCCGCGGAATACCGCCGCCGGGAGGACGAGCTGGAGCGCTTTGTGGCCGAGGCCCACCCCCTGGGGGTGAAGGTGGTGGAGGACCGCTACGACCCCCAGGAATTCTACGACGCCGCCCGCGGCCTGGAAAACGAGCCCGAGCGGGGAGCCCGGTGCACCGCCTGCTACCGGCTGCGGATGCGCCGGGCGGCGGAGTATGCGGCGGCGAACGGTTTCGACTGGTTCACCACCACCCTGTCCATCAGCCCCCACAAGGACGCCGCCCGGATCAACCAGATCGGGCAGGAGCTGGCCGCCGCCTTCGGCGTGCCCCATCTCCCCTCGGATTTCAAGAAGAAAAACGGCTACCTGCGCTCCCTGCAGCTGTCGGACCAGTACGGCCTGTACCGGCAGGATTACTGCGGGTGCGTGTTCAGCGCCCGCAGCGCCGAGCCGTGACCTAGGCCGCCTCTTCCGCGGGCAGGCGGGCCACCAGGGCCGCAAACACCAGCATCCCCACACAGGGCACGATGTTGGAGGCCATGCCGGCGGTCAGGCCGGCGGTCTCGGCCACCAGCCCGATGACCCAGGGCATGACGATGGCCCCCAGGCTGGCCGCCGGCAGCAGGATGGCGATGCTGGTGACGGTGGTCATCCGGCCGGCGGCCGCCACCGCGGTGGGGTTCATCCCGGCCATCGAGAAGGCGAAGAGGAACAGCAGCAGGATGGCCGCCCCCTGGCTGCGGGCCAGCATCAGCCCAAAGTAGGTCACGATGCAGCCCGCCCCCATCACCACCATGGCCTTGCGGGGGTTCTTGAACGGGAACACGAAGGCGATCAGCAGCCGGGCCACCAGGGTGGCCCCCCACATGACGGTGACGGTGTAGGTGCTGAGGGCCCCGGCAATGATGCCGCTGTCCTTGAAGTAGGTGACCATCCAGCCGGTGACGCTGGTCTCGGCGGCGTTCTGGCAGAAGATCAGCCCCATCAATAGCCAGAACCGGACGCTGCGCAGGAAGCTCCAGTCGATCCGGCCGCCGGCCTTGCGGCCGCCCCGCTCCATGGGGGTGAGGGCGAAGGCCAGCCACAGAGCCGCCCCCAGCAGCGCCAGCAGGAACAGGGGCGCCTTCGCCCCGGCCCGGCCGGCCGCCGCGATGACAAAGGGGCACAGCAGCGCCCCGCAGGCGTAGCAGCTGTGCATGATGTTCATGCCCCGGGTGCGGTCGGGGCTGCTGTCGCCCACCAGGACGGTGCAGGTGTTGATGACCTGGCCCTTGGCCGCGCCCACCAGAAAGAAACCCAGCCCCAGCAGGGCCACCGCCCCGGTAAAGCCCATCAGGCCGTAGCCTGCCAGATAGCCCAGGCTCAGCAGCAGGACGCTGCGCTTCATGCCGCCCAGCATCCCGGGCAGCACCCCCGACAAAAAGCCCGCCACCAGGTTGCCGATGTTCATCAGGCTGAGCAGTGTGCCGGTGACGCCGTAGGCAAAGCCGTACTGCTCCTGCAGCAGGCTGACCACCACCCCGCTGGAGATGGCGCACACCCCGCTGAAGAAAAAAGCCGCAAAGCCCGCGCTGCGCCGGCGGGCCAGTATTTGCTGTTCGTTCATAGATTTTCCTCACGACAAAGCCCCCGCAAGGTCCGGCACGGCCGGGTTTCCTGCGGGGGCGTTTGTTTGTTCCGGTCCCGGCCGGGTCAGGCCGGGTTCATCCCTCACGCATTCTTCTTCAGCGGGTAGGTGATGATCTTCTTGGGGCACTTGGCCACGCAGGTGCCGCAGCCGGTGCACTTGTCGTAGTCGATCCGGGCCAGGTTGTCGGTGACATGGATGGCGTCGGAGGGGCAGTTGCGCTGGCACATCCCGCAGGCGATGCAGGCGGTGGCGCAGGCTTTCATGGCCACCGGGCCGCGGTCGCAGTTGGAGCACATGACCACCGGCTTGTCCGGGCCGGCAGCCTGGATCATGATGACGTGCTTGGGGCAGACCGCCGCGCAGGCGCCGCAGCCGGTGCACTTGTCCTGATCCACCACGGCCACGCCGTTGACGATGTGGATGGCGTCGAACTTGCAGGCCTTGACGCAGTCGCCAAAGCCGGCGCAGGCAAAGGAGCAGTCCTTGGGCCCGCCGTACAGCGCGGCGGCCGCAGCACAGCTCTGGATGCCCTTGTAGTCATAGCTGGGCTTGCAGTTGTCCTTGCTGCCCTGGCACTGGACCACCGCCTTCTTGGCGACGGCCGACACCTCGGCGCCCATGATCTTGCCGATGGCGGCAGCCGCCTTGGGGCCGCCGGGGGCGCACTTGTCGCAGGGCACGCCGTCCATGACGATGGCCTTGGCATAGTCAGCGCAGCCTGCATAGCCGCAGCCGCCGCAGTTGGCGCCGGCCAGGCAGCCCGTCACCTGCTCGATGCGGGGGTCCTCCTCCACTGCCATGAACTTGGATGCAGCGACCAGGATCACCGCGCCCAGGGCGCCCACGACGGTACAGAGGACAACAGCCAATACGATACTCATATTCCGTTTCCTCCTCCCTTACAGCGTGACGTTGAACAGGTTTTCGACGATGCCGCCAAAACCCATGAAGGACAGGCTGGTGATGGCCGCGGCGACCAGGGTGATGGGCAGGCCCTTCATGGGGCCGGGAGCGTCGCAGACTTCCACCCGCTTGCGCACGCCGCTGAACAGGCACATGGCCAGCATAAAGCCGACGCCCGAGCCCACGGCGCAGACCAGCGACTCGATATAAGCCATGGCAAAGCCCAGGGTGGCCACATCGGCGCCGTAGTCGTCCACGACCAGGATGGCCACGCCCAGCACGCAGCAGTTGGTGGTGATCAGGGGCAGGTAAACGCCCAGGGCGTTGTACAGCGAGATCATATATTTTTTCAGGAAGATCTCGATGAACTGCACCAGCACCGCGATGACCAGAATAAAGACGATGGTTTGCAGATAGCCCAGACCCGCCGGGTCAAGGACATAGATCTGGATGGGGAAGGTGACGGCCGTCGCCATGAACATGACGAAGATGACCGCGCCCGACATACCCAGCGAGGAGTCCAGCTTTTTGGAGACGCCCAGGAACGGGCAGATGCCAAGGAACTTCACCAGCACGTAGTTGTTGACCAGGATCATGCTGAAGAAGATCGCCGCAAGTTTTACGATCATTTGTTATCCTCTCCTTCCTGCAGGTCCTTCATGGGCTGGCAGCCGATCTTGCGCTCGATGCGGGCATCCAGCTTGCCTTCCACCCAGACGCACAGGCCCATCAGCAGGCCAAAGCAGAGGAAGGCGCCGGGCGCCTGGGTCATGATGCCGATGGTGACGAAACCCTCGGGCATGACCTGGAAACCCAGCCAGGTGCCGTTGCCCAGGATCTCACGGATGGTGGACATGAGCAGCAGGGTCAGGGTGTAGCCGATGCCCATGCCGATGCCGTCGATGGCCGAGTCCACCACGGTGTTCTTGCAGGCGAACATCTCGGCGCGGCCCAGAATGATGCAGTTGACGACGATCAGCGGGATGAACACGCCCATCGCGTCGTACAGGCTCTGGGTAAAGGCCTGCATCACCATCTGGACGATGGTGACGAAACTGGCGATGATGACGATGTAGCAGGGCAGGTGGACCTTTGCGGGGATGATGTTGCGCAGCATCGCAATGATGACGTTGGACAGCACCAGCACAAAGGTGAAGGCCGCGCCCATGCCGAAGGCGTTCGAGACCGAGGTGGTCAGCGCCAGGGTCGAGCAGGTGCCCAGCACCAGGCGTAGGACCGGGTTTTCCTTGATGATACCATTGGTAAGGATGCTTACCTTGGAGACTTTTTCCTGTGCCATTGTATTGTTTCAGCCTCCTTTATGCGAGCTCGTTGTAGCAGTTGATGCAGTCGTTGATGGCGGCAAAGAGGGCGTCGGTGGAGTAGGTCGCGCCGGTCACGGCATCGTAGCCCTGGCCCTTGGTGATGTTGGCCTCGGCGGTCAGCCCGTCGAACTGGGCCAGGTAGTCGGGCAGGGCCACGTTGGTGCCGATGCCGCTGGTCTGGCTCGAGGCGTCCACATGGATGCCGGTCATGGTGCCGGTGGTGTCAAAGCCGATGATGACGTTGACCATGCCGCCGTTGTAGCCGCTCTCGGAGGCCTGGACGGCGATGGAGCCGTCGGGGGCGCGGACAGCGCCGGTGACGCCGGCGGTGGTGTAGTCGGTAACTTCCTCCAGCTCGGCGGCATCCGAGACGGTGGGCAGCACCTCCACATAGGCCACCAGGGTGGCGGCCCGCTGGTTGGCCTCGATGACGGGCGCCGTGACCGAGTTGACCAGGGCCAGCATCAGGCTGGCTACCAGCGAGCTGAGGGTCAGCACCAGGATGGGCTTGATGGTGCTCTCCCAATTCGAAGATTTCGTCATTTGGAAGCGCCCTCCTTTCCTGCCTTTTTGGCCGGCTTGACATAGCCGTACGGGGTCTGGCGGGTGGCGTCATTGATGAAGGGCACCCACAGGTTCATGAACAGCAGCGCGAAGGACACGCCCTCGGTGTAGCTGCCCCAGTAACGGATGGCAAAGGTGACAAGGCCTAGGCAGACGCCGTAGAACAGCTTGCCCTTCAGGGTAAAGGGGCTGGTGACGTAGTCGGTGGCCATGAACACGGCGCCGAACAGCAGGCCGCCGCTCAGCACCTCCACCAGGCTCTCGTGGAGGCTGCGGGTGGCGATCAGATAGAACACGAACACGCTGCCCACGTAGGTCAGCGGGATGGCGGGGCTGATGGTCTTGGTGACCACCAGGTAGACGAAGCCCAGCAGGATGGCCAGGGCGCAGGTCTCGCCCAGGACGCCGCCGTGGATGCCCATGAACAGGTCGAACAGGTTTAGGCGGCTGGGGTCGGCCACCTGCAGCGGGGTGGCGCTGGCCAGCTGGTCCACCGCCGCGTCGGGGTAGACCCAGGCATTCATCTCCGAGGCAAAGCTGATGAACAGAACGATGCGGCCCACCAGGGCGGGGTTGGCAAAGTTCATGCCGATGCCGCCGAACAGCTGCTTGGTGACGATGATGGCCGCCACGCAGCCCACTGCTATCTGGCCCAGAGGCATCCCGACGGGGACGTTCATAGCCAGGATGATGCCGGTGACCACGGCGGACAAGTCGCCGATGGGGTTGGGCCGCTTGAGCAGCTTGCAGTACAGCCACTCCAGCGCCACGCAGAACACCACCGAGAAGGCGGTGACCAGCAGAGCGCGCATCCCGAAGATGACCGCCGAGGCCACCACGCTGGGGCACAAAGCCACGATGACGTTGGCCATCAGGCTCCGGGTGGTCTCATCCGAGCGGACATGGGGGGAGGCCGAAACAATAAGCTTTGTATCCATTTTTACTTATTGCCTCCTTTTTTGATCTCATTCAGGTAATACGCCTTGGCCAGGCTCATCATCTGGGTGCAGGGGCGCTTGGCCGGGCAGACAAACGAGCAGGAGCCGCAGTTGAAGCAGTAGTCCACGTGCAGCTTGCCCAGCTCCTTGACGTCGCGGGCGCTGTAAGCGGCGTTGACCTCCACCGGGGCCAGGCCCATGGGGCAGTACTCGATGCAGCGGCCGCAGCGGATGCAGGGCTCGGCCGCGGGCTGGGCGGCGCTGGCCTCGCTGAGCAGGATCAGGCCGCCGGTGGTCTTGGTGGTGGGGTAGTTCAGGTCCTCCACGGCGGGGCCCATCATGGCGCCGCCGGCGATGACCTTGCCCAGGGTGACGTCCGGCTTGAGGCCGGCGGCGTCGATCACGTCCTGGTAGGAGGCGCCCACCGGGACGATTAGGTTCTGGGGCTTGGCGCAGGCGTCGCCGTCCACGGTGACGATCCGTTCCACCACCGGCATGCCGGTGGCCAGGTATTTGCCCAGCATGCTGACCGACGTCACGTTCATGACGATGGCGCCGGCGTCGGCGGGCAGGCCGCCGTGGGGCACCTCGCGGCCCAGGCACTTTTCGATCAGGATCAGCTCCGCGCCGGTGCCGTACACGCTGGGCAGGGGCTTGACGTCGATGTTGGCGATGCCGCCCGTCTTCTGGCACAGCAGGTCGATGCACTCGGGCTTGTTCTTTTCAATGCCGATGATGCAGCGCGGGATGCCGGTGTACTGGAGCACCGCCTGGATGCCGCGGACGATGTCGTCGGGGCAGGTCAGCATCTCCTGGGTGTCGCTGGTCAGCCAGACCTCGGACTCGGAGGCGTTGATCAGCAGGGTGTCCACCGGGCTCTTGGGCTGCAGCTTCACATCGGTGGGGAAGCCTGCGCCGCCCAGGCCCACCAGGCCGCTGGCCCGCACGGCGGCCAGGAAGCTGGCTTTGTCGGTCACGACGGGCGGCCGGATGGACGGGTCCACCGTCTGTTTGCCGTCGGTCTGGATGACCACCGAGTCGCACAGCTTACCGTTTGCCAGGCGGAACGGCTCGACCGCCGACACCTTGCCCGACACGCTGGAGTGGATGTTGGCCGAGACGAAGCCCCCTGCCTCGCCGATCAGCGTGCCAACGCAGACCTCGTCGCCCTTTTTGACCGTGGCTTTCGCCGGGGCGCCGATGTGCTGGCTCATCAGGATGCGCACCTGCTTGGGCAGGGGCATCGGGACGGGCTTGCTGGCAGCGGTCGCTTTGTCATGCGGCGTATGTGCGCCAAGCGCCGCACGTTTCAGCTTGTTCAACATGAACTATACAATCCCCCATTCTGCTTTCTTGCCGCAGGGTGCGCCGGCCTGCAAAAAGGCACAGCATCCCCCGGGCAGCTTCTTGCTGATATATTTTATTGTATCATTTCCCGGCCTTAAGTCAACGCCCAACGCACTAAAAAGTTGTTGAAAGAGAAAAAATTTAGAGTTAGTTTAGACAAAATCTTGTATTTTTCCCTCCCCGGAGCCTTTGGTTTGCTATCCGCCTCCGAATATGCTATACTATAAATAATCATCCGCTCCGAACGGAACGCCGGCGGGCGCGTCTCTGCCCGCCCGCTTTGCATCTTGATCGTAGGAGGTCCAGACATGAAAGTTCTCAAAGCGATGCTCGTCACCCTCACGGCCCTTGCCGTCGCCGCCACGGCCCTGCTGCTGTTCTGCCAGGCCAAAAACGCCCCCCACTATATCCGCATCTATGGCGGCGAGGCCGAAGAGCAGTGACCGGCCCGCCCCACCGGCATCCCCTTTTAGACAAAATTTGGCGTTGAACCGCGCACACGGCCTGCCCGCCCTGCACACTCTCAACGCCAAATTTTCCTGTATGGACCCCGTCTGCGCCCCGGCCCGGACGGGCTTTTTTGCTGCTTATTCCCCGGGGAATGCGCCGTACCGCTCCAGCCGGAGGACGGCGGCGGTGATGTCGTCGGGCCGGCCGGACTGGCTGGCCCGGGCCCGGGCGGTCTCCACCAGGTCCTGGGCGATCTGCTCGGGGGTGTCGGTCCCGGCGGCCGCCAGCTCCAGCTGCTTGAGCACCCAGCCGGGGCCGTCCACCAGCAGCCCGTCCGACACCAGGACGGCCAGGTCGCCGGCGGCCAGGCGGACCATCTTGCTCTGGCCGTTGACGCCCCCCAGCACCCCCACCGGCAGCCCTGCCTCCCCCACCGTCCGGGCATGCCCCTCGTGAACGATGAAGCCAGGGGCCGCCCCCGCCTTGAAGATCCGGGCCGCGCCGGTGTAGAGGTCCACGCTGAGCAGGTCCAGGGTGGCCCCGCTCTCGTCTTCGCTTTTGAGGGCCAGGGCCACGTTCACCAGCCGGGCCGCCAGCTCGGCGGTAAAGCCCGCCCGCAGCAGCCGCCCGGTCAGGTCGGCGGCCAGGTTGCCGTCCACGGCGGCGGGCCGGCCGGTGCCCATCCCGTCGCACAAGATCATCTGGGCGGCGGTGGGGCTGCAGAACTGCTGGACCGCATCCCCCGACACCTCCCCCTGGGCCGCCGCCCCGGCCCATCCGAAGAGGGCCCGCAGCAGCGGCTTTTCGGTGAACAGCAGGGTGGTCACCCCTTTGCAGCTCAACTTTTGGGGCGTCTCGAAACTGCGGCGGCACAGCCGCCCCACCTCCCCTGCCAGCGCCGACAGCTCCCCCTGGCTGAACCGGGCCCGCGGCAGGGTGACGGCCGCCCGGGTCCGCCCCAGGTCGTCCAGGGTGACGGCGCACTCCAGCGGCGGCATCCCCAGAGAGGAGAAGAAGGCCGCCACCCGGCCCGACTTGTAGGGCTCGGGGCTGCCGGGGCTGCCGATCTGGTCCCCCAGGGCGCTGAGGGCCTGGGCCACCGCGCTGTACTGTTCGGTGAGGGCGGTGCGCATGGCCTCGGCGTGGACCCGGGCCTCCTGCCTGCTCTTGTACAGGGCAAAGGCACGGGTCACCGCACCCGACAGGGCTGCCGGGTGGATGCAGCGGGACAGCTGCCCCGGCAGGTCCTGCGCTTCCAGCTGCTGTTTTTCTTCCAGAATGGGGCGCATGGCCTCGAAGCCCGCCATGGTGACGGCGTATTCCTCTTTCCAGCAGGCTTCCCGGCGGCCGCAGTTGGCGCACAGCCCGTCGTGGGCGGCGTCGATCACCCAGCGCCAGCCCTCCTGGCGGCGGGGCAGCCCCTCGTAGACTTTGTTCACCGTGTCCGCCAGGCTGGACAGGCTCTCGGCCGCCGCGTTCAGCCGGGTGGCCGCCGCCGACAGCTGGGGCCGGCGGGCCCCCTCCGCGGGGTCGCTGTCCAGGCTGGGGTCCCGCAGCAGGAGCCGCCGGGGCACCAGCAGGCAGGCCCCCGCCCCCAGCCCCAGGGCCGCCAGGCAGCCAAAGGCCGCTCCGGGCGGCTGGACCGCCAGCACCCCGGCCAGGGTCCCGCCCATGTAAAAGGCGATGCAGACCAGCTTGTCCCCCTGGGCCAGCAGGCCCAGGGCCGCCCCGCAGCAGATGCCCACCCCGCTGCAGGCCAGGGCCGGGTCGGCGCCGCACAGGCCGGCGGCCGCCGCGGCCGCCCCGCTGAGGGCCGGCTGCAGCTTGCCCCGGCAGGCCAGGACCAGGGTGTACACCACCGCGCCGGTCACCCCCAGGCAGACCGGCCCCAGCCACAGGCTGCCCAGGGCCGCTGCCCCGCACAGGACCACCACCAGGCGCCCTGCTCCCTGTTTTTCGGCGGGGGAACGGCGCAGCACATACCCCATGCCGGCGGCCAGCACCGCGTCCGCCCCCGAGAACAACAGCCCGTCCCCGCCGATGTACGTTTTGAAACAATAGGCGCTGCCCATCAGCAGGATGCACCCGGCCAGGGCCGCCGGCAGATACCGCCGGGGCCACAGCCACCGGGCCACCACCGCCCCGCCGATGGCGCAGATCAGGCAGACCGCCCGCACCCCCTGCCCCCGCAGCAGCAGGGCCAGCACGGCCCCCGCCCCGCAGGCGGCAAAGCAGTCCTCCCCCAGGCCCAGCACCAGGCCCAGCCCAAAGGGGCACAGCTGCCCGTACAGCACCGCCCACCCTGCGGCAAGGCCGGCCGCCAGGCCGCTCAGCTGCCGCAGGGCCGCGCGGCCCCGCCCCCGGCGGATGAGCGCCTCGGTCCCGTCCTGGATGCGCACCGGCAGCGGGCTGCTGCCCGGCCCAAAACCCACAAAACTTTTTTCCATACACTTTGCCCCCTGTTCTCTGTCATGTCCGGCCCGGCCTGTGCATATACTGTAGCAGGGCCGGGCCGCGCTTTTTGCCGCAGAAAGCAGGAACGACCCAAACAGGCAAAAGAAGTGCAAAAGACCCCTGCAAGGCCGTTTTTTGGCCGTGCAGGGGTCCTTTTTTGTGCAATGGGCGGGTTTATGCCCTTATTCCTGCGCCGCGGCGCGGAGCCGGTCGATGGCGGTGCGCAGCCGCTGGACGGTCTTGTCCCGGCCCATCATGCAGGCCAGGTCCACGCCGCCGCCGGGGGTGCGCTGCTTGCCCGACAGGGCGATGCCCAGGGGGTACAGCAGCCAGCCGTTCTTGTGCTCCATCCGCTCGGCCAGAGCCTTGCAGGCGTCGAACAGGCCGTCCCGGTCGCCGTAGTCGGTGCCCTCGTCCGAGAGCAGCAGCTCCAGGGCGGTGAGGGCCTCCAGGGCGGAGGCCGGGGTGGTCTTTTGCTTTTTGTTGGCGTACAGGCTCAGGTCGTAGTCGGGCAGGGCGTCGAAAAAGTCGATCTGGGGCGGGATGTCGCTGAACATCTCGCACCGGGGCTGGAGGTTGGCGCACAGCAGCTCCTTGTTGATGGGGCAGTGGACGGCGCTGTCGATCCAGGGCTCGGCCTTCCGGCGGAACTCCTCGGGGGAGAGGCGGCGGATATACTCGGCGTTGATGGCCCGCAGCTTGAGGGGGTCGAAGATGGCCGGGGATTTCGAGATGCCCGCCGGGTCCCAGATGCGGACCAGTTCGGGCAGGGAGAAGATCTCCTGCTCGGCGTACTCGCCCTTCGGGCTCCAGCCCAGCAGGCAGATATAGTTCAGGATAGCCTGGGGCAGGCAGCCCTTGGCGATCAGGTCCTGGTAGCTGGCGTCGCCGTTGCGCTTGGACAGCTTGTTTTGGGCGTCCTTCATCACCGGGGGGCAGTGGATATAGACCGGGATCTCCCAGCCGAACGCCTCGTACAGCAGGTTGTACTTGGGGGTGGAGGACAGGTACTCGCTGCCGCGGATCACATGGGTGATCCCCATCAGGTGGTCGTCCACCACGTTGGCAAAGTTGTAGGTGGGCATCCCGTCGCTCTTGATCAGGATCTGGTCGTCCATCTCGCTGTTGTTCACCTCGATGTGGCCGTAGACCAGGTCGTCAAAGCTGGTGACGCCGGTGCGGGGGATCTTCTGCCGGATGACGTAGGGCTCCCCGGCGGCCAGGCGGCGGCGCACCTCCTCGGCGGGCAGGTCGCGGCAGCAGCCGTCGTAGTGGGTCATCTCGCCCCGGGCCCGCTGCTCGGCGTGGAGGGCGTCCAGCCGCTCGCTGGTGCAAAAGCAGTAGTAGGCCTTGCCGTCCGCCACCAGCTGTTCGGCATACTGCTTGAACAGGCCCATCCGCTCGCTCTGGACATAGGGGCCCACCGGGCCGCCCACATCGGGGCCCTCGTCCCACAGCAGGCCGGCCTCCCGGCAGGTGTCGTAGATCACGTCCACTGCACCCTCCACATAGCGCTCCTGGTCGGTGTCCTCGATGCGCAGGATGAAGGTGCCCCCGGCGTGCTTGGCCGTCAGGTAGGCGTACAGGGCGGTGCGCAGGTTGCCCACGTGCATATACCCCGTGGGGGACGGGGCGAAGCGGGTACGTACTTTCTGTTCCATGGTCTATCTCCTCTATCCGCAGGCTGCAAAACAGCGTTCTCACACAAAGAGTTGTGTCCAGACCGTGGCGCTTGCCGTCCGGCCTGGACGTTCCGATACATAGTTTACCCGCTCGGGGGGCGTTTGTCAATCATTCCCGGGGGCAAGTGGCGGTTTCCCCTTGACAAAACCATTATAGATGAATACAATAGCACAAGGAGCCGCGACGGCGCGGCATCGGCCTGCGCCGGACGACAGCTTTTTACGCAGCCTCAAGACCCGGTATCCCGCAAGGATGCCGGTTTTTTTGTGGCAAGAAGGGTTTTTGGGAAAAGGAGAACGATCCAAATGAAAAAGATGAAAGCATTGGCCCTGGGCCTGGCCGCCGTCATGCTGGCCGGCCTGACGGCCTGCGGCGGCAGCACCGCCGCTTCGGATGTGCCCGACGGAGACGGCGACCCCTCCACCCTGACGGTGGCCATGGAGTGCGCCTACGCCCCCTACAACTGGACCCAGACCGACGACTCCAACGGCGCGGTGCAGATCCGTGATTCCAGCGACTACGCCTACGGCTACGACGTCATGATGGCCAAGAAGATCGCCGAGGCCCTGGGCCAGGAGGTCCAGATCGTCAAGCTGGACTGGGACAGCCTGGTGCCCTCCGTCATGAGCGGCGACGTGGACTGCGTCATCGCCGGCCAGTCCATCACCAGCGAGCGGGCCCAGCAGGTGGACTTTTCGGACCCCTACTACTACGCCTCCATCGTCACCCTGGTGAAGAAGGACAGCCCCTACGCTTCCGCCGCCAGCGTGGCCGACCTGGCCGGCGCCACCTGCACCAGCCAGCTGGGCACCATCTGGTATGACATCTGCCTGCCCCAGATCGAAAACGCCAACATCCTGCCCGCCCAGGAGACCGCCCCCGCCATGCTGGTGGCCCTGGACAGCGGCGCCTGCGACATCGTCGTCACCGACCGGCCCACCGCCCAGGCGGCGCTTGTGGCCTACCCCGACTTCCAGCTGCTGGACTTTGGCGGCGGCGAGGGCGACTTCGAGGTCAGCGAGGAGGAGATCAACATCGGCATCTCCCTGAAGAAGGGCAATACCGCCCTGAAGGACGCCATCAACGAAGTGCTGTCCACCATGACCACCGACGACTACAACGCCATGATGGACCAGGCCATCGAGGCCCAGCCCCTGAACCAGGGCTGACGCCCTGCGGGGGCAGCCCCGTTTTGCCCCTGTCCGTGTCCCGCCCGCCCCGGGCGGGACCTGTTTTGCCAAGCTGCTGCATCCGGCCGGGACGCAGCGTTTCAACGGACGTACCAAAGGAGTACCCATGACCACATTTTTGAACGAGTGCGCCTTCCTGCTGCAGAAGTACGGCGTATCTTACCTGCGGGGCGCTGGCACCACCCTGCTGCTGGCGCTGGTCGGCACCCTGGCGGGCTGCCTGATCGGCTTTGCGGTGGGCACGCTGCAGACCATCCCCATCGACCCCCACCGCGACCCCCTGTACAAGCGCATCCCTCTGCGGGCGCTGCGGGTGCTGCTGCGGTGCTACGTCGAACTGTTCCGCGGCACCCCCATGATGATCCAGGCCGTCTTTATCTATTACGGCCTGATGCAGGTCTTTAACATCCACCTGGAGATGTGGACGGCAGGCTTCCTGATCGTCTCCATCAACACCGGCGCGTACATGGCCGAGACGGTCCGGGGCGGCATCGTCTCCATCGACCCCGGCCAGACCGAGGGCGCCATGTCCATCGGCATGACCCACTGGCAGACCATGCTTCATGTCATCATGCCCCAGGCCCTGCGCAACATCGTGCCCCAGATCGGCAACAACTTTATCATCAACATCAAAGATACTTCGGTGCTGTCGGTCATTTCGATCACCGACCTGTTCTTTGTCCACAAGAGCGTGGTGGGCGCCCAGTACACCTATTTTGAGAGCGCCACCATCGTCATGCTGATCTATCTGACCATGACCCTGGTGTCCAGCTATCTGCTGCGCCTGTGGGAGAAAAAGCTGGACGGCCCCCAGAACTACGACCTGGACACCACCGACACCCTGGCCTACACCAGCGGGATGTACAACGCCCCGGACCCGGACCACAAGTCCCAGAATCTTGACATGAAGGAGGGCGCCAGCCATGTCTGAACCGATCATTGAAGTGCGCCATCTCTCCAAGAGTTTCGGCACCCACGTGGTGCTGCGGGATGTGGACTTTACCGTCAAACCCGGGGACGTCACCTGCGTCATCGGCGCGTCGGGGTCGGGCAAGTCCACCCTGCTGCGCTGCATCAACCTGCTGGAGACCCCCACGGCGGGCTCCATCCTCTTCCACGGCCAGGACATCATGGCCAAGGGCTTCGACCCCTGCGGCTACCGGGCCCGGGTGGGGATGGTGTTCCAGTCTTTCAACCTGTTCAACAACATGACCGTGCTGGAAAACTGCACCGCCGGCCTGCGCTATGTCCTGCACCAGGACAAGGAGACGGCCAAGGCCACCGCCCTGTCCAACCTGGAAAAAGTGGGCATGTCCCCTTACATCCACGCCCGGCCCCGGCAGCTGTCCGGCGGCCAGAAGCAGCGGGTGGCTATCGCCCGGGCCCTGTCCATGCAGCCGGAGGTGCTGCTGTTTGACGAGCCCACCTCGGCCCTGGACCCCCAGATGGTGGGCGAAGTGCTGTCGGTCATGCGCAAGCTGGCCGCCGGCGGCCTGACCATGATCGTGGTGACCCACGAGATGGCCTTTGCCCGGGACGTGTCCAGCCATGTGGTCTACATGGCCGACGGGGTCATCGCGGAAGAAGGCGCCCCCGCCGACATCTTCGACCACCCCCGGAACCCCAAGACGGTGGAGTTCCTCAGCCGCTTCCGGGAGCGCTGAGCCCCCCGCACACAAAACGCCCCCAGCTGTGCAAACAGCCGGGGGCCTTGTCATTCTATGTCGGTTATGGTATGCTACAAATAAGGGTGCTGCCGATAAACGGCAAGCGGTATCCCCCTGTCACTAAGAAATAAAAGAAGTAACCGCCATAGTTTCCAGCTCGTGCGGTTACTTCTGTGACCGATCGGGGGGACTACCGTTTGTCCGGCAGCACCCGTTTCTGTAAAAAGTATAGCGCAAACGCCGTTTTTTGTCAAGACGCCTCTCGCCCACACTTGCGGGCTGGAGGCGCTTTTTGCATAGCCAATCAGTACAGCTTTGCGCCGGCGGGGATGTGGTCGTCCACCAGTAGCAGGTGCAGCTTCTCGGCGCCCAGCTCGTGGTGCACCGCCGAGATCAGCATCCCGCAGGAGTCGATGCCCATCATCTTGCGGGGGGGCAGGTTGGTGATGGCGATGGCCGTCTTGCCCACCAGCTCCTCCGGCTCGTAATAGGCGTGGATGCCGCTGAGGATCACCCGGTCGGTGCCGGAGCCGTCGTCCAGGACGAACTGCAGCAGCTTTTTGCTCTTGGGCACCGCGCTGCAGGCCTTGATCTTGACGGCCCGGAAGTCGGACTTGGAGAAGGTCTCAAAGTCCACCATGTCCTCGAACAGGGGCTCGATCTCCACGTGGGAGAAGTCGATGGGCTCCGCTGCGGCGGGGGCGGGCGCCGCTTCCGCCGCCGGAGCCTCGGGCTGGGCCGGGGCGGCCTCGGGGGCCTTCTCCGGCCGGGGGGCGGCCGGCCCGTCCAGGGGCTTCATGGTGGGGAACAGCAGCACGTCCCGGATGGAGGCCGAGTCGGTCAGCAGCATGACCAGCCGGTCGACCCCGAAGCCCAGGCCGCCCGTGGGGGGCAGGCCGTACTCCAGGGCGTTGACGTAGTCGTAATCCACCTGGGCCTTGCAGCCGGGCTCCAGGGCCTTGCGCTCGGCCACCTGGCGCTCGAAGCGGTCCTTCTGGTCGATGGGGTCGTTCAGCTCGCTGAAGGCGTTGCCGTACTCGGTGCAGTCGATGAAGTATTCAAACCGCTCGGTGAAGGCGGGGTCGTTGGGCTTGCGCTTGGCCAGGGGGCTGATCTCCACCGGGTAATCGTAGATGAAGGTGGGCTGGATCAGCTTATCCTCCACGAAGGCGTCGAAGAAGGCCGCCAGGATGGAGCCCCGGGTGGGCACCTCGGGCAGGTCCACGTTGTGGGCCTTGGCCGCGGCGATGGCGTCGGAGTCGGTCTTCCAGTCGTGGTAATCCACGCCGGAATATTTCCTGACCGCCTCCACCATGGTCAGCCGCTCCCAGTGGCCCATGTCGATCTGGTTGCCCTGGTAGGTGATGACCAGGCTGCCGCAGATCTTCTCGGCCAGCCGCTTGTACAGCTCTTCCACCAGGTCCATCATGCCGTGGTAGTCGGTGAACGCCTGGTACAGCTCGATGGAGGTGAACTCGGGGTTGTGCTTGGGGTCCATGCCCTCGTTGCGGAAGATGCGGCCCACCTCGTACACACGGTCCATGCCGCCCACCACCAGCCGCTTGAGGTACAGCTCGGTCTCGATGCGCAGGACCATGTCCATGTTCAGGGTGTTGTGGTGGGTGATGAAAGGCCGGGCCGACGCGCCGATCTCAAAGGGGGTCAGGATGGGGGTGTCCACCTCCAAAAAGCCCTTCTCGTCCAGATAAGCGCGGATCTCCTTCAGAATGCGGCTGCGCTTGACGAAGGTGTCCTTGACCTCGGGGTTGGCGATCAGGTCCACATAGCGCTGGCGGTAGCGCATTTCGGTGTCGGTCAGGCCGTGGAACTTTTCGGGCAGGGGGCGCAGGCTCTTGGCCAGCAGGGTCAGCTCGGTGACCCGCAGGCTCAGCTCGCCGGTCTTGGTGCGGAACACCTCGCCCCGCACGCCGATGATGTCGCCCACGTCCAGCTTTTTGAAGGCGGAGTAGGCCTCCTCACCCAGCTCGTCCCGGCGGACGTAGAGCTGGATGTCGCCCTTGTCGTCCCGCAGGTGGGCAAAGCTGGCCTTGCCCATCACCCGCTTGGACATCATGCGGCCCGCCAGGGCGGCGGTGCGGCCGGCGTCGGCCTCGTTGGGCAGGCCGGCGTATTCCGCCTTCAGGTCCGCCGAGTAGGCGTCCTGGGGGAACTTGGTAATGGCAAAGGGGTCGCAGCCGGCGGCACGCAGGTCGGCCAGCTTCTGGCGGCGGACCTGCACCTGCTCGCTGTCGGCAGGGGCGGCGGCGGTATTCTTGATCTCTTCCATGCTTTCCTCCGCTTTACACCTTGCTGTGGGTGATGGCCAGCACCTTGTAGATCACGGTGTGGCCGGCCGGCAGCAGCACCTCGGCCTCATCGCCCACGGCCTTGCCCAGCAGGGCGTGGCCCACAGGGCTCTCGTCGCTGATCTTGCCCTTGAAGGGGTCGGCCTCGGTGCGGCCCACGATGTCGTATTCCTCGGGGTCCTCGTCCTCCATCTGGATGGTGACGTGGGTGCCCACCGAAACGCTGTCCACGCTCAGCTCGCTCTCGTCGATGACCTTGACGTTCTTGATCATCTGTTCCAGCTCGGTGATACGGTTCTCGACCAGGCCCTGGGTGTTCTTGGCCTCGTCGTATTCGCTGTTCTCGGACAGGTCGCCGTGGCTGCGGGCCTCTTTGATCTCCTCAGCCAGCTCCTTGCGGCGGACCGTCTTGAGGTATTCCAGCTCTTCCTTGATGGCCTGCAGGCCGGCGGCAGACATTACGATTTCCTGTGCCATGGATCTGAATCTCTCCTTATGTTTCAAATGTGCGGCGGTATGGTCAAAAGCCGCAAGTCGGCGTTTTTGCGGGGCAAAAGGGCTGCTCCCTCCGCCCTAACCTCTCTATTATAATAGCAACCCGCCGGGATGTCAACCAAAACCCATCGCAGATAAGTGCAAATGACCGCCCCACATAAAAGGACCCCGCCGGCAGAGGGAAGTGCCGACAGGGTCCGGGTGGATGTCTTTAACTTATGCGCCGGGAGGCTGCGGCTCAGTCGTCCGCACCCTCGTCCAGGTTGCCCAGCTTGCGGGCCTGCTCAACCACGGCGGGCACCAGGTTCTCGGGCAGCACCTCGTAACGGGCGAACTCGCGGGTGAACCAGCCGCGGCCCTGGGTGGTCTGCCGGATGAAGGTGGTGAAGGTGGTCAGCTCGGCCAGGGGCACCTCGGCGATGATGGTCTGCAGGCCGTCCTCGTCGGGCTCCATGCCCAGCACGCGGCCGCGGCGCTTGGTCACGTCGCCCATGACGTCGCCGGTGTTGTCGCCGGGGATGTGGGCCCGGACGGTGTAGATGGGCTCCAGGATGACGGGGCCGGCCTCAGGCATGGCCGCCTTATAGGCCAGCTTGGCCGCCATGATGAAGGCCATTTCGGAGGAGTCGACGGGGTGGTAGCTGCCGTCCAGCAGGGTGGCCTTGAGGCCCACCATGGGGTAGCCGGCCAGCACGCCCTTCTCGGCCGCCAGGCGGACGCCCTTTTCGACGGCGGGGAAGAAGTTCTTGGGCACCGAACCGCCAAAGACCTGCTCCTCAAACTGGATGGCGTCGCCCTCGCAGGGCTCGAACTTGATGACCACGTCGCCGAACTGGCCGTGGCCGCCGGTCTGCTTCTTGTGGCGGCCCTGCTTCTGGACCGGCTTGCGGATGGACTCGCGGTAGGCGATGCGGGGGGCTTCCAGCCCGATCTCGACGCCGAACTTGTTCTTCAGCTTGGCCTTGACCACGTCCAGGTGCTGCTCGCCCAGGCCGCCGATGATCTGCTGGTGGGTCTCGGCGTTGTTCTCGTAGCTGAGGGTGGGGTCCTCCTCCATCAGGCGGGCCAGGGCGCTGCTGATCTTGCCCTCGTCCCCTTTCTTGGCCACGGTGACGGCCATGAAGAAGCTGGGGCTGGGGAAGACCGGCGCGTCCAGCTTGACCACGCGGGAGGCGTCGCAGAGGGTGTCGCCGGTGCGGGCGCTGACCATCTTGGCCACTGCGCCGATGTCGCCGGCGGTGATCTCGTCGGTGTCGATCTGCTTTTTGCCGCAGATGAACATGGGCTTGCCCAGTTTTTCGGTGTCGCCGGTGCGGGCGTTGACCAGGCTCATGCCCGGGGTCACCTTGCCGCTGACCACACGCAGATAGCTCATCTTGCCCACGAAGGGATCGGCCACCGTCTTAAAGACGTAGGCGGCGGTGGGCTCGGCGGCGTCGCAGTGCAGCTCCACCAGCTCGCCGGCGGCGTTCTCCGCCGGGATGGCGGCGGCGTGGGCCGGGCTGGGCAGCAGCTTGTCCATATTGTACAGCAGCATGTCCAGCGCCTGCAGGTTGACGGCGCTGCCGCAGAACACGGGGGTGATCAGGCCGTCCTTGACGCCCTTGCGCATCCCTTCCACGATCTCTTCGGTGGTGAAAGGCTCGCCGCCGAAGAACTTTTCCATCAGCTCGTCGTCGGTCTCGGCGATGGCCTCGCTCATGGCCTCGATCAGGCCCTGGAAGCGGTGGCCGATATCGGGCAGGTCGATCTGGATCTGCTTGCCGCTCTCGTACTTGAACGCCTTCTGGCTGAACAGATTGATGTAGACGCTGGTGCCGTCGTCCAGGCGGGCGGGCACCACGCAGGGGCAGATGCTGGAGCCGAACTTGATCTTCATGTCCTCCAGGATCTGGAAGTAGTTGGAGTGCTCCAGGTCGGACTTGGTCACAAAGACCATGGTGGCCTTGCCGTTTTTGCGCGCCAGCTGGAATGCCTTCTCGGCGCCCACCGTGACGCCGCTGCGGCCCGACACGCAGACCAGCACGCTCTCGGCGGCGCGGATGCCCTCGTACTCGCCCGCCTCAAAATCGAACAGGCCCGGCGCGTCGATCAGGTTGTACTTGACCCCGCCGTACTCCACCGGGACCACCGAAGCCGAAAGGCTGGCCTTCCGCTTGGCTTCCTCCGGGTCGAAGTCGGAGATGGTGGCGCCGTCCTCCACGCGGCCCATCCGCTCGGACGCACCCGAAAAATAGACCAATGCCTCGGTCAGCGTCGTTTTGCCGCTGCCGGCATGGCCTGCAATCAAGATATTGCGGATATTATTGCTTGCGTATTTCATAACGGTCTTTTCCCTCTTTTCCGCCTGGCGGGACTTCTCTCCGCTTTTGTGGCATATTTTACAAAGATAATACCACATCCAAGGGCTGTTTTAAATGATTTGCGCCAAATTTGGCCTTCCAAAGTTCCAGGCCGACTTTTGTGCATTTTGTCAAGTGAAGCGCCCCGCATTGTGTTTTGGACGCTGATACGGTATAATACCCACAAATCCAACTGCGCAGGGAGGCGCTTTTTATGAAACAACGCAACGACTACATCAACTGGGACGAATACTTTATGGGCATCGCGCTGCTTTCCGCCATGCGCTCCAAGGACCCCAACAGCCAAGTGGGGGCCTGCATCGTCAGCCCCGAAAACAAGATCCTCTCGCTGGGCTACAACGGGATGCCCATCGGCTGCGACGACGACGCCATGCCCTGGGGCCGGGAGGGCCAGCCCCTGGACACCAAATATATGTACGTATGCCACGCCGAGCTGAACGCCATCCTCAACAGCGCCCACAACAACCTCAAGGGGGCGCGGATCTACGTCACCCTCTTCCCCTGCAACGAGTGTACCAAAGCCATCATCCAGTCGGGCATCGGGGAGATCGTCTATTACGACGACAAATACCACGACAGCGACTCCAGCGTGGCCGCCCGCTTCATGCTGCACAAGGCAGGGGTCCGGGTGACCCCCTACCGCGCCAGCGGGCGCAGGGTGGAGTTCACCCTCTGAGCGCCCCGCTTGACAGCGGCCCCCGGGCGTCGTATAATGGTTGCATATTCTTCCGGTTTTATCATCATTATATTGTATATATGCAGAAAGGGGAGTTTCCCGTGAATTTGAAAGGCCGCAGTTTTTTAAAGCTGCTCGACTATACCCCCGCCGAGATCGCCGCCCTGCTCAGCCTGGCGGCCCGCCTCAAGGCCCAGAAAAAGGCCGGCGTGCGCCACGACGGGCTGCGGGGCAAGAACATCGCCCTGATCTTTGAAAAGACCTCCACCCGCACCCGGTGCAGCTTTGAGGTGGCCGCCCACGACCTGGGGATGGAAGTGACCTATCTGGACCCCGCGGGCAGCCAGATCGGCAAAAAGGAATCCATCGCCGACACCGCCCGGGTGCTGGGCCGGATGTTCGACGGCATCGAGTACCGGGGCTACGGGCAGGAGATCGTGGAAGAGCTGGCCCGGTACGCCGGCGTGCCGGTCTGGAACGGCCTGACCAACGAGTTCCACCCCACCCAGATCCTGGCCGACTTTTTGACCATCCAGGAGCATTTCGGCCGGCTGAACGGGCTCCGCCTCGTCTATTTCGGGGACGCCCGCTACAACATGGGCAACAGCCTGATGGTGGGCTGCGCCAAGATGGGGCTGCACTTCATCGCCTGCGCCCCCCGGGCGTACTGGCCCGACCCGGCCCTGATCGACCGGTGCCAGGCCATCGCCCACGAGACCGGGGGTTCTGTCTTCTTTGAAACAGACCCCCTGGCCGCCGCCCGGGGCGCCGACGTCCTTTACACCGACGTGTGGGTCTCGATGGGCGAGCCGGCGGAGATCTGGGCCCAGCGGATCGCCGACCTGGCCCCCTACCAGATCAACAGCGCCCTGATGCAGGCCGCCGGGCCACAGGCCGTCTTTATGCACTGCCTGCCCGCCTTCCACGACCACAAGACCCTCATCGGCAAGGAGATGGGCGAGCGGTTCGGCCGGGATGCCATGGAGGTCACCGACGAGGTGTTCGAAGGGCCCCAGAGCATCGTCTTTGACGAGGCTGAAAACCGGATGCACACCATCAAGGCCGTGATGGCGGCCACCCTTGGCTATACCGCCGAATGAGCCTCTGCACCCAAAACAAATGCCCCGGAGCCGCGGGCCCGCCTTGCGGCCGGCGCCTGCTCCGAGGCAATGTTCCAGACGTCCCGCCCGTCCGCACCCAACGGCCGGACGGGACGTTTTTGACGGTATCGCTGTATGGGATCAGTGACGGCGCAGCAGGCCGGCCCGCAGCAGGGTACGGCGCAGGACGCTGCCCAGCCCCGACGCCAAGGCCACCTTGGCCGCGTCAAAGGGGATGAAGGGCGCCACGCAGACCGCCAGGGCATAGGACAGGGTGCAGCCCATCTGGACGATGAACCAGGCGGTGCCAAAGGCATAGCTGACGGCCACCCCTGCGGCGAGGCCCAGCCCGGACCAGAACGGCCGGCCTTCCGACCGCTCCACCGCCCAGCCGCCGATCAGCACCTGGGCCAGATAGCCGATCAGGTAGCCGCCGGTGGGGCCAAACAGGACGGCCGCCCCGGCCGCGTACCCGGCAAACACCGGCATCCCCGCCGCCCCCAGCAGCAGATAGGCCGCCACGCTCAGCACCCCCCAGCGGGGCCCCAGCAGCCAGGCCGCCAGGCTGACGGCAAAGTTGGCCATGGCGATGGGCACCGGCCCGATGGGGACCGACAGCGGCCCCAGCACACAGAGGACGGCGGCCATCAGGGCCGCGGCCGTCAGGGTGGAAACGTCTTGTTTTTTCTCTCGCATCATCTTGCACTTCCCTGCCTTTCTGGTGCAAGTATACGGGAAAGCATCCCGAAATGCAATCCAAATTTTTGTGAAAAGGAGTGTGGACCGATGGGCGGCGGACACGTGACCCGCCCCGGCTTTGGGCTGGGCCAGCCCGACCCCGGGCATCCCATGACCGAATTTTACACCCTGCTCTTAGAGGGGCTGACGGGGGCCGAGCGTTTCGCCCTGCCGGGGCTGTACGCCCGGTTCGACCCGCCGGGCTGGCCCATCGAGGCGGAGGAGGCTCCCGACTGGTGCAGCCTCTCCCCCGCCCCCAAAGAGGGGTTTGCCCCGATCCTGCCCGCCGGGCAGCTGCGGGTGCAGTACGCCGAGCTGCGGTGCACCGCAGCCGGGACGCCCGCCGCCCTGGTCCTGACCGAGGAGGGCCGGCGGACCACCTGCGCGGTGCGGCTGCTGCCGCCCTTCCTCTGGCCGTCGGAGGAGGCCGTCCCGCCCTGGCCGGACACCACCTCTGCCCTGACCCTGACCCTGGGCCCCGACGCCCCCGGCCTGGCCGACGCCGCGCCCCAGGCGCTTGCCCGCCGCCTGATCGAGGACGGCGCGGGCAAGGCCTGGGTCAGCCACCCGCTGCTGGACCGCTGGCTGGCCGCCCAGGCCGCCCGCTGGAAGCGGCTGTGGCGGTAACGGTCAGTTCTGGGAGGCCGCCCGCAGCATCCGCTCCAGCTCCATGGCCGCGACGCTGAGCGGGCGGCTTTTGTCCTTGACCAGGCTGATGTACCGCAGGGGCGGGGGCGTCTCCAGGGTCAGGCGGACCACCTCGCCTTTGGCCAGGGCGTCCCGGGCAAAGTCCTCCGGGACAAAGGCCAGACCCAGCCCGTACCGCACCAGAGGCACCAGCTGGTCGGCAGTGGCGGTCTGGACGTCCGGCTCCAGCACGGCGCCCTGCCGGGCAAACAGCCGGGCGTAAAAGGCAAAGGTGGAGCTGTCCTGCCCCAGGCAGATCAGGGGCAGGCCGGCCAGCTGCGCATAGGTCAGGGGACGCCCGGCCAGATGGGCATACTCCGGCCCTGCCACCAGCAGGTCCTGAAAGGGCCGCAGGCGCTGCTCGGTGAGGGGGGCGGCCAGCTCCCCGCAGGGGGTGCCCACCACCGCCAGCTCCACCAGGCCGGAGCGCAGCGCCCCAATGGCCTGGGGGGTGGAGTGGTTGGTGATCTGCAGCCGCACCCCCGGGTACCGCCGCCGGAAGTCCCGCAGCACCGGCAGCAGCAGCCCGTGCAGGGCCGTCTCGCTGGCGCCGATGGCCACCCGGCCGCTGTGCAGGCTGCGGCGGCTGGCCAGCTCAGACTCGGCGGCCTGCATCTGCTCCTGCATGATCTGGACATGGGCAAACAGCTGCCCGCCCTCGGGGGTCAGGGCCACCCCCCGGTGGCTGCGCTCGAACAGGCGGCAGCCCAGCTCCTGCTCCAGCAGGTTGATGGTCCGGGTGATGTTGGGCTGGCTGCCGTGCAGGACCTCCGCCGCCCGGGTAAAGCTGCGGTATTGGGCCACATAGTAAAAAATGCGGTAGTAATCGTAGGGCACCGGCATAGGTGCGGCCTCCTTCATCTGGTTTTGATATGATTTGTATATAAAACATATATTTTACTTATGCCGCACAAAAAAGTATACTATTTTTCGGCATAAATTACAACAGCGGCTTCTGCCTGCATGCCTGTAAGGAGGAATTTTTGTGAACAAAGACCTGACGGTGGGAAATCCGTCTACCGTGCTGTGGAAGTTCTGCCTGCCCATGTTCGGCAGCGTGGTCTTTCAGCAGCTGTACAACATTGCGGACAGCCTGGTGGCCGGCAAGTTCGTGGGCGAAGCGGCCCTGGCGGCCGTGGGCAACAGCTACGAGATCACCCTGATCTTCATCGCCTTTGCCTTTGGGTGCAACATCGGCTGCTCGGTGATCGTGTCCCGGTTTTTCGGGGCCAAGCAGTACCGGGATATGAAGACCGCCGTCACCACCTCCCTGATCGGCTGCGCGGCCCTGGTGGCCCTGCTGATGCTGGTGGGGCTGGCGGGCTGCGACGCCCTGCTGGAGCTCATCAACACCCCGGAGGAGATCCTGGCCGACTCGGCCCTGTACCTGGACATCTACGTCCTGGGGCTGCCCTTCATGTTCTTTTACAACGTAGCCACAGGCATTTTCTCCGCCCTGGGGGACAGCAAGACCCCCTTCTTCTTCCTGGCGGCCTCGTCGGTCAGCAACATCTTTATGGACATCCTCTTTGTCACCGCCTTTGACATGGGGGTGGCCGGCGTGGCCTGGGCCACCTTCCTGTGCCAGGGGGTCAGCTGCGTGCTGGCCGTCTGGGCTGTGGCCCGCCGGATGCAGGGCATCCCCACCCCGGAAAAGCCCGCCCTCTTCTCCTGGCGGATGCTGGGCAAGATCGCCGTCATCGCCGTGCCCAGCATCCTGCAGCAGAGCTCGGTCTCGGTGGGCAACATCATCGTCCAGAGCGTCATCAACAGCTTTGGCGCCAGCGTCATCGCCGGCTATTCGGCGGCGGTCAAGCTGAACAATCTGGTCATCACCTCCTTCACCACCCTGGCCAACGGCATCTCCAACTACACCAGCCAGAACCTGGGCGCCGCCAAGCCCGAGCGGGTGCGCCAGGGCTACCTCGCCGGCGTCAAGCTGGTCTGGCTGATCTGCGTGCCTCTGGCTGCCGCCTACTTCTTTGCGGGGCGGCAGCTGCTCTTCCTGTTCATGAACGAGCCCACCGGCACCGCCATCGAGACGGGCATCCTCTTTTTGCGGATCGTGGCCCCCTTCTATTTCGTGGTGTCCCTCAAGCTGGTGTCGGACGGGGTGCTGCGGGGCTGCTCGCTGATGGTCCAGTTCATGGCGGCCACCTTTGCCGACCTGATCCTGCGGGTGGCCCTGTCGGTGGGGCTGTCCGCCACCAGCCTGGGCTCCACCGGCATCTGGCTGTCCTGGCCCATCGGCTGGGTCATCGGCACCGGGCTGTCCCTCCTGTTCTGCCTGCGGGCCGTGGGCCGCGCCCGGGCCCTCGAAACCGGGGAGGAGACCCTTCCGTCCGCCCCCGCCGGGGAGGAAGCCTGACCGCTCCGCCTCTGGGAGAACCTTCCTGTCAAGGAAGTTTACAGGTGAAATTTGTTAAAGTTCACAATAAACAAGTCTCATGTATCAAAAAACTATGGCTGGTTTGTGACTTGCGGCTGGCGCTTCAGTTGATTATACTATAGTACAAAGTAAGGGAGCTTCGATGGGAGAAGGGGCTCCCTTGCTTGTCTATTCTACTTTGACACGCTAAAGTAAGCAAGCAAGAAAGAGGGATTTTAGGTATGAAAACGAGCATTTCCCGCCGTCAGTTCCTGGCTGTCGTGGGCGCTGTCGCCGCGGCCGGCGCGCTGAGCGCCTGCGGCTCTTCGTCCAGCTCCACCGCCTCCAGCGCCGCTTCGGGCGCAGCTTCCGGCTCCGCCTCCGGCGACACCATCAAGGTGGGCCTGCTGGCCCCCCTGACCGGCGACGTGTCGGTCTACGGCATCGCCGTGGCCAACGGCGCCTCCCTGTACATCAAGCAGGTCAACGAGGCCGGCGGCATCAACGGCAAGCAGATTGAGCTGATCCAGATGGACGAGCAGGGCGACGCCACCCAGGCTGTCAACTGCTTCACCCAGATGGTGGACCAGGGCATCACTGCCCTGATCGGCGACGTCACCACCACCCCCACCCTGGCCGTCGTGGCTGCCACCCAGGACTACAACATGCCCATGGTCACCGCCTCCGCCACCGCCGAGGCCGTCACCTACGACGCCGAGACCGACACCGTCTACCAGAACGTGTTCCGCACCACCTTCACCGACCCGTTCCAGGGCGTCAAGATGGGCGACTATGCCACCGACAAGCTGGGCTACACCCGCGCCGCCGTCATCTACCAGATCGGCGCCGACTACAACGAGGGCCTTGCCACCAACTTTGAGAGCGAGTTCGCGGCCAACGGCGGCGAGATCGTGGCCTCCGAGACCTACTCCGCCGGCGACGTGGACTTCCGCACCCAGCTGACCACCATCCTGGCGGCCAACCCCGAAGTGGTCTACTGCCCCAACTACTACGAGGACGTGGGCCAGATCCTGTCCCAGGCCGAGAGCGTCGGCCTGACCGTCCCCTTCCTGGGCGGCGACGGCTGGGACGGCGTCACCCAGTACGCCACCGCCGAGCAGCTGGACGGCTGCTACTTCTGCGCCAACTACGCCACCGGCTCCAACCCCGACTTCGAGAGCGCTTATGAGACCGAGTACGGCGAGAGCTACCCCAACGGCTTTGCGCCCCTGGGCTACGATGCGGCCATGACCGTCTGCTACGGCCTGCAGGCCGCCGAGGAGGCCGGGCTGGAAGCCGGCTCCGATGAGTACAAGCAGGCTGTCATCGACGGCATCAAGGGCGGCGAGATCGAGGGTGTCACCGGCACCTTCACCTTCGACGACCACAACGACCCCGTCAAGACCGCCGCCATCCTGTCCTTCGAGAACGGCGAGGCCGTCTTCGTCGAGCAGTACTAAGCCGCCTGCCGGCCGCGCCCCGCCGGGCCGCGCGCCTGCATGTGCAACGTGTTTATTGCGGAATACTGCGGAGCAATCGCAAACGGATCGTGCGGAGACCGTCCGGACATTGTCTCAGATGCTCGGACGGCCTCCGTCTTTTCGCGCCCCGCACAAAATGTCAAACAGAAAGGAACTGCTACCATGACAGTATTTTTCAGCCAGTTGATCAACGGCCTGTCGCTGGGCAGCATTTACGCGCTGATCGCCCTGGGCTACAGCATGGTGTACGGCATCATCCTGCTGCTCAACTTTGCCCACGGCGACATCATCATGGTGGGCGCGTATATGTCCTGGTTCGTGATGAACCAGCTGGGCCTGGGGCCGGTGACGGCGGTGTGCGCCTCCATCCTGACCTGTACCGTGCTGGGCGTGGTGATCGAAAAGATCGCCTACACCCCCCTGCGCAACGCCCCCCGCCTGTCCCTGCTCATCACGGCCATCGGCGTGTCCTTCTTCCTGGAGTACACCGCCGAGCTGATCCTGGGCTCGGGCGCCAAGGTGATCCCCGCTTACTTCACCAACCAGGTGTTCCAGATCGGCTCGGTCAACCTGAGCCTGACCACCATCCTGACCCTGGTGGTCATGGTGGCGTCCATGATCGTGCTGACCCTGCTGGTCCAGCGCACCAAGCTGGGCAAGGCCATGCGGGCCGTCTCGGAGGACATGGACGCCGCCCGCCTGATGGGCGTCAACGTCAACAGCACCATCTCCTTCACCTTTGCGGTGGGCTCGGCCCTGGCCGGCATCGGCTCGGTGTTGTACTGCTGCAGCTACCCCCAGGCCACCCCCACCATGGGCTCGATGCTGGGCCTGAAAGCCTTCGTGGCCGCGGTGCTGGGCGGCATCGGCTCCATCCCCGGCGCCATGATCGGCGGCCTGGCCATCGGCGTGTGCGAAAGCCTGGTGTCGGCTGTGGGCCTGTCGGCCTGGCGCGACGCCGTCACCTTTGCGATCCTCATCATCGTGCTGCTGGTCAAGCCCACCGGCATCCTGGGCCGCCAGGTGCAGGAAAAGGTCTAAGGGGGTATCCACTGTGAGCAAAGCAAAAGCGAAATACCGCGCGCTGAAAATGCCGGTGCGCTATATCATCAACACCGTGCTGGTGGCAGCGCTGTTCCTGGGGCTGCAGCTGGTCAGCCAGACCATGCTCAGCACCTATCAGAACCAGGTGCTGCTGTTGGTGGGCATCAACATCATCCTGGCCGTGTCCCTGAACGTGGCCACCGGCTATCTGGGGCAGCTGCCCCTGGGCCACGCCGGCTTTATGGCGGTGGGCGCTTACACCTGCGCCCTGTTCACCAAATACTGCACCTGGCCCGAGCCGCTGGCCTTTGCGGCGGGCCTGGCCCTGGGCGCCGCCATGGCCTGCATCTTCGGCATCCTGATCGGCATCCCGGCCCTGCGCCTGAGCGGCGACTACCTGGCCATCCTGACCCTGGGCTTTGGCGAGATCATCCGCATCACCCTGAACAACATCGACAACGTGCTGGGTTTTTCCCTCTTTTACGGCGCCAAGGGCCTGAAGAACATCCCCAAGTACTCCGACCTCCTGTCGGTGTTCCTGTGCGTGGTGCTGACCTGCTTTTTCATCCACACCATGCTCAAGAGCCGCCACGGCCGCGCCGTCCTGGCCATCCGGGACAATGAGATCGCGGCCGAGAGCTGCGGCATCCAGACCACCTATTACAAGGTCATGGCCTTCTCCTTCTCGGCAGCCTTTGCGGGGCTGGCCGGCGGCCTGTACGCCTGCTACATCGGCGTGCTGGACCCCGCCAACTTCGACTTTATGAAGTCGATCGAGATCCTGGTCATGGTGGTGCTGGGCGGCATGGGCTCGATGCTGGGCTCCATCCTGTCGGCCACTGTCCTGACCATCCTGCCCGAGGCCCTGCGCAGCGTGGCGGATTACCGGATGGTCCTGTACTCGGTGGTCCTGATCCTGATGATGATCTTCCGCCCGGGCGGACTGCTGGGCAGCTACGACTTCTCCCTCAGCCGGATCATCAGCAAAGTGCTCAGCCATGGCGGGAAGGAGGAAACATCCCATGAGTGATCCCAAAAAGAAGACCGCCGCCCAGACGTCCGCCACCGGCGGCAACCCCACTTTTGACACCAGCCTGCACAGCATCCCCTCGGGCGGCTTTTTGACCGAGCGGGACATGGACAAGCGCCCTGTGCTGGACGTCCGGGGCCTGGGCATCGACTTTGGCGGCCTGACCGCGGTGGACAACTTCAACCTGATGATCGGCCGCAACGAAATCGCCGGCCTGATCGGCCCCAACGGCGCGGGCAAGACCACCGTCTTTAACCTGCTGACCAACGTCTACCAGCCCAGCCGGGGCTCCATCCTGCTGGACGGCGTGCCCACCGCCGGCAAAAAGACCTACCAGGTCAACCGGATGGGGGTGGCCCGCACCTTCCAGAACATCCGGCTGTTCAAGGACCTGAGCGTCATCGACAACGTCAAGGTGGGCCTGCACCAGTCCATGAACTACCGCCTGCCCGAGGCCCTGCTGCGCCTGCCCAGCTACTGGAAGCAGGAGCGCAAGACCACCGACGAGGCCATCGGGCTTTTGAACATCTTCCATATGTCCGACCTGGCCGGCAAGCAGGCGGGCAGCCTGCCCTACGGCGCCCAGCGCCGGCTGGAGATCATCCGCGCCCTGGCCACCCGCCCCAAGCTGCTGCTGCTGGACGAGCCCGCCGCCGGCATGAACCCCTCCGAGACCGCCGAGCTGATGGAGGTCATCCGCCGCATCCGGGACGAGTTCGACATCGCCATCCTGCTGATCGAGCACGACATGAACCTGGTCATGGGCATCTGCGAGGGCATCGCGGTGCTGAACTTCGGCCGGGTCATCGCCAAGGGCACCCCCGACGAGATCCGCAGCAACCCCCAGGTCATCGAAGCCTACCTGGGCAAGAAGGAGGGCTGAGCCATGGCACAGACTATGCTGAGCGTTGAAGGCATCAACGTCTACTACGGCGCCATCCACGCCATCAAGGACATCTCCTTCCATGTGAACGAAGGCGAGATCGTCACCCTGATCGGCGCCAACGGCGCGGGCAAATCCACCAACCTGAAAACCATCTCGGGCCTGCTGCACCCCAAGACCGGCTCCATCACCTACAAGGGCCAGAACATCACCGGGATGCGGGCCCACAAGATCGTCCAGGCGGGCCTGGCCCAGGTGCCGGAAGGCCGCCGGGTGTTCCTGCACATGACGGTGGAAGAGAACCTGGAGATGGGCGGCTACACCCAGGACCGCAGCACCATCGCCCCCAACATGGAAAAGGTCTACAACCTGTTCCCCCGGCTGAAGGAGCGCCGCCGCCAGATGGCGGGCACCCTGTCGGGCGGCGAGCAGCAGATGCTGGCCATGGGCCGCGCCCTGATGAGCAACGCCCAGATGCTGATGCTGGACGAGCCCTCCATGGGCCTGTCCCCCCTGCTGGTGCAGGAGATCTTCGACATCATCCAGGATGTCCACAAGGACGGCATGACCATCCTGCTGGTGGAGCAGAACGCCCAGATGGCCCTGTCCATCGCCGACCGCGCCTACGTCCTGGAGACGGGCCGCATCGTGATGGAGGGCACCGGGGCCGAGCTGCTGACCAACGAAAAGGTGCGCACCGCCTACCTGGGCGGCTGACGCCCCCTTGCCCCAGGGCCGGCTGTCCGTCTCCCCGGCAGCGGCCCGCACCTGAAATCCCTATATCACATACCAAAGCCCCTGCCCCTCCCCGATTGAGGAGAAGCAGGGGCTTTCCTGCTGCAAAAATCTCAGTGGGCCGGGGTAAAGTCGGAAGGGGCCACCCAGCCGCCCTGGTCCAGGACCTGGCGCATGATCTGCATGACCCCCTGGTCCCAGTGGGGCGGCGCCAGAAAGGCCACCCGGGCCCGCAGGTCCTGGCTGCCGTTGGCCATCAGGAAGCCGTATTTGGCGGTGCAGAGCATCTCGGCGTCGTTGTAGGTGTCCCCGAAGGCCATCAGGTTGGCGTTCTGCAGCCCCAGGCTGCGCCCCAGCGCCCGCAGGGCCGCGCCCTTGTCCACGCCCCGGTTCATGATGTCCACCCAGTTGGCTCCCGCCACCGCCACCGAGAACCGCCCGGCGTACCATTTGCCGTAGCGCTTGTCGTAGGCGGCCTGGGCGTCCCCGCGGGGCAGGTAGACGGTGTATTTGTCGGCGGGGATGTCCAGGGCAGTCAGGTCGTCCACATAGGTGACGCGGGTGTAAAACTGGGCCAGCACCCGGGCATAGCGCTCATACTGGCGCTCGACGTAGGCGCTTTCCATCCCGCAGAGGACGCCGATGTCCCCTGCCTCCCGGGTGGCGGCGGCCATTTCGCGATAGTCCGCCCCCGGCATCCGGGACTGGTAGATGTCCCGGCCCCGCCAGCGGATGGCGCCGCCGTTGTCCCCGATGAGGGCGATGTGGTCCCGCAGGGTGGGGAACATGGCCTCGAGGGTGTAGAGGGGCCGCCCGCTGGCAGCCGCAAAGTAGATGCCTTCCTCTTCCAGCGCCCGGACCAGCCCGGCAAAGCCGTCCGGCAGCTGGCTGTTCTCGTCCAGCAGGGTGTAATCCATATCCGAGGCGATCAGGCCGATGTGGTCCCGCTCCATACGCACAGCCCCTTCCTAAAAATGAAAGACCGTTTTACGTTCAGCCGGGGCCGGGCCCCGGCGCGGCTCTTGCCAAAAGGGGAATACCAGGGGGCGCCTCCCTGCCGCGCACACGCGCGGGGAGCGGTCCCCCTGGCAATATTTTAGCCCATGTAGCTGATGTTCAGATCGACGCCGCTGCTGCTGACGCCGCTCAGCTTGCCGGTGCAGCTGCCCTGCCACATATCGCAGTCGATGCTGGGGGCGCTGACGCCGTAGTGGGCGTTCCAGATGCGGTAGCCCTGGAGCGCCGACAGGTCCAGATGGTTCTGGAACCAGCTGGTGGAAGCGTAGACGCCCGGCTCATAGCCGTACTTCTTCAGCTCCTCGCAGAACGCCACGGCGCAGGCGGTGCGCTCGGCCTTGGTCAGGTTGTCGGCCCGGCCGGTGTGGGAGCTGGTGCTGTACTCGCTGTCAAAGTAGACGGGGTAGTCCAGGCTGCGGCCGTTGAGGACGTAAGCGCAGGCAAAGGCCTCTTCCCGTGCTTCCTCTTCGTTGATGGCCTGGCTGAAAATGTAGACGCCGGTCTTGAGGCCCGCGGCCTTGGCCCCGGCCAGGTGGCTCTCGAACATGGAATCCAGCACCAGGGCACCGGTCTCGTAGCCCCGGTAGCCGATGCGGATGATGACGAAGGAGGCGCCCGCCTGCTTGACCTTCTGCCAATCCACCTTCTGCTGGTAGCGGGACACGTCGATGCCGAAGGTCACGTTGTCCTGCCGGACGCCGTTGGCGTCGAAGTAGTAGATCTTGTCGTCGATGGTCTGCAGGCCGGTCAGGCGCTCATGGGTGGTGGGGTCGTAGTAGTAGGTCTTGTTCCCCTCGGTCCGCCAGCCGGAATAGGCCGGGGTCTCCCGCTCGGGGAACAGCCAGTTGAACAGCCAGTTGAAGAACCAGCTCAGGCAGTTTTCCTCATCCCAGTCGATGTTCTGGTTTTCCAGCATGGTGTTGAACTCGTCCGGGGTCAGGGTGATCCGGCCGCTGGCATCGGGGGTGATGGTGGTGGCCTCATAGCGGGCGGCCAGCGGGTCCTCGGCCGCGGTGGCCTCGGTCATCTGCTGGAAGCCGGCCTGCGCGGCCCGCACCTCCGTCAGCCCGTTCTCTTCTTCTATATCTGCCTGGGGCAGGGCGGGGGCCGCCTCCGGCCCGGCAGGGGCAGGCTCTTCCGCCGCAGGGGCGCTCTGCTCCGGCACAGCCTCGGGCGCCGCGGTTTCTTCCGCCGCAGGGGTCTCTGCGGCGGAGGCAGCCTGCTCCGTTTCGGCGGGCTGGGCGGCTGCCTCAGGCTGGGCCGCCTCCCCGGCCGCACCGGCCTCCGCCTGGGCTGCCTCTGCCACGGCGGGCGCAGCCGGCAGGGCCTGCGCCTGCTCCGGCGCGGCCTCCTGATACACGGTCCCCGGTTCCACCAGCAGGACCTGGGGTTCAAACACGGCGGCCGCGTATCCCGCAGCCCCCGTCACCGTGAGGGTCAGGGCAATGACTGCCGCTGCCACGCATTGGCCCAGATCGCGGCCCCCTCCCGGTCTTTTTGAAAACAAGGTCGAAATCTTTCGTTTCATTCCGTCTCCCTCAGCCTCCGTACATCCAGATTTTGTGTTCTAAGTATACACCAGGATGCGCTCTGCCGTCAATCTTGAAAGGCGTCTATCCCGGCGTGTTCCGCCGTCCCCGCGCCGGGCCGGACGGGGGCCCTGGCAGAGAACTGCTGTGTGTAATACGTCTCAGATGCCAGAATCATTGCACGCTTCTGCGGGAATTCCTGTCAAATCGCCCAAAATCTCCCCTGCGCCTTGCTGTCTTGACACCTGTATGGTATACTGTTTGCCGTCTGCAACAGCTGTTTTGGGGCCGCGCGCCCTTTTTTCGACCGGAAAGGCGGTATCAACATGGAAAATGTGAAAGATTTTTTAACACGCAAGGACATCGTCATCACCCCCCAGCGGTACCTGATCGACGCCCTGGGCGCCATGGCGCAGGGCCTGTTCGCCAGCCTGCTGATCGGCACCATCCTCAACACCCTGGGCCAGCAGCTGGGCGTCGCCATGCTGGTGACCATCGGGGACTACGCCTCGGCCATGAGCGGCCCGGCCATGGCCTGCGCCATCGGCTATGCCCTCCACGCCCCCAACTTTGTCCTGTTCAGCCTGGTGACGGTGGGCTGGGCCTCCAACTCCCTGGGCGGGGCCGGCGGGCCCCTGGCCGTGCTGCTCATCGCCATCGTCGCCGCCGAGCTGGGCAAGGCCGTCAGCAAGGAGACCAAGGTGGACCTGCTGGTCACCCCGCTGGTGACCATCTTCTCCGGGGTGGGGCTGGCCCTGCTCATCGCCGCCCCCATCGGCGCGGCGGCCAGCCGGGTGGGCGCGCTCATCATGTGGGCCACCGAGCAGTCCCCCTTCGTCATGGGGGTGCTGGTGTCGGTGATCGTGGGGGTGGCCCTGACCCTGCCCATCTCCTCGGCGGCCATCTGCGCCGCCCTGGGCCTGACCGGCCTGGCGGGCGGCGCGGCGGTGGCCGGCTGCTGCGCCCAGATGGTGGGCTTTGCAGTGATGAGCTATAAGGAGAACGGTGTGGGCGGCCTGGTCAGCCAGGGCCTCGGCACCAGCATGCTGCAGATGGGCAACATCGTCCGCAACCCCCGGATCTGGATCGCCCCCACCCTGGCCAGCGCCATCACCGGCCCCATGGCCACCTGCCTGTTCCACTTTGAAATGAACGGCGCCGCAGTCTCCTCGGGGATGGGCACCTGCGGCATGGTAGGGCCCATCGGGGTGTACACCGGCTGGCTGAACGACGTCGCCGCCGGCGTCAAAGCCGCCGTCACCCCCTGGGACTGGGCCGGGATGATCCTGCTGTGCTTTGTGCTGCCGGCGGTGCTGAGCGTCCTCTTCTGCCAGATCGAGCGCCGCCTGGGCTGGATCCAGGAAGGCGACCTCAAGCTGGACTGAGGCGCCGCCTGCGTGTGCGTCCGTTCCTTTTGCCCGGTTTGGTCCGGGCATTTTTCACACTTTCGACACAAACACGCCGTTTTTCCCCAATGTTCACAAAAAGTTCATCAGCGCCTCATAATCCGTCTCTATTTTTCTGGTACAAATGCAGAGGAAAGCCTCCCGCAGCACCGGAAAGCGGCCTTTCAGGCCCCAAATTGCAGAAATTTTACCTGTTAGGCCCCAAAAACATCTGGTCAAGTCCCGCGGATTATGCTATACTTGCTGTGTCCGCAATTTGGCCGGCGGTGGGAGAAGCTCCCCGGCCCAGGCAGGGCGTATCAATGCAGTCAACGCAGCCGGCACAAGGCCGGCCAGGAGACGGAAAGGAATCGTGTATACATGAAGATCGGATTTACCGAGCTGCTCGTCGTTGTCGTCGTGGCGTTTATATTCATCGGGCCCAACCAGCTGCCTGAATACGCGCGCAAACTGGGCAAGATGCTGCGCGAGGTGCGCAAGTACACCAGCACGGCCTCCAAGGATATTCAGGAGAACATTGTGGAGCCGCTCAACGAGATCCAGCAGCCCCTGAAGGAGGCCATCTCTCCCCTGACGGATATCAAAAAGGATATCGACAACAGCGTCAAGGATGTGACCAAGAGCTTTACCGGCATTGGCAAGACCAGCAAGGAAGAGGCCGCGGCAGCTGCCGCAGCGGAAGAGCCGGTGGAGGAACTGGAGGAGCTGGCTGAAGAGGCCGCCCCCGCCGCCCCGTCCGCCGAAGCGCCCGCCCAGGCCCCTGCCGGCGCTGAGCCTGCCGAACCCGCCGCAGCACCCGCCGCCGAGGCAGCGCCCGCCGCCAAGCCCGCAGAGGAAGCTGCCGCCGCCCCGGCCGCCGAGGCAGCCGGCGAAGAAGCAGGCAAAAAGACCGCCGCGGTCTGACGCCGCCCCAAACCATGCAGCAAGCCGCACAGCGCGGCTGTGTAGAGTAGTGACCCGGACTGAGACTCATGCCCGGCAAAGTAAAAAGGAGTAGTACATTATGCGTATCGGACCTACCGAAATCTTCATGATCCTCATCGTTGTCCTCATCATCTTTGGACCCAAGAACCTGCCCAAGCTGGGCAAGATGTTCGGCCAGACCATGAAGGGCTTCAAGGAAGGCATCGACGACGATGACGACGACGATACCACCAAGAAGGCCAAGACCGAGAAGGCCGAAAAGACCGAGAAAAACGACGAGGAGTAATTTGTGGCCACACTATTTAAGCACAGAAAAGGCGCCGAGGCGATGGGCCCCGACGGCAGCATGACGCTGGGCGGCCACCTGAAAGAACTGCGCAACCGCGTGGTGTTCTGTGCGGTCCTGTACGCTGTGGCCTTCCTGGGTTTTCTGGCGGTCGCCGACCAGCTCATCAATGTTTTGACGGCCATGGCTTCCGGGGCGTTTGAGTTCATCTCCATCGACCCGCAGGAAAAGCTGATCCAGTATTTCCGGGTCGCCCTGATCGCCGCGCTGATCGTCGACATCCCCTTCATCGCCTATCATATCTACGCATTCGCAAAGCCCGGCCTGAAAAAGAGCGAGAGCTTCTTCTTCGGCCTGGTGCTGGTGATGGGCCTGGGGCTGTTCGTGGTGGGCGTACTGTTCGCCTACTTCGTCTCCCTGCCCTTCATGCTCAACTTTATGGCTACCCTGGAGGGCGCGGATTACATCGTACAGACCACCAGTATCGCCAGCTACGTCAGCTTCTGCATCACGATCTTCCTGATCTTTGGCGCAGTGTTTGAGATGCCGCTGGTGGTGGTGGTGCTGTCCCGGATGGGCATCGTGAGCCCCACCCTGATGAAGAACGCCCGGGGCATCATGATCGTCCTGATCTTCTTTGTGGCGGCCGTCATCACCCCGCCCGACATCGTCTCCCAGACCATGGTCGCTTTGCCCATGTGTATCCTGTACATGGTCAGTACCGCCCTGTGCAAAATCTTTTACAAGAAGCACGAGGAAGCGGAAGAGGCCGACGAGGACGAAGAAGAAGATGCCGAAGAGGCTTAAGCCTTTTCTTTTCTACCAAACGTTATAAAAGACCCGGCTGGCCGGGCGGTGTGGACCGCCTGCCTGCCGGGTCTTTTTGTATTTATCATCTGTGCCGGGCCGCCGAACGTCCGGCCACCAGCCCCGAGCCAAAGGCCCAGTGGAGGTTGAAGCCGCCGCAGCTGCCGGCGCAGTCCAAAGTCTCGCCCACAAAGTAGAGCCCCGGGCAGCCCCGGAACTGAAAATCCGGCTCCAGCTCTTCCAGCGAAAGGCCGCCCCCGGTGGTCTGGGCCTGCTTCCAGCCGCAGAGGCTGAGGCCGCCGAACCGCCATGCCTTGCAGGTATGAGCCAGCCGCCGCCAGTCCCCGGGGACCAGCTGGGCGGGCAGACGGCCGGAGAGGCCGGCCGCTTTCCATAAAGCGTCCCCCAGGCGGCAGTCCAGCATCCCCTGCCAGAAGGGCAGGGCGGGCTTTCCCCCACCCCGCGCGGCCAGAAAGCCGGCCAGCGCCTCTTCCTCCCATTGGGGGAACAGGTCCACCGACACGGCGGGGTCCTGCGGGCCGCGCCCCGGCGCCAGCAGCCCCGAAAGCTGCATGACACAGATACCGGACAGTCCGTATTCGGCAAACTGGATCTCCCCTTCTTCCCGGGCCAAAAGGCGGCTGCCCTCCCACAGACTGACAGCCCCCCGGGCCCGCAGGCCGGCCAGGGGTTTCAGCACAGTGGCGTCCCCGCAGCGCAGAGGGGTCAGGCAGGGGTAAAGGGGCTCCACCTTCCCGCCGGCCCGCCGGGCCAGGGCGGGGCCGAAGCCTCCGGTGCCGAACTGGGGGGCGGCACTGCCCCCCAGGGCGCAGATCACGTTCTGGGCCGTCAGGAGCTGGCGCCTGCCTTCCCGCTCCGCCTGGACGGCGTAGCTGCGCCCTTTCTGGCCCAGCTCCAGCACCCGGCAGCCGGTCTGCACCGACACTCCCAGCGCCTCCAGCCAGCCCAGCAGCAGGCCGGTCAGGTCCGCCGCCTGGTTGGAATAGGGATACAGCCGCCCTGCCTCATCGGCCCGGTGGAGCAGGCCCAGCCCCTCCCACCAGGCGGGCAGGTCCGCCCCGTCGATGGCGGCCAGCAGCCCGGCCAGCGCGCCGGGGGCCGCGGTGAAATACCGCCCCGGCTCGCTGCTGGCGAGGTTGTCGAAGTTGCAGCGGCCGTTGCCGGTGGCCAGCAGCTTTTTGCCGGGGGCGGGGTTCTGTTCCAGCAGGGTGACGTGCACCCGGCCGCCGCCGGTCTGGGCCGCCGCAATGGCCGCCGCCAGCCCCGACGCGCCCCCGCCCAGGACCAGGATCTCTTTCAACGCAAGCCCTCCCGTATTGTTTTATCAGAAAAATACAAATGGGATGCCATCACCATTTGGTCTTGGTCTCCACCACACGGCCGGCGATGTGCAGCCGGTTCAGGTCCTCGCCCTTGATGACCAGCTCGCTGTAGTTGGGGTTGAAGGGCTGCAGGACCACACTGTTCCCCCGCTGGATGTACCGCTTGAGGGTGCCCTCGCCCTCGTCGCCGTAGATGATGACCCCCAGGTCCCCGCTTTCCAGGGTGTCCTGGCGGTGGACCAGGGCCAGGTCGCCGTCCTGGATGCGGGGCTCCATGCTGTCCCCACGGACCACCAGATAAAAATAGTTGGCCGGGTCCTTGACCCGGGCGTACTCCTTGCCGTAATCCTCCTCAAAGGCGAGGGCGCCGTAGCCCGCCTTGACGGTGCCGATCACCGGGATCAGGCTCTCGGCATAGCCGCCGAAAAAGCGGCTCTCGGTCTCGGACAGGTCGGCGGCGGGGCGGTAAAGCCCCAGCAGATAGTCGGCGGTTGTGCCCAGGATGCCGGCGATCCGGGCCACGGTGGAGGGGTCGGGAGAGGATTTGCCGCTCTCCCATTTGCCCACGGCCTGCTGGGTCACCCCCAGGCGGGCCGCCAGCTCCGCCTGGCTGATGCCCTGCTTTTTGCGGCATTTTTTGAGCAGCTCGGAAAATGACATCGGTAACGCCCCTTTGCAAAACGGCATACTGCCGGTCGTTCGGTGTGCTTGGGGCACGGCCCCGGGGATACCTTGCGCCGGCGGGCCGCGCGTCGTCCGACCCCGCTCCCGGCTCCTCCCATGCCCGGGACCGCGATGCGCGCCGGTCCGGGCCTTTGCCGTGCCATACCATACAACTGGTTATTTCTTGTTTTTATTATACAACCAAAAAGTGTCCCTGTAAAGTACAAATTTGTAAAAAAGCAAATAAAAGTTGTATTTCCTCTTGACAGGGACCCAATTTTGGTTTATGATAAAGGCAATAAAACAACTTGCGGTTGTCTTTCTGGTTGTGACGCTGTGTGGAGGAGGTCCCGTCCTATGAAGTGTCTGCTTTGGAAATGCTGGATTCTTATGGTTGCGCTGGCCCTGGTGCTGGTCCTGGGGGCCTTTGCCGAGGGGAGCATGAGCCTGCCCCTGGCGGCCGCCCTCTGTCTGGCCGGGTACCGCATCCTGCGGGCCGCCTGGGCGGCCGAACAGTGTGCGGAACGGCAGGCCGCCCGCCGCGCCACCCGACGCCGCGCCCCGGCCGCGGCCGGGCACAGCCGCCCCGCCTCCGGAGAGGCAGCCCGGCCCGACTCGCTCCGGGTGGCCTGAACGGTTTCCCTGCGCTGCGCCTTGCGGGAGCGCCCTGCCGGGCGGCGGCTGTCCCAACTCCGAGCCCGCCGCCCCCTGTCCTGGACCGGGGCGCGCCCCTTTTCCTCCGTCTTTTTTGCGCCGCGCTGTGAAATAGCAGTTCCCGCTTGCACGGGATTTTTCGGAACGGCGGAGCCTGGCTCCCCACCGAAATGAAACGCCCCGCCTGCCCCTGTGCTGTGCACAGCGAGCCGGCGGGGTGTTTCTGTGTTACCTCAGGAGGAGAGGGACAAAAAGATCAGATGCCGATCCAGCCGCGGACCGCGGTCCAGGCTTCTTCCACCAGGGAGGGCCCGGCAGGAGCTTGGGCCGAAGCGCCGGCGCCGCCGGCAGACCCGGCAGCTGCGGAACCGGTGACTTCCAGCGCGATGTCACGGAAGGTCACGTTGCAGTTGCGGGAGACGTAGAACCCGACGTAGATGTAATCGGAATCCACGGCGGTCAGGGGGTAGTCGAACCCAGCCGAGGCCGGGGCGTTGTCGCCATAGGTGACGGTGTAGCCGTCGGCAGAGCCCACGATCTCCAGCTTCAGGGTGTCCCCTGCGGCGTAGACCTGGGTGGCGGCGGGGGCGTTGTACAGCTCGCCGCTCTTGCGGCCAAAGCCGGCAAAGGCGCCCTGGTTGCGGGTGCCTGCCGCCACATAGTCGCCCATGGTCTCGGCCACGTAGGTGTCGATGTACAGATCGTCACGGGCCATCAGGCCGAAGGAGACCTGGTTGTTGGCGGCCATGCTGTTGACGGTGGCGGTGGCCGACAGCTTGAAGGTGGTGCCGGCCGGCAGCTGGACATAGTACATCATGATGCCGTCCGAGCTGCCCGCGATCTTGCCGCGGTTGTTGGCCACGCCCAGGGTGATGGAGCCGTCGGCCCCCAGCTGGGCGGTGAAGTTCTCCGCGGTGATCTTGTCCTGGCCGCCCACATCTCCAAAGACGGTGCCGTTCCAGACACGGCCGCTGGCGTCGGTGTATGCGGGCCAGAGGGCGCTGACGCCGGTGGGCGCCGCGTAGCTGCTGACCTCATAGTCGGGGTTGGCGGCGTCGGCAAAGTCGGCGTTGTAGGTGGGCTGGACCTTGTGCCGGCTGTACTTTTTGAGGGAGGTGTCGGCGTTGGCGATCAGCCAGGCGTTCATCTTGGCGCCGTAGCTGTTGGTGTGGGTCTTGTCCAGGCCGGTGGGGATCAGGCTGACCCCGTCGTCGGCGTACTTGGCGCCGGTGAAGGCGTGCATCCACTGGGCGTGCTGGCCCATCCGGACGTTCAGGTCCTCGGTAAGGCGGGTCAGGTCGATGCACTGGATGTCCAGCGCCTGGCACATATCCCGGATCGCCTGGGCGTAATCGCCGCCGGGGAAGGTGTTGCCGTAGGCTTCCACCGTCTCGGTGATGTGGCCGGACTCGCCGTCGTAGCTCTCATGGGTGTTGGCGTCGGTCAGGCGGACGATGGGGGTGCAGACGATGGGGGTGACGCCGGCGGCCAGGGCCGGCTGGATGTAGTTGACATACAGGCTGTTGGCAAAGCTGCCGGGGGTGTTGTAATCACCGTTGGGGTTGGTGTAGCGGGCCTCCTCGGTCTTTTCGTCGTTGTGGCCGAAGCCGATCAGGAGGAACTGCTCGGTCCCGGGGACCGTGCCCATGGCCGGGACGGTGTCGCTGCCCTGGCGGAGGGTGGTGTAGCTGTCCATGGTCAGGAAGTCCTTGCTGGACGCACCCGACACCGCCAGGTTGTAGACATCGGCGTTGAGGTAGTTGGCCAGCTCTTCGCCGTAGCCTTCCCGGGGCAGGTAGTAGCCGTCGTCAAAGCCGGAGACGGTGGAGTCGCCCACCACCCAGATGGTGGCCTTTTCGGGCTCGTGCTGGCCCCAGGCCTCGCCCCGGGCGCCGGCGTTGCCGCCGGTGAAGGCCTTGCCGATCTGGTTGAGCAGCAGCAGGCCGTGCATATCAATCGAGCCGTCGGCGTTGCGGGTGGGCTCGCGGCTGGTGTCCAGGCTCCAGAACCAGAAGCGGGAAGCCGCGGTCTGGTTGGACGAGGTGTTGTGGCTGGACTGGGCCTCGGTGTCCCAATAGTAGTTGGTGCGGCCGTAGACGTCGGTGCTGGACTGGCTTTGCAGCTCGATCTGCTCGGGGATGTCCTTGCCGTCGGTGCGGAAGGAGAGGACGCCCTCGGCCTCATAGCCGGTGGCGGCGGCCTTGTCGCTGGTGTACAGGGCCACGTTGTAGCTGCCGTTGTTGAAGCTGGTGGAGTTGTAGACCTTGATGTCCAGGCCCGAGTTGGAGTCGATGCCCTTGGCCTTGTTCTCGTAGGAGATGGAATTTTCCAGCACATGGGCGCCGGGCATATTGGAGCCGCCCATCTTGAAGCCGTTGCCGTTGCCGGCGTCCAGGGTCTCGGCGGCGGGGTCCACGGTCAGGGTGCCGTTTTCGTCGCAGGAGACGGAGGCGAAGCTCCAATCCTTGGCGGTGCTGCCCGGGACGACCTTGATCCAGCCGTTGCGGTAGGCCACCGAGTTGCGGATGGTGGTGTTGCCGATGGAGCCGGTGGCCACCTTGGCAAAGAAGTCCCAGCCGTCGTCGGCGTTGTAGGCGGCGATGCAGCCGTCAAAGACGTTGCCCACGCCGGCGGTCAGCTTGGCGGCAAAGCCGTCGGCATCCTCCATCTGGGAGTCGGCGTTGTTGATGGAGGTGCAGTTCAGCACGGTGTTGTAGCTGGGCCATTTCTCGATGGTCTCGGCCGAGGAGCCGGAGATCTGCAGGCCGGTGTTGCCGTTGTTGTAGAAGTTCATCCGCTCGATGGTGTTGTGGCTGCCGGAGACCTGCATCCCCTTGGAGCCGTCGGCGCTGTTGGTGACGTTGATGAAGCTGGCGTGCCAGTAGTCGCCCCACAGCTCAAAGCCGGCGCCCGAGCGGCCAAAGTCCAGGATGGCGTAGCCGCCGTCGCCCTTCAGGGTGATGGGCTGGCTGGCGGTGCCGCTGCGGCCCCGGGCCACCTTGAGCAGGGCGCCGCTGAGATCGTAGCGGCCGGGCTGGAGCAGGATGGTCTGGCCGGCGGTGGCATAGTCGAGGGCGGTCTGGAGGTCAACGGCGTCGGCGTAGCTGGCACCGCCCGCGGCGCTCTGGCCGGCGGGGGTCACATAGATGGTGCTGCCGTCGCCGATGGTGCGGACGGTGACCGTCTTTTCCACCACAGCGGTGTCATAGCTGTTCAGCACCTCGAAGGCCGAGATCTTGTAGTCGGGGTCGGGGGTGAACTCCACCCGGAAGGTGGTGTCCCCGGCGATGGGATAGGTCGCGGAGAATTCGGTGTTGGCGGTGACGGCCACCCCGGACTCCACCAGCGCGCCGTTCTGGTACACGTTGGCGCTGCCGTCGGCGTTGGCCTTGAACACCAGGGTATAGCTGTTCTCGGCGGCGGTGGCGGGGCTGGTGATCTGGTAGTCGGCGGCCACCTGCTCAGGCTCCTGGGGATGCCAGCCGGCGGCGTCCCAGGCGCTGGTGGTAAAGGTGATGTTGGAGTAGGTGACGTTCATGCCGCGGGCCGCTGCGAAGCCCACATAGCCCAGATCGTCCTGGACCAGCATGGGGTCATCCAGCTCGTCGTAGCTGGACACGCTCTCGGCGCTGGGATCCTTGGCCGGGATATAGAGGGTATGCTGGCCGAGGACAGCGCCGGTGGAGCCGTCGCCATGGATGGCGTACTGGGTGACGATGTAGGCGTAATCGGTCTTTTCCAGGCTGACGCGGTAGGTGTCGCCCTGCTGGATGGCGGCGCCGTTGGGGTCAAAACCCTGGCGGTAGACCTTCAGCGCGTCGCTGTCCACGGTGGACAGGTCGCTGATGCCGGTGTAGCTGCGGACGCCCACCATGTCCTTGACCTCGGTGGAGCCGTTCATCCCGTCGTAGGGCAGCTTGGTGCCGGTGACCGACACCAGGTTGGACTCAAAACTGGCGCTCTCGCCGGTCTTGCCGATGACGTCCCGGATCATCAGGGCAAAGCCCTCCTGGCCGTCGGGGGTGGGGTTGACGTAGTCGATGGTGACGTCGGCCTGCAGGTAGAAATTTTCCCTGGCCGGGTCGATGGTGGTGTAATAGAAGCTGATGCCGTCGGCGGGGTCGGACGAGACGAACTTGCCGCCCTTTTTGTCGATGGTGCCGTCCTCTTTCGAGGTGCAGGACGTCATGACGATCTTGCCGCCGATGCCGTCGGGCGCGCTGACGGTGTTGGCCGTCTCGCTGGTGGACGGGCCAAACCAGGTAAAGGTCCAGCTTTTGCTGGTGTCATTGTCCGCCGCGAAGGCCGCCGGGATACAGCTGGCCGTCATGGCTGCCGCCAGCAGGCCGGCGGCAAAGCGCCGCGCCCGCAGGCGTGCTTTGGGTGAATGGCTCATGGTGTTCCTCCTTCTCTTCCCTGCGCAGGGCGCACACCCTGCCCGGCCCCGCAGCGGGCCCAGGCTTCAAGACACGCGCCGCGTGGGTTGTATACATCCATCATACAACATTTGGCAGATTTTGCAAGGGCAAAGTTGTATCCCACGCGAAAATTGGAGGAAAGACCAAATTTTGGTAAAATTCTTGGGCAGAATCACCGGGATAATCCCACTTGACAAGTGGGTATTCGTGGGCATAACAATGCGGGGCTGGCCGAGAGGCCAGCCCCGCAGAGGGACCCTATCTTTCGTGACGCAAAAGTTCTTTTGTTTTGGTGCGATCAACAACAGAAGGAATAATTGGTGTTTTA
>DGYMR06203__coassemble_696_pt1 | contig 37220 bp, 29 predicted proteins | sample DGYMR06203__metabat2_low_PE_024 | metagenome-assembled genome bin DGYMR06203
GCTCCCCCTCCCGGATGATGCCCACATGGTCGGCCATCTGGTCGATCTCGCTCAGCAGGTGGCTGGACACCACCACCGTCATCCCGAACCGCCGGGGCAGGTCGCAGATCAGCTCCCGCATCTCCTGGATACCTGCCGGGTCCAGGCCATTGGTGGGCTCATCCAGGATCAATACTTTGGGGTAGCCCAGCAGGGCGGCGGCGATGCCCAGCCGCTGCTTCATGCCCAGAGAATAATGGCCGGCCAACTTATCCCGCTGGCCGTCCAAGCGGACGATCTGCAGCACCTCCCGAATGTTCTTCTCCGGCACGCCCCGCAGGGACTGCACCACCCGCAGGTTTTCCTCCCCGGTCAGGTGGCCATAATAGCTGGGGCTTTCGATCAGGCTGCCCACCTGCCGGAGGATGTCCAGGCGGTTGGCACTGTCCATCGTTTTACCCAGTACCTGGATGCTGCCCGCGGTGGGGTGCACCAGACCCAGGATCATTTTCAGAGTGGTGGATTTGCCCGCCCCGTTGGGCCCCAAAAAGCCATAGACACAGCCCTCCGGCACCCGCAGATCCAGGTGGGACACCCGCATGGCGTCCCCGTACCGCTTGCACAGGCCGTGTGTCTCAATGATCTCCATAGCAAGACCTCCTTCATGGCACCATCTTACCACTGCCGCCTTACCTGCCCATGAAGGCTACCTTACGTTTACCTTGATTTTGAGCCCGGCCGCTGGACGAAGGGCCGGCTCCTTTTTATAATGGAAGCAGTCGGGAAAGGAGGCTGTGCCATGGCCTACCGCATTTTGATCGTGGATGACGAGCCTGCATTGCAGCAGCTGGTGGGGGAGATTTTGTCCGGCGCAGGCTATGAGACGGACAGCGCCCTGTCCTGCGCCCAGGCCCTCGAACGGCTGCGGGTCGCCCCGCCGGACGCCGTGCTGCTGGACGTGATGCTACCGGACGGGGATGGCTTTTCCCTGCTGGGAAAAATGCAGGCGGTCCGGGATCTGCCGGTGCTGTTCCTTTCCGCCCGGGATGAGGATGAGGACCGGCTGAAGGGGCTGGGCCTGGGAGCGGACGACTACATCACCAAGCCTTTTCTGCCCCAGGAACTGCTGCTGCGGCTGCGCTCGGTGCTGCGGCGGGTCTACCGGGAACAGCTCCAGGTCTCCCGTCTAGGCGATACGGAGATCGACTGGGGCAAGGGAACCGTCCGCCGGGGCGGCGCTCAGACCGCCCTGACAGCCAAGGAGTTCACCCTTCTGAAAACGCTGTGGGATGCCCGGGGCAACATCGTCACCACAGACGCCTTGTGCGAGGCCCTTTGGGACGGGCCGCTGGTGGGCTATGAGAACACGCTGATGGTGCACATCCGCCGCCTGCGGGAAAAGGTGGAGGCAGACCCCTCCCACCCACGCTATCTGCTGACGGTGCGGGGATTGGGCTACCGCCTGAAACGGGAGGGAGAGAGATGAATCTGCGCAGCTTTTTGAAAGGGACCCTGCTGATGACCGTCTCGGCGGCTCTCATCGCCCTGGTGACGGTAGTGGGATTTCTGGCCTTTATTTACTACAATAGCAGCGGGGGCCGGGATTGGGGCGTTCCCATTCAGCAGGTGTCGGATGCACTGGACCGGGACGGGACAGAGTACCGGTTCAAGGGCGAGGAACTGTTGGAAACAGGCTGCTGGGCCATGCTGCTGGACCAGCAGGGGCAGGTGGTCTGGTCTTTCCGCAAACCGCAGGAGGTGCCGGAACAATACACAGTTGCCGATGTGGCCGCCTTTACCCGCTGGTATCTTCAGGATTACCCGGTGCAGTGCTGGGTGCGGGAGGACGGACTGCTGGTGGTGGGCTCCCCCAAGGGCAGCCTCTGGAAGCACGATATCGCTATGGACATCCGAACCCTGCTGCAAACGCCTTTTTGGTTTGGAGGCATCTTTCTGCTGGCGCTGGGGTGTGTGCTGGGGCTGTCCTATCGGGCAGCACGGCACTGGTTCCGGCAGGCCCAGCAGGCGCGGGACGCCGCCCGTTCCGAGTGGATCAACGGCGTCTCCCACGACATCCGCACCCCTCTATCGGTGGTGATGGGGTACGCTGCGCAGCTGGAGGAAGCGCCGGATCTCTCCCCCACCCGCCAAAAACAGGCGGCCATCATCCGCACCCAGAGCCAGGCCATCCGGGACCTGGTCAACGACCTGAACCTGACCATGCGGTTGGACTGCGCCATGCAGCCCCTGCGCAAAGAGACGGTTCACCCCGACAGCTTTCTGCGGCAGACTGCCGCCGATTTTCTCAACGGCGGCATGGCCGAGGGCTTCCCCTTCGAGATCGACCTTCCCGCCAAGCCCCTGCCCGCCGTCGAAGCCGACCCCTTCCTGCTGCGGCGAGCGGTGAACAACCTGCTCACCAACTGTGTGCGCCATAACGCCCCCGGCTGTTCCATCCGGCTGGGGGCCCGGGCTCGGCAGGGCGGGCTGGTCCTCTGGGTGGAGGGTGGAGCCACGGCGGACGCTCCCGCCCCGGCAGGGCCCGACCACCCTCTGGAGCCGGACGGCGGGGCCTCCCACGGCACCGGGCTGCGGCTGGTGGCCCAGATCGCCGCGGCCCATGGCGGGCAGGCCAGCTTCTACGTTGGGCCGCCCTTCCGCTGCGAGCTGTGGCTGCCCCTGGGGTAGGTAAAAAACAGGCCATAAACGCAGAAGCGGGGTGCACTGAATCCTGCGCACAACGGCGTTTTCTGAAAAAAGATGAACAACAAAAAGGGCAGAGCCCCACTTATGGGAGGCTCTGCCTTTTGTTCGTTTATGCAGTTTCGGCCGTCCTTTGCCCGCGGTGCAGCACTTCAGCCAAAGAAAAAGCGTATCCGAACCCTTCCTCGTAGAGGATTGGGTTCGGATACGCCTTGTTTGGTGGTTCGGGTTGCGGTGCCCTGAATTTCCGGCGCGCATGCAATGCGCTTGAAAATTCAGACCGCTGCCCCTGCTCCAGCTCGGCTGCTTCTGCCGCAGGCAGCGCCTCGCTTGCGCAGCAGTACAGGACTCGAACCGGGGCCGCCTCTGCGATGCCCGTGCAAAACAAAAACCCGGGGCCTGCGGCCTCGGGTTTTTGTTTTGGTGGACGGTACAGGACTCGAACCTGTGACCTCCTGCACGTCAAGCAGATGCTCTACCAGCTGAGCTAACCGTCCGGATCTTGTGCTGTTTTGCGTTGGGCGCCGCGGTAGCGGCTTGATTATAGTACCATATTCGGAGACAAAATGCAAGGGGGTAGGGGGAGAAAATAAAAAATTTCTCCGCAGCGGCGGGTGAATTGCCATTCCCGCCCCGCTGTGCTATACTATAACAGTATATCTTTCGGCAGATGGAAAGGCAGGGCGGAGGCAGAAGGTGAGAGTTCTGGGCATTGACCCCGGCTATGCGATCGTGGGCTGGGGCGTTGTGGATTATGTGGGCAACCGGTTTGCGCCGGTGGATTTCGGCGCGGTGACCACCGGCGCCGGCCTGCCCTTTGAGCAGCGGCTCAGCGAGGTTTACGACGGGGTGTGCGAGGTGATCCACCGCACACGGCCCGAGGTGCTGGCCATCGAAAAACTGTTTTACCAGCACAACCAGACTACCGTCATCGGGGTGGCCGAGGCCCGCGGGGTCATCCTGCTGGCGGCGGCCCAGGCCGGCCTGCCGGTGTACGAGTACACCCCCATGCAGGTCAAGCAGGCGGTGACCGGGTACGGCAAGGCCGTCAAAAAGCAGGTGCAGGAGATGACCCGCATCCTGCTGCACCTGCCCGCCGTGCCACGGCCCGACGACACCGCCGACGCGCTGGCCATGGCCATCACGTTCTGCCACACCAGCGCCAACCAGCTCACCCGGCTGACGGCGCGGGGCGTCGGGCCCATTTGACCCGTTTCATAAGGCCGGGAGGGATCGCAATGCAGATCGGGGGTAGCGTATGATCTATTGCCTGAGCGGTAAAATCATCAAAAAGACGCTGGACAGCGTGGTCATTTCCTGCGGGGGGGTGGGCTACTGCGCCCAGTGCCCCGCCAGCGTGGCCGCCGCCATGCCCGGCGCGGGGGCCGAGGGCACCCTGTACACCGTCCTCAATGTGTCGGAAAACGACGTCAGCCTTTACGGCTTTGCCACCGAGGAACAGCAGAACTGTTTCCGGCTGCTGACCGGCGTGTCCGGCGTGGGGCCTAAGGTGGGGCTGGCCATCCTCAGCGTGATGGAGCCGGACCGGGTCTATCTGGCGGTGTCGGCGGGGGACCACAAAGCCTTTAAGGCCGCCAGCGGCGTGGGCCCCAAACTGGCCCAGCGGATCGTGCTGGAGCTCAAGGACAAGGTGGCCAAAGGGGCCGCCGGCGCGGCCGCCCTGGAGGACCTGTCCGGGGTGTCGGCGGCGGCCAGCGGCGCCGGCAGCAGCCAGGCCATCGCGGCGCTGGTGTCCCTGGGATACAGCCAGAGCGAGGCCGCCGTGGCCATCGCCAAGATCGACCCCGCGCTGCCGGTGGAGGAGATCATCCGGCTGGCGCTGCGCGGAATGGCAGGGGGGAGATAAACCATGCAGGAACAGGCGCTTTACGGTGCAAGAATGATGCAGCCCGGGCTGACGGCGGCGGACAGCGAGGAAAACAACCTCCGCCCCCAGCACCTGGAAGATTACATCGGGCAGGAAAAGGTCAAGCAGAACCTCAAGATCTATCTGGAGGCGGCCCGCCGCCGGGGCGAGGCCATGGACCACGTCCTGCTGTACGGCCCGCCCGGCCTGGGCAAGACCACCCTGGCTGGCATCATCGCCAACGAGATGGGGGTCCAGATCCGGATCACCAGCGGCCCCGCCATCGAAAAGCCGGGGGACCTGGCCGCCCTGCTGACCAACCTGCAGGAAGGGGACGTGCTGTTCATCGACGAGATCCACCGGTTGTCCCGGCAGGTGGAGGAGGTGCTCTATCCGGCGCTGGAGGACTACGCCCTGGACATCATCATCGGCAAGGGGCCCAGCGCCCAGAGCATCCGGATCAACCTGCCCCGCTTTACCCTGGTGGGGGCCACCACCCGTGCCGGGCAGCTGACGGGGCCGCTGCGGGACCGCTTCGGCGTCCTGCTCAAGCTGGAGCTGTACAGCCCCGACGAGCTGGCCCAGATCATCCGGCGGTCGGCGGGCATCCTGGACCAGCCCATCACCCCCGAGGGGGCCTATGAGCTGGCCAAACGCAGCCGGGGCACCCCCCGCGTGGCCAACCGCTTCCTCAAGCGGGTGCGGGACTTTGCCACCGTACTGGGGGACGGGGTCATCGACGAGGAGGTCTGCCTCATGGCCCTGCGCCGGATGGATGTGGACGAGCTGGGCCTGGACGAGCTGGACCGCAGCCTGCTGCGGGCCATCATCGAAATGTACGGCGGCGGGCCGGTGGGCCTGGAGACCCTGGCCGCCGCCCTGGGCGAGGAGGCCGTCACTCTGGAGGACCTGTGCGAGCCCTACCTGATGCAGATGGGCTTTTTGACCCGCACCCCCCGGGGCCGCTGCGTCACCCACCTGGCCTACGAGCATCTGGGGATGCGCCCGCCCGAGCAGCCCGGCCCCGAGGACTGCGGCCAGCAGACCATGTTTTGAGTTTGGAGGGCGCGCCCGGCCCGGAAATGCGATTGCGGGCCCCCGGCGCGGCATAAAAATAGAGAGGAATACCATTTGTAGAGAGGGGATAACGTTATGGGAAAGTATTTTGGCACCGACGGCGTCCGCGGCATTGCGGGCGCGGACCTGACCTGTGAGCTGGCCATGAAGCTGGGCCGCGGGGTGGCGGCCGTCCTGACCGACGGCAGCGGCCGCAAGCCCCGCATCCTGATCGGCAAGGACACCCGCCAGTCGGGGGATATGCTGGAGGCCGCCCTCACCGCCGGCCTGTGCAGCGTGGGCGCCGACGTGGAGGCCCTGGGCGTTCTGCCCACCCCCGCGGTGGCCTACCTGGTCACCAAGTACAAGGCCGACGCCGGGGTGGTGATCTCGGCGTCCCACAACCCGATGGAGTTCAACGGCATCAAGGTGTTCGCCTCCACCGGCTACAAGCTGCCCGACGAGGTGGAGGCCCGCATCGAGGCCCACATCGACAACGACTGCCGGGACATCCCGCTGGCCACCGGCGCCGGGGTGGGGCAGGTGTCCTTCCGGGCGGACGGCCTGCGGGACTATGTGGACCACCTGTACGAGGCCATCGGCGGGGACCTGACCGGCCTGAACGTCTGCATCGACTGTGCCAACGGCGCCGCAGCCGCCGTGGCCCAGAAGCTGTTCCCCCGGCTGGGGGCCAGGTGCTCCTTTTTGGGGGTGACGCCGGACGGCAAAAACATCAACGACGGGGTGGGCAGCACCCATCTGGAAAAGCTGGAAAAAGAGGTGGTGGCCGGCGGCTACGACTGCGGCATCGCCTTTGACGGGGACGCCGACCGGTGCCTGGCCTGCGACGAGCTGGGCCGGGAGATCGACGGCGACAAGATCATCGCCCTGCTGGCCATGATGATGAAGGAAGAGGGCTCCCTGGACGCCGGCACCGCGGTGGTGACGGTGATGTCCAACCTGGGCTTTATCAAGTTTATGGACCGGCAGGGCATCCGCACCGAAAAGACCGCCGTGGGCGACCGCTATGTCCTGGAGAACATGCGGGAGAACGGCTACGCCATCGGCGGCGAGCAGAGCGGCCATGTCATCCTGCTGCACCACGCCACCACCGGCGACGGCGAGCTGACCGCCGGCAAACTGCTGCGGCTGCTGGCCTCCAGCGGCAAAAAGATGAGCGAGCTGAACGGCATCTACGCCCAGTTCCCCCAGGTGCTGGTCAACGTGGAGGCCAACGCCGCCCAGAAGGCCGCCTACAAGGAGGACGAGGTGCTGGCCGGTTTCATCGAGAACGAGCAGCAGAAGCTGATGGGCATGGGCCGGGTGCTGGTCCGCGTGTCGGGCACCGAGCCCAAGATCCGCGTCATGGTCGAAGGCGAGGACCTGGACGCCATCCACGCCTGCGCCAGGCGGATCGTGGAGCGGATCAACCAGCGTATAACCAGCGTATTTTGAAAAAGTGACGGGAAAAGGAACGGGAAGGGCAGACCATGAGAGCAGCTGACAGCTGGAAGGATTACGAATTACTGGACGCCACCGGCGGCAACCGGCTGGAGCGGTGGGGGAGCACCCTTCTGGTCCGGCCCGACCCCCAGGTGGTCTGGAAGAGCGAGCCCCAAAGCCCCCTGTGGGCCCGGGCCGACGCGGTCTATCACCGCTCCCACCAGGGCGGGGGCAGCTGGGAGTACCGCCGCCCCCTGCCCGAGCGCTGGCAGATCCACTGCGGCGAGGGGGACGGCCGGCTGACATTGATCGTCAGCCCCACCGGCTTCAAGCACACCGGCGTGTTCCCCGAGCAGGCGGTCAACTGGGCCTGGTACGGGCGCAAGATCCGGGCGGCGGGCCGGCCCATCCGGGTGCTGAACCTGTTCGGCTACACCGGCGGGGCCACCCTGGCCTGCGCCGCCGCCGGCGCCTCGGTCTGCCATGTGGACGCCTCCAAGGGGATGGTCCAGTGGGGCAAGGAGAACGCCGCCGCCAGCGGCCTGGCCGGCCGGCCCATCCGCTGGCTGGTGGACGACTGCGCCAAGTTCGTGGCGAGGGAAAAACGCCGGGGCAACACCTACGACGCCATCATCATGGACCCGCCCAGCTACGGCCGGGGCCCCGGCGGCGAAGTGTGGAAGCTGGAGGACTGCATCTACGACCTGATCTGCCAGTGCGCGGAGGTGCTGAGCCCGGAGCCGCTCTTCTTTGCCGTCAACAGCTACACGGCGGGGCTGTCCCCGGCGGTGATGGAGTACATCCTCCGCACCACCCTGACGCCCCGCTGGGGCGGCCGGACCAGCTGCGACGAGATCGGCCTGCCGGTGACCGCCACCGGCGGGGTGGTGCCCTGCGGCTCCACCGCCATCTGGGAAAGCGCGGAGTGAAACAACAAGCATTGGGAATGGGGCGCAGCCCGGCTTTGGGACGGGCGCGCCACCGGAAAAGAGACAGAACATGAAGGAAACGATTTTGCAGGCAAAGGACCTGCGCTTCCGGTACGACCCGGACGCCCCCGGCTACGCCTTGGACGGGGTGAGCGTGGGGGTGCGGCGGGGCGAGTTTGTGGCGGTGCTGGGGGCCAACGGGTGCGGCAAGTCCACCCTGGCCAAGCACTTCAACGCCATCCTGCTGCCCGAGACCGGCACCGTCACGGTGGAGGGGATGGACACCGCCGACGACGCAAAGCTCTACGACATCCGCCAGAAGGTGGGCATGGTCTTTCAGAACCCCGACAACCAGATCGTGGCCACCGTGGTGGAAGAGGACGTGGCCTTTGCCCTGGAGAACCTGGGCGTGCCCACCGGCGAGATGCGCCGCCGCATCGACGACGCCATGAAGATGACCGGCATCTACGAGCTGCGCCAGCGCCCCCCGCACAACCTGTCGGGCGGGCAGAAGCAGCGGGTGGCCATCGCCGGGGTGGTGGCCATGAGCCCCGACTGCATCGTCCTGGACGAGGCCACCGCCATGCTGGACCCCCGGGGCCGGGAGCAGGTGATGCAGACCATCCACCGGCTGAACCGGGACATGGGCATCACGGTGGTGGCCATCACCCACTATATGGAAGAAGCCGCCCAGGCCGACCGGGTGGTCGTGATGAGCCGGGGCCGCATCGTCATGGAGGGGACCCCCACCGAGGTGTTCAGCCGGACCGAGGAGGTCCGCGCCCTCCATCTGGACGTGCCCCAGGCCGCCGAGCTGCGGGACGAGCTGGTCAAGGCCGGCATCCCCATGCCCGAAGGCATCATCGACCCGGGCGCCTGCGCGCAGGCTCTCTACGAGCTGTTGAAGTGAGGGAGGGCAGTATGGCAAGCATCATCAAGGCAGAGCACCTTTCCTATGTATACAATCCCGGGATGCCCGGCGCGGTGACGGCGCTGGACGACGTCAGCTTCGAGGTGGAAGAAGGGGATTTCGTGGGCATCATCGGGGCCACCGGCTCGGGCAAAAGCACCCTGATCGGCCACATGAACGGCCTGAACAAGCCCACCAGCGGCAAGATCTTCATCGACGGCCGGGACGTCTGGGCGGACCCGTCCAAGATCCGGGACTTCCGGTTTTTGACGGGGCTGGTGTTCCAGTACCCCGAGTACCAGCTGTTCGAGGAGACCTGCTATAAAGACATCGCCTTCGGCCCCAGAAACATGGGCCTGGAGGAAAAGGAGATCGACCGCCGCGTCCGGGAGGCGGCCCGCTTTGTGGGCCTGGACGAGGCGCTGCTCTCCCGCAGCCCCTTCGAGCTGTCGGGCGGGCAGAAGCGCCGGGTGGCGGTGGCGGGCGTCATGGCCATGGAGCCCCGCATCCTGGTGCTGGACGAGCCCGCCGCCGGCCTGGACCCCGAAGGCCGGGACAGCATCCTCTCGGCCATCAAGCGGTACCACAAGGACACCGGCACCACCGTGCTGCTGGTGAGCCACAGCATGGAGGACATCGCCCGCTACGCCGACAAGGTGCTGGTGATGGCCCAGAAGCACGTGGCCATGTACGACACGGTGGAGCGGGTGTTCGCCCGCGCCGAAGAGCTGCTGGCCCTGGGGCTGTCGGTGCCCCAGGTGACCAAGATCTTCCTCAAGCTGCGGGAGATGGGCATCGACGTCCCGGCGGACGTCTACACCATCCCCTATGCGGTGAAAAAGATCGTGGAAGCCAAGGCCCGCCGGGACGCAGGGGAGAGCCTGACCCTGCCCCGCCCGGCCGGGGAGAAGGAAGGAGGCGCAGGCGTATGATCCGTGACATCACCATCGGCCAGCACTTCCCGGGGGACAGCCTGGTCCACCGCTTTGACCCGCGGCTCAAGCTGGTCCTGACCATCGCCTATATCGCGGTGCTGTTCGCTGCGTCCAACCCGCTGGGGCTGGCCCTGTCGGTCCTGTTCCTGGGGGCGATGTACGGCGTGGCCAGGATCCCCCTCAAGATGATCGGGCGCAGCCTCAAGCCGATCCTGCCCATCATCCTGTTCACCGCCGTGCTGAACGTGTTTTTTGTCAGCGGCGAGGGCGAGCCATTGTTCCGCTGGAGTTTTCTCACCATCTACGCCGAGGGCGTCCGGTATGCCGTCATCATGGGCGTCCGGGTGGCGGCCCTGATCGCGGGGACAAGCCTTTTGACCTACACCACCAGCCCCATCGTCCTGACCGACGCCATCGAGGCGCTGCTGCGCCCCCTGAACAAGCTGCACTTCCCGGTGCACGAGCTGGCCATGATGATGAGCATCGCCCTGCGGTTCATCCCCACCCTGATCGAGGAGACCGACAAGATCATGAACGCCCAGAAGGCCCGCGGCGCCATGCTGGACACCGGCAAGCTGACCGAGCGGGTCAAGGCGCTGGTGCCGGTGCTGATCCCGCTGTTCATCTCGGCGTTCCGCCGGGCGGACGAGCTGGCCATGGCCATGGAGTGCCGCTGCTACCGCGGGGGCGAGGGCCGCACCCGCCTCAAGGTGCTGCGCTGCTGCGGGCAGGACTACATCGACCTTGCCTTCTGCATCGTGTGCTTTGGGGTGATCCTGGCCTCGCGGCTGGTGTTCCCCAATTATTAAAAAGAAGGCTGGACTGTCAGCCATGCTGAGACATTTGCACCCGGGCGCCTGGCCCCGGGGCGTCCCGGCCGTCCGCACCCACCGGCCGGCCGGGACTTTTTCTGACTATGGCATTTTTCACATTTTCGCCCTATTTGTATGCTATTTTGAATGGAGGTGCAGCCTGTGACCTGGCTGTTGACCCTGGCCTTTGACGGCACCGAATACTGCGGCTTCCAGGTGCAGCCCAACGGGCGCAGCGTGGCCGCCGCGTTCCAGGATGGGCTGGAGGCGGTGATCGGCCGCCGGCCCGACATCAAGGGGTGTAGCCGCACCGACGCGGGGGTCCATGCGCTGGGCTTCGCCCTCAGCTTTGAGGCGGACCTGCGCATCCCGCCGGAAAAGCTGCCCCTGGCCCTGAACACCAAACTGCCCCGGGACATCCGGGTGCTGAGCGCCCGGGTGGTCCCCGACGGGTTCCACGCCCGGTACGCCGCCCACACCAAGACCTACCTCTACCGCATCCGCAACAGCCCCATCGACTCCCCCTTTGAAGAGCGGTACTACTGCCGCATCCCGGGGCGGCTGGACGTGGAGCGGATGCAGCGGGCGGCGGCCCATTTTGTGGGCACCCACGATTTTCTGGCCCTGTGCGCGGCCCACAGCTCGGCGGCGGCCCACGGGGACACCGTCCGCACCATCACGGCCTGCGGGGCGGAGCGCCATGGGGACACGGTGGAGATCACCGTGACGGCGGACGGCTACCTGTACAACATGGTGCGCATCCTGGCGGGCACCCTGTGCGAAGCCGGGGCGGGCCGGCTGGACCCTGAGGCCGTGCCGGCCATCCTGGCCAGCCGGGACCGGCGCCTGGCTGGCCCCACCCTGCCGGCCAAGGGCCTGTTTTTGCATCATGTGGATTACGGAAAGGAAGCAGAGGGATGAGAAAGACCGGCCACAGGGCCCGCAGGGAGGAACTGTCTGCGGGCCGGATTGAATACATCGAGGCGGCGCGGCAGCGGCTGCGCAGCCGCCGGATGCGGCGCACCATGCTGCTGGTGGCGCTGGTGGCGGCGGCGGTGATCTACCTGACCGGGCTGGTCAACACCTCGGTCATGCTGCTGGAAGATATGGCCGACACCGTCCGCATCGCCCTGATGCCGGAGCAGGGGTTCCCCCAGCAGACCGGCGCGGGGGCGGTGTACCAGGCCGAGACCCTGGGGGGCAGCTTTGTGGTGCTGGGGGAGGAAGGCTGCACCGTCTTTTCCAACGGGGGCGGCCGGCTGAACACCGTGGGCACCGGCTACGCCCACCCCGCCCTGGCGGCGGGCGGGAACAGCTTTGTGCTGTACAACCGCTCGGGCAGCGAGCTGCGGGTGGAAAGCCGCACCCGCGAGCTGTATACCCGCCAGACCGAGGGGCATATATACCTGTGCGCCCTCAGCGACCGGGGCGAGCTGGCGGTGGTCACCGACGACGTGCGCAAGCTGGCCCTGCTGACCATCTACGACGCCAACCGCAACGAGCTGCTGACCTGGAGCACCACCACCGCCGAGGGCGTGCCCCTGCGGATGGATTTTTCCCCCGACGGCACCCAGCTGGCCATCGCGGCGGTCACCGCCCAGGACGGCCAGATGGTGACCAACCTCTACCTGCTCAACCTGCGCGCCGGCGAGCCCCAGCTGCTGGCCAGCGAGCCGGGCAGCACCCCCCTGGCTTTGACCTGGTGCTCCAACGACCGGCTGCTGGCCGTCTGCGACACCCACGCCGCCCTCTACGGGTCGGACGGCAGCGCCCAGGGCCGCTACGATTTCGGCGGCCAGGACGTGGCCGCCCTCTCGGCAGAAGGGGGCGGGCTGGCGGTGCTGTTCGGCAGCGGGCCGTCCAGCACCGCCCTGCTGCTGGACGGCGGGCTGGGGGTGCAGTACACGGGGCCGGTGCCCAACGCCCACGGCATCGTGCGGGGGAACGGCGCCTTTTACCTGCTGTGCGAGAGCTCGGTGGAGTGCTACGGCCTGGACGGCGCTTACCAGTGGAGCTATCCCCTGGACGCCCGGCCCCAGGCCCTGCTGGCCGGGGAGGATCTGTTCGTGTTTGCGGGCAATCTGGTCCAGCGGATCGTCCCGCCCCAGCCCGAAGAGGCAGGCAGCGGCGGAACGCTGGCACTCTGACGCAGTGTCTGATAAAAAATTTTGGGTATGTTCATGAATCCGTCATTTGTTTTTGATATGATTTGTACGGCGGTTTGGCTGGGCCTGACCGTGCATTATGCCCGCAAGGGGCTTTTGGCTGCCCTGTGCCAGATCGTGGGCAGCCTGTTCAGCCTGATCGGGGCCCAGCAGCTGGCAGCCTGGGGCTCCGGGGCGCTGTTCGACCGCTTTTTCGCGGGCAGTTTCCGGGAGCGGATCGCCGCCGGACTGTCGGCGGGGGGCGCGGCGGACCTGGGCCTGATCGCCCAGCGGTACGCAGGGTTCCTGCCCGAGAGCGTCCGCCGCCCGGTGGTGGAAGCCTGCGAGCGGGCCCTCGACGGCCTGCTGACCGACAACGTGGTCGTCATGGCCGACACCATCGTCCAGGACGTCATCCGGCCGCTGCTGACACCGGTGTTTTCACTGGTGCTGTTTTTTCTCTGTTTTGCCGGGCTGCGGATGCTCATCAGCCTGCTGGTCACCGTGCTGGGGCTGGTCAACCACCTGCCCTTGGTGGGCACGGTCAACCATCTGCTGGGGGTCCCGGTGGGGGCGCTGGCGGGGCTGGCCGATGTGTTCCTGCTGCTGTGCGTGGTCTGGGCCCTGATGGTCATCACCGGGGGCAACCTGCCCGGCCTGAACGAAGCCGCCCTGGGCGGCAGCATATATTATACGATATTCAGCCAGCTGAACCCGTTTATGGGCGCGGGGGCTGTGGGATAGGAGGAACGATATGGTCTGCATTCGCTGCAAAAAACGGCCTGCCATCATCTTCATCCAGCGGATGGAGAACGGCCAGATGAAGCAGGAGGGCTACTGCCTGCACTGCGCCCGCGAGCTGCACATCAAGCCGGTGGACGACCTGATGAAGCAGTTCGGGATGTCCGAGCAGGACATGGACAACATGGAAGACCGGATGGAAAGCATGATGGAGGAGATGGGCGAGGGGGGCAACCCCTTTGCCGCCCTGATGAAGATGCAGGATGAGGAGAACGGCGGCGCCGGGGAGGAGGACGGCTTCACCCCCGGGGGCAACGCCACCTTCCCCCTGAGCATCGCCGGCCAGGAGGGGCAGGGCGGCCCGAACGGGGCCAAAAACGGCAAGGCGGGCAAAAAGCCGCCCCGCCGCAAGTACCTGGACACCTACTGCGAGAACCTGACCGCCAAGGCCCGGGACGGCCGCCTGGACGACATCATCGGGCGGGACCGGGAGATCTACCGGACCATCCAGATCCTGTCCCGGCGGCAGAAGAACAACCCCTGTCTGATCGGCGAGGCCGGCGTGGGCAAGACCGCCATCGCCGAGGGCATCGCCGAGCGCATCGCCCGGGGGCAGGTGCCGGCCCAGCTGAAGGACAAGGAGATCTATCTGCTGGACCTGACCGCCCTGGTGGCGGGCACCCAGTTCCGCGGGCAGTTCGAGCAGCGGGTCAAGGGCCTGCTGAACGAGGTGAAGCAGGCGGGCAACGTGATCCTGTTCATCGACGAGATCCACACCATCACCGCCGCCGGCGAGAGCGAGGGCGCCATGAACGCCGGCAACATCCTCAAGCCCGCCCTCTCCCGCGGGGAGATCCAGGTGATCGGCGCCACCACTTTCTCGGAGTACCGCAAGTATATCGAGAAGGACCAGGCCCTGGAGCGCCGGTTCCAGCCGGTGCGGGTGGAAGAGCCCAGCATCGCCGACACCATCGCCGTGATGAACGGCATCAAACGCTATTACGAGGCCTATCACCACGTCCAGGTGCCGGCCGGCGTGGTCCAGGCGGCGGTGACCCTGTCCGAGCGGTACATCACCGACCGCTACCTGCCCGACAAGGCCATCGACCTGCTGGACGAGGCCTGCGCCAGCTGCAACCTGGCCCACCCCGAGATCTCGGCCTACCTGGAGGCCCGGAAAGAGCTGGACGCCCTCAAGCAGGAGGAGACCGAGATGGAATCCGCCAGCACCAACGAGGCCATCGACTACGAGGCGGTGGCCGAGCGCAAGACCCGCATCGCCCAGCTGGAGGCCGAGCTGCCCGCCAAACAGGCCGCCGCCAGCGAGATCCAGGTGACCATGGACGACCTGGCCCGGGTGATCGAGCTGTGGACCGGCATCCCCGCCGTCAAGATCCGGGAGACCGAGTATGTCCGCCTGGCCACCCTGGAGGAAGAGCTGAAAAAGAAGGTGATCGGCCAGGACGAGGCCGTCCACCTGGTGGCGCAGGCGGTCAAGCGCAGCCGTGCCGACCTGGCCGGCCGCCGCCGCCCCGCCAGCTTCATCTTTGTGGGGCCCACCGGCGTGGGCAAGACCGAGCTGGTCAAGCAGCTGGCCGGGCAGCTGTTCAGCGGCCCGGACCCCCTGATCCGGCTGGACATGAGCGAGTATATGGAAAAATACGCCGTCAGCCGGATGATCGGCTCGCCCCCGGGCTACGTGGGCTATGAGGAGGCCGGCCAGCTGACCGAGAAGGTCCGCCGCCGCCCCTACAGCGTGGTGCTGTTCGACGAGATCGAAAAGGCCCACCCCGACGTGCTGAACATCCTGCTGCAGATCCTGGACGAGGGCAAGATCAACGACGCCCAGGGCCGTACGGTGGATTTCTCCAACACGGTCATCTGCATGACCTCCAACGCCGGCTCTTCGGAGCAGGGGACCGGGGGCCTGGGCTTCAACAAGAGCGCCGGGGAGATGACCGCCGACAAGACCATGAAGGCCCTGCGCCAGTTCCTGCGGCCCGAGTTTTTGGGCCGTGTGGATGAGGTCATCGTCTTCCAGCCCCTGGGCAGCGAGACGCTGGAGAAGATCGCCGCCCTCATGCTGGAAGAATACCGCCCCGGCATGGAGGCCAAGGGCATCGCCTACCGCTACACCCCCGCGGCCCTCAAGGCCCTGGTGGCCCAGTGCGAGGGGGGCAAGTTCGGCGCGCGGGACCTGCGCCGGATCATCCGCAAGACGGTGGAGGACGAGGCCGCCAACCGCATCGTGGACGGCCAGCTGGCCGCCGGCGGCAGCCTGACGGTGGACGCCGGCCCCGACGGCAAGGTGGTCATCCTGTAAAATTGGCAAACTGTTCTACAAACAGTCGAAACCCCCGCTCGGCCTGCCGGCGCGGGGTCCTAAAGATCGAGCGCTGGGAGCGCGCAGGGCCGTGGGGCCGGGCGCGCGGCCCGGCGCTCACTTTTGCCCCGGTGCGGCGCGCCGGGAGCGGAAATTTTCCAAAAGCACTTTCCAACAGTAAAGCAAAATGCTATACTAAAAGAGCGCAGCCGCGGCAAAGGGCCAAAGCTGCCGACAAAAAGTATAGAAACGCGAAATATGTACAGGAGGGAGATTGTTTCTTTGACCCAGCTTCTGATACTCGCTTTTGTCAAGGACCACCAGAACCGGCAGGACCCTGCCGTCCGGGAGCGCTACGGCCGGCTGGCCGGCATCGTGGGGGTGGTCTGCAACCTGCTGCTTTTTGCGGGCAAGGTGACGGTGGGCACCCTGTTCGGCTCCATCGCCATCACGGCCGATGCGGTCAACAACCTGTCCGACGCTTCGTCCAGCGTGGTCAGCCTGGTGGGCTTCAAACTGGCGGCCAAGGCTCCCGACGCCGAGCATCCCTACGGCCACGCCCGCTACGAATACGTGGCCGGGCTGGCGGTCAGCACCATGATCATGGCCATCGGCCTCAGCCTGCTCAAAGAGTCGGTGGTCAAGGTCATCCATCCCGAGCCGGTGGGCTTCAGCCTGCTGACGGTGGGGGTGCTGCTGGCCTCCATCGCGGTCAAGCTGTGGCTCAGCCGGTTCAACCGCACCGTCGGCCAGGCCATCCACTCCGACACCCTGCTGGCCACCGCCGCCGACAGCCGCAACGACGTGATCTCCACCGGCGTCGTCCTGCTCTCGGCGGTGCTGTGCAATGCCACCGGTCTGGACGTCATCGACGGCGTCATGGGCGTGGGGGTGGCGGCCTTCATCCTGTGGTCGGGCTGGGGCCTGGTGCAGGATACCCTCAGCCCCCTGCTGGGGGAGAGCCCTTCCCCCGAGCTGGTGACCGAGCTGGAGAAAAAAGTCCTGTCCTACCCGCGGGTGCTGGGGGTCCACGACCTGATGGTCCACGACTACGGCCCGGGGCGGCAGTTCGCCTCCCTGCACGTGGAGTTTCCCACCGAGGTGGACCCGCTGGACGCCCACGACCTGATCGACAACATCGAGCGGGACGTCCGGGAGGAGATGCACATCCAGCTGACCATCCACTATGACCCCATCGTCACATCCGACGCCAGGGTGGGGGTGCTGCGGGCCCGCCTGAGCCAGGAGCTGGCCCGGATCGACCCCGCCCTTTCCATCCACGACCTGCGGCTGGTGCCGGGGCCCACCCACACCAACGTCCTGTTCGACCTGGTGTTCCCGGCGGGGTACCCCGGCGACCAGCAGGCCGTCCGGGCCCGCCTGGAAGAGTTCGTCACCGCCCAGGATATGTCCTACATCTGCAAGATCAAGGTGGAACAGAGCTATGTCGCGGCCCAGCCCGCGCCAAGCGCCAAAAAGGGGGAGAACTGATGCTGAACGAAACTTACCGCCGGATGCTGGCCAACAAGAGCGTCATCCGGGAGACCGCCGCCTACGGTCAGCGCCGCGCCGCCGAGATCGGCCGGGAGAACGTGTTCGACTACTCGCTGGGCAACCCCAGCGTGCCCTGCCCGCCGGCCTTCACGGAGGCCATGCAGGACCTGCTGGCCCATGAGGACCCGGTGGCCCTGCACGGCTACTGCCCCAACCAGGGGGACCCGGGGTTCCGCACGGCGGTGGCCGCCCATCTGCGGGCCCGGTTCGGCCTGCCCTATGAGCAGAAGCATATCTTCCCCACCACCGGCGCGGCGGGGGCCATCGCCCACGCCCTGCGGGCCGTCACGGCCCCCGGCGACCAGGTGCTGACCTTTGCCCCCTACTTCCCGGAGTACGGCCCCTACGTAGCGGGCGCCGGCGCAGAGCTGCGGGTGGTGCCCGCCCAGGCCCCGGCCTTCCAGCCCAACCTGGACGCCCTGGAGGCCATGCTGACCCCCGGCGTCGCCGCCGTCCTCATCAACACCCCCAACAACCCCACCGGCGTGGTCTATTCGGCCGGGACGCTGGCCCGGCTGGCCGACATCCTGGCCCGGAAAAGCGCCGCCTACGGCCACACCATCTTCCTGGTCAGCGACGAGCCCTACCGGGACATCGTCTTTGACGGGGGGACGGTGCCCTACCCGGCGGCCTTCTACCCCCACACCCTGACCTGCTTCTCCTTCTCCAAGAGCCTGAGCCTGCCCGGCGAGCGCCTGGGCTATGTGGCGGTGGCCCCCGGCTGCGAAGGGGAGGAGGTGCTGGTGGACATGATGGCCCAGATCTCCCGCTTCACCGGCCACAACTGCCCCCCCAGCATCATCCAGAAGGCGGCGGCCCGCTGCCTGGACGTCACCAGCGACCTGGCGGTCTACGAGGAGAACATGAACCTGCTCTACGACGCTTTGCGGGGGCTGGGCTTTGAGGTGGAGCGCCCGGGCGGGACCTTCTATATCTTCCCCAAGGCGCTGGAGCCCGACGCCAACGCGTTCTGCCGCAAGGCCCGGGAATTTGACCTGCTGCTGGTGCCCAGCGATACCTTTGGGGTGGAGGGCTATGTCCGGCTGGCCTACTGCATCGAGACCGAAAAGGTCCGCCGCAGCCTGCCCGCCCTGGAACGGCTGGCGGCTGCCTACAAGTAAACGAACCGTATCATACGGCTTGTAATATGACAGAGAGGAAAGGGAACTGACCATGGAAAAGATCAAGATGACCACCCCCCTTGTGGAAATGGACGGCGACGAGATGACCCGCATCCTGTGGCGGAGCATCAAGGAGGAACTGATCCTGCCCTTTGTGGACCTCAAGACCGAGTATTATGACCTGGGCCTGCCCAACCGGGACGCCACCGGCGACCAGGTGACGATGGACGCCGCCCTGGCCAACAAGAAGTACGGCGTGTCGGTCAAGTGCGCCACCATCACCCCCAACGCCCAGCGGATGGACGAGTACAAGCTGCACGAGATGTGGAAGAGCCCCAACGGCACCATCCGCGCCGTGCTGGACGGCACCGTGTTCCGCGCCCCCATCATGATCGACTGCATCAAGCCGGCGGTCCGCAGCTGGAAAAAGCCCATCACCATCGCCCGCCACGCCTACGGCGACGTGTACAAGTGCACCGAGTTCCGGGTGCCGGGCCCCGGCCGGGCCGAGCTGCGCTTTGCCGGCGAGGACGGCTCGAAGCAGGAGGCCGTCATCTACGATTTCGAGTGCCCCGGCGTGCTGCAGGGTTCCTACAACAAGGACAGCTCCATCGCCAGCTTTGCCCGCAGCTGCTTTGCCTATGCCCTGGACGCCAGGCAGGACCTGTGGTTCGGCGCCAAGGACACCATCTCGAAAAAGTACGACCACACCTTCAAGGACATCTTCCAGGAGATCTACGACGCCGAATACAAGGAGCAGTTCGAGGCCGCCGGCATCACCTACTTCTACAGCCTGATCGACGACATCGTGGCCCGGGTCATCCGCAGCGAAGGCGGCTTCATCTGGGCCTGCAAGAACTACGACGGCGACGTGATGAGCGATATGGTCTCCACCGCCTTCGGCTCGCTGGCCATGATGACCAGCGTCCTGGTCAGCCCCGACGGCAAGTACGAGTACGAGGCCGCCCACGGCACCGTCACCCGCCACTATTACCGCTGGCTGAAGGGCGAAAAGACCTCCACCAACCCCATGGCCACCATTTTTGCCTGGTCCGGCGCCCTGAAAAAGCGGGGCGAGCTGGACGGCCTGCCCGGCCTGGTGGCCTTTGGCGAGGCGCTGGAGGCTGCCAGCCTCCAGACCCTGAACGACGGCGTTATGACCAAGGACCTGTGCGCCCTGGCCGAGGGGGTCACCCCCACCGCCGTGGACAGCGAAGCCTTCATCCAGGCCATCCGCCAGCGGCTGGAGGCCCGGCTGGGCGCGTAAGGCCCGGCCTGCGAAACCACTCGATCCTGCCGTTGTTTTGTCCCGCCCGGCGCAGAACGCCCGGCGGGACTTTTTTGCAAAATTCTTGCCTTTGGCAAACTTTTCAGGTACAATAAATGTGGATGTCAAAATGCACGATAAGATTTCGTCCGATCGGCATGATTTTGACCGAAAGAGAGAAAAGACCGCAAATTCCTTTAGGATAGGAGGACAAGACCTTTGAAACGACTGGTGATCGAAACGCCCCGCCAGTCCCAGCGCGTGCTGGAGGGGCTGTACCGGGACATGGAGCGCCGGATCGCTTCCAGCCCGCTGGGCCTGTGCCCGGTGGATATGGCGCTGAATTTTCTGCGGCTGTGCCATGCGCAGACCTGCGGCAAGTGCGTGCCCTGCCGGGTGGGCCTGGGCCAGCTGACCATGATGCTGGAGGATGTGCTGGACGGCGAGGGGGGCCTTGATCTGATCGACCGGATCGAGAGCACGGCCCAGGTCATCTCGGACACCGCTGACTGCGCCATCGGCTACGAGGCGGCCCGGATGGTGCTGCAGGGGGTGCGCGGCTTCCGGGACGACTACGAGGAGCACCTGCTGCGGGGCCGCTGCATCTGCGGGCTGCAGCACTCCATCCCCTGCACGGTGGTCTGCCCGGCCCATGTGGACGTCCCCGGCTACATCGCCCTGGTCAAGGCGGGCCGCTGCGAGGACGCCGTCCGCCTGATCCGCAAGGACAACCCCTTCCCGGCGGTGTGCGGCTATGTCTGCGAGCACCCCTGCGAAGCCCGCTGCCGCCGCCACATGGTGGACGACGCGGTAAACATCTGCGGCATCAAGCGCTATGCGGTGGACCACGCCGGCCCCATCGAGCCGCCCCCCTGCGCCGAGCCCACCGGCAAAAAGGTGGCCATCGTGGGCGGCGGCCCCGGCGGCCTGACGGCGGCCTACTTCCTCACCCTGATGGGCCACAGGGCCGTGGTCTACGAACAGCGCCACAAACTGGGCGGGATGCTGCGCTACGGCATCCCCGACTACCGCCTGCCCCCCGACGTGCTGGACAAGGACATCCAGTATATCCTGGACACCGGGGTCGAGACGGTCATGGACACCGAGGTGGGCGGCCCCGACCTGAGCCTGGACCAGCTGAAGGCCCAGTACGACGCGGTGTACATCTCCATCGGCGCCCACGATGACAAAAAGCTGCGCATCCCCGGCGAGGACGGCCAGGGCGTGGTCAGCGCCGTGCGGATGCTGCGGGACATCGGCGAGGGCCGGGTCCCCGACCTGGCGGGCAAACGGGTGGTGGTGATCGGCGGCGGCAACGTGGCCATGGACGCCACCCGCACCAGCCTGCGGCTGGGGGCCGCCCATGTGACCTGCGTCTACCGCCGCCGGGTGGAGGATATGACCGCCCTGCCCGAAGAGGTGGACGAGGCCAAGGCGGAGGGCGGCGAGATCCTGCCCCTGCACGCCCCCGACCACATCGAAGTGGACGAAAACGGCCGCGCCGCGGCCCTGTGGGCCCAGCCCCAGCTGATCGGCAGGGTGGGCCGGGACGGCCGCCCTGCGCCCCAGAAGGCCGCCACTCCGCCGGTCCGCATCCCCTGCGACTACGTCATCGTGGCCATCGGCCAGGCCATCCACTCCAAGCCCTTTGAGGAGGGCGGCATCGGCACCCGCTGGGGGGCCATCCAGGCCGAGAGTTCTTCCTTCGTGCCGGGCAGCGGCAACGTGTTCGCCGGCGGCGACGCAGTGTCCGGGCCGGCCACCGTCATCCGCGCGGTGGCGGCGGGCAAGGTCGCAGCCGACAACATCGACAGCTTCCTGGGCTACCACCACACCATCACGGTGGACGTGGAGGTGCCCGCGCCCCAGCTGACCAACACCCCGGCCTGCGGCCGGGTCAACCTGCGGGGCCGCCCCATCGAGGCCATCGCCGGCGACTTTGGCCTGGTGACCGACGGCATGACCGAGGAAGAGTGCCAGCAGGAGTGCAGCCGCTGCCTGCGCTGCGACCACTTCGGCTACGGCGTGTTTAAGGGAGGAAGAAATATCAAATGGTAACACTGAACATCGACGGCCGGACCATCTGCGTGCCGGAAGGGACCACCATCCTGGACGCCGCCCTCTCGGCCGGGATCCATATCCCCCACCTGTGCTACCTGAAAGGGATCAACGAGATCGGCGCCTGCCGGCTGTGCTGCGTCGAGGTGGAAGGGGAGGACAAGCTCATCCCCGCCTGCAACAACGTGGTGGCCGAGGGCATGGCCATCCACACCAACAACGCCCGGGTCCGGCTGGCCCGGCGCACCAACCTGCAGCTGATCCTCAGCCGGCACGACTCCAAGTGCGCCCTCTGCGTGCGCAGCGGCAACTGCGAGCTGCAGACCCTGTCCAACGACCTGGGCCTGGTGTCCAACCCCTTCCGGGAAAACCTGCCGGCCGAAAAACTGCGCCGCTGGGACCGCACCTTCCCCCTGATCCGGGACACCACCAAGTGCATCGAGTGCATGCGCTGCATCCAGATCTGCGACAAGGTCCAGAGCCTGAACGTCTGGGACCTGGTGGCCACCGGCAGTCACACCCGGGTCAACGTGTCGGAAAACCGCACCATCCGGGAGGCCGACTGCTCGCTGTGCGGCCAGTGCATCACCCACTGCCCGGTGGGCGCGTTGCGGGAGCGGGACGACGTCCAGGCGGTGCTGCGGGCCATCGAGGACCCCGAGACGGTCACGGTGGTCCAGATCGCGCCGGCGGTCCGCACCGCCTGGGGCGAGGCCTTTGGGCTGGAGCCCGAGCAGGCCACCGTCAACCGGCTGGCCGGCGCGCTGCGGCAGGTGGGCTTTGACTATGTGTTCGACACCAGCTACTCCGCCGACCTGACCATCATGGAAGAGAGCGCCGAGTTCCTGGACCGGCTGGGCAAAGGGGAGCTGGAGCAGTACCCCATGTTCACCAGCTGCTGCCCCGGGTGGGTGCGGTTCGTCAAGAGCCAGTTCCCCCAGCTGGTGGGCCAGCTGTCCACCGCCAAGAGCCCCCAGCAGATGTTCGGCGCGGTGGTCAAGAACTGGTTCGCCCGGCGGATCGGGGTGGCCCCCGAGAAGATCTGCTGCGTGTCCGTCATGCCCTGCGTGGCCAAAAAAGCAGAGTGCGACCTGCCCACCATGCGCAATGCCGAAGGCGTCCCCGATGTGGACTACGTCCTGACCACCCGGGAGGTGGTCCGGCTGCTGCGGTCGGAGCACGTGCCAGTGGCCTCGGTGCTGGAGGCCCCCTTCGACCGGCTGCTGGGGGATTACACCGGCGCGGGCGTCATCTTCGGCGCCACCGGCGGCGTCATGGAGGCCGCCCTGCGCACCGCCTATTACCGTGTGACCGGGACCAACCCCCGGCCCGACGCCTTCCGCAGCGTGCGGGAGGCCCGCCGCGGGGATGCCCGCGCCTGGCGGGAAGCGGAGTTCGACATCGCCGGCAGCACCGTCCGGGTGGCGGTGGCCAGCGGCCTGGGCAACGCCCGGGCCCTGTGCGAGGCCATCGTCAAGGGCGAGGTGCAGGTCCAGTTTGTGGAGATCATGGCCTGCCCCGGCGGCTGCGCGGGCGGCGGCGGCCAGCCCATCCACTGCGACGACGTCGAGCGGGCCCACGAGCGGGGCCAGGTGCTGTATGGCCTGGACCGGGCCAGCGCCGTCCGCTTCAGCCACGAGAACGCCGACGTCCTGGCCCTCTACCGGGAGGAGCTGGGCGAGCCTTTGAGCGAGGAAGCCGAGACCTGGCTCCACACCGACCACTTCGCCTGGCAGATGCCGGGCGGGCCCGGAGCGGAACAGGCACTGTAAACAAAAAGAGGGCCGGCCCCATTGTGCGGGGCCGGCCCTTTTGGTTGCTACGACTTTAAGAGTTCTTCATGACCACGTTCTCGACGCTGTCCGCGATCTCCTCGCAGGCGTCGGCGCATTTTTCCAGGTAGGTGTAGATCTCCTCCCAGGCCATGATCTCGCGGATGTCCAGCCCCGGTTCCACGTGCAGCTGGCGCATATTGGCGATGAACAGGCGGTCGCTCTCTTCCTCCAGGGAGTTGATGTGGATGATGTACTCCTTCAGCTTTTTGGAGTGGCGGAAGTCGGCAAACTCTTCGAGCATCTTGCAGACTTCCTCGCAGCCGCGGATCACCACGTCCAGCATATTGATGGCGTCGGGGCGGATGCTCTGGATGTTGTGGATGTACACCCGCATGCAGACTTCCTCGATCTTGTCGGTCAGGGTGTCGATGTTGGTGCTCAGGGCCGAGATGTCCTCCCGCTCGATGGGGGTGATAAAGGCCTTGGCCAGCTTGTCGGTCATGCCGTGGCGGCATTTGTCGGCGGCGTGCTCGATGTCGTGGATCTGGTCCATCCACTGGGGCATCCGGGCCGGGTCAAAGCTGCGGAAGATGTCTTTCAGCATCAGGGCAGCCTTGCTGGCAAAACCGGCGCACTCGATGAAGTTGTCAAAATAAATGGCGTCCTGCTTTTTCGACATAATTGCTTACTCCTTTTATGTTACCAGATCTGCATGAATACCTTGGCCATGACAAAGCTGATGAGGCCGCACCCGGGGAAGGTGAAGATCCAGGTCAGCATCATATCCTTGACGACGCCGTAGTTGATGGCGGACAGACGCTTGACCGCGCCCACGCCCATGATGGCGCTGGTCTTGGTGTGGGTGGTGGACACCGGGATGCCCAGCAGGCTGGAATACAGCAGGCAGAGCGCGCCCGCCAGGTCGGCGCAGAAGCCCTGGTACCGCTCCAGCTTGACCATGTCCATGCCCACCGACTTGATGATCTTTTCGCCGCCCACGCTGGTGCCCAGGGCCATGACCACGCTGCACAGCAGCATCAGCCAGACGGGGATCTCCATGCCGGCCACCGAGCCCTGGCCATGGGCAAAGGCCAGCCCCAGGAACAGCACGCCGATGAACTTCTGGCCGTCCTGGGCGCCGTGCATGAAGCTCATGCCCGCGGCGCCGGCGATCTGGGCCACGCGGAAAAAGCGGTTGGCGGCCCGCAGCTCGATGTTGCGGCACAGGATGGTGACCAGCTTGCAGATGATCCAGCCGGTGGCAAAGCCCAGCAGCAGGCTGAGGGCCAGGCCGTACAGCACCTTGACCCACTCGTTGAAGTTGATGCCGCCCACGCCCCCCTGGATGGCGATGGCCGCGCCGGACAGGCCGGCGATCAGGCTGTGGCTCTCGCTGGTGGGGATGCCAAAGATGGACGCGCCCACGCTGTAGACCACGATGGACAGCAGCGCCGCGCACAGGGCGATCAGGGCGCTGCCGGTGTCGGAGCCAAAGTCCACCATGTTGCTGATGGTGGAGGCCACCGAGCTGTTGATCTGGGTCATGACGAACACGCCGAGAAAGTTGAAAAAGGCGCTCATCCAGATGGCCTGGCGCACACCGAGGCACCGGGTGGTGACGCAGGTGGCGATGGCGTTGGGCGCATCGGTCCAGCCGTTGACGAAGATGACCCCCAGTGTGAACAGCACTGTGATGATCAGGATCGGGTTGCCGGCCAGCTGCCCCCAAAACGAGGTAAATGACAGATCCATAAAATTGATACAGACTCCTTTCGGCAGGTCCAGCGGGGCGGCGCAGGCCGCAGTCCGGCCTTGAGCGGCCCCGGGACGGGAAACGAAACGCCCCTGTCGGGCCGAAGCCGCAAAACATCCAAGAGCTGAGACTTTCTGCACGCACTGATGCACGAAAATCTTACATCTATTTTACTTGATTTATATCTGTTTTGCAAGAATAATGTCGCGCCAAAAGGCGCTGCCCGCGGCAGGCATACAAAAAAGCAGCGGTCCCACGCTGGAAACCGCTGCCTATCGCCGTACTTTTACCTATATTTTACGATTCTTTTACATTGCGCCGCGCCGCAGAGCGCCGCCTCTCAGCCCAGGCGGGCGTATTCCTCGTCGGAGACGGCCTCGCACCACTCGTTGCGGGTGTCCTCGCCGGGCACCTCGAGGGCCACGTGGGAGAACCAGCTGTCTTTGGCTGCGCCGTGCCAGTGCTTGACCTCGGGGGGGATGACCACCGTGTCGCCGGGGGCCAGCGGCTGGGCCGGCTTGCCCCATTCCTGGTACCAGCCGCGGCCGGCGGTGCACAGCAGAATCTGCCCGCCGCCCTTGGCCGCGTGATGGATGTGCCAGTTGTTGCGGCAGCCCGGCTCAAAGGTGACGTTGGCGGCAAAGACGCCGTTCTCGCCGCCGAGGGGCTTCAGGTAGCTCTGGCCCACGAAGTAGGCGGCATAAGCGTCGTTGGGGGCGCCCAGGCCGAACAGGCCGCCCTCCGGCTCCTGGGCCTCCTCGTCGGCCCAGACCTCCTTGGCCATCCGGAAGGCGGCCCAGGCCTTGGGCCACCCAGCGTAAAAGGCCGCGTGGGTGATGATCTCCGCGATCTCGGAGCGGGTGATGCCGTTCTTTTTGGCGCTCATCAGGTGGAACTGGAAGGAAGAATCCACCAGCCCCTGCGAAAGCAGGGAGACCACCGTGACCAGGGAGCGGTCCCGGAGGGAAAGCTTATCTTCCCGGCTCCATACCTCGCCGAAAAGGACGTCGTCGTTGAGCTGGGCAAACTTGGGAGCGAATGCGCCGAGCTGGTCCCGCCCGGCCGTTTGTTTGACTGCCATTGTTTCTGCCTCCATTCGTTGATGCAGTGGTTTGATGGCTCTATTGTAGCGCATCCGGGCGGGGATGTCGAATACTTCGTTTTTATGTTCGAACATTCCCAAAACGTATCCGTTCCGTCCGGCCCGGCGGGGAGGCGAGAAAAAGTCCTGCCCGGCCGACGGCTCGGACGGACAGGACGGGCATCAGACGCTCATTTTGATGCGGGAGGCGGGCAGCTTGTTCATGGCGCCCTGGTCCAGGTTGGCGGTCAGGGCTTCGCCGGCGGCGGCCATGTCCGCGTCCACCAGGGCGGCGCCCATATCCGACAGGATGGTGGCCCGCAGGGTGTCCAGGGTCATGGTCTCGAGGGGGTCCAGACGCATGGCGATCAGCAGGGAGGTGGCGCCGTAGTCCACCGCTGCGGCCTCGCCGATGCCAAGGCCGCCCAGGGTGGCGGCGGCTTCCTCGGAGAAGGTGCCGTCCATCTGGCTGCGGCTCAGGAAGCTGGAGCTGAGCTGGGCGGCGGCGTCCTCGGCGGTGAGCTCGGCGTCCAGCACGGCGTAGATGCCGGGCAGGGCGTCCGCCACCACCTGGTCAAAGGTGTCGGGGGTGCTGGCCGCCGCAGCCTCCTGGGCCAGGCGGCGCATTTCGGCGGTCTGGTCCTCGTCTGCAAAGGCGAAGGTGGAGGTGTTGTAGAGGGGGACGGTGGCGTAGCGGAGGTAGAGCATCTCGTTTTGGAGATGGTCGGTCAGCTCCTCGTCGGTGAGGGGGGTCTCGCCCTCCTGGCCGTAGATCAGGTCGATGAGGGCGGTCTGCTTGGCCAGGTTGTATTCGTAGTTGCGGATGGTGTCCTCCCCGATGCCGTTGGCGGCGTAGAGGCTGCCGTAGTTTTGCAGCAGCTGGTCGGTGTAGCTGTCAGCCTGGGCGGTGTAGGCGGGGTCCAGCTCGCCGCCCAGTTCGTCAAACCGGGCTTCCACCGCCACGTAGCGGCGCAGCTCCTCCAGGGTGGTCTGGGCCACAAAGTCGCTGACGGTGACGGCCTCGCCCCCGTCGGGGGTGATGGTCTCGTTCAAAAAGGATTTGACGCTGGCGGGGTCCTGGTCCTCTCCGGCGTACTGGGCGGCCTGCTGGTAGGCGTCGAACTGGGCCAGCAGGTACAGGCCCGAGCTGATCTCCTGCCCGCCGATGGCGCCCACCGTAGAGGGGGTGGAGATATGGCAGCCGGCCAGGGATAAGCAGAGCGCCAGCGCACTGGCCAGCGCGAGCAGTTTTTGTTTCATGTGCGGTATGCTCCTTTGCTGTTTTTTGAGCGGATAGCTCCCTCAGTATAAACCCGGCGGGCGGGGCGCGTCAAGGGTTTGGGGCCGAAGGGGCGGCGGTTTTGTCCTGGATGGCGGCCATGGCCTGCAAAAGCTGCTGCAGCAGCTCGAGGGGCTTTTCCTCCTCCCGCAGGCGGACCGACAGGTAGGGCCTGGCCCCGGCCCCCGCGGTCACCCGGCCGTCGAAGGCGGCCAGCAGGCCGCGGATCATGGGCAGGTCCAGCTTTTCCAGCGAGAGGGTCAGCAGGTCCTTTTTCTGGGTGACCTCGTACACCCCCACCGATGCCGCCAGCACCCGGACGAGGGAGACGTTCACCAGGTCGCTGACCGAGGCCGGCGGGTCGCCGTAGCGGTCGATCAGTTCATCCAGCACGTCGGCGGCGTCGGCGGGGTTCTGGACGGCGGCGATGCGGCGGTAGGCCTCGATCCGGCCCGGGCCGTCGGGGATATACCGCTCGGGGATATAGGCGTCCACCCGCAGGTCCACCAGGCACTCGCTTTTGTCCCGCTGGACCGGCTCGCCCCGGGCGGCGGCGATGGCCTGGTTGAGCATCTTCATATAGAGGTCGTAGCCCACGGCCTCCATGTGGCCGTGCTGGCTGTGGCCCAGCAGGTTGCCCGCGCCCCGGATCTGCAGGTCCCGCATGGCGATGCGGAAGCCCGAGCCGAAGGCGGTGAACTCCCGGATGGCGGACAGCCGCTTCTGGGCGATGTCGGACAGGGTCTTGTCCCGGCGGAAGGTGAAGTAGGCGTAGGCTTTGCGGCCGCTGCGGCCCACCCGGCCCCGCAGCTGGTACAGCTGGGCCAGGCCCATCCGGTCGGCGTCCTCGATGATCAGGGTGTTGCAGTTGCGCACGTCGATGCCCGTTTCGATCAGGGTGGTGCAGACCAGCACGTCCAGCTCGCCGTTCAGCAGCTTTTCCCAGACGGGGTTCAGCTCTTCCTCGGTCATTTTGCCGTGGGCGATGCCCACCCGGGCCCCGGGGGCCATCCGCTGGACCCGGGCGGCGGTGGTCTCGATGTTGTCCACCCGGTTGTGCAGGTAGTAGACCTGCCCGCCCCGGGCCAGCTCCTTTTTGATGGCCTCGGCCAGGATGACCTCGTTGTATTCCAGCACAAAGGTCTCCACCGGCTGGCGCTCGAAGGGGGGCTCCTCGATGGTGGACATATCCCGGATGCCGCTCATGGCCATGCTGAGGGTGCGGGGGATGGGGGTGGCGGACAGGGTGAGCATATCCACCCCGATGAAACTCTGCTTCAGCTTTTCCTTGTGGCGGACGCCGAAGCGCTGCTCCTCGTCGATGATGACCAGCCCCAGGTCGTGAAAGCGGACGTCCTTGGACAGCAGCCGGTGGGTGCCCACCACGATGTCGGCGCTGCCGGCCTGGAGGCTGCGCAGGGCCTCCTTCTGCTGTTTGGCGGTGCGGAAGCGGGACAGCAGCTCCACCCGGACCGGAAAAGCCTCCATCCGGGAGAGGATGGTGTTGTAGTGCTGCCAGGCCAGCAGGGTGGTGGGGGCCAGGATGGCGCACTGTTTGCCCCCCATCACGCACTTGAAGGCGGCCCGCAGGGCCACCTCGGTCTTGCCGACCCCCACGTCCCCGCAGAGCAGCCGGTCCATGGGCCAGGCGTGCTCCATGTCGTTTTTGATCTCGGCGGTGGCGGCCAGCTGGTCCTCGGTCTCGTCGTACTCAAAACGGGCCTCGAAGTCCTGCTGCCACTCGCCGTCCGGGGGAAAAGCGAAGCCCCTGGCCTGCTTGCGGCGGGCGTAGAGCTCGATCAACTCCTGGGCCATCTCCTCGGTGGCTTTTTTGACCCGGGCGCGGGTGCGCTGCCACTCGGCGCCGCCCAGCTTGGCCAGGCGGACCTTGTCCTCGTCGCCGGGGGGCGTGTAGCGGCTGAGCAGGTCCAGCTGGGTGACCGGCACATACAGCACGTCCGAGCCGGAATACTGGATCTTGAGGTAATCCTTGGTGGCGCCCTGGACCTCCAGCCGCTGGATGCCGGCGTACATGCCGATGCCGTGGCTCTGGTGGACCACATAGTCCCCCGGCTTGACGTCGGCCAGGCTGGACAGGGCGTCCTTGTTCTTTTTGCGCTTTTTGGCGGCGGCCCCGGCGGCTTCGTCCACGCCGTGGCGGCGGCTGGTCAGGACGGCGCAGCGGGCAAAGGGCAGGGTGCAGCCGGCGTTCAGGTGGCCCGGCAGCACCTGCACCAGCCCCGGCGAGGGCCGGATGTCCCGGCTCATGCTGACGGTGTAGCCCTTGTCGGTCAGGTCCCGGGTGAGGGCGGCCGCGCCCTTGGGGGTGCCGGAATAGAGGGTGACGGCGTACCCCTGCTGGACCAGGGGGTCCAGGTCCTCCAGCAGGCTGCGCAGCTCCCCGTTCCAGCTGGGGGAGACGTGGGCCTCGGCGTTGATGAGGTCCTTGAGCTTGAACTCGTTCATCCCCCGCAGAAAGTTTTCGCACAGGAGGGCGGGGTATTTCCCGGCGGCCGCGGCCAGGTCGGCCATGGTCAGGTACAGCACGTCCAGGCCGGGGCAGAGGATGCCCTCCTCCAGCAGGCCGGTCAGCTCCTCGCCGCGGCGGTACTCGGCGGCCTTCTGGGCGTCCCGGATGCCGCCCACCTCATCCAGGATGAGCAGGGGCGCGTCCAGGTGGTCCAACAGGGTGGCGGGCTGGGGGTAGCGGATGCCGTAGTATTTGTCCATGGCCTCGGGCATCTGGCCGGCGTCCAGCTGGGCCAGATCGGGGGCCATGGCCTGTTCCAGGGCGGCGCGGCGCTTGCCCCGGGCCTTTTGGGCGGCGGCGCGCAGGGCCGCGGCGGTCTCCTCGCAGCTGCCGAACAGCACCTCCCGGGCGGGGGAGAGGTAGATCTTGCTCAGGGAGGCGTCCCGCCGCTGGCTCATCAGGTCGAAGGAGGAGATGGAGTCGATCTCCTCGTCCCAGAACTCGAGGCGGGCCGGGGCGTGCATATCCGGGGGATAAATGTCCACGATGTCGCCCCGGACGCTGAACTGGCCGGGCCCCTCCACCTGGCTGCGGCGGATGTAGCCCGCCGCAAACAGCTGCCGGACCAGCGCGTCCCGGGAGAAGGACATCCCCGGCTTGAGGGTCAGGGTGTTGGCCATGAACTCGGCCCGGGGCACGGTGTACTGCAGCAGGGCCTCGACGGGGACGCAGACGGCCTTCAGCCGCCCTCCCGCCAGGGCGCCCAGCACCGACAGGCGGCGGTACTCGTATTCGCGGCCCGCCCCCTCCACCGGGCGGAGCATGAAGTCCCGCGGGGGAAAGACATCCGCCGCCACCCCCAGGGTGTTGAGGTCGGCGGCAAAGTGGGTGGCCTCGGCCTCGCCGGGGGTCACGATGCACAGAGGGTGCTCCAGGTCGCGGGCCAGCAGGGCATAGACCAGCGCCCGCCCGGCGGGGGGCAGGCCAAACAGCGCCGCCGGGCCCGGCGAGGCCAGGCTGGCGGCGATCTTCTGGTATTCGGCGGTTTGCTTCAACAGGGCCTCATACATGGGGCGTTCACCTCGCAACATTCGTCCGGGCCGGCAGCCCGGACCTCTCCAGGGATCGCTGGCGTCCCTGCGTCAGCGGTTGTATTTGTTCTGGGCCTCGGCCAGCTTGCCGGCCATCAGCAGGCGGGCGGCCGCCTCCACGTCGGGCCAGCGGCCGGCCACGGCCTTGGCGTCCTCTTCCGGGAAGCGCCCCAGCACCCAGTCGGCCAGGTCGTAGTCGGGGCGGGGCTTTTCCCCCACGCCGATGCGGATGCGGGGGAATGCGTCGGTCCCCAGCCGGGCGATGATGCTCTTCAGGCCGTTGTGGCCCCCCGCCGACCCCGAAGGCCGGATGCGCAGCTTGCCGGGGGCCTGGGTCACGTCGTCGCAGAGGACGATGACGTGGCTGGGTGGGATCTTGAAAAAGGCGGCCAGGGGGGCGATGGAGTCGCCCGACAGATTCATATAGGTGAGGGGCTTGAGCAGGCAGACCTTGCGGCCGTCCACTTCGCCCTGGCCCCACAGGCCCTGGAACTTGGCCTTGGAGACGGGGATGCCCCACTTGCCGGCCAGGTAGTCCAGGGCGGCGAAGCCGGTGTTGTGGCGGGTGCCCTCGTATTTGGCCTCGGGGTTGCCCAGGCCGGCGATCAACCAGATGTCGTTTGCAGTCATAGTGTGTCCTGTTCGTATCGTATGCAGAAGGGTTTCAGACGGACAAAAAGGAACGGGCCGTACACCTTTCAAGCCGGTGCACAGCCTAGGGTGTATCTGAAAACTCCTCAACACTGTCCCATTCTACCAGAAAGGCGCATCTGCTGCGTTGCATTCGCTTGCATTCCATGGAGGAGTGCGGCGCTCATGCGCCTTGCATCTGCACCTTTCTGGCGAATGGTTCAGCATTTTTGACTTCTCAGATACACCCTGGTCCTGCGGGATGCTGGGAGCGCGGCGGCGGGTCAGTCCTGCCCGGCCTGCTCGGCTTCCAGACGCTGTTTTTTGGCGATGTAGGCCTCCATCTTGGGGACGGCCCAGCCCTCCACGTTGGCCTGGCGGCCCCGTTCGATGGCCAGGGCCCCGGCGGGCACGTCCTGGGTGACGGTGCTGCCGGCGGCGGTGTAGGCGCCGTCCCCCACCGTCACCGGCGCCACCAGGTTGGTGTTGCAGCCGATGAAGCAGTAATCCCCGATGGTGGTGCGGTACTTGTTCTGGCCGTCGTAGTTGCAGGTGACGGTGCCGCAGCCGAAGTTGCAGTATTTGCCCACGTCGCTGTCCCCGATGTAGGTCAGGTGGCTGACGGTGTTGCCCCGGGCAAAGCGGGAGTTCTTGGTCTCCACGTAGGCCCCCAGATGGACGCCGTAGTCGGTGGCGGTGCCCGCCCGCACATGGGTGAAGGGCCCGATGTTGTTGTGGGGGCCGATCTGGGATGCGTAGACCTGGCTGGCGTTGACGGTGGTGCCGGCGCCCACGGTGCTGTCCTCGATGAGGGCGTTGGGGCCGATGACGCAGTCCGGCCCGATGACGGTGCTGCCCCGCAGGATGGTGCCGGGCAGGATGACCGCCCCCGGCGCGATCTGCACCGTCTCGTCGATCGAGACGGTGCGGCTGTCGATCTGTACGCCGTTTGCGATGTGCCGCAGCAGCACCGCCTCGCGGGCGGCCTCGGCCCGGTCCAGCGCCTCGCGGGCGGCGGCCAGGGCCTGGGCGGTGTCGTTCCTGCTTTCCATAGCCATATAGATACCTCCAAATGCAGGCCGGGGGATGCCCCGGCAAAAGCCCCGGCGGCGCCGGGGCGGAAGGGTATTGGATACAAGGCGGGATGGGTCCCGAACCTATCCCACTATATATTAACGTAAAAGCCTTGTTTTTTCAAGGGAAATGCACAAATTTGTGTAAACAAAATCAGCAGATTTCAGCTTTGAATAACTGGATTTTGCGGCGTTTGTCTGGTATAATATTTTCGCACGCAGTACGTTACGCAAAAAACGAACGATGGCTGTACCGCCGGGCAGCAAAGCGCCCGGCACCAATCAAAACGGGAGGTAAATGAATCCATGAGCAAAAAGTATATCTACTACTTCAGCGAGGGAAACGACGCCTTTGGCGGCGATAAGACCACGATGAAGAATATCCTGGGCGGCAAGGGCTCGGGCCTGGCTGAGATGACCGCAGCCGGCATGCCCGTGCCCCAGGGCTTCACCATCACCACCGAGGCCTGCACCCAGTACTACGCCGACGGCCGTCAGCTGAACGACGCCCTGGTCGCCGACATTTTTGAGCACGTCAAGGGCCTGGAGGAGATCACCGGCAAGAAGTTCGGCGACAACTCCAACCCCCTGCTGGTGTCCGTCCGTTCCGGCGCCCGCCAGTCCATGCCCGGCATGATGGACACCATCCTGAACCTGGGCCTGAACGACGAGGCCGTCGAAGGCCTGGCCAAAAAGACCGGCAACCCCCGCTTTGCGTATGACTGCTACCGCCGCTTTGTGCAGATGTTTGCGGACGTCGTCATGATGGTCCCCAAGAGCCTGTTCGAGGTCGAGATCGACAAGATGAAGGAAGAGAAGGGCTATAAGTCCGACGCTGACCTGACTGCCGAGGACCTGAAGGCTCTGGTCGCCGTCTTCAAGAAGATCTATGAGGACAACGAGGGCCGTCCCTTCCCCCAGGACCCCAAGGAGCAGCTGGTCGAGGCCGTCAAGGCCGTGTTCCGCAGCTGGGACAACCCCCGCGCCAACGTCTACCGCAAGATGAACGAGATCCCCTACGAGTGGGGCACCGCCGTCAACGTCCAGCAGATGGCGTTCGGTAACTCCGGCATGCGTTCCGGCACCGGCGTCGCCTTCACCCGCAACCCCGCCACCGGCGACAAGAAGCTGATGGGCGAGTACCTGATCAACGCCCAGGGCGAGGACGTCGTCGCCGGCGTGCGCACCCCGTCCCCCATCAGCCACCTGAAGGACCAGATGCCCGAGGTCTACGAGGAGTTCGTGGACATCGCCAACCGTCTGGAGAAGTATTTCCGCGATATGCAGGACATGGAGTTCACCATCGAGGACGGCCACCTGTATATGCTGCAGACCCGTAACGGCAAGCGCACCGCGCAGGCCGCCCTGCAGGTCGCCTGCGACCTGGTGGACGAGGGCATGATCACCGAGCAGGAGGCTGTCCTGCGCGTGGAGCCCAAGCAGCTGGACACCCTGCTGCATCCCCAGTTCGACGCCGCTGCCCTGAAGGCCGCCGAGGTCGTGGGCAAGGGCCTGGCCGCTTCTCCCGGTTCTGCCTGCGGCCAGATCGTCTTCACCGCCGAGGAGGCTGAGGAGATGGTCAAGTCCGGCAAGATGAAGAAGGTCGTCCTGGTCCGTCTGGAGACCTCTCCCGAGGACATCGTGGGCATGCAGGTGTCTCAGGGCATCCTGACCGTCCGCGGCGGCATGACCAGCCACGCTGCCGTCGTCGCCCGCGGCATGGGCACCTGCTGCGTCTCCGGCTGCGGCAACGACAACGACGTCAAGATCGACGAGGAGGCCAAGACCTTCGAGATCAACGGCCACAAGTTCGTGGGCGGCGACTGGATCTCCATCGACGGCTCCACCGGCAACATCTACGCCGAGCAGATCCCCACCGTGGCTGCCACCGGCAACAAGAACTTCAACCGCTTCATGGGCTGGGCCGACGCTGCCCGCCAGATGCTGGTCATGACCAACGCCGACAACCCCCGCGACGCACAGCAGGCTGTGGATATGGGCGCCGAGGGCATCGGCCTGTGCCGCACCGAGCACATGTTCTTCGCCGAGGACCGCATCAAGGCCGTCCGCGAGATGATCTGCGCCCGCACCGTTGAGGAGCGCGAGGCTGCCCTGGCCAAGGTCGAGCCCTATCAGCAGAGCGACTTCGAGGCCATGTACCGGATCATGGGCGAGCGCCCGATGACCATCCGTTACCTGGATCCCCCTCTGCACGAGTTCCTGCCCAGCAAGGACGAGGACATCGCCGAGCTGTCCAAGGACATGGGCATGACCTTTGAGGAGCTGAAGAACGTCGTCGAGAGCCTGCATGAGTTCAACCCCATGATGGGCCACCGCGGCTGCCGTCTGGCTGTCACCTACCCCGAGATCGCCGTCATGCAGACCCGTGCCGTCATCAAGGCTGCCCTGAAGGTCAGCGCTGAGACCGGCAAGATGATCACCCCGCACATCATGATCCCTCTGGTGGGCGAGGTCAAGGAGCTGAAGTTCGTCAAGGACGTGGTGGTCGAGACCGCCGACAAGCTGATCGCTGAGGCCGGCGTCGACATGAAGTACCAGGTCGGCACCATGATCGAGATCCCGCGCGCCGCTCTGACCGCCGGCGAGATCGCCAAGGAGGCCGAGTTCTTCAGCTTCGGCACCAACGACCTGACCCAGATGACCTTCGGCTTCAGCCGCGACGACGCCGCCAAGTTCCTGGGCGCTTACTACGACCATAAGATCTACGAGAGCGATCCGTTCCAGCACCTGGATCAGGTCGGCGTGGGCAAGCTGGTCAAGATGGCTGCCACCGACGGCCGCGCTACCCGTCCCGACCTGGGCCTGGGCATCTGCGGCGAGCACGGCGGCGACCCCTCTTCGGTCGAGTTCTGCCACAACATCGGCCTGGACTACGTCAGCTGCTCTCCCTTCCGTGTGCCCATCGCCCGTCTGGCCGCCGCTCAGGCTGCCATCAAGAACCCGAGAAAGTAAGAGCTATCTTTCCTTCGACCATAATTTGACGTTTTGTGAGGCTTCTGCCTGGCGCAAACGGGCTGATTACCCATTTCGTCACAGTTCCTGGAAGGATATGACAATCTCGGTCAACCTAGATTTGAATTAAAATCTCAGACGGAGGCAGCGAAAGCTGCCTCCGTTTTTTCGTCAAAGCGTTTGTGTGTTTCTGCAAAGATACCACAAACGCTTTTTTATTTTGCCCAAATGCAGAAAGGAGGCCCTATGCCCAACTACTTCTACGGCCCCCAGGCGGAGCAGTTCGCCTTCTACCGCATCCCCAAAGCGCTGTTCACAGACTCTACCTTTCGCGGCATTTCCACTGACGCCAAAGTCCTCTACGGTTTGCTGCTGGACTGGATGAGCCTCTCGGTGAAGAACGGGTGGAAGGATGAAGAAGGGAGGGTGTATATCATTTTCACGGTGGAGGCCATCATGGAACATCTGGGATGCAGCAACAAGAAAGCGGTGGGGCTGCTGCGGGAGCTGGACGAGAAGGCCGACCTCATCGAGCGCAGGCGGCAGGGCCAGGGCCGGCCCAGTCTGATCTATGTGAAGACCTTCATGGATGCCTTGGAATGACGATTCAGGAAGTGTCCGAAGTTCACTTCCGGCGGTGTAGGTTTTACACTTCCAGAAGTGTAGAATCTACACCCTAATAAGAATGATAGAACCATACAGAGTAGAACGAGAATGATTCTTTCCTTTCCGGGCGGGGGAGACCGGAACAAACCAATTTCACGACTCTGGGCAGATGCACAGAGCCTGATTTTTCACAGGAGATGGTGCACTATGTTGAAAAAGAAGCCGGAGACTGCTGCACAGGGAGAACAGATTCAACAGGTTCCAGTGGCAGAACTCCACCCATTCAAAGACCATCCTTTCAAGGTGCTGGACGATGAGGCTATGCTGAAAACGGTGGAGAGCATGGCCAGGTTCGGTGTATTGAATCCTCTGATTGTCCGCCCCCGGGCGGAAGGCGGCTATGAGATCATCTCAGGCCACCGGCGGCAGCACGCGGCCCAGTTGGCCGGCATGAAAACCCTGCCGGTCATTGTTCGCCAGCTGGACGACGACCAGGCCATCCTGCAGATGGTGGAGAGCAATTTACAGCGGGAGACCATCCGCCCCAGTGAGCGGGCCTTCGCCTATAAGATGAAGCTGGAGGCCCTGAAACACTAGAGTCTGTTTTAAAACTCAACACTTGTGTGCAAAACACCAATGTAGTAAAC
>DGYMR06203__coassemble_700_pt1 | contig 36794 bp, 30 predicted proteins | sample DGYMR06203__metabat2_low_PE_024 | metagenome-assembled genome bin DGYMR06203
CGGAAAATCGGATCTTCGACCTGGACGAAGAAGAGCGGATCTGTCCGAGGTGCAAAGGAAAACTGGTTTGGATCGGGAAAGAGTTGGTAAGGGAAGTCTTTGAATACCAGCGGCCCAAACTCAAGCTGGTCCGGTACTGGCAGATGAGTTACAAGTGCCCGGCCTGCCACAAGAAAGGCCGAAGTGTCATTGTACGGGCTTCCGTTCCAAAACCGTTGCTGAATCACAGTCTGGTCGCAGCTTCGGTGGTAGCAGAAATCATGTACCAGAAGTATGTGAATGCCATGCCGCTGTACCGGCAGGAAGCAGCCTGGAAACAGCTGGGGGTAACATTCAGCCGGACTACCATGGCGCGCTGGATCATCCGGTGCGCGGAAGACTGGCTGGAGCCTCTGTGGAACGCCATGCGGAAAGAGCTTCTGCAAAGAGAAGTTCTGCATGCAGATGAGACGGTGGTGCAGGTCCTCAAAGAGAACGGCAAGACCGCCCAGTCCAAGTCTTACATGTGGGTTTACCGTACCGGCATGGATGGCCTGCCGCCCATTGTATTGTACGACTACCAGCCCGGACGCAGCGGCGAATACCCAAAGAAGTTTCTGGAAGGGTTCCATGGATACCTGCATACCGACGGCTATGCCGGCTACAACCAGGTGCCGGATATTACCCGCTGCGGCTGCTGGGCCCATCTGCGCCGGAAGTTCGTGGAGGCCATGCCTGCTGCATCCAGCAACCCCAAAGGTCTGCTCACACCGGCACAGGTTGGCCGGGATTACTGTGACCAGCTGTTTGCAGCTGAAAAGAAACTGGCTGAACTGCCAGCCGAAGAAAGACAGAAACAGCGCCTTGCGGTGGAGAAACCCATGCTCAGGGCTTTTTGGTGCTGGCTGGAAGAGCTGGAACGGCAGCCTCTGGCCGGAAATCTGAAAAAGGCTGTGCAGTATGCCCGCAAACAGCAGCCTTACATGGAGAACTACCTGCTTGACCCCAGGTGCCAGATTTCCAATAACCTTGCTGAGAACGCCATCCGTCCCTTTACTGTGGGACGCAAGAACTGGCTGTTCAGTGACACCGTGAAAGGAGCCAAAGCCAGTGCCGTGATCTACAGCCTGGTGGAAACAGCCGGTGCCAATGGTCTTTCTGAGCGGGGATACCTGCACATTGTACTGTCCAACCTTCCCTCCATGGACTTCCGCCAGCATCCGGAGCTGCTCAAGGATCTGATGCCCTGGAGCGACTACATGCGCAGTTGTTTTGAACAGGAATAACCTAGGGGACTGGCTTTAGCCGGTCCTTTTTTCTGTTGTCAAGTACGGGGTCTCGTGAGGCGCTTACCTTTTTTCTGTTGTCAAGTACGGGGTCTCGTGAGGCGCTTACCTTACCTTGCTGCGGCAGCTCTTTTTGTGCCTGAAATACTTAATATGGTCTGCCTGGATGGTTGCTGGGTCTGTCGGGACGGGCGATTATGGGGCGGTTACCTTTTTTGTAGGGCATGGGGGCTATTGCATGGATAAAACTTTAAGTTGTTATAAGAAAATGCATTGACAACTTGTATAATCTGCGCTACCATATAATCATAAAGACACCACTCTTTCCAAAACTACGATCAGGAAGGTGACTCACATGGAAGGCCGCAGAACCGGAAAGTCTCATACCGAGCGCATCTACGTCAAAGTGACATCCGAGTTTGACATTACTGGCTCTATGGTGCCCCTGTCCATCACTTGGGCGGACGGGCGCACTTTTACCATCGAGGCGGTGCGGGACTTCCGCCCGGCCGGGACGGTGGGCAACGGCACGGCAGGAGACTGCTTCACCGTCCTGATCCAGGGACGGGAGAAACAACTGTATTTTGAGCACATCGGCTCACAGTTCATCGGGCGGGTGGGCCGGTGGTTTGTGGAAAAGACCGTCACCGCGTGAATTCTGAGAAGGGAGGGAGAGCGCCATGTCCGGCCCGCGCACCTATTTTGCCATCGACCTGAAAAGTTACTATGCCTCGGCAGAGTGCGCTGCCCGGGGCTTGGACCCTCTGACCACCAATCTGGTGGTGGCCGACGCCAGCCGCACCGAAAAGACCATCTGCCTGGCGGTGTCGCCCTCTCTCAAAGCCTTGGGGATCCCAGGCCGGGCGCGGCTGTTCGAGGTGGTGCAGAAGGTCAGGGAGGCCAACGCAGCCCGGCTGCGGGCAGCTATCCGCAGCCGCGCCGCCGTGAAAAAAGACGGCAAATGGTCCCTCGCCGCCCCCAGCTATGACGCCAAAGCCCTGGCGGCGGACCCCTCTCTGGAGATCAGTTACCTGGTGGCCCCGCCCCGGATGGCCTACTACGAAAAAGTCTCCCGGCAAATCTACGGCATCTACCTGAAATATGTGGCCCCCGAGGACATGGTGGTCTACTCCATCGACGAGGTATTCATCGACGCCACGCCTTATCTGGCCTACTACAACATGGCCCCTCACGACCTGGCCAAGACCATGATCCGGGAGGTGCTGTACACCACTGGTATCACCGCCACGGCGGGCATCGGCTCCAACCTTTACCTAGCCAAGCTGGCCATGGACATCACCGCCAAGCACGCCGCCCCCGACCAGGACGGCGTCCGCATCGCGGAACTGGACGAGGAAGCCTTCCGCTACCTGCTGTGGGACCACAAGCCCCTGACCGACTTCTGGCAGGTGGGCCCCGGCACGGTGCGCCGGCTGGAAAAGCATGGCATCCACACCATGGGGGAGCTGGCCCGGACCAGCCTCTACGACGAGGATATGCTGTACCGGGAGTTCGGGGTAGACGCGGAGATTTTGATCGACCACGCCTGGGGGCTCGAGCCCTGCGGCATGAAGGAGATCAACGCCTACCAGCCCGAAACGAACAGCATCTGTGAAGGGCAGGTGCTGTCCTGCCCTTACGATTATGAAAAAACGCGGCTGATCGTCCAGGAAATGACGGACAGCCTGGTCTACCAGCTGATGGACAAGGGCCTTGCCACCGATGGCCTGACGCTGGACATCGGCTACGACCGGGAAAACTGCGACAAGGGCGGCTATCGCGGCCCGGTGCACATCGACCGGTACGGCCGTACTCTGCCCAAACCCGCCCATGGCAGTGTCCGGTTGGGGTCGGCTACCAATCTGGGCAGCCAGCTGCAGGCCGCGGCCGCGGCGCTGTTCGACCGCATCGCAGACCCCAAGCTGACAGTCCGCCGCCTGACCCTCACCGCTAACCGCGTGGTGCGGGACGAGGGCATCTTCCAGACCGACTTTTTCACCGACGCCGCCAGTCTGGAAAAGGAAAAGAGCCTGCAGGAGGCTATGCTGGGCCTCAAGAAACGGTTCGGCAAAAACGCGGTGCTCAAGGGCTCCAACTATCTGGAAGGGGCGACCATGCGGGACCGCAACGGGCGGATCGGCGGACACAAGGCTGAGTGAGGGAACTGCCATGGATGATTACAAAAACTCAAAAGAGGGGTGCATTGTCAGCCAGAAATACGCCGATATTTTGCAGATGGAGCGCCCTGAGCCCTCCGCCAAGCACCCCCGCATGAGCCTGGGCAGCCGGGCTAAAATCTTCAGCCCCTTTGCGGCTTTGCGGGGCTTTGACGACGAGCTGGCCGAAGAAGGCGCGCAAACCCTGCGGGTGCCAAAGGCAGAGCTGTCCGACGAGGAGAAGGCCGCTCTCTCGGCCCGCTTGGCTGCTCTGCGCCGCGGCATGACCGTCACAGTGCGGTATTTTGTGCCTGACCTGCTTTGCCCGGCCGACCCGCCGGTGGGCCGCTACCAAACCGTGACCGGCACCGTCCAAACCCTGGACCCCGTGCAAAAGACACTGCGCCTTGTGCTGGACAGTACAACCGGCGGTCCGGGTGTGCAGAAGAAAAAAGCATTGGTTATTTCCTTGGGAGATATAGAGGCCCTGACCTGAGTGCAATCTATTTCTTTCCCTTCCGCAACCCGTATTTCTCGATCACATACGCCATATGTGTCTCCAGCTCATACACTGCGTTATCCGGCAGTGTACCGTCCAGAAGTACCTCCGGTATTTTCAGCTTGGACATTCCGTGCTGGCGGTGCAGGGTGAGTTTTTCCGCCGCCAGGTTGATGCTGTGCAGCTTGTACCCCTCGGTCAGCCAGGCTTCGGCGATCATGTTGCAGTTGGGGCGCGGGTTCCACCAGCTTCGGTCCACCCTGGCCGTCTTGGGCAGGGGCTGACCGTCGATCTCCTCAAGCTGCTGGAAGGTGAGTGTGATGGAAGGCTCGGTGCTGGCTGCAAAGAAGCGCTTGAGCTTGTAGTGCTTCCAGCTCTGGGTAATAGGCTTTTTGGTACGGCTCCGCGTTGGTTTTTCTTCTGCGATGCCTTCCAGGATGGTCTTTATATCGTAAGGTGCGAGAACGGAAATGTTCTCCATCGTGCGGACGATCTCAAGTTCGTTGACGGCACAGCACTGGTGGACGTAGGCCGAATTGTGGATGGACGGGGCTTTATCGAGGTCGATATGCACGGTCGTGCGGGGCTGGTCGGAGAGAATGGGCTTGCCGCAGTAGTAGCAGCGGCCTTCCTGCCGCTCCCATATAGCCCGGTACGGCCCGGTCACATTATGGATGTCGCGGGTGTGCAGGCGGGCTTCATAATAAGCGCGATTGGTGAATGGGTTTTCACTGGTCTTGGGCTTTTTGAGGGTCAGAAGAACGGTATCAGCCAGCCGGACCACCCGGACGCTCTTGTCATCGGGCAGCGCATAGCAGTAGCGGCCGTCTGCTTCCTGATACCAATATTTTGCCTTTACTTTTGCAAGCGCCATCTTCGGGTGGCGCTTAATCGCTGTCTCCAGTAGGGCCGTCTGGACAGCGGTGTCCACTTTGCGGAAGGCTGTGGTGGCGTCAGTGCAGCGATAGTATCCAGCCCATCCTTTCAGCTTCCGATTGAGCTGCAAGATCAGCTCCCGCTGGGACTTGTGGCTGGTCGAGATGGTGAGCCTCAAATCTTCGATGAAACGCTCGACTGCCGCGTCGGCGGGATAGGAATAGACCAGCCCGTCTTTTTTGACGTAGGTCCTGGACAGGAAGGTGAAGCCCTCCTCGACCCGATACACTCTGGTCTTTTCTTCTGAGAAGGCCAGCCCGCGCTCGGCGAGGAACTCGGTCAAGCATTGCCGGACGGTCTCGGCGGCTTCTTTGGTGCGGACGGTGACAAGGATGTCATCTGCAAAGCGGAGCAGGTTCCCGTTGCCATAGTCCATCGGGGAGGTCGTGCCGTGGATGGCTTCATACACCGCACGCTGCATCCCGTCCAGCGTGAAATTGGCAAGGTAGGGCGAGAGGTTCGCACCCTCGGAAAGTCCCTCGCCCTCCGACGGGAACAGTTCTCCCTCAAAGACGATGCCGGCCTTGAGGAACTTGCGCAGGATATGCTTGTCCATCGGAGCGTGCTCGATCAGCCAATCGTGCTGGATGTGGGCATAACACGCCTTCACATCACCGTAGAAGATGTACTCCGGGGTATCCTCGCCGCGGATCATCTAGATCACATAGGTGTGGGCATCCTGGGTCGAGCAGCCGGGGCGGAAGGCGAACGATTTCCGCTCGGCATACGCTTCGGTCACTGGGATGAGAGCATATCCATACAATACCAACATGGCCCGGTCGCGGTAGGTGGGAAGCTGCGGATACCGCTTTTTACCGGTGTTCTTGGCCACCAGCATGATCTGCCGCAGCGGTGAGGGGTGATAGTCCTTGGAGGTCAGTGACATGGCACCCCGCATCTTTTCGGCCGGCGTCCGCCATTTGACTCCATCCACACCGGGACTGGACGAGGAACCGACTACATGGCGGACGGCCAGACATTTGATGTCCAGGTCGCGGACGATGGTGTTTTGCAGTTCTTTGATGGCCGCGCTGTCTTTCCGGTAGGCTACACGGGTAAGCTGGTATTGCAGATCGGCCAGCTTTTCCTCGGCGGCTTTCCAGTCGATGTGTTCCCACAGCCTTGTCAGGTATTCGTCAGTGCAGGGTTCAAACTCCATGCTCATGGTGCGACCTCCAGCAGGATGGGACAGTGGTCCGAGCCGTAAATGTCCTGTAAATGCGATACGTCCCTGACCGAATCCATCAGCTCATCCGAAACAAGAAAGTAGTCCAGCCGCCACCCGCGCCCCTCTTTTCGCTTGTACAGGCGGTTGCTCCACCAGGTGTAGCTGCGTACGCCGGGGTGTAGCGCCCGGTATGCGTCTGTCAGACCTTCCTCCAACAGCGTTTCCAGGTCGGACCGCTCGTCTGAGGCATAGCCCTGCTCTGCCCAGTAAAGCCGCATATTCTCGGGGTAGATGTCAATACTCTCCCGTGCGACATTGAAGTCTCCACAGATCACGACCGGCTTGTCGTACAGCAGGTCCCGCACATAGGCTCGCAGCGCGGCATCCCATTCCCGGCGGTAGGCGTGGCGATAAAAATTCTGCTGCGAGTTGGGGACGTAAACGTTCACCAGAAAGAAGTCTCGAAGCTCGGCGGTGATGGCGCGGCCTTCGGCGTCCTCAAAATCATCGGTCAGGCCATAGTGGACCCGTAGCGGCTCCTCCCGCAGCAATATGGCTGTGCCGGAATACTTGTCCCGGGCGCTGTGGTGCCAGTAATGACGGTAGCCTTCCAGAATGACAGGCTCCGCTCGCGTGCGTATTTCTTGCAGGCAGATCGCATCTGCCTGATACGTCCGCAGCGGCTCGAATGCGCCGCTTTTCAGACAGGATGGCAGTCCGTTTATGTTCCACGACAGGATTCGCATCCTCATCCCCTCCAGAAGATTTACCGTACAAAACTCTTTTGCATCCATTATACAGAACACGAAGGTTTACTTCAATGTCTAAAAGCGAAATATTTGCATCATTTACAAAAAGACATGGATGCGATTGATTGCTGCATCCATGTCGTGTAACAAACTGATTTACATATTCTCAACCACAGAGGAAAGCTGCTTGAGCACAAGGGTTAACTGCTTTCTAACAGTATCCAAATCCGTCTGTTTGCCGGTCAGAAGGTAATCCGTACTTACATCCAAAGTGTGTGCCAGCGCACTCAGAAATTCCAGCGAGCAAGCATTAACGCCGCGCTCGATGCGGCTGATGTATTGAGGGTTCACGTCAAGAATAGCTGCAAGGGCCATCTGGGTGAGACTTTTTCTCATGCGAGCCTCCTGAACGCGCATTCCGAAGTTTTGCAGATCAAAGAACATAGCAGTCTCCTTTCTGCCTGTAGCGGGCAAAAGGATACAGACAGTACTCCTTTTGATCTCAAAAAGCCTGATAGGCGCAGAAAAGAAAAGGGTACTGATATCGATTTTCCAAAACGGAAAACAATATGTATCCTCAGCCTTTAATGCATATCAGGCTTTCAAATGTTTTTCAAAAGCCTTGCCGAAAACAAAAAGCCCCGGCAAGGCAGGATTCCAGTAAAAACGGGAATCCTATCCCTGCCGGTGGCCTCTCATTTATGATTTGGCTCAACACACCGGTTTCTTACAGACATGTGACCTGGCAACGGATTTACGCAGTCTGTTTCACCTCAACCGTTCCGTCGTTATGCCGCTTATATGATTTGGCTCATTCGTATGCAGATTCTTTGTGCTCCTTCTTGGGTGCGTAGACATCAAGGCGAATATGCCGCCGGCCCATTTTGCGCCTGACCAATACTGTGCAACAGGATGCACACTTGGCCTTCATAGTGCCGTCCGCGGACATATGAGCCTGGGCCAAATTGCCGCAGTGCGGGCAATGCCATGAAAATGGTGTCCAGGCTTCGCTGTGATGTTTCATTTTGGCCTCCTTTACTATGGTGTGGAGGGATTCGTGGCGTTGGGCGTTGATGGAACAGCGACCAGCGAATCCGAGTTCATCTAAGAAGCTATGAAAGAAATGCGTTTTGCCAAGCGATTTCACTCTCCCCTCTTGCATTTGGCGAACAAATCCTATATAATGATGTAAAGTGGTAAAATATAGCACTATTATATGCAATGAAACGGCACATGTCAAGAGCTTTATGCAAATCAGATGTCTTTTTCTTGTTTCATGTGTAATATAGTTGCATATAAAAGACAGCGGCAGGAATGCAGAAAGGTTAATCAGGATGAGATTCGGCGAGAAGGTCCACAAATTAAGAAAGGAAAATGGGATGACACAGGCCGAACTGGCAAAGATACTGGGGGTCCATCATCGCACTATCATCGGGTACGAGCGGGATGGACGGTATCCCAGAAACCGGGAGGTTTACCAGAAGCTTGCGGATATTTTTCATGTACCAGTCAGTTACCTATATTCTGATGAAGTATCCTTTATGGACGATGCGGCTGCCAATTATGCAGAAAATGAACGTGAGGAAGCAAAACAGCTTGCTCAGGAACTTTCTGAACTCTTCGCCACAGGAGAGCTGTCTGCCGAGGATATGGACGCTATCATGTTTGTGATGCACCGCGCCTACTTCCAATATCGGGAAGAAAAACGCGAGAAGGAGAAACACGAGCAAAAAGAGGCTTGATGTTTTTCTCAGTCCATACCGGGGAGGGAAAGGGTACTCAAATATGAATTCTTTTTTGTTGCACCAGAAAGCCAATGAACTTGTACAGCGCGTTGGGTCAAGGGATATTTGCAGTTTGACCGAAGCTACCGGTCTTCAAATCCATGAGATTCACAGCCTGAAGGATGCGCTCGGGTTCTTCACCTTTCATTGGGATCAGCGTAAGGTATACGTCAGCCAGAAACTGGATGACCCAACAAGACAGATGGTCTGCGGGTACGCGCTGAGCCGGTATATGGAAGCTGCGCACGCAGAGACCGCTAGTCATCCCAGAATCGGCTGCGTTTTGCAAGGGCATCTTTCTGAGTATCATTCCAACGCGCTCTCATCCCATCTATTGCTGGATAGCGAGGAAGTATATCACCTGACCACATTGGGATATGATGCCGCCCAAATTGCCGATCACACAAAACATCACCTGCACCTGATCCTGGTCAAACTGCTGGAGCTGTATCACATGGGATTTGATTTCGCCCATTACCACGAAACACATCACCGGTTTTTAGGAGATCACCAGCATTTGGCGCACTTCTGTTTTGGGCAAAAAACTTACGAATAAGGAACTGAGCAGCTTCCAAGAACACAAAGAATGTATAAAACTCGTCCGTCGAAGCACCATATTGCTTCGCTGGACGGGCCTTTTTGCTTTTTATTGAAAAAACATCATATTAGGTCTAGCGAACTAGACCTGTTGGGGCCACGACAGAGCGTAAAGTATGCTGTATAATAAAACCGTACCAAACAGCAGAACTTTGAAAACAGAATATACCCTCTTTCAGATACATTCCCTGCGGCGCAGAGCTACATCCGCAGCAAATGCCAGGATCTCCCACTGAGGGAAGGAGCAGTAAGCTGGCGTAACAGAGAGGCAGCTCCTCTCAGGGCAATGAGGCGGCGCAGAATGATGAGACTTCCGCTTTCGGGCGGCCCGGTGCGAACCACGGGGAGGGAACATCCTATGGAACCGGTAAGCTGCCGGTCGTTTGAAAGAGGCCCGGCAGGACAGAGCGCCTGCGTTTCCGGGGAAGTCGTGGACAAATACGGAAACCGATAGAACGATTCAATGTGGTATAAGCCACTGCTTGAATACGTAGGGCGGGCCATGCGAGTGGCCTGCTGTTACATATCAGCTGGCAGGCCGGAGGAAAGGAGTAGAAGAAATTATGAAGTATAAGCCAAAACCGCTCAAGACCGGATGGCATTACAAGCGCGGCGATGTTTACCTTGTGGATCTGAATCCGAGCCGTGGCTGCGAACAGGGTGGAGTCAGACCGGCGGTCGTGGTTCAAAACGACAGCGGAAATCATTTTTCACCGGTTTTGATCGTCGTACCGCTTACAACAAAGATCAAAAAGAAAACGATGCCGACCCACTGCATCATTCGCAACCGCTGTTTGAGCGCCCCGTCGATGGCTATATGCGAGTCGCCCAGACCTATTGACAAAGGAAGGGTACAGGGGTATATCGGCAAACTTTCGCAAGAAGAAATGGAAAACATATCGCACTGTCTGCGCATTAGCCTTGGCTTTGGATGAGGCTGGTTGTGAGATGGGGGTAATCTGCATCTTTCTCTTGCAGGATGCGGCGTCCTGTGATACCATGAAAGCAGCAAAAAAGGGAGGGCCTTTGGATGGAAAGTAGATACAGTCTTCGACTTTATGATACCGAGCTAATGCGCTTTGTGATGGAAAAGCGGGGACTGGCTGGCCTTGTGGCAGGGATCGTTTCGATCAATGAGGCGCAGGCCCGCCTGCTGCCTCTGGATATGGAGCGCAGCGGCGAAGGAATCATTCGCTGGCTGGAGCGGCGGGTAATCCCCAAGAACCGCGCCTTTGTGGACGAGATCCTCAAAACGTTGGGACTCAGCCGCAACGATACTAAGGGCATCATCGACGTGTGTAAGGGGCTTTCTCTCAACGACAGCTATTGGGTCGTGCCGGAAAGCTTCGAGGGCACGTTCTCTCAGTACAACCTCTATGAGAACCGCTTCTCGGAGATTTTGGCGCTGGTGGCCTATACCGGCGCGGGCGGCAGTCGGCAAGTGTTCACCACATCGCCGGAACTGACCACCGGTGGCATGCTGCCCAAAGCGTGGCGTTATGTAGAGGACGATGGCATCTATCTTTATAAGGGGGGCACGACTGGTGCGTCCAATGCCGGCCGAGAGCCGTACTGCGAATACTACGCTTCACAAATTGCAGAAATCATGCATCTGAACGCCGTGCATTATGATCTGGAAAACTGGAAGGGAATCACCGCGTCCAAATGCGCGCTGTTCACCAATATAGACACCTCTTACATCCCCATTGGGCGGCTGGTCAAAAGCGGCGGAATCGCCGCCTGCCTTGACTATTATAATAAACTGGGAAAGACGTTCTCCGAGCAGCTTCGCAGTATGCTGGTGTTCGATGCGCTGATCTACAACGAGGACCGGCACTTCGGCAATTTCGGCCTCCTGCGGGACAACCACAGCGGTGAGATCGTCGCACCGGCCCCTATCTTTGATAACGGGCTGTCCCTATTCTGCTATGCCGGTGAAGATGATTATCTTCATCTGGATGAGTATGCCAGAACGCGCGCCAATCCCTACGGCGTTTCGTATGAAGAAGTATGCGCGGCGGTCATGGGGCCGCTGCAGAAAGAACAGCTCCGCCGAATGATCGGCTTCCGCTTCAAACGGCACCCTATTCTCAACCTGCCGGAGAGGCATCTGCAAGCCATCGAGAAGCTGCTTGAAGCGAGGGTACGTGAATTGCTCGCTATGCCGAACCACACTTCATAAGAGGAAACGTACCCATTGATTTGGAACCCACAGCAGCCTAGAATCATCTGCACCACCGATTACAGAACCTGTATCTGTCAACAACGTGCCACCATTTCTTAGAGGAAACTTACATAGCGGCCCTGATGTACTGTGAAAACAGTGGATCGGAGCCGCTTTTCTTTTTACTCCCCAAAAACAGGAAAGGAAGGAACAAAATGGCGGAGCAAAGATTGATCGTTGTGAACGGTGTGCGGTATCATGCGGACCGGCCCCTGGACTGTGCGCTCTGTGCGTTCTGGAAAAATCGGAAGACAGGCTGCATCTTGGGCGAAGCGAACTGCTATTATCTGGCAGAGGCCATTGTGACCGAGCAGGAAAAGAAGTGCGAGGGATGCTGCTATGCAAAAGGAAGCCCCTGTGTCAGCGCCTGCTGCTACAAGGACCTGGATCAGTGGCTGAACGACAGACGGAAAGCGAAAGGCGGTTCCCATGACTGAGAAAAACAAAGCGGTACGGCGGGTCGAGAAGCTGCTTCAGAAGCAGGAACGTCGGCACGAAGCAAAGATCGACAAGCGCCCGCCCTGCTGTATGCGGTGCGAATACTACCAGCCGAAGTTCAAATACAGGACTTGCCTGTTTGTTAGGTGTCCGATGGACAAGAGCTTGAAAACGATTCGGGCAAGGCCGCTGCGCAGCGATAAATTTGCGGTATAACAGCGGAGGTTTGCAGCTATGAAAAAAATGACTTGCTTCAATAATCCTGCGTTCGGTCAGATTCGCGTGATTCAGGCGGATGGAAAATATCTATTCTGCGCCAGCGACGTGGCAAAGTCGCTGGGGTATAAGCGTCCGGCAGACGCCGTTACCGCCCACTGCAAGGGGTCGGTAATTTACCGACTCCCTACAGCCGGCGGCGAACAGCTCGCGAAACTCATCCCCGAGGGCGATGTGTACCGGCTGATCGTCCACAGCAAGCTCCCCGCGGCAATGGAGTTTGAACGCTGGGTGTTCGATGAGGTGCTTCCGGCGATCCATCGGCATGGCGGTTATCTCGGCGACTCTCTCGCCCGGCAGATCGAACAGGACCCTGCGGTCCTCTATCACTTTGCGGAGGCGCTTGTGCGGGAAAAGGAAAAGAGCGAACGGCTTGAAAAAGACCTGCTCCTCTTGAAGCCCAAAGCCGACTACTTCGATGCTTTTGTTGAGCCGGGCGACAGCACCAACATCCGTGCAACTGCAAAAGAGCTGGATGTGCCCGAGCGGCTGTTCTGCCGCTTTCTGCAAAAAGAAAAATATCTGTACCGCGCCCCCGCTGGGAATCTGATGCCTTATGCCGAACCGTTCCAGCGGGGGCTTTTTATCGTTCGGGACTTTCATTATCGTCACAGCGCGCGCACCGGGTGCTATACCCTGTTCACGCCAAAGGGCAAAGATGAGCTTCGGCTCCGTCTGCCTGAGATCAGGGCATGGGAGGAATGAAAATGTGCTGCCCATGAAATTCTGAATAGTTGGACAAACAGGGGGAGTTCTTGACGATAAAGTGCGGCAATACATTGGGTAGTGTCCGAAAAGACACGCGTGGCAGAGGAGGGAAGATGTGAAGAAAACGCCTTTTATCCTGCACGAGACCTTTCATTCTGAGAACGAGCGGCAGCGCCGGGAATGCTTTCAACAAGTATTCACGCGGTATATCGGCGGCGTATACTTGAATACATTGGACACTGCCCGAGAACCGCGCCGCTATGAATAAGCAAGCGGCATCGTTGCGACAGGAGGGGAGATGCGGTATAATTTGGGTAGGCGATTACACCGAAAGGAAAGGTGTAAACGATGAGAGCAGCTATTTACTGCCGTTTGAGCAAGGAGGATGAACACAAGACCGGTGAATCGGAGAGCATCCAGAACCAGAAGTCGATGCTGATCGAGTACGCGGTCCAAAAAGGTTTTGATATCTACCAAATCTATTCGGATGAGGACTATTCGGGCATCGACCGGGACCGTCCGGCCTTCAACGCGATGATCGAAGCTGCCAGCCAGCACCGGTTCGATGTGGTGCTGGCCAAGACCCAGTCCCGTTTTACCCGGGATATGGAGCTGGTAGAAAAGTACCTGCATGGCAAGTTCGTCGAGTGGGGGATACGCTTCATCGCGGTGGTGGATCATGTGGACACCGACGACCGCGCCAACAAGAAATCCCGTCAGATCAACGGCTTGGTCAATGAGTGGTATCTGGAGGACCTGTCCAATAACGTCCGCTCGGTGCTGGACCACAAGCGGCGAGAGGGGCAATACATCGCTTCCTTTGCGCTGTACGGATACCGCAAGGACCCGGACGCCCGAGGACATCTGGTCATCGACCCGGAAGCGGCTGCCGTGGTGGAACGAATGTTCGAGATGGCCCGCAGCGGGATCGGGACGCATAAAATCGCGCAAATACTCAACAGCGAAGGGGTCCCCAGTCCTACTGCCTACAAACAGCAGCACGGTGTTCCCTACAAGGCCGCTATGCAAGGGCCTGAACCACCCCTCTGGGGGCCGGCGACGGTCTACCAGATGCTGCGCAACCGCACCTATACGGGAGACCTGGTCCAGGGCCGTCATAAAAAGGTCAGTTACAAATCCAAACGGACAGTCTGGCTGCCGACATCCCAGTGGATCGTAGTGCCGAGCACCCATGAACCAATCATCGACCGGGAGACCTTTGAGACAGTCCAGCAGATGCTGCAGGGTCGCGCTCGTAGTGGAGCGGGCGGCCAGGTCCACCCTCTGGCCCGGCTGGTGGTCTGCGGGAGCTGTGGGGCGGTCATGGAGCAGACTGGCAGTGGGAGCGTTCGAACCGACGGCGCGCGGCGGCGGTATCTCCGCTGCCGCACCCACCAGCGTGCGCCCGAGCGCTGTTCGAATAAAACTTGTACCAGTCTGGATGCCCTGCAGGACCTGGTGCTTGAACGGATACGGGAGTATGCAGCGAGTTGGTTCGACCCGCAGCAGGTCGAACTGCCCGAAACGGATACTCCTGCCCGGCGGCGGGTACAGGCCCTCAAGGAGGAGCGCCGGCGGCTGCAAACCGACGTAGACCGCCGCCGTAAGGCCATACAGGAGCTATATCTGGATAAAGTATCGGGCCTGATCGACACCGAGACCTTTGCCCAGATGAACGCAGCCTTTTTACAGCAGGTGCAGCAGGCTGAGGCCCGCATCGCCGTGCTGGAAGCTGACCTGGGCCAGCAGCAGGTCCGGGAGGACGCCCGCGCTGCTCAGATGGAACGGGTGACAGAGCTGGCAAAAGTCCCCGTCCTGACCCGCGAGCTGGCTGTACTTTTGGTGCATCGGGTGGTGGTTTCCCCGAAGGACCCCGAGACCGGACAGCAGGCCGTCACCATTGAGTGGAACTTCTAAAACAACGAAAGTACGAATAGATATGTTTGGTTTATTTTGCGTTACCCAGGTGGGATACACCTCGCTGGACGCCACGTTGGCGATGTAGTCCCGGAACGAGACGGTGACGTTCTGGGCGGACTCGTTGGGCCGGCCCAGGTGGACGGTGATGGTCTTGGGGATGACCACCGTGGACAGGACCCGGGGCGACGCCGCCGGGCCGGTGGGGGCGGGGCCGCTGCCCCCCTCCCCGTCAAAGAGGGAGTGGGGCGGGATGACGACCGTCGCCGGCGGCTCGGCGATGCGGGCGTTGGCGGGGCTCATCTCCAGGGGGGCCAGGGTGGCCTGGCCCGAAAAGATCTGGACCCCTTCGATGCGGACCGGCTGGAAGCCGGGCTTCTCGGCCGTCAGGACGCAGACGGCGTAGGGGCGGGTCTCGGTGTTGTTCTCGTCCAGGGACAGGCTGGAGGGCGGGGCGTCGATCTCGATGTCGGCGGTGGTGCCGTCCGTCCCGGTCACCCGGCTGACGGCAAAACCGTCCCCTGTGACGGTGATGCTGACCCCTGCCATGGGGGCGGACTGCCGGGCGGCGTAGCACTGGATGCGTAAAATTCCTGCTGCCATAGCGGTGATGCTCCTTTGCTTTGTTTAGGGTGTATCTGAAAACTCCTCAACGCTGTTCTATTCTACCAAAAAGCTCCATCTGCTGCGTTGCATTCGCTTGCATTCCATCGAAGCAGCCGCGCCGAGCGCGTCCTGCGGACGAAGCAGCGAAGGCACGGCTGGCGCAGCGCTCCGGTTTTCGCAAGCGGGCACCGTCCCGCGCCGCGAAAATCGGCTAAGCGCAAGAGTTTCAGCGCTCATGCGCCTTGCATCTGGCGCTTTTTGGCGAATATCTCAGCATGTTTGAATTCTCAGATACACCCTGGTTTTGTTGAGACTGGGTTGTCTCAGTCTATGCGCCGGGGCGGGCTGCGCGTCACTGGGGCGGGGCGCGGGTGTGCAATCTCCATGAAAGTTATGCTGTGGTTTGAAAAACACAGCGCAGAACGCTGAAACCGTCCGCGACTGCTTGACAGGTGGCCCCGGCGGGCGTATACTGCACTCAAGGCAACGGCGCCGGGGGTTTTCCTCCGGCGCTTTTGTTTTACCATAGACCATCCGCAAAGGGGCGGGTCCCGCGTGGCGACGAGGCCAGGCAGGACCTGCCCCTTTCCTGCTGTACGCGCCCGCGCACCGGCGGCAGGAAGATCACCGCGGGGGCCGCCGGGCCGGCCCGCCGCCTGCTGAGAGAGGAATCGCTTATGGATATGATCTCGATCGTGGACACCTTGTGGGTGCTGCTGGCGGCGATCCTGGTGTTCTTCATGAACCTGGGCTTCGCTGCGGTGGAGGCCGGCTTTGCCCGGGCCAAAAACACCGTCAACATCCTGTCCAAGAACTTTATCGTCTTTGCCGTGTCGTCCCTGGGCTTCATGCTGCTGGGCTGGGGCCTGATGTTTGGCGGGGACAACCCCTTTGTGGGCACCCAGCACCTGTTTGTCCTGGGCGGGCAGGACCTGTCTTTCTACGACGATACCCTGACGTCCACCGTCCCCTTCTGGGGCAAGTTCTTTTTCCAGCTGGTCTTTTGCGGCACCGCGGCCACCATCGTCTCGGGCGCCGTGGCCGAGCGGATCAAGTACGTCTCCTTCATCCTGTTTTCCTTTGTGCTGACCCTGGTCATCTACCCCATCGTGGGCCACTGGATCTGGGGCGGCGGCTGGCTGGCAGACATGGGCTTCATGGATTTTGCCGGGGACGCGGCGGTCCACTCGGTGGGCGGCTGGGCCGCCCTGGCCGGGGCGCTGCTGCTGGGCCCCCGCATGGGCAAGTACGGCCGGGACGGCAAGCCCCAGGCCATCCCCGGGCACAATATGTCCCTGGCGGTGATCGGCCTGTTCGTGCTGTGGCTGGGCTGGTTCGGCTTTAACCCCGGCTCCACCATGAGCTTCCAGAACCCGGCCGACGTGATGCACATCCTGGTCACCACCAACACCTCGGCCATTGCCGCGGTGCTCACCTCCACCATCACCTCCTGGATCGTGGTGGGCAAGCCCGACCTGGGCATGACCATCAACGGCTGCCTGGCGGGCCTGGTGGCCGTCACCGGCAGCTGCGCTTACGTCAGCATCGAGAGCAGCCTGGCCATCGGCGCCATCGCCGGCGTGCTGGTGGTGTTCGCGGTAGGGTTCTTTGACAAGCTCCACGTGGACGACCCCGTGGGTGCCACGGCGGTCCACCTGTGCTGCGGGGTGTTCGGCACCCTGTGCGTGGGCCTCTTTGCCGAAGAGGGCGTCACCACCCTGGCCACCCGCAGCGGCCTGCTGTTCGGCGGCGGCGCGGGCCTGCTGGGGGTCCAGCTGCTGGGCGTCCTGGCGGTGGGCGGCTTCACCTTCGTGACGTCGGGCCTGGTCTGGCTGGCCCTCAAGTACACCGTGGGCATCCGGGTCAGCCCCGAAGAAGAGATGGCGGGCCTGGACATCGGCGAGCACGGCAACATCGCCTACCCCGACTTTGCCCCCGCCATCCCCACCGGGGACTATGCCGCCCCGGCGGCGGCCCCCGCTGCCATGCCGGCCGCGGCCCCTGCGGCGGCCGTCCCGGTGGAGCACAAGCCCCGTGCCGGCGCTGCGCTGACCAAGGTGTCGGTGGTCACCCGGCAGGACCGCTTCATCCCCCTGCAGAACGCCCTGGAGCAGCTGGGCGTCACCGGCCTGACCGTGACCAACGTCTTTGGCTACGGCCAGCAGAAGGGCCACGAAGCCTACTTCCGGGGCGTGCCGGTGGAAGCCCGGCTGCTGCCCAAGCTGAAGGTGGAGGTCGTGGTCTCCAAGGTGCCGGTGGATGCGGTGGTGGAAGCCGCCCGCAAGGCCCTGTACACCGGCCATGTGGGCGACGGCAAGATCTTCGTCTACGACGTGGAGAACGTGGTCAAGGTCCGCACCGGCGAGGAGGGCTACGACGCCCTGCAGGACGCCGACTGACCCGCCGCCCCGGAGGCCCCCTCTCCGGCCTTCCGGGCACGGCAGCCTTTCGCATTGTTTCCCGTCCCCTTCCTGTGTCCCGGCCGCGGGCGTATGCCTCCGGCCGGGGCTTTTTTGTCCGGCCGGGCGGCAGGGGCCTCCCGGCAGGCGGCCGCGATTGCCTTCCGCCGGCAAATCATGTATAATAAACATGATACCGGCACGCTGCCGGAAGCAAGCTGCCCACTGGCCGATCCCAGGCCGAACAGGAAGGAAAAACATCATGTCTGCAGAGGAGACCCGCCCCTTTGGGCCACAGGCGCTGCCCGAGCGCGGCACCATGCTGATCGTGGATGACGACGCGATCAACTGCGCCATCCTGGAAAATATCTTTGCCCCCTACTACAACACCGACACGGCTCCGGACGGCCGGGCCGGGCTGGAGGCCGTGCTGGAAAAACAGGACAGCCTCTGCGCCGTCCTGCTGGATGTCATCATGCCCGGGATGGACGGCATCCAGGTGCTGCACGCCCTGGCCGAGCGGGGCCTGCTGGCAAAGATCCCGGTCTTTCTCATCACGGCCGAGGCCAGCGGCAGCGTCATGAAAGAAGCCTATGCCCTGGGGGTGATGGACGTCATCAGCAAGCCGGTCATCCCCTATGTGGTGCTGCGGCGGGTGCAGTCGGTGGTGGAACTGTTCCGCGCCCGGGAGCGGCTGAGCAATGTGGTGGAGCTGCAGCAGGCCGACCTGCTGGCCCAGGCCAAAAAGATCATCGAGCTGAACAAGGGGATGATCGAGGCCCTGGCCGCCGCCATCGAGTTCCGCAGCGAGGAATCGGGGGAGCACGTCCGCCGCATCCACGACATCACCCGCACCCTGCTCCTCGCCACCCCGCTGGGCGAGGGGCTGAGCCGGATCGAGATCGAGCAGATCGCCCTGGCCTCCATCATGCACGATGTGGGCAAGATCGCCGTGCCCGACGCCATCCTGAACAAGCCCGGCCGGCTGACCGCCGAGGAGTTTGAGGTGATGAAGGGCCACACCGTCCAGGGGGCCCGCCTGCTGGAACAGATCCCCCAGCTGCGGGAGAACGGGGCCTACCCCTACGCCTGGGACATCGCCCGCCACCACCACGAGCGGTGGGACGGCCGGGGCTATCCCGACGGGCTGAAAGGGGACGAGATCACCCTGTGGGCCCAGATCGTCTCCCTGGCCGACGTCTACGACGCCCTCAGCTGCAAGCGGGTGTACAAGGACGCCTTCCCCCGGGAAAAGGTGAACGAGATGATCCGCACCGGGGCCTGCGGATGTTTCAACCCCCGCCTGCTGGCGTGTTTTTTCCAGGTGGAGGATCAGCTGCACCGGATGTATGATAAGGAGGACTGACCATGGAACAGGCAAAAAAGGAGATGCTGGCCGCCGCGGGCATCGACGCGGAGGACGCGCTGGAACGCTTTATGGGCAGCGAAGCGCTGCTGACCCGGTTTCTGGGCCGCTTTTTGGAGGACGCCAGCATGGACGCCCTGCGCGGGGCGGTGGCCGCCGGGGACTGGGACAAGGCCCTGACCGCCTCCCACACCCTCAAGGGGATGTGCGGCAACCTGTCCATGACGGTGCTGTATGACCTGTTCACCCGGCAGGTGGCCCTGCTGCGGGCGTCCGACACCGCCGGGGCCGCCGCCCTGATGCCGGAGATCGAGGCGGCCTGCCGGAAGGCGGCCGCCGCCATCCGGGAGCTGTGACGGTGGCCGGGCATCAAAAGGGGCGCTGGCTGCCCCTGTGGAAAAAGCTGCGCTATTACCTGGTGGCCACGGCGGTGCTAGTGGCGGCGGGGGTGGGCTTTTTTGTCTTTCTGCGGCGGATCCTGCTGGTGAACTACCAGAGCCTGGAGACCTCCATGGCCCAGAACTACGCCGCCGAGGTGGAGGGCGACCTGGACATCTACAAGGCCCTGATCGCGGTGGAGGCGGACGGCCTCGACGCCCGCATTGAGGAAGGGGAGCCCGTCGAAGCCCTGACCAGCTGGATCAGCCGCTACAGCGACCGCCTGCACCGGCTTTTCGGCCCGGGCATGGTGGATACCTATGCGATCTACAACGGGCAGGTGCTGGCGGCCGACCCCTGGGAGGAAGCCGCCGCCTACGACTACGCCTCGACCGAGTGGTACCAGATGACCCTTGCGGCGGAGGGCGAGGCCATTTTCACCGACGTCTACGCGGACATGGTCTGCGGCCGGGACGTGCTGACGGTGGCCCAGAAGTGCGACAACAGCGACACGGTGGTGGCCTTCGACATCTTTCCCGAAAACCTGCTGATCGACCTGGGCCGGGTGGCCCTGCCCGAGGGGGCGTCCATCTTTTTGTGCGACGGGCGGCAGCAGGTGCTGTACGCCAACACCAGCCTGAACACCGGCAGCGAGGCGTTCCCTTCCTACATCGCCCGGATGCAGCAGGGGGTCAGGAACGGCTATTTCGACCGCTACGACGCGTTCATCGAGGACATCGACGACATCCGCCGCGGGGTCTACTACACCTGGCTGGAAAACGGCTGGCTGATGATGATCACGGTGCCGGTGGAAAGCATGCTGACCCAGCTGCATCTGTTCACCCTGCTGTACGGGACGATCCTGGCGGCTTGGTGCGTGGGGTTTGCCATCATCATCTGGCGCAACGTGCGGCTGGACGCCATGATGGCCCGCTCCAACGAGACGGTGAAGGTGCTGAGCAACTCCTACTACGGGCTGTTCCGCATCAACTACCAGCAGGGCACCTACGAGATGATCAAGGGCTCCCCCTACGCCCGCAAAAACCTGAAGCCCCAGGGCCTTTATGAGGAGTTCCTGCGGGTGATCGGCGCGGTGATGGAGCCGGACACCATCGACGAGTTCCGCAAGAGTTTTTCCACCGACAGCCTGCGCAGCCTGGTGGCGGGCCACGTCCGGGACTACGGCGGCGATTTTCTGGGCAAGTACGAGAGCGGCGAGCGCTGGATCAACGTCCGGGTCCTGTTCGACGAGACGCTGGAGCCGGAGGAGGCGGTCCTCTGCTTCCGGGAGGTGGACCAGGAAAAGCGCCGCCAGATCCAGGAGCGCCGCCTGCTGGAGGAGACGCTGGCCACCGCCCGCAAGAGCGAAAAATCCAAGCTGGCCTTTTTCAACAATATGTCCCACGATATGCGCACCCCCCTCAACGCCATCCTGGGGGTGGTGGACCTGCTGCGCCAGCACACCGCCGAGCCGGACAAGGTGCGGGAATACACCGACAAGATCGCCTACTCGGGCCGGCAGCTGCTGGACCTGGTGAACGACATCCTGGATATGTCCCGGATGGAGCAGGGCAAGGTGGTCCTGAACAACGAAGCCTTCGACCTGGCCGCCTGCGTGCAGGCCTGCACCGACTCGTTCCAGCCGCAGGCCCGGCGGGAGGGCAAGACCTTTACCGTCCGCTGCGAGATCGCCGACCGCTGCGTCATGGGGGACGCGACCCGCATCACCCAGATCCTGAACAATCTGCTGTCCAACGCCTTCAAGTTCACCAGCGCCGGGGAGAGCGTGGCGGTGACGGTGCGCCAGATGGGCGGCCCGCCCACCCCCCAGTACCAGATCGTGGTCGAGGACACCGGCATCGGGATGTCGAAGGAGTTCCTGCCCCAGCTTTTTGAGCCGTATGCCCGGGAGACCCGGTTCTTCTCCCGGCAGGTGGTGGGCACCGGGCTGGGGATGCCCATTGTGAAGAGCCTGGTCACCCAGATGAGCGGCCAGATCTATGTGGACAGCGCCCTCGGCAGGGGCACCACCTTTACGATCACGGTGCCCTTCATCACCGCCCAGGCCGAGGAGGAGAGCCGCCAGACCCGGGAGGACCTGAAGGCCGGCGGCGCCGGCGGGGCGTTCTCCCTTGCGGGCCGGCGGATCCTGCTGGCGGAGGACAATATGCTGAACATGGAGATCGCCTGCGAGATCCTGACCATGAACGGGCTGGAAGTGCTCCAGGCCTGGAACGGCCGGGAGGCGGTGGAGATCTTCCAGGCGTCGGCCCCCTATGAGATCGACGCCATCCTGATGGATATGCAGATGCCCCAGATGGACGGCTGCGAGGCGGCCCGGGCCATCCGGGCGCTGGAGCGGCCCGACGCCGGGACGGTGCCCATCATCGCGGTGACGGCCAACGCCTTTGCGGAGGACATCGCCGCCACCACGGCCGCCGGGATGAACGCCCATATCTCCAAGCCCATCGACTTCCGGGCCCTGTGCGCCACCCTGGAAAAGTTCATGCAGGGGTAAGCGCCCCGCACCGCCGGGATGAAAAATGCGTGAAAGCTGTTTTTCCGTGCCCTTTTCTATGATACAATGGGAGAGGGGGAGCAGCCTCCCCCACATCTTAGATCCGGGAGGATTACGGAATGCTCAAACGTATACGGGCGTCACACCCGTTTCTCTATTGCATCCTGGCCGCCGTCCTGTTCCTGTTGGCCATGACGGTGGGCCTGCAGCTGTTCCTGCTGGTGCTGGTCCTGCTGGGGCCGGCCGCCATGGGGCTGTTCACCCAGGAGATGTTCCTGCTGCAGTGCGTCAACGAGCTGTTCGGCCTGGGGGCGGGGGTGTTCCTGCTCTGGCGCACCGGGCGGCTGTGGGTCTACCGCCAGCGGGGCCGCGGCTTTCTGGACGGGCTGCTGCTGGGGATGGTCCCCTTTGTGCTGCTGTGCCAGTCCCTCAGCTTCAACCTGGGGGTGGCCGGCCCTGCGCAGGGCGCGCCCCTGCGGCCCCTGTGGCAGATCGCGGTGTTCTTTCTCTGCATGTTCCTCATCAGCATGGCGGAGGAGACCGTGTTCCGGGGCGTCATCTGCCAGACCCTGCTGGAACATTTCGGCCCCAGCCGGGCCGGCGTCTGGAAAGCCTGCCTGCTTTCGGGGCTGCTGTTCGGCGCAGGGCATCTGATCAACCTGCGGGCCAGCGAGCCGATGGGGGTGCTGATCCAGTGCTGCGTGACGGCCAGCCTGGGGATGCTGTACGCGGCGGTCTACTTCCGCGGGGGCAACCTGTGGGTGCTGATCTTTCTGCACACGCTGCAGGACACCGCCGCCGCCATCGACATCGGCCTGTACCAGACCACCGACAGCATCAGCGAGATCATCAGCAGTTACGACCCCCGCATGCTGACCGGGGTGCTGCTCTATCTGATCCCCACCGCGTTTCTCCTGCGCAAAGGGCGCATCCCGGAGGTCGCCGCCTTCTGGGCACGGCCGGAGCGCCCCGCCCGCTCCCCGGAACAGGCCTAGGGTGTATCTGAGAAGTCAAAAATGCTGGGATATTCGCCAAAAAGCGCCAAATGCAAGGCGCATGAGCGCAGCACTCCTTTGTGGAATGCAAGCGAATGCAACGCGGCAGATGGTGCTTTTTGGTAGAATAGAACAGCGTGGGGGAATTTTCAGATACACCCTAAACCTGCAATAAAACATCCCGGCCGGAGGCATTTGCCATCCGGCCGGGATGCTTTTGTTTGTCAGGGAAATGGGCGTCACTCGTAGTCGATGGGCAGGGTGGGCAGGCCGTTCAGGTCCAGGCCGGCGGTGCGGCCGGCGGCAAACTCGTAGTAGCCCTGGCTGGCGATCATGGCCCCGTTGTCCCCGCAGAACTTGAGCTGGGGCAGATAGACCTGGGCCCCCAGCTTCTGGGCCCCGTCGTTGACCAGCTGGCGCAGCCGGCCGTTGGCGGCGACCCCGCCGGCCAGGCAGACCTGGGCCGCGCCGGTGTCGGCCGCGGCGGCCAGCAGCTTTTCGGCCAGGATGCCGTCGATCCGCTCCTGGAAGGAGGCGGCCAGGTCGGGCACGTTCACGGGCAGGTTTTTCATGCGGGCCTGGTTCACCTCGTTCAGGACGGCGGTCTTGAGGCCCGAAAAGCTGACGTTGTACTTGCCCTCCACATGGGGCACCGGCAGGCGGTAGGCGTGGGGGTCGCCGGTTTTGGCGGCGGCGGCGATACTGGGCCCGCCGGGGTAGGGCAGGCCCAGGGTGCGGGCCACCTTGTCGAAGGCTTCGCCGGCGGCGTCGTCCACCGTCCGGCCCAGCACCCGGAAGCGGGTGTAGCTTTCCACCTGGACGATGTGGCTGTGCCCGCCCGAGGCCACCAGGCAGAGGAACGGGGGCTTGAGCTCGGGGTGGGTCAGGTACAGCGCGGCGATGTGCCCGCGCAGGTGGTGGACCGGCACCAGGGGCTTGCCGGCCGCATAGGCCAGCCCCTTGGCAAAGTTGACCCCCACCAGCACCGCCCCGATCAGGCCGGGGGCAAAGGTGACGGCCACCGCGTCCACATCGGCGATGGTGCGCCCTGCGTCGGCCAGGGCCTTGCCCACGGCAGCGCTGATGTACTCGCAGTGGCGGCGGCTGGCGATCTCGGGCACCACCCCGCCGTACAGGGCCTGCTCTTTGACGCTGGTGGCGATGACGTTGCTAAGCAGGGTGCGGCCGTCCTCGACTAGGGCGGCGGCGGTCTCGTCACAGGTGGATTCGATTCCCAAAATGATCATGATTGCTTTCGTTCCTTTGCAGATCTACGATAAAACGGGCGTGGCGGCCCGCAGGGCCGGCGGCGAGGGACGCCTTCTTCCGGCTGTGTCAGTGGGCTTCCAGCCAGGACTTGCCCTGGCGGACGTCGGTGTCCAGGGGGACGGCGAAGTGGACGCAGCCCTCCATTTCCTCCTTGAGGATGCGGGCGGCGGTCTCGGCTTCGGCCTCGGGGGCCTCCACGATCAGCTCGTCGTGGACGGTGAGGATCAGCCGGCTGGCCAGGCCCTCGGCCCGGATGCGCCGCCAGACCCGCACCATGGCCAGCTTGATGACGTCGGCCGCCGTGCCCTGGATGGGGGTGTTGCGGGCCATCCGCTCGCCGCTGGCCCGGACGTTCATGTTGGAGTTGGCCAGCTCGGGCAGGGCCCGCCGCCGCCCGAACAGGGTGCTGACGTAGCCTTTTTCCTTGGCGTCGGCGATGGTCTGCTGCATATAGCTGTCCACTTTGGGGAAGCTGGCCAGGTAGTTTTTCAGGAAGGCCCCCGCCTCCCGCACCGAGACCCCCAGGTCCTCCGAGAGGCTGAAGGCCCCCTTGCCGTACATGATGCCAAAGTTGATGGCCTTGGCCGCCGTGCGCAGCCGGGGGGTGACCTCCGACAGGGGGATGCCGTAGATCTTGGCGGCGGTGCTGCGGTGGATGTCCTCCCCGCTGCGGAAAGCCGCCTGCATGTGCTCGTCCCCGGTGATGTGGGCCAGGATGCGCAGCTCGATCTGGCTGTAGTCGGCGTCCACAAAGACGCAGCCCGGCTTTGCGATGAAGAAGCCCCGCAGCTGGCTGCCCAGCTCGGTGCGGATGGGGATGTTCTGCAGGTTGGGGTTGTCCGAGGAGAGGCGGCCGGTGCGGGCCTCGGTCTGGTTGAAGGTGGAGTGGATCCGCCCGTCGGGGCCAATCACCTTCAGCAGGCCTTCGGCGTAGGTGGAGTACAGCTTGAGGTAGGAGCGGTACTGCAGGATGTCGTCCACCAGGGGGCAGTCGGGCCGCAGCTTCTGCAGGGTGGCGTTGTCGGTGGACCAGCCCCGGCTGGTCTTGCGGCCGTGGGGCAGCTTCATCCGGACGAACAGCATCTCCCCCAGCTGCTTGGGGCTGTTGGGGTTGAAGTCGGGGTCCTCCACCTGGCTGCGGATGTAGGCCAGCTTGGCCTCGATCTGCTGGCGCAGCCCGGCGCCGAACCGCTCGATGCCGGCCCGGTCCACCAGCACGCCGGTGCGGGTCATGTCGGCCAGCACCTGCGCCAGGGGGAACTCGATCTCATTGTAAAGGAAATCCTCCCCCAGGGCGGTGATCTCCTCCTTCATCCGGGCAAACAGCCCGGCCAGGAAGGGGGCGTCGGGCCAGTCCTCGCAGGCAAAGGCGGGCTTGACCTTGTAGGCTTCGGCCAGGGCCGCGATGCTGTACTTGGCCGCCGAGGCGTCCAGCAGGTAGGCGGCCAGCTTGCCGTCCCAGACGATGGAGCTGCCCCAGCCCCCGGCCTGCATCGACGCGGCATAGAGAGGGGCTGCGTCGAATACTTCCAGCCGGAGGGCGGGGTCGTCCAGCAGGCGGGGCAGGTCGGCGTCCTCCAGAGGGCAGACCAGCCTGTCCTGGACGGCGTACCAGTGGGCCGGCCGGTCGATGACGATCCGGTTGCCCTTTTTGCCGTAGACGGGGGGCCGGGCGGCCAGCAGCCACAGCCCGGCGGGGGCGCCGGGCAAAGGACCCACCTGTGCCTGGGGCAGGGGGGCGGCCGGCTCGGGCTCGCTCTCGGCAGGCAGGACGTGCTCCAGCCCCAGCCGGGGGATCAGGGCCCGGATCTCCAGGTCCAGCAGAAGGCGGACGGCGGCGGCCTTGTTGCCTTCGCCGGGGCGGTAGGCCCCGGGGGCCGTCTCGACCGGCGCGTCGGTGCGTATGGTGCCGAGGGTATAGCTGAGCTCGGCGTCAGCCTTGTATTCCTCCAGGTTGGCCCGCTGGCGGGGCTTGATGGAGGGGTCGTCCAGATGCTCGTAAACGCCGGCCAGGCTGCCGAACTGCTGGATCAGGGCCAGGGCGGTCTTTTCGCCGATGCCCTTGACCCCCGGGATGTTGTCCGAGGTGTCGCCCTGTAGGCTTTTGACGTCGATCAGCTGCCGGGGCGCCAGGCCGTATTTTTCCTGCACGGCCGCCTGGTCCATCACACGGGTCTCGCTGTGGCCCCGTGAGGTGGTGGCCAGCAGGACGGTGGTGTGGGGGCTGACGAGCTGCAGGTTGTCCCGGTCGCCGGTGGCAAGGTAGCAGGTTTCCCCGCGCTTGTCGCAGGCGGCGGCCAGGGTGCCCAGGATGTCGTCGGCCTCCCACCCTTCGGCGGTGACCAGTTTGTATCCCAGGTCGGTCAAAAGCTGCCGCAGCAAGGGCATCTGGGCAGCGAGTTCGTCCGGCATGCCGTGCCGGTTGGCTTTGTAGCCATCGTACATTTTGTGGCGGAACGTAGGAGCAGGCAGGTCAAAGGCAATGGCGACCTCGTCTGGCTGATAGTTCTGGGTCAGGGACAGCAGGATGTTCATAAAGCCATAGATGGCGTTGGTATACTGCCCCTCTTTGGTGGTCAGCACCTTGATGCCGAAAAAGGCACGGTTGGCGATGCTGTTGCCGTCAACGACCAGTAAAGACATTGCGTGATTCCTCCCTGTATGTGCAGCCCATGTGCAGAAGGGCTGTGCGTCTGCCGCACCATCGCCGTCTAGTATAACACAAACAGCCCCGCCGGGACAAGCCGCCGGGCAAAAAACGGTCCCGCCCTGCAGTGCGGGCGGGACGCGGCGGCTTTTACGCCTCGGTGCGGATGGCCCCCACCGGGCAGGCTTCGGCGGCGGCGACGGCCTGGGGCACGTCCTCGCCGGGGATGTCCCCCGGGATGGCCACGGCCAGGGTGCCGTCCATCGAAAAGACTTCGGGGCACAGGCCGGCGCACTGGGTGCAGCCGATGCAGAGATTGGGGTCGACGATCGCTTTCATGGCATTGCCTCCTTTGGGTCGTACTGTAGGAGAGTATGCCCGGCAGGGGGCCGGGCTATACTTTCGGCGGCCGGTATGGTACAATAGCCGAAAGCCGGGGCGGCGCCTGCGCATGGGCCCCGGCGGGACAAAACCGGAAAGGACGGCGAAACGATCCATGAACATCCAGATCTTTGGCACCAGCAAGAGCTTCGACACCAAAAAGGCCCAGCGCTATTTTAAGGAGCGGGGCATCCGCTTCCAGATGATCGACCTGAAGGAGAAGGGGATGAGCCGGGGCGAGTTCGACCATGTGGCCCGGGCGGTGGGCGGCTGGCAGAACCTGGTGGACCCGGCGGCCAGGGACAAGCAGACCCTTGCTTTGCTGGACGCCCTGGTGGACTGGCAGAAAGAGGACAAGCTGTTTGAGAACCAGCAGCTGCTCAAGCTGCCCATCGTCCGCAACGGACGCCAGGCGACGGTGGGCTATCAGCCCGACGTCTGGGCTGCCTGGCAGTAACGGTCAGGCAAGGGCCCGCAGGGCTTCCAAAAAGGCGTCCACACTGGCCTCGGGGGTGGCCCAGCTGGTCACCAGCCGGATGCAGGTGTGGGCCGCGTCGGGCTTTGCGGAAAACTCGAACCCGAAGTCCGGGGCCAGCGCCTCCACCACCCCGTCGGGGAAGATGGGGAACTGCTGGTTGGTGACGCTGTCGCAGGCAAAGGGATAGCCCAGCGCCGCGATGCCCGCTTTCAGCCGCAGGGCCATCTGGTTGGCGTGGGCGGCCAGCGAGGTGTAAAAGGCGCCGGTGCCGTCCCGGAACAGGGTCTCGAACTGGATGCCCAGCAGCCAGCCCTTGGCCAGCATCCCGCCCCGCTGCTTGATGTTGTAGCGGAAGTCGGGCTTGAGGGCGTCGTTCAGGAGGACCAGGGCCTCCCCGAACAGGGCGCCGTTCTTGGTGCCCCCGATGTAGAAGGCGTCGCACAGCCGGGCCAGCTCGGGCAGGGAGGGCCCGCCGGCGGCCAGCCCGGCCGCCAGCCGCGCGCCGTCCAGGTACAGCAGCAGCCCCAGCTCGTCGCACACCGCCCGCAGGGCCTGGACCTCGGCCAGGGTATACAGGGTGCCGATCTCGGTGGTCTGGCTGATGTAAACCATCCGGGGCTTGACCATATGCTCGTCGGGGTGGGCGGCCACAGCGGCCCGCACGGCTGCGGGGGTCAGCTTGCCGTCTGCGGCGGGGCAGGCGATGCACTTGTGGCCGGTGGCCTCGATGGCGCCGGTCTCGTGGACGCAGATGTGGGCGCTGGTGGCGGCGATCACCGCTTCGTAGGGCCGCAGGAAGGCGGCGATGGCGGTGGCGTTGGTCTGGGTGCCGCCCACCAGGATGTGGACGTCGGCGTCCGTCCGGCCGATGGCGGCCTGGATCAGCCGGCGGGCCCGGGCCGAGTGGGGGTCGGTGGAATAGCCGGGGTTGCCCTCGGTGTTGGTGGCGGCCATGGCCTCCAGGATGGAGGGGTGGCAGCCCTCGCTGTAATCGTTGGTGAAACGGATCATCTTGCAGCGCTCCTTTCTTTTATAGACCTCTATAGTATAAACGCCCGGGCCCTTTCAGGCAAGGGCCATTTGAGAGGGGAGGGCGGCTGCAAAGCGCGCTTTTCACAAAAATACCATAGCCGCAGCAAGACACATTGTGTTATACTATACGGTGACATCCGTGCGCGGCCGGGCCGCGCAGACGATTTTGACAAACTAGGAGACAGTGCAGATCATGAAAACCTATGTGACCCCGGAGGAACATGCACGCATCCACCGCCGCCGCCGCCGTCAGGCGCTGGGGCTGGTCATGGCGGTGCTGCTGGTCATCGGGATATTGACCGTGCTGGGGGCCGGCGTCCGGCTGGTGGCCAGCCTGTTTGACAACACCGAGCAGATGCAGGAGTACGAGGACAAGCTGGAAGGGCTGGTCCTGTTCGACCCGCTGCCCTTTGAGGGCATCGAGAACATCGACGACCTCACCCTGCGGGAGGCCGCCGTCTGGGGCTGCATCTACAACATCCAGGAGACCCAGGGCAACTTTGACAACTACGCCCACGACCCCGTGACCGAGCAGCTGCTGCTGCCCGCCGTGGAGGTGGACACCTACCTGGCCCGGCTGCTGGGGCCCTCGTTCCGGCTGACTCACCGCAGCTTTGAGATGGACGACATGACCATCGCCTTCGACGAGGCCACCCAGTGCTACAGCATCCCCGTCACCGGCGGGGTGGGCTATTACCGGGCCGACGTCACCGCCATGTTCAAGCAGGACGGCAAGCTGCACGTGACGGTGGGCTATATCCCCATGAACACCACCGGCGACCTGATCGGCGCCCAGTCCGACACCCCCACCAAATATATGGACTACCTGTTCGAGCGCACCGGCGGCAGCTGGTACCTGACCGGCCTGACCGAGAGCGCCACCAAGCCGGAGCAGGCGGCGTCCTCCCAGGCCAACTCGGTGGTGATGATGGACTCGGACGAGCTGCAGGAGGCCATCCTGCAGGGGGTGAACCCCGACGCGGTGGCCGGCAGCGAGGCGTCCTCCGGCGAGGCGTCGTCCAGCGACGCAGCTTCCAGTGAGGCGTCCTCCGGCGAAGCGTCGTCCGGTGACGCAGCCTCCAGCGAGGCGGCTTCCAGCGAGGCCGCCGCCAGCACCGCGGGCTGAGGGCTCGAGTGCTTCAGACTTAATAGATAAAAATTTTTTATTAAAATATTTTTCCCGGCAGGGCCTGTAAAAATAAATGCAGGAGCCCTGCCGGGTTTTTGTTTGGGCCTTTTGCGGGCCGGATGGATTTGAGACGCAAAGCCGCGCCGGGCTGCAAGGGGACGGGCGGCTTGTATTTTTTGCCAAAAACCCCTTGACAAATTAGAGCAATCTGCTAAAATACTCGTACAATTATTTTTTCTAAATAATTTTAGATAAAATAATCTGTCACAAAATTTGAACCATTGATCCATTACATGAAAAACATTTAAGGTTGAAAAGGAGAAATCATCATGGACTTCGAGAAGGTTAAGGAAATTATCGTTGAGACTCTGAGCTGCGACGCCGACAAGGTCACCATGGAGGCCACCCTGGCCGAGGACCTGGAGGCCGATTCCCTGTCCGCCGTCGAGCTGTCGATGGCTCTGGAGGAGGCTTTCGGCATCGCCATTGCCGACGAGGACCTGCCCAACATGAAGACCGTGGGCGACCTGTACAACTACCTGCAGGAGCACGCCGGCGAGGCTGAGAAGGCTGAGTAAACCTTTCCCTGCCAGAGATCTTTCACATTGTTTCTGGACCGAAAGGAGCCTTCTATGACCAATCAGGAAATTCTGGAGCTGATGGCCCGGTTTGACGCCAGCAGCCTCACTTCTTTCAAGCTGCACTCCAAGGACGCCGACCTGGAGATGGGCAAGGGCATCCCGGCCGCGCCGGCTGCGGCCGCCGCGCCTGCGGCTGCCCCGGCGGCTCCCGCCGCCCCCGCTCCGGCCCCGGCCGCGCCTGCCGCCGCCCCCGCGCCGGAAGGCAAGTGCATCACCGCCCCTGTGGTGGGCACCTTTTACATGGCGCCTGCACCCGACCAGCCGCCCTTTGTCCAGGTCGGCGACAAGGTGCAGAAGGGTCAGACCGTCTGCCTCATGGAGGCAATGAAGATGATGAGCGAGGTCAAGGCTCCGTGCGACTGCGTCATTGAAGCGATCCTGCAGGAAGACGGCGCCCTGGTGTCCTTTGGGGACGACCTGATCCGCTACCGGGAAGGGTAAGGCCATGTTCAAGCGTGTTTTGATTGCAAACCGCGGCGAGATCGCCCTGCGCATCCAGCGGGCCTGCCGTGAACTGGAGATCGAGCCGGTGGTGGTCTATTCCGCCGCCGACGCCGAGGCCATCCATGTGCAGCTTGCCGAAGAGGCCTACTGCATCGGCCCCGCCCGGGCAGCGGACAGCTATCTGAATATGGACGCCATCCTGACGGTGGCCAAGGCCGCCCACTGCGACGCCATCCACCCCGGCTACGGCTTTCTGAGCGAGAACGACCAGTTTGCCGACGCCTGCGCGGAGGCCGGCATCGCCTTCATCGGCCCCTCCGGGGACGTCATCCGCGCCATGGGCAACAAGGCCGCCGCCCGCCGGCTGATGCAGCAGGCGGGGGTGCCGGTGGTGCCCGGCTCGGACGGCGCGGTGGCCACCGCCGAAGAGGCCAAGGCCCTGGCCGATTCCATCGGCTATCCGGTCCTCATCAAGGCCTCGGCCGGCGGCGGCGGGCGCGGGATGCGCCGCGTCTTTGAGCCCGACCAGCTGATCCCCCTCTTTGAGGAGGCCCGCAGCGAGTCGGTGGCCTGCTTTGGCAGCGGCGAGATGTACCTGGAAAAGCTGATCCTCAACCCCAAGCACATCGAGTTCCAGATCATGGCCGACAAGATGGGCCATGTGATCCAGCTGGGGGAGCGGGACTGCTCCATCCAGCGCCGCAACCAGAAGATGCTGGAGGAGTCGCCCTCCCGCGCCCTGACCCCCGAGCTGCGGGAGAAGATGGGCGCGGCCGCCGTGGCCGCCGCCAAAGCGGCCCACTACGAGAACGCCGGCACCATCGAGTTCGTGCTGGACCCCGACGGCAACTTCTATTTCATCGAGATGAACACCCGGATCCAGGTGGAGCACCCGGTCACCGAGTTCGTCACCGGGATGGACCTGGTGCGGGAGCAGATCCGCATCGCCGCGGGGCTGCCCCTGTCCCACACCCAGGAGGAGATCACCCTCCGGGGCCACGCCATCGAGTGCCGGGTCAACGCCGAGGACCCCGCCCACAACTTCCAGCCCTGCCCGGGCAAGATCAACTTCCTGCATCTGCCGGGGGGCTGCGGCGTCCGGGTGGACACCGGCCTGTACAGCGGCTACACCCTGCCGCCCTACTACGACTCGCTGATGGCTAAGCTGGTGGTCTGGGCGCCCACCCGGCTGGAGGCCATCCGCCGGATGCGCCGGGTGCTGGAGGAGCTGGTGGTGGACGGGCCGGCCAACAACGCCGACCTGCTGCACCAGATCCTGTACCACCCCGACTTTGTCCGGGGCACCTGCACCACCGCCTTCCTGGACGAGAACCTGGACACCCTGCTCAAATGGAGCAGCGCCGGGGACGAGGAGGCTAAGGCATGAGCAACGTATTTGTCCGTCGGCGGCACAAGCTGCTGAGCCTGAAGGCCCTGCGGGATTCGGGCGCGGTGCTGCCCGGCAACACCGAGGAGAACTGCCCTCACTGCGGGCAGCCCGTCCTGCGGCGGGAGCTGGTCAAAAACCAGTACGTCTGCCCCCTGTGCGGCTATCACCACCCCATCGGAGCCTACTACCGCCTGAGCCTGGTGCTGGACGAGGGCAGCTTCAAGGAGATGGACGAGGACCTGATCTCCAGCGACCCGCTGGAGTTCCCCGGCTATGAGGCCAAGCTGGACGGCGCCCGCCGCCGCACCGGCCTGGGCGAGGGCGTGGTCACCGCCCTGGGCCGCATCGACGGCCAGAAGGTGGCGGCCGGCGTCCTGGACAGCCGGTTCTTCATGGGCAGCATGAGCGCCGCCCTGGGCGAAAAAGTCACCCGCCTGGTGGAGTACGCCGACAAGAACAAGCTGCCGCTGATCCTGTTTTCGGCCAGCGGCGGCGCCCGGATGCAGGAGGGGATCCTCTCCCTGATGCAGATGGCCAAGACTGCCGCCGCCATCGAGCGCTTTTCGGAGCACGGCGGGCTGTACATCTCCATCTTCACCCACCCCACCACCGGCGGCGTCACCGCCAGCTTTGCCAGCCTGGGCGACGTTATGCTGGCCGAGCCGGGCGCGCTGATCGGCTTTGCGGGGCCCCGGGTCATCGAGCAGACCATCGGCGAAAAACTGCCCGAAGGCTTCCAGACGGCAGAGTACCTGCTGGAGCACGGCTTTGTGGACGCCATCGTCCCCCGGGCCCGGCTGCGCAATACCCTGATCCGCCTGCTCAAACTGCATGGAAAAGGAGGGGACAGCCGTGGCAAATGAGCTGAAACCCGCCCAGCGGGTGGCCCTGGCCCGTCATCCGGACCGGCCGGGCACCGCGGAGTTCGTCTCCGCCCTGTTTACCGATTTCTTTGAGCAGCGGGGCGACCGCCGCTGCATGGACGACGGCGCGATCTACGGCGGCGTGGGCCTGTTCCACGGCAAGCCGGTCACCGTCATCGGCCACCGCAAGGGCCACACCCTGGAAGAGCACGTGGCCTACCACTTCGGCATGCCCTCCCCCGAGGGCTACCGCAAGGCCCAGCGCCTGATGCTGCAGGCCGAAAAGTTCCGCCGGCCCATCGTCACCTTCATCGACACGGCGGGCGCCTACCCCGGCCTGGAGGCCGAGGCCCACGGCCAGGGCGAGGCCATCGCCTCCACCCTGGCCCTGTCCTCCCGCCTGACGGTGCCGGTCGTCTCGATCGTCACCGGCGAGGGCGGCAGCGGCGGCGCCCTGGCTTTGGGGGTGGGCAACCGGGTCTTTATGCTGGAAAACGCCGTCTACTCGGTCCTTTCGCCCGAGGGCTTTGCCGCCATCCTGTGGAAAGACGCCTCCCGCTCGGCCGAGGCCTGCGACGTCATGAAACTGACCGCCGCCGACCTGCTGGAACTGAAGGTGATCGACGGCGTCATCCCCGAGCCGGAAGGCGGGGCCCAGGCCGACCCCCAGGCCGTCTACCGCAACCTGGACGAGCTGCTGGCCAAGGAGCTGGCCGCCCTGTCCAAGATGAGCGGCCAGGCCCTGGCAGCGGCACGGTACAAAAAATTCCGCATGATGGGCGCCAGCGCCCTGAGAAAGGAGCGCCTATGAGTGGCATCAAGCTCATCAGCACCGGTTCGGCCCTGCCTGCGCAGGAAGTGACCAATTTCGACCTGGAGAAAAAGGTCGATACCAGCGACGAGTGGATCGTCACCCGCACCGGCATCAAGAGCCGCCATTACTGCGGCGAGGGCGAGAGCCATCTGGGTCTGTGCCTGGCGGCGGCCCGGCAGGCGCTGGAGCGCGCGGGCATCGAGCCCGGCCAGATCGGCGTCTGCCTGGTGGCCACCCTGACCCAGGACACCATGACCCCCTCGGCCGCCTGCGTCCTGCAAAAGGAGCTGGGCCTGGCCGAGGACACCGTCTGCTTTGACCTGAACGCGGCCTGCGCCGGCTTTGTCTACGGCCTGCACACCGCCGAATGCCTGCTGGCCGCCAGCGAGCGCAAATACGGTCTGGTCATCGGGGGCGAGGTGCTGAGCCGGATCACCGACTTTACCGACCGGTCCACCTGCGTCCTGTTCGGGGACGGGGCGGGCGCGGCCATCGTCCGGTGGGGGGAGGACTACCCCTCCCTGTCCGCCGTGATGGGCAGCCGGGGCAACAGCGGCGTGCTGTACATCCCCGGCGTCAACACCGGCGACCCCAGCTACATCCACATGGACGGCAAGGAAGTGTTCCGCTTTGCGGTGGAGGTGCTGCCCCGCTGCGCCAAGGAGGTGGCGGCCAAGGCCGGCATCTCCCTGGACGAGGTGGACCGCTTCGCTTTCCACCAGGCCAACCAGCGCATCCTGGACCACGCCATCAAAAAGCTGAAACTGGACCCCGCCAAATGCACCGGCAACATTGCCCACACCGGCAACACCTCGGCTGCCAGCGTGCCCATCCTGTTGGACCAGCTGGTCAGCTCGGGCCAGCTGCGCAGCGGCCAGAAGGTGCTGTGCGCCGGCTTTGGCGGCGGCCTGACCTGGGCCGGCGCCCTGCTGCAGCTTGCATAACGGCCTGTACGCCCGCAGGGTGTATCTGAAAAGCCCGACAGGCTGGGCCCTTCGCCCCGCGGACCGCATTTTGGAGCCGCGGGCGCAAAGGACGGCGTGGGGGCGTTTTCGGATGCACCCTGCTTTAAGAAGGAGTTTACTATGAAAATCAACGAGCTTCTGGGGACTGAATTCCCGATCATCCAGGGCGGCATGGCCAACATCGCCACCGGCGCGTTTGCCGCCGCCGTTTCCAACGCCGGCGCGCTGGGCCTGATCGGCTCGGGCGGCATGGACGCCGAGACCCTGCGCAAGGAGATCCGCACCGCCAAGGCTTCCACCGACAAGCCCTTCGGCGTCAACCTGATGCTGATGAACCCCCACATCGACGAGCTGGCCAAGGTCGTGGTGGAAGAGGGGGTCAAGGTGGTCACCACCGGCGCAGGCAACCCCGGCAAGTACGTCCCCGCCTGGAAAGAGGCCGGCATCAAGGTGTTCCCCGTGGTGGCCGCGCCCATCCTGGCCAAGCGCCTGGAGCGCTATGAGGTGGACGGCTTCATCGCCGAGGGCACCGAGAGCGGCGGCCATGTGGGCGAGATGACCACCATGGCCCTGGTGCCCCAGGTGGTGGACGCGGTCAGCGCCCCCGTCATCGCCGCCGGCGGCATCGCCGACGGCCGCCAGATGGCCGCTGCCTACGCCCTGGGCGCCTGCGGCGTCCAGGTGGGCACCTGCCTGCTGGTCAGCGAGGAGTGCCCCATCCACCCCAACTACAAGCAGGCCCTGCTCAAGGCCGGCGCCAACGATACCGTCGTCACCGGCCGCACCACCGGCGCGCCCGTCCGCGTGCTGAAAAACAAGATGGCCCGCCAGTACCTGGAGATGGAAAAGGAGAATATGCCCCTGGCCGAGCGGGAAAAGCTGACCCTGGGCTCTCTGCGCCGCGCCGTGTTCGACGGCGATCTGGACAGCGGCAGCTTCATGTCCGGCCAGGTGGCGGGCATGCTGCACGAGGTCAAGCCCCTGCGCAAGATCTTTGAGGAAATGATGGCTGGCTGTGAGGCTACGCTGAAAGGACTCGAAGCATGAAAACAGCATTTTTGTACGCGGGTCAGGGCAGCCAGCACCCCGGCATGGGCGCCGACCTGTACGAGGCATACCCTGAATTCCGGGCGGTGCTGGACAGCGCCGAGGTGGGCTTTGACCTCAAGACCGTCTCCTTCACCGACCCCGACGGGGTGCTGAACCAGACCGAGTACACCCAGCCCTGCATGGTGGCCTTTGCCGCCGGCATGACCGCCATCCTGGCAGGCAAGGGCATCCGCCCGGACTACGCCGCCGGGCTGAGCCTGGGCGAGTATTCGGCCCTGTGCGCCGCCGGCGTCTTTACCGCCAGGCAGGCGGTGGAGCTGGCCGCGTTCCGGGGCAGGGCCATGGCGGCGGCCGCCGCCGGCGTGCCCTGCGGCATGACCGCCGTGCTGGGCCTGGACCGGGACAAGCTGCGCGCCGCCTGCGAGGCAGCCGCCCCGGAAGGAGTGGTGGAGATCGCCAACTACAACTGCCCCGGCCAGCTGGTCATCGGCGGGCAGAAAGCGGCGGTGGACGCCGCCGCCGCCAAGGCCAAGGAGCTGGGCGCCAAGCGCTGCCTGCCCCTGAAGGTCAGCGGGCCGTTCCACACCTCGCTGCTGGCCCCCGCCGGCGACGCCCTGCGGGAGCGCTTCAAGACCGAGACGTTCGGCGCGATGCAGTTCCCCGTCCTGTTCAACTGCCTGGGCCGGGAGATGGGGGAGGGGGACACCATCCC
>DGYMR06203__coassemble_705_pt1 | contig 36269 bp, 33 predicted proteins | sample DGYMR06203__metabat2_low_PE_024 | metagenome-assembled genome bin DGYMR06203
TTTTGTGGAAAATGCGGGCGTTTGTATAATTTTTGTGAAAATGAATTTTGAAAAGTTTCCGGCCCGGGCCTTCCCCCAACGGGGGAAGGTGGCCCGCAGGGCCGGATGGGGGGCTTCCTCTATGGGCGGGCGGGTGGGTCAGACCCGGTTGGCCTGCTGGATCAGGCTGCGGATGTGGTGGACCAGCATTTCCAGGGCGGGGCCGTTCTCGCCGCCATTGGGGACGATGATGTCGGCGTTGCGCTTGCTGGGCTCCACAAAGGCCTCGTGCATGGGCTTGACGGTGGTCAGATACTGGGTGATGACGCTGTCCAGGCTGCGGCCGCGCTCTTTGACGTCCCGGAGGATGCGGCGGAGGATCCGCTCGTCGGCGTCGGTGTCCACAAAGATCTTGTAGTCGAACAGCTCCAGCAGCCCCGGCTCGGCAAAGGGCAGGATGCCCTCGACGATCAGGACGGGGGCCGGCTCGACGCGGCGCACTTCCTCCGACCGGTTGTGGATGGTGTAGTCGTAGACCGGGCAGTCCACCGCACGGCCGGCCTTCAGCTCCTGCAGCTGCCGGATCAGCAGGTCGTTGTCAAAGGCGTCGGGGTGGTCGTAATTCAGCAGGCAGCGCTTTTCGTAGGGCAGCTCGTCGTGCCGCTTGTAGTAGCTGTCGTGGGGGATCAGGCGGACTTCTTCCTCCCCAAAGCGGGCTTTCAGCCGCAGGGCCAGGGTGGTCTTGCCGCTGCCCGAGCCGCCCGCAATACCGATGATCAGACTGTTCATGGATGGTTCCTCCCGCGCGGTCTGGCGCAGCAGGCCGCTTTGTAGTATACTGATGGAAGAGACTTCGACCAAATGTAAAGCCTCTGTCGTATCTTTTTATAATCATACCACAAAACGCCCTGTTTTGACAGATGTTACACCCCTTGCAGGAGGTATTCCATGAAAAAAATCGTTTTGGCCCCCTATATCGACCAGACGGAGCGCTGGGTCAACGGCTGCGAGAGCATCAGCGCCGTGATGGCGCTGGGGGCGGTGGGCGTCCCTGTGGACCCCGACACCTTCATTGCCCGGGACCTGCCCCACGCCCCTTTCTGGGAGCAGGACGGCGTCCTCTGGGGCCCCGACCCCCTCTACGTCTATCCCGGCGACCCCCACGACCACACCGGCTACGGCTGTTACGCCCCCTGCATCTGCCAGGCCATGCGCAGCGCCCTGGAGGCCGAGGGCGCCGGGGACGCCTTTGAGGTGGTGGACGAGACCGGGCGCACCGCGGCCGAGCTGTGCGCCGCCTACATCGACCGGGGGCTGCCGGTGGTGTTCTGGGCGACGCTGGATTTCCAGCCGGTGCCTGGGTGCGACCACTGGACCCTGCCCAACGGCCGGCCCTTTGACTGGAAGCTGAACGAGCACTGCCTGCTCCTGGTGGGCTACGACGACCAGCACTACTGGTTCAACGACCCCTGGCACAACCACGGGCTGTGCCCCCAGCCCAAGGCCCTGGTGGAAGAATGCCACCGCGCCCAGGGGATGTATGCGGTGGCCCTGCGGAGAAAGTAAAGCCCCCGATGCAAAAAGCGGCAGTCCCGCACCGCCTGCGGGGCTGCCGGAGCGTGTCGCAAAAGCGACACGCTCCAGGGGGAACCCATTTCTGCCTGCTGCGCAGGACAGAAATTCCTTCCCCCTGGTATCCCCCTGGGGACAAAATTGAGCGCTGAACCGCGCACTCGCCGCAAAGCGGCTCGCACACTCTCAGCGCTCAATTTCCCTGTATGTGTCCCGTCCATCCGCACATGTCGGCTGGACGGGACTTTTTTACAGCCTGTAGAATCTGCATACAGTTTGCTCCGTCGGCTTTTTCATGCTGCATGGAGCTGCCACTTTTACTTGTCCCAGTGGGACAGCAGCGGGGCCAGCTGGCCGGGGTCGGCCCAGTCCTGGGGAGCGGCCGCCGCCGACAGCAGCGCCTGCATCCAGGGCTCCAGGGAGGCGGGGTCTTTCCGGGCCACCGATTTGCACAGCATCCGGCACAGGGCCCGGTCCACCGGGTTCAGCTGGGCCATGTCCAGCCTGCCCCGGGCGTAAAAGAGGGGCACATCCTGCCAGCCCGCCCCAAAGCCCCGGGCCTTGCAGGCCGCGAGGGTGTCCGCATCGTATGGGGACGCCCCCACACACAGGACGGCGGCCCGCTCATGGGGCACCCCCTCGCAGAGGCGGAAGAAGCGCTTCAGCCCCGCCATGCTGCCGGCGTACAGGCCACCCACCAGCACGATGCGCTGGTACGCGCCCAAACCACCCTTGCAGTCCTGCAGGGCGCAGGCCGGGCAGCCCCAGGCCGCGCCCAGCCACTCGGCATAGGACCGGGCCGCGCCGTACTTCGATTGATACAAAACCAGGTCTTTTCCCATAGCATTATCCTCCCTGCTGCAGGGCGGTCTCCACCGCCTTCAGGATACATTTGCTGCTGACGGTCGCGCCGGACACCGCGTCCAGCTCCAGCGACTGGCTTTCCACCACGGCCCGGGGCAGGCTCTCCGCCCCGCTGCCCAGCCCGTGGTCATGGCGCACCAGCTGCACGGCCGCGATCCGGCCGTCCTCCATGGTCACTTCCACCCCGGCCGTGACCGGCGCGGGATGCTCCACTCGCCCTGGTAGACGCCGTCCTCCAGCCGGGCCAGGTCCGGCGTTTCAACCTCCAGCGTCCGGGCCTGACGCACCGCCTGCCACGACAGCCCCGCCAGGACCGCCGCCCCCAGCAGGAGCAGCCCCGCCGGCAGCATCCACTTGCGTTTGATCTGGTACATGGTTCACCTTCCTTTCCAGGTGCTCGATGCCTGCATACAGTCTTGTGAGAAGGGCAAACAGGGTCTGGATCTCCTCGGGGGTGTACACCTCGAAGAGGTACCCCAATTCAGCCTGGTACTGCGCGAACTCCTGCTGAAAAAACCGCTCCGCCCTGGGGGCCGGGCTGACGCAGAACGCCCTCGCGTCCCGGGGGCTCTGCCGCAGGGTGACGAAGCCTTTTTTCTCCAGGGCGGCGGCCAGCTTTTTGACGTTCTGCCGGGAACAGCCCAGGAACCGCCCCAGCTGCGTCAGGGACATCGGCCCCTCCGCCTGCCGGACGATGGACAGCAGCATGAACTGCTTGAGCGACACCTCCGGGATACGGCTGTCAAAGATCGTTTGCAGCCGGTTGCCCACGATGAACAGGGTGCTGAAGATCGCTTTCTGGCGCTGCTCGGTGCTGTGGGAAAAACGGCGGATCAGATCATCGTATTCCATAGGGTCCTCTCCCTTCGATGCGCAACTTATTACCTATAGAATAGCAACAAGTTGCCTATTTGTCAACCTCCTTTTATCCCAAACACAACAATGCGGGGGCCGGCTTTCGCCAGCCCCCGCAGAGGGACCCTATCTTTCGTGACGCAAAAGTTCTTTTGTTTTGGTGCGATCAACAACAGAAGGAACATTGGTTAGATATTCCTTTTTGCTGTCACATCGGATGGGTGTTTACCCGGACAAGCAGGGGTCTCAAAGCCCACTTGCCCCTTATATCAGATGCGGTATGGTGCCCCGCAGCTGTTATAAGTAATGTAGATTACTGGTGGGTAGAGGTACGGACGACCTGAACAGCCACGAAGGTGACAGCAGGATTCTCAGCGCCACCAACGACACCAGTGCCGCCAACACCGCCGCCAACGATGCTGCTGTTGACAGTCTTGGTGTAGGTGCTCACCGAAACGGTATACTCGTGGTTGTAGTTGCCGCCATTGGTGTCCTCAATGCTGTACTTATAGTTATGGATACCATAGCCGGCGACAGCCTCTGCCACCAGCTCCTTAACAGCATTCTCGCCGATGGCGCTAGAAACAGCATACAGCTTAAAGGCCACTGCATCATCAATGTTGTAGCCATCCACGTTCTCAGCCTCGGTCAGAACATCGTTGGAGCCAATGCTGAAAACGTCCACATTGCCGCCGGTAGCATTCACAGCGTGGAACAGACGAGAATAAACATCGTTGTCGTCAATTTCGGTCAGGCCATCAGACAGAATGTAACCAGGCAGAATATCGGTAACGCCAGCATACTCCACAGCGTACTCCAGATCATCATTCAGATCAGCACTATCAGCAAAATCCACGTATGCAGGAATTTCGGTAGGATCGAGCCAATCAGCAACCAAAGCCTCAACATCGGTCGAGATGCTGCTCACGCCGGGATCGACGGGATCTTCAGGATCTTCGGGCTTGACATTGGCGTTCTGGCAGCCAGCCAGCATGGAGACAGCCATGACACCGGCCAGCATCAGGGAAGCAATTTTCTTGAGCTTCATAATGAATTTTCCTCCTTATGGTGTATAAAAGATAGAGACCCAAAACAGGTTGAAAGGAAGGTCCTTTCCTTTCAAAGGCATTATAGCATACCCCCCCCGGTGTCAAGGCCCGATTTACTATTTTTTGGTTTTTGCTTTCTTTTCGTTACTTTGGGTGGAAGTGTGAAGTGTATGTTTGGATTGTATATGCTGATTTTTTTGTATATTCATTCTTTTTTTGTTCGCCGGGTTGGGTGCAGGCGCGCCCGAAGGGCGCGCATACAAAATCGGAGCGCAGGGCGGATGGCGTCCGGAAAAAGCGATGCGCAATACCTCTGACGCGCAGTAAAGAGCTTTTTCAGCCAGACGCCCGGAGCGACCTTCTGCATTTGGGTCCAGGGCTCCGCCCTGGTCGTTGCGGGTGGGTAGGGAGTCCAGAGGGGGTAGGGAGGGGGAGTCGAAACACCCTCCCTCCCTCTCTGGCCCAGCGGAGCGATAAAACAACGGAGCGCAAACCCCAACAAAAAAGCGCCCGTTTCCGGACGCCCTGTGCACTTGTATAATTTTTGTGCAAATGAATATCCCCGCCGCACGCAAAAAAACCGCCGTTCCGGCGGGAACGGCGGCTGCAGCGTGCCGCGGGGCACGCAGTATGTTTGGTTTTACCAGAGGTTCGCGGTCTCGTTGTAGAGGCCCTCGTAGCTCTTGGCGGAGACGCTCCAGCTGAAGTCGCAGTTCATGGCGTACTCCACCAGGTGCTCCCAGTTCTCCTTGTCGTAGTAGGCGGCGTTGGCGCGGCAGCAGGCGTCGTACAGCTCGTGGGCGCTGTAGCCCGCGAAGGTGAAGCCGTTGCCGTGGCCCTTGGTGGAATCCTGGATGGAATCCCGCAGGCCGCCGGTCTCGCGGACGATGGGCGGGGTGCCGTAGCGGCAGGCCACCATCTGGGCCAGGCCGCAGGGCTCGCTCTTGGAGGGCATCAGGAAGCAGTCTGCGCCGGCGTAGATCTGCTGGGCCAGGGCGCTGTTGAAGCCGATGTAGGTGCCCACACGGCCGGGCCGCCGGGCGGCCAGGTCGGAGAAGAAGCCCTCATACTGGCTCTCGCCGCTGCCCAGGATCACCAGCTCGATGCCCAGGTCCACCAGGCCGTCGGCGATGCTCTGGACCAGGTCGAAGCCCTTCATGCCCACCATGCGGCTGACCATGGCAAAGACGGGGCTGCCGTCCTTGTGCAGGCCGAACTGATCCTGCAGGGCGGCCTTGCAGGCGGCCTTGCCCTCGCGGAAGTTGGCGGTGGAGTAGTTGTAGGGGATGGAGGGATCGGTGGCCGGGTTGTTGGCGTCCATGTCGATGCCGTTCAGGATGCCGCACAGCTTATACTGCTTCTCCCGCAGCAGGGCGTCCAGGCCATAGCTGAACCAGGGGTCCAGGATCTCCTGGGCATAGGTGGGGCTGACGGTGGTGATCTTGTCGGCGGTCTCGAAGGCGCCCTTCATGAAGTTGGCGCAGCCGTCGTACTCCACGATGTGCTGGTCCCGGCGGCCGATGCCGCAGGTGTCCTCCAGGATCTCCAGGCCATACTTGCCCTGGTAGGCGATGTTGTGGATGGTAAAGATGGTCTTGATCCGGTTGAACTTGTCCAGATGACGGTAGTACAGGTTCAGATACACGGGGACCAGGGCCGTCTGCCAGTCGTTGCAGTTGATGATGTCGGGGGTGAAATCCAGATAGAACAACGTCTCCAGCACCGCACGGGAGAAGAAGGCGAACCGCTCGCCGTCGTCGTAGAAGCCGTACAGGCCGCGGCGCTTGAAGTAATACTCGTTATCCAGGAAGTAATAGGTCACGCCGTCCCACTGGGCCGTGAACAGGCCGCAGTACTGGCTGCGCCAGCCCACCGGCACCGAGTAATTGGTGACGTACTCCAGGTGATCGCGGAAGCCGAGATCGCCGTACAGAGGCATGATGACCCGGGCGTCCACACCGTCCCGGACGAGGGCTTTGGGCAGGGCGCCCGCCACGTCAGCCAGGCCGCCGGACTTGGCAAAGGGCGTGGCTTCCGATGTAGCGTAAAGAATTCTCATAAGCGCAAATACCTCCTTGTGTTTGGTGGCGTCCGTCCGGGATCAGACCATGTGGTTCTTCTGGACGTACACGGGGAAGCTGGCGGTGCCCGACAGCTTCTTGCCGGCGGTGATCTTGACGTTCTTGTCGGTGACGACGTACTCCATCTCCACGTCCTTTTCCACCACGGTGTCCTGCATCAGGACGCAGTTGCGGACGACGGCGCCCTTCTTGACCTTGACGCCGCGGAACAGCACGCAGTTCTCAACGGTGCCCTCGATGGTGCAGCCGTCGGCCAGCAGGGAGTTGGACACCTTGCTGCCCGTCACGTAGCGGGTGGGGTTGTCGTCGCGGATCTTGGTGTAGACAGGGCTGTTCTTGGGGAACAGGGCGTCCAGGTTCTTCTCGTCCAGCAGCTTCATGTTCTCGTCGAAGTAGCTCTTCATGTCGCAGATGTGGGCGACGTAGCCGGTGTACTCGACAGCGTGGACGTTCAGGATGTTGACGTTGTGGGCCAGGATGTCCCGCTCGAAGTAGATCAGGCCGCGGGCGGTGGCGTCCTTGACCAGGCGGATGAGGGTCTCGCGCTCCAGGATGTAGATGTTCAGGTCCAGATTCTGGATGCCGGGGCGGTAATCGTTCAGCAGCAGCTCGGTGACCCGGCCGTCGCCGTCGATGGTCAGGGTGTAGTTGTCATCCTTGCGGCCCTCGGGGATCTCGGTCTTCTGGTAGGCGACGGTGATGTCGGCGCCGCTGGCCTGGTGGGCCTCCAGCAGGGCGTTGAAGTCGAAGTTGACGGCGATGTTGGCGTCGCACATGACCACATAGCGCTCTTTCTGGTTTTCCAGGAAGCCCAGGATGGAGGCCAGGGCCTCGACGCGGCCGGAGTAGATCCGCACGCCCTTTTCTGCAAAGGGAGGCACGATGTTCAGGCCGCCGTGACGGCGGGCCATATCCCACTCGCGGCCGGTGCCCAGGTGGTCCATTAGGGAGTGGTAGTTCTTGCGCACCACGATGGACACGTTGGTGATGCCGCAGTTGGACATGCTGGAGAGGATGAAGTCCACCATGCGGTACCGCCCCGCGAAGGGGATGGACGCCATGGTGCGCTCCGTCACCAGCTCGGGTACGGTGTTGTCATAGCTGTTGGGGAAAATAATGCCCAACGCATTGTTGTTCTGGCTCAGCATACTTCCTCGCCCTCCTTGACCGAATCAAATACTTTGGCGCCCTCTTTCACGACTGCGCCTGCACCCACCGTCAGGCCGGTGCCCACATGGGCGATGGGGCCGTCGCCGCCGACCTTTGCGCCTGCGCCGACCACCACATCCTCAGCCAGGATGCAGCGCTTGACCACAGCGCCGGCCTTGACCACGACGCCGTCCATCAGGACCGCGTCCTCCACGGTGGCGCCGTCCTCGACCACGACGCCCGCCGACAGCACCGAGTGCTTGACGCTGCCATAGATGCGGCAGCCCTCGGTGACGAGGGAGTCCTCGACCACGGCGCGGGGGCCGATCTTCTGGGCAGGCAGCACCGGGTTGCGGCTGTAGATCTTCCACTCTTCGTCAAAGACGTCGATGCCCGAGTTCTCGGGGTCCAGGACCTCCATGTTGGCTTCCCACAGGCTGTCGATGGTGCCCACGTCGCGCCAGTAGCCCTTGAAGTGGTAGGCGTACATCTTGCGGCCGTCCCGCAGCAGGGCGGGGATGATGTTCATGCCGAAGTCGTTCTTGGAGTTGGGGTCGGCCTCGTCCTCTTCCAGGTACTTCTTCAGGACATCCCAGTTGAAGATGTAGATGCCCATGGAAGCCAGGTTGGACTTGGGTACCGGCGGCTTCTCCTGGAACTCGGTGATGCGGTCGTTCTCGTCCGCCACCATCAGGCCAAAGCGGGAGGCCTCTTTCCAGTCCACTTCCATGACGGCCACCGAGAACTCGGCGCCCTTTTCCTTGTGGAAACGGAGGAAGTCGGCATAGTCCTGCTTGCAGATCTGGTCGCCGGACAGGATGATGACGTACTTCGGGTCGTAGGTCTCGATGAAGCTGATGTTCTGGTAGATGGCGTTTGCCGTGCCCTTATACCAGTCGGTGCCCTTGGCCTGCTCGTAGGGGGGCAGGGTGTGCACGCCGCCGTACAGGCGGTCCAGGTCCCAGGGCTGGCCGTTGCCGATGTACTCGTTCAGCTTCTGAGGCTGATACTGGGTCGCGATGCCCACGGTGTCGATGCGGGAATTGACGCAGTTGGACAGCGGGAAGTCCACGATGCGGTACTTGCCGCCGAAGGACACCGCCGGTTTTGCCGTTTTCTGTGTCAGCGCGTACAAACGCGAGCCACGTCCGCCGGCAAGGATCATTGCCACGATTTCTTTTGCCATAACTTTATTCTCCCCTTTTGCTTTTGCGCCCCCGTCGGTCAGGGGCGAAAATCAACTTGCTGGAACCCGGGCGGCCTCCCGCCGGGTGTGCGGCCCGCCTTATTCTTCCGCGGGCTTTTCCGCCTTGGGCTTGCGGCCCCGCTTGGCGGGGGCCTTCTTTTCAGCCTTTTCGGCCTTTTCCGCCTTGGTCTCCTTGGAGGCGGCGCCTTTTTCCACCTTGGACTTGGTGGTCCGGCGGGCCGTGGTGGTCTTTTTCTCACCGGCAGCCTTGCGGGTGGCGGTCTTTTTGGCGGTGGTCTTGGTCTCTGCCTTGTCCGCGGCGGCCTTGGTGGTCTTGGGTTTGGCGGCGCGGGGCGCGGGCACCTCGAAGTAGACGGCGCTCAGCGGCGGCAGGGTGACGGTGATGCTCTGGTCAAAGCCGTGCATGGGCACTTTCTTGGAGCGGACGTTCTTGTTGTGGTGCAGGCCCGAACCGCCGAAGGCAGCGTCATCGCTGTTGAGCAGCTCCTTGTAGCTGCCGGCCACCGGCGCGCCCATGATGTAGCTCTCGCGCAGGACGGGGGTGAAGTTGCAGACGATCATGATCTGCTTGCCCGCCGCGTCCTTGCGCAGGAAGGCCACCACGCTCTGCTGGTAATCGTCGGGGACGATCCACTGGAAGCCCTCCCAGCTGTAATCCACCTGCCAGAAGGCGGGATGGTCCTTGTAGAACTGGTTGAGGGTCTTGACGTACTGCTGGAGCTGTTTGTGCTTGTCGTAGTCCAGCAGCTCCCAGTCCAGGGGCTTGGCCTCGTACCACTCGTTGAACTGGCCGAACTCCTGCCCCATGAACAGCAGCTTTTTGCCGGGGTGGGCCATCATGTAGCCGAAGAAGGTGCGCAGGTTGGCGAACTTGTCGTCGTACTCGCCGGGCATCTTGTTGATCAGGCTGCACTTGCCGTGGACCACCTCGTCATGGCTGATGGGCAGGACGAAATTCTCGCTGAAGGCGTAGAAGAAACTGAAGGTGACCTTGTTGTGGTTGTAGGAACGGTAGATGGGGTCGCTGGACATGTAGCTGAGCATATCGTTCATCCAGCCCATGTTCCACTTGAAGTTGAAGCCCAGGCCGCCCTCCGACGCCGGCTTGGTGACGTTGGGCCAGGCGGTGGATTCCTCGGCGATCATGTACTTTTCGGGGTGGCGGGTCAGGACGGCGGTGTTCAGCTTCTGGAGGAAGGCGATGGCCTCCAGGTTCTCCTTGCCGCCGTGGATGTTCTGCTCCCACTCGCCGTCCCGGCGGTTGTAGTCCAGGTACAGCATGGAGGCCACGGCATCCACCCGCAGGCCGTCGATGTGGTACTGCTCCAGCCAGTACAGGGCGCTGGAGATCAGGAAGCTCTGCACTTCGTTCATGCCGAAGTTGAAGACCATGGTGCCCCATTCCTTGTGCTCGCCGCGGCGGGGGTTGGGGTCCTCATAGCAGGGCTCGCCATCAAACATGTACAGGCCGAACTGGTCCTTGGGGAAGTGCGCCGGGACCCAGTCCATGATGACCCCGATGCCGGCGCCGTGCATCTTGTCCACAAAGGCCATCAGGTCCTTGGGGGTGCCGTAGCGGCTGGTGGGGGCAAAGTAGCCCGACACCTGATAGCCCCAGCTGCCGTCGAAGGGGTATTCCATGATGGGCAGCAGCTCCACGTGGGTGTAGCCCATCTCGGTGAGGTAAGGGATCAGCAGGTCGGCCAGCTCCGAGTAATTGTAGGGCACATAGGTGCCGTCCTCTTTCTGCTTCATCTTCCAGCTGCCGGCGTGCATCTCGTAGATGTTCATGGGGCTGTTGATGAAGTCTTTGGCTTTCTGGGCCTCCTGCCAGGCGGCGTCGGTCCAGCCGAAGCCGGACAGATCGTACACCTTGCTGCCGTTGGACGGCCGGGTCTCGGCATGGAGGGCGTAGGGATCGGCCTTGTGCACCAGGTCCCCGGCCCGGGTGACGACGGCGTACTTGTAGACGTCGTACTCCTTCATGCCCGGGATGAACAGCTCCCAGATGGAAGCGCCATCGATCTTTTTCATGGGGTGGCTGCCCGGTTTCCAGCTGTTGAAGTCGCCCACCACGCTGACAGCGGTGGCGTGGGGGGCCCACAGGCGGAACATGACGCCCTTTTCCCCGCCCTGTTCTTCCAGGTGGGAACCAAAGAAGCGCTGGGCCTCAAAGTTGTTGCCCTGTTTGTACAGGTACACAGGCAGGTCGTCGGGGTTGGGCTTGCCTTCCGCGGCCGGTTTTTCTGCGGCCGGCTGCTGTGCTGCCTGATCCATCTCTTCGGTGGTCTGTTTCAATTCATCGGTCTGTTTCATATCTTGTGCAGCTCCTCCCTGGCGCAGACTGACGCCAGCCCGCATATTCTGCGTGACAAGCAGACTTCCGAACGCCGCGTCAGAATCAAGTGCCGCGGCCCCGCTTGTCTCTACATTACTATATTAAATAATTCGAGGGGATTTTTCAAGGCCTTTTTTATAAAATCAGCTATAATCTTTTCGTTCAAAAATCCGGAAATGGGCAGAACATACAAATTTTGACATTTTTTCTATGCAAACCTGACAGAGCTTTTCCCCAAACGCCAAAAAGCCCCCGTCCCGCTTCCTTTCGGAATGCGGGACGGGGGCGTGTGTTTGCAGCGGCTTACCTCAGTCAGCCCACCACGTAGACGTTGACGTTGATGGCTCCGTTGATGACCGACTCGGCGTAGGTCTCGTAGAACAGGTCCACCAGGATCTGGCCGTCCTGCAGGGCGATGCCGGTATCGGTGGCCAGGGCATAGCCGTAGACGAACTTGCCGTCGGTGGAGGTGATGTACAGCAGGGTGCCGTAGGGGATGACGTCCGGATCCACAGCCACGGTGCCATAACCCAGGCCCAGCCCGGACGCGCCGCGGCCCGTCCGGGAGTAATAGCCGGTGGCCTTGCCGGTCAGCACCTGGCTGTAGCTGGAGGGCGGGTTGGTGGTGCCGTCCGGCCCGGTCATGGGCGAGACGGGGGCGCCGGCGCCGTAGGTCTTGATCAGGGCGTCCTTGGGCTCCACGGTGGTGGTCACATCGGTGACGATGCTGTTTTCCAGCTCGCCGTCCACCCAGCGGTGGCGGGTGGTGATGGCGCGCTGGCCGTCCGCGCCGGCCTGGACGGTGGTCACACGGTCGGTGTCGCGGAAATAGAGGCTGGTATAGACATACTCGGTCTCATAGGGGATGGTCTGGTACTCCACCGTCTCCTCGTAGCGGACGCGGTGGACCTCCACCTTGCTGCCGATCCCCACCAGGGAATCCAGGGCCGGGACGGTGTAGTCGTCGGGGCCCAGGGTGATGCCGGCCTTTTCCAGGGCTTCGGCCACGGTGCCGTAGACCATCTTGACCGGGGTCTCCTGGCCGTCGGCTTCGATGGTAACGGTAAAGGCCCGCTCGATGTTCAGGGTGGCCAGGCTGTCGCCAAAGGCGGTGTAATAGACCCGGTCGCCCTCCTCGGCTTCGATGCCGGACAGGCTCATCAGGCGGGTGGGGTCGCTCTCGCTGGTCAAAAGCAGCTGCTTGGCCCCGTTGGAATCGGTCACATAGGTCACGCGGATGCTGACGGTGGTCATCATCAGCGTCAGGACAAGGCCCAGGCTGAGAAGGCACATCGCAAGCGCGCGGTGCCGGCCCGGTTTCTGTTCACACATAGGTTTGGAAGTGATACGAAACAACTCCTCTCTTTTTACAGTTTGGCTTTGTTTGCAGGCGGCTTCCTCCGCCTGCGTGGGGGGCGTCTGTGCGCGGCGCAGGGCCGTCCCCTCCCGGCGGGAAGGGCCCGGCCTCTTTCACGTTTCAGACCGGCCCCAGGGCGGTTGATCTGCCGGACCGCCTCCGGCCGCCGCACCCGAAGGCATGCCTTCCAAGCCGGCGTTTTACTTCCTGGTTTGTCTGTTTTTACTCGCTGCATCGTCCGTTGGGCGGGCGCAGCAGCTGTCCTATCTTAGCAGACCCAGACGGATTTGTCAAATCAGGAATTCATGATTCGTTAAAAATTTGGCGTACTTTTTTGTGCATCTTGTATAATCTTTTCGTCACAATTTTGTAGATTAAGTCTTGTTCATCCGATTTTCGATCCAAAAGCCCCCCGGAAGCTGTAACAGAAATTTAACATTTATTTTTCGTTTCATACGCAATTTTTTCCTCCGGAGGCGATCGGCTGCCAAAAAAGCGAACGTTTTCCGCCGGTTTTCTGCCCTCAAAAGGACACACTGTCCGGCCCGGCGGCCCGGGGCTACAATCGGTTCAAAACGGGGCCCCACAGCGCCCCGGGAAAGGAACGATCCAAACATGATGCACATCGAAATCGCAGCCCGGCAGCTTTCGGGCTGCACCGACTTCCTCCCCCGCCCGGCGCGGCTCCATCTGGGCAGCCAGAACGCCGAAGGGGTGGACGTCCTGGCCTTTGCCCTGCCGCCGGACTGGGGCGGGAAAAGCGTCTCCCTCCACGTCGAGCGGGCGGACGGCGCCCCTCAGACCGCCCTGCTGCTGGACGGCCAGGGGCAGGTGGCGGTGGACCGGCGGCTGACGGCCGCCCGGGCCGGCCGCTGGATGCTGACTGCCACCGACGGCGCGGGCTACACCGCCTACAGCCAGCCGGGGTGTTTCGACACCGGCGAGATCCTGGCGGAGGGGGAGGCGGGCGAGCCGCCCTCCCCTTCCTTATACGAGCAGTTCGTGGCACAGGTGCTGGACAGCGCCGGCGACGCCGCGTCCAGCGCCCAGGCCGCTGCCCAGAGCGCCGGGTCGGCCAGCGCCGCGGCCGGGCAGGCGGCGGACGCAGTGAGCGCAGCCCAGGCCAAAGCCGACGCCGCCAGCGCCAGCGCCGGCCGTGCCGAGGCCGCCGCCCTGCGGGCCGAAGCCGTGGCCCCCGAAGAGGGCCCGGTCATCAGCGTGAACAGCCAGGGCGGCCGGGTGGTGCTGGACGCCTGGGACGTGGGGGCGCTGCCCCTGCCCTCTGCCCCCGCAGCCGGCTACCTTCTGCGGGTGCGGACGGTGGACAGCGACACGGGCGAGCTGACCACCGAGGCGGTGCCCGAGAGCAGCCTGAGCAGCTTTGTCCGCCGCACCGACCGCCCCACCGCCCAGCAGGCCGGCCCGGTCAAGCTGGCCGGCGGCTACGGCCTGGCCCTGACGGCGGACGGCGCGCTCCGGCTGGTCCCGGCCACCCAGGCCCAGCTGGACGCCATGACCGAGGCCTGGGCCCCCCTCACGCCGGCCCTGGTCCCCCTGGCCGTCAAGCGGGCCCTGGCCGCCGCCTGGGACAGTGCCGCCTGGACCGACGGCGACCGCACCCAGGCCCGGGCCACCCTGGGCGCGGCGGCGGCCTCCGCCCTGGAGGCCCTCACCGCCCGGGTGGAAGCCCTGGAGCTGGGAGGGGGCGCGGAGATCACCCAGCACCCTTTTGAGGCCGACCTTGGGACCCTGGCCAACCTGACCGCCGCCGGCGTCTGGAACCAGGCCGAGGCCCGCCTGGAATTTTGAAAGGAGGTTTTTCCATGGCAACGACTCTGGCTGCCCAGGAGGTGGGCAGCACCGTCACCCTGAAGGTAAACGGCGCCGACGCCGAATTTCTGGTGGTCCACCAGGGCAACCCCGACCCCGACGTCTACGACCCCAGCTGCGAGGGCACCTGGCTGCTGATGAAGAACGTCTACAGCCAGCGCCCCTGGGGCAGCGCCAGCTGCTACGCCGATGCGCCGGTCCACACCTGGCTGAACAGCACCTTTCTGGAGCTGCTGGACAGCGGCATCCGCCCGGCGGTCAAGACCGTCCGGCTGCCCTATGCCGAAGGCTCCGACGTCCACACCGGCGCAGAGGGGGTAAGCGCCCAGATCTTTCTTTTGTCCATGCGGGAGATGGGTACCCCCGCCGCCCAAAAGACCGGCCTGGCCGACGAGGGCGCGCTGCTGGACTACTTCACCGACGGGGACGGCGGCGCCGACCCTCTGCGGGCGTCCTCCGCCCGGTACTGGACTCGCTCGCCCTACACGGGGGGCGGCGGCAACGTCTGGTCGGTGGCGGGGGAAAGCGGCATCTGCTCCTACCGGGTCGGCTCGTCCAGCTACGGGGTGCGCCCCGCCCTGATCCTGCCCCAGGCCATGCCGGTGGAGGACGGTGCGGTCCAGCCCAACAGCGCCCCCGTCCTCACCAGCTCCAGCGGCGTCAGCGGGGCCGATCTGGGCACCCGGAACAGCCCCTTCTCCTTCGAGTACATGGCCACCGACCCCGAGGGGGCCAGCCTGTCCCTGACCGAGAAGCTGGACCAGACCGTCACCCGCACCCTGACCGCGGCTTCGGGCTCCACCCAGCGGTTCGAAGCGGTGTACGACGCGCTGGCCTTCCTCAAGCTGGCCAACGGCGCCCACACCCTGCAGGTGACCGCCAGCGACGGGATGGCCTCCGCCGCCTTTCAGGCCACCTTCACCAAGGCGGTCCGCGCCGCCAGCCTGACCCTGACCCAGCCCATCGCCGCCGGCAAGCCCATCACCGCGGCCACCCTGCAGGTGGAGGGCAGCATCCCCGACGACGCGGCGTTCAGCGTCCAGGTGACCAACAACGCCCTGGACGACCAGCCGGTATGGCAGGACGCCACCGAGGCCGTCCGCCAGGGCGGCAACGTCCTGTTCACCCATTCGACCGCCGCCAAGGGCCCGGCCTTCAACTTCCGGATCGAAGCGGCCCGGGGCGCCTCCGGCGACGGGGGCTACATCAGCAAGGTCAGCGGCGCGTTCCAGTAAGCACATATCGGGCGGCATGGTTTTGCTTGACAAGCAGGAACGATTCCTGTTATAATTTTTTATGCAAACCGCACAGTTTTTCTGTGCCCACACGACCACCAAAGGAGGAGTGAAACCATGCGCTATGTCTGCCCGATCTGCGGCTACATCTACGACGAAGCCGCCGAAGGCGTCCCCTTCGACAGCCTGCCCGACAGCTGGGGCTGCCCCCTCTGCGGCGCGCCCAAACTGATGTTCGAGCCCGAAGCCGCCCCCGAGCCCCCCAAACCCCAGCCGGCGGCCGCCCCCCTTGCGGCCGGCGACGACGACCTGCAGCCGCTTTCGGCGGGCGCGCTGGCCGCCCTCTGCTCCAACCTGGCCCGCGGCTGCGAAAAGCAATATAAAGAGGAAGAGGCCGCCCTCTTCCGCCAGATCGCAGACTTTTACACCGCAGCCGCCCCCGCGGCGGAGGACCCCAGCCTCGAGGCCCTGGAGGCGCTGTTCCGCGACGACCTGGACAGCGGCTATCCCGGCCTGAGCGCCGCCGCCACCGCCCAGGGGGACCGGGGCACCCAGCGCATCTGCGTCTGGGGCGAAAAGGTGACCCAAATGCTCTACGCCCTGCTGGGCCGCTACCAGCGGGAGGGCGAAGCCTTCCTCCGGGGCACCCAGGTGTGGGTGTGCTCGGTCTGCGGGTTCCTGTACATCGGGGACACGCCCCCCGAGCTGTGCCCCGTCTGCAAAGTGCCCGCATGGAAATTTGACAAGATCGAAGGGAGGCGGCCCGCATGAAAAAGACCATCGCCGTGCGCAACCTGCGCCTGTGCACCAAAGACTGCCTGTGCCTGTACGTCTGCCCCACCGGCGCGTCGGACACGGAGAACAGCGTCATTGACACCGCCAAGTGCGTGGGCTGCGGCACCTGCGCCGCCGCCTGCCCCAGCGGGGCCATCTCAATGGTGCCGGTGGAGTATCCGCCCCAGCAGAAAAAGGCCGGGGCGGTGCTGGCCCCCGCCTACGCCCTGGCCAACGCCAAGGCCCGCCAGGAGCAGGCCGCCCGCCAGCTGGCCGCCGCCGCAGAATCCGACGGCCTGTACCGCCTGCTGACCGCCATGGCCCGGTCGGTGCGGCTGGTGCAGGAGGACCTGCTGCGGGAGTCGGGCTATATGCTGCCCCAGAGCGGCAACGCCCACGCCCTGCTGCAGGGCTGGGTGGACAGCCCGCCCAGCCCGGACTTCCCCACAGAGGCCGCCCGCCGCCTGCTGGAACTGCTGCCCAACAACGACGCCCACGCCTGACCCCTGACCACAGAACGACCGCCCCCTTTCCGCACTGCGCGGCGAGGGGGCGGTTTTGTGCGCAACAACAATGCGGGGGCCGGCTTTCGCCAGCCCCCGCAGAGGGACCCTATCTTTCGTGACGCAAAGTTCTTTTGTTTTGGTGCGATCAACAACAGAAGGAACATTGGTTGGATATTCCTTTTTGCTGTCACATCGGATGGGTGTTTACCCGGGCTTGCAAACGGTCTCTAGGCATTTGCAGGCCCCTTATATCAGCCGCGGTATGGTGCCCCGCGGCCGTTATAAGTAATGTGTTATAAGTCTAAAAACTCAAACCTTCAGAGTCTTGACAGCGGTGGTCTGAGTAATCACGAAAGCAAAATAGTAATTAACAGTGCCATCGTTTTCAACAGAAGAAACCATGCTCACAGTACCAGTGTAGCTGAAATCACAGTATTTCTCACCGGACACAGTATCACCTTCTGCATAAGTGGTATCATCCAGCTCTGCAACAACCTCATTGATGATCTTAGCAGCAGCCTTCTCAGCAGCAGCCTTGTCAGACATAACATTCATCAGAGGCATGGCCGCCATACCTTCAATGACAGTACCATCAATGTTCTTCCAAGGATCCTCATTGGGATCAACGGTAGTACCATAGTATCCCACGCTATCACCGGTATAGAACGTCTGATTATCAATCAGATCATTGCCAGTGAGGCGAACCATCTCAACATTCAGACCAGTGCTATCCCAGCGGTCGCCAATGGACTTCACTGCTTTGGTCAGTGCAGAATCCAGAGCTGCATCAGCAGTAAAATTAATCTTAACACGGTTGGTAGCGCTCTGGCCGTCGTTAACAGCAGTCACAATAGAAGTGGGAGTGACGACATTACCGTTGTTGTCATCGGTATTATCATCGACAGGAGCGCTGTTGCAGCCAGCCAGCATGGAAACAGCCATGACGCCGGCCAGCATCAGAGAAGCAATCTTCTTGAGTTTCATAATGATTTTTTCCTCCTTATGGTGTATAAAAGATAGAGACCCAAAACAGGTTGAAAGGAAGGTCCTTTCCTTTCAAAGGCATTATAGCATACCCCCCCCGGTGTCAAGGCCCGATTTACTATTTTTTGGTTTTTGCTTTCTTTTCGTTACTTTGGGTGGAAGTGTGAAGTGTATGTTTGGATTGTATATGCTGATTTTTTTGTATATTCATTCTTTTTTTGTTCGCCGGGTTGGGTGCAGGCGCGCCCGAAGGGCGCGCATACAAATCGGAGCGCAGGGCGGATGTACCCTCTTGCGCTTAGCTGATTTTTGCGTCGCATCAAGGATGATGCTTGCAAAAATCAGAGCGCTGCGCCAGTTCTCATTCGGCTGTTTCGTCCGCAGGACGCGCCGAATGAAAACTGCCCGGAAAAAGCGATGCGCAATACATCTGACGCGCAGTAAAGAGCTTTTTCGGCCAGACGCCCGGAGCGACTTTCTGCTTTTGGGTCCAGGGCTCCGCCCTGGTCGTTGCGGGTGGGTAGGGAGTCCAGAGGGGGTAGGGAGGGGGAGTCGAAACACCCTCCCTCCCCCTCTGGCCCAGCGGAGCGATAAACCCAAACAAAAAAGCGCCCGTTCCCGGGCGCTCCGTGCGTTTGTATATTTTTTTACAAAAAAGAATGTCAGTATACCTCCCGCAGCTTCCGCCCCAGGTTGGCCAGGCGGGCCCGGACCTCTGCCGGGGCGGTGACGGTGACTTTGCCCCCAAAGCCGCAGACCCACCCCAGAAAGGGGTCGCTGACGCAAACGGGGGTCGTGAAATGGAAGCAGCCGTCGGGCTCGTCAAACAGGATCAGCTCCCGGCCAAAGCGGTCCAGCATGGCCTCCCGCAGGTCGGCGGTGCAGCGCAGGGTGACCCGGTACTCCGGCCCGCCGTACATCTGAAAATGCTTTTTCAGATAGGCCGGCAGGTTGAAGCTGTCCAGCAGCTCTTTGCCGCGGCAGGGCTGGTCCTCCAGCACCTTCACCTGGCTCATCCGGTCCACCCGGTAGTGGCGGATGCCCGCGGGGACGTCGTAGTCCTGGTAGGCGATCAGGTAATAGCTGCCGTCGTTCCAGGCCATGCGCCAGGGGCTGACGGTGTGGTCCTTGCCGTTGGCGTAATGGAAGGCGACCTGCCGGCGGGCGTTGATGGCCTCGTGCAGGGCGTCGATGCTGTAAAGGACGCTGGGGTTCTGGCTGCGGGGGCGGCCCGCCACGTAGACCTGGCGCTGCAGCTGGGCCGCCTCATAGCGGCTGGCCAGCCGCTCCAGCTTGGCGATCAGGTTGCCGGTCTTGTCCTGGGGGATGAAGCGGCAGCTCTGGACCGCGTCCACCAACAGCTTGAGCTCGGCCAGTTCAAAGGTCCGGTGGGCCAGCCAGTAGCCCCCGCCCCGGCCCCGCTGCAGCAGAATGTCATACCCCATCTGCCGCAGGGCCTCGATGTCGGTGTAGATGCTTTTGCGCTCGCAGGGGATGCCCTGGGCGGTCAGTTTTTCGGCCAGCTGGGGCACCGTCAGGCGATGGTTTTCGTCGGTCTCGCTTTCAAAAATGCGCGCAAGGGCCAACAGCTTGTGCTTCTGTTTTTCCTGTCTGGCCATGACGTGCCCTCCTTTCCTTCTGGGCGGTCAGTCCGGCTGCTTTTTGTCGAAGGCGGCCCGCCGCCGGGTGGACAGGCGGAACATCTCCTCCAGCCCCGCGCGGTCGCCGCTGGCCAGGGCCTGCCGCAGCTGGCCCAGCGCTTCGTCAAACTGGTCGATCTCGGCGATCAGGTTTTCGCGGTTCCACAAAAACAGCTCAGACCACATGGTCTCGTTGATCCGGGCGATCCGGGTCAGGTCGCGGAACGAGTCGCCGGTGTACTCGCACAGGGCGCTGTTGTCGTTGGCGCACATCAGGCTGACCGCAATGGCGTGGCACAGCTGGCTGACATAGCCGATCATCCGGTCATGTTCGGCGGGGGTCAGGGTGGAGATGTGCTCAAAGCCCAGCACCTCGGCCAGCTCGGTGATCCAGACGATGGCCCGGGGGGTGTTTTGGGGGGTGGGGGTGATGATAAAGTTGGCGGGGGCGAAGTTGACCTCCGCCGCGTGCTCGACGCTGGAGGTCTCCCGCCCGGCCATGGGGTGGCTGGCGATGAACTCCACCCCCGGCGGGCACATCTGCTGGATGGGCTCCACCAGCCCGGTCTTGACACCCGACACATCGGTGAAGATGCAGCCCGGCTTGAGCAGATGGCCGTACTGCCTGAACCACGCCAGCAGGGTGGTGGGATACAGGCCGAAAATGATGTGGTCGGCCCCCTGGATCAGGTCCTCGAAGTCGCGTGTCTTGCCGCTGCGGATGTAGCCATGGTCCAGGGCGTACTGCAAATGCGTTTCGCTGCGGTTGATGCCGTCCACCGTGAAACCGGCGCGGGTCAGCTCCAGGGCGTACTTGCCCCCCAGCAGGCCCAGCCCCACGATCAGGTAACGTTTGGATTTGTCAAGCATCCGTTTCCACCTCCACGCCCAGCTGCCGCATGGCGGCAAAAAAGCCGGGCCAGCTCTTGGCCACCGCCTCCGCCCCGCCGATCTCCACCGGCAGGCCGGCGGCCGCGGCCAGCACCGTCAGGCTCATGACCACACGGTGGTCGTTGTGACCCCAGAGGGGGCCGGCCGGGGGATGCAGGGCGCTGCGGCGGACCGTGACCGTCCCGCCGTCGCTGGCGATCCAGCCGCCCAGCTTGCGCAGCTCCTGCTCCATGGCGGCGATGCGGTCGCTCTCCTTCAGGCGGAGGCGGCCGGCGTTGACGATGACCGTCTCCCCTTCGCACAGCAGGCCCAGGGCCATCAGCACCGGCCCCAGGTCGGGGCAGTCGGCCAGGTCGATCCGGGCGCCCTGCAGCCTGCTTTTGAAAAAGCGGAACCCGCCGGGGGCCGGCTCGATCCGGCCGCCGCACCGGCGCAGGATGTCCAGGATGACCGCGTCCCCCTGCAGGGTGTCGGGCTCCAGCCCGGCGACGGTCACGTCCCCGGCCAGGGCCCCCAGCACCGCCGGGAAGGCAGCCTGGCTCCAGTCCCCTTCGATGGTCAGGTCCCGGGGGCGGTAAGCCTGCCCGCCGGGGATGTCCAGGGTGTTGGGGTCTGCCCACCGGCTGACCACCCCAAAACGGCGCTGGGCCGCCCGGGTCATCTCGATGTAGCTGCGGCTCTCCACCGGCGGCCGGAGGCAGATCCGGCTGTCCCCCGCCAGCAGGGGCAGGGCAAACAGCAGCCCGCTGACAAACTGGCTGGACACATCCCCCGCCAGCTCAAAGCAGCCGGGGCGCAGGGGCCCGGCCATGGTCAGGGCGCCGGCCTCCTGCCGGAACGGCAGCCCCTGCGAGGCGAACAATTCTTTGTAGACATTTTGGGGGCGCTGCATCAGCCGGCCCCGGCCGGTAAAGGTCACCGGCTGGCCGGTCAGCGCCGCCAGGGGGATCAGAAAGCGCAGGGTGCTGCCGCTCTCGCCGCAGTCGACGGGCCCGGCCGGGGCCCGCAGGGGGCAGGCGCCCCGGATGCGGGCCCAGGTCTCCCCCGCCTCCACCTGCGCCCCCAGGGCGGCGGCCGCCGCCAGGGTGGCGTCGATGTCCTGGCTGTGGGCCAGGCCGGACAGGCGGCTCTCCCCCTCTGCCAGCGCCCCGCAGAGGACGGCCCGGTGGGCCATGCTCTTGCTGGGGGGCGCGGCCAGAGTCCCGGCCGGCGGGGGGCCGGGGCGGATCCGGGCGGTCATCGCTCACATATCCCGGCCGATGGCCCATGCCACCTGGCGGCACTTGGCCATGGCCTGGGCAAAGGCGTCGGGGGTCAGGCACTGGGCGCCGTCGCTCCAGGCGTGGCGGGGGTCGTAGTGGACCTCCACTTCCAGGCCGTCGGCGCCGGCGGCCACCGCCGCGATCATCATGGGCTCCACCAGGTTGGACTTGCCGGTGGCGTGGCTGGGGTCCACGATGACCGGCAGGTGGGTCTTTTCGTGGATGATGGGCACCGCCGACAGGTCCAGGGTGTTGCGGGTGTATTTTTCAAAGGTGCGGATGCCCCGCTCGCAGAGGATCACCTGCTCGTTGCCGCCGGCCATGATATACTCGGCGCTCATGATCCACTCCTCGATGGTGTTGCACAGGCCCCGCTTGAGCAGGACCGGCTTGTGCATCTTGCCCACCGCCTTGAGCAGCTGGAAGTTCTGCATATTGCGGGCGCCGATCTGGACCACGTCCACGTACTCCTCAAACTCGGGGATGCGGTCCTCGCTCATCAGCTCGGAGACGATGGGCAGGCCGGTGGCCTCCCGTGCCTTGACCATGTCCAGGATGCCCTCGGTCTCCAGGCCCTGGAAGGAGTAGGGGGAGGTGCGGGGCTTGTAGGCGCCGCCCCGGAACAGGGCCGCGCCGCCGGCCTTGACGCTGTTGGCGATGCGCAGGGCCTGCTCTTCGCTTTCGATGCTGCAGGGGCCGGCCATGACGGCGATCTTCTCCTTGCCGCCGATCTTGACGCCGCCGCAGTCGATGACCGAGTCGGCGGGGTGGAACAGGCGGTTGGCCCGCTTGTAGGGGGCCGACACGCGGGTGACATTGTCCACCCAGGGGTTGGCCAGGATGCTGCGCTCGTCCAGCTTGGTGGTGTCGCCCACCAGGCCGAACACGTTGTAATCGGTGCCCGAGATCAGGGTCACCGACAGGCCCTGCTTTTCAAACTGATCGACGATCTTGTCCAGTTCTTCCTGCGGGGTGCCTTTTTTGGTGGAAATAATCATGGGAGTGCCATTCCTTTCTGTTTTTCTTTTTGCTTTATATACTCACTGTGCAAACAGTTTGTTCAGCGTCTCCAGGGCGCGGGCCGCGGCCTGCTCCACGGTGCCGTCGTTGGGGACGGCGGCGTCGGCGGCCTGCTCGTACAGGGGCCGGCGCTCGGCCTCCATCTTCCGCAGGGCCTCGGGGCTGGAGGACAGGGGCCTGCCTCCGCCGACGGTCAGGGCCTCCAGCGGGCGGTCGATGAACAGAACCAGACCGTTCTGGCGCAGGGCCCGGACGTTTTCGGGCCGCTTGACGGCCCCGCCCCCGCAGGAGATCAGCAGCCCGCTCTCCTTGCCGAAGCGGCGGATCTGTTCGGTCTCCCGGGCGCGGAACCCTTCTTCCCCCTCGGCTTCAAAGATCGCGGGGATGCTGCGGCCCGCCGCCCGGACGATCTCCTCGTCCAGGTCCACAAAGGAGCGGCCCAGGGCGGCGGCCAGGGCGCGGCCCAGGGTGGTCTTGCCGCTGGAAGGCATCCCCACCAGGGAGACGTTCAAAATATCCCGCCGGAGGGCGGCGGCGCTGCGGCGGATCTCCCCTTCCCGGTCTGCAAAAGGCTTGTCCAGGAAGGCTTCCGCCGCCCAGACGGCCTGGGCCACCAGCATTTCCAGCCCGCAGGCCGTCACCGGGACCCCGGCCTCCTCCGCCCGCAGCAGCAGCTCGGTGCGGACGGGGTTGTAGACCACGTCCACCACCGCCTCCAGCCCCGGCATGGCGGCCACGTCCAGAAGGCACTCCCCCACGTCGGGGTACATCCCCGCGGGGGTGGTGTTGACGACGATCTGCGCCCCCGAGCCGGCCGCTTCCTGGTAAGAGATCCAGCCCCTGGCAGGGTCGGGACGGCGGCTGGCGGTCAGGACACGGGCCGCGCCCGCGTCCCGCGCCACGGCGGCGGCGGTGTTGCGGGTGCCCCCGGTGCCCAGGATCAGGACGGTGCGGCCGGCAAAATCCACCCCATGGCTCTTGCAGAGGTGGGCAAACCCGTCATAGTCGGTGTTGGAGCCGTACAGCCTGCCGCCCCGGTTGACCACCGTGTTTACCGCCCCGATGGCGGCGGCCCGGGGGTCGATCTCGTCGCAGTATTCCATCACCAGCCGCTTGTAGGGGATGGTGACGTTGATGGCCCGGAAGGGCCGTTCCTCCAGAAAGCGGCGGGCCTCCGCCTCGGTGGGCAGAGGGTGCAGCTGGTACGCGTAGCCGCACAGCCGCTCGTGGATGATCTTGGAGTAAGAGTGCCCCAGCCGGGAGCCGATCAGTCCGTATTCCATGGCGTTTCCTCCTCCCGGCAGACGTCGGGGCGGACCATCCACCCCTCGCCCCAGCGGGCGGTGAGCAGGTCGCCCACCGCCAGGGCCGCCGCGCAGGTCTGGACCACCGCCGCCCGGGGCACGATGCAGGGGTCGTGCCGGCCCTTGATGGAGAGGCTGGCGTTCTGCCCTGCGGCGTAGTCCACCGTGCGCTGTTCTTTATAGATGCTGGGGGTGGGCTTGACCACGGTGCGAAAGACCACCGGCATCCCGTTGGTCAGGCCCCCGTTGATCCCGGCGTTGCGGTTGGTCTCGGTATAGACGCGGCCCTGCCGGATGCGCAGCGGGTCGTTGGCCTCGCTGCCCCGCAGGTCCGCAAAGCCGAAGCCCGCCCCGAACTCGATCCCCTTGACGGCAGGGATGGCAAAAGCCATGTGAGCCAGCACGCTTTCGACGCTGTCGAAAAAGGGCTCCCCCACCCCGGCGGGCAGGCCGAGGATGGCGGTCTCCAGCACGCCGCCCACGCTGTCCCCCTCGGCCCCGGCCGCCCGGATGGCGGCCTGCATGGGGGCTTCGGCCCCCGGGTCCAGCAGGGCAAAGCCCGCCCCCCGAGCCTCCAGCGCATCCAGCTGGGCGGCCAGAGCCGCCGGGTCGTCCTGGGCAAAGGGGGCGTCCGGGACGCCGGCGCAGCGGGCGATGTGGGTGGCGATGCGCACCCCCGCCCGCTCCAGCGCCCCCAAGACCACGCCGCCCCCGGCCACCAGGCCGGCGGTGATCCGCCCCGAGAAGTGGCCCCCACCCCGGGCGTCCTGCCAGCCGCGGTACCGGGCATAGGCGGTATAATCCGCGTGGCCCGGCCGCAGCAGGGCCGCGGTGGCGGCATAGTCGCCGCTGCGGGTGTTGTGGTTTTCGATCAGGAGGGTGAGGGGGGTGCCGGTGGTGCGGCCGTTCACGACCCCGGACAGGATGCGGACCTCGTCCGCCTCCACCCGCGCAGTGGACAGCCCGTCCCCCCTTGCCCGGCGCTTGTCCATCAGGGCGGCCAAGGCGGCCGGGTCCACCGGAACGCCGGCGGCCATCCCGTCCAGCACCGCCCCCACCCCCGCGCCGTGGCTCTCGCCGAAGATGGTCAGGCAGAGGGCGGACCCAAAGGTGTTCTTCATGCCGGTCCCTCCAGGCCCAGCAGGGCGCGCAGGCTTTCCACCGGGACCGTCTCGGTCCGCCAGCAGCCCAGCCCCGGCACCTTGACCAGGGTGATCCGGCCGCCCTGGGCCTTTTTGTCGTGGAGCATCTCGGCGTAGACTTTTTCCTTGTCAAAGCCGGCCCGGACGGGCAGCCCCAGGCGGCGGTAGACCGCCCGCGTCCGCTTGCGCAGGGCCTTGCTCTCGATCATGGGCAGCATCCCCAGGGCCACGCACTCGCCGTGGTACAGGCCGGTCTTGCGGCGGCCCTTGATCCCCTTGACGGCCTCGATGCCGTGGCCGATGGTGTGGCCGAAGTTCAGGGCCCGGCGGGCGCCGTGCTCGGTCTCGTCCTGCTCGACGATGCCCTTCTTGAATTTCAGGCTGCGGTAGATGATGGCGTCGATTTCGGCGTCCACATCCCCGTTTTCAAAGATGCCGAACAGCTCCGGGTCGGCCAGCAGACCGGCCTTGACCGCCTCGGCCAGGCCGTTGACAAAGTGGCGGCGGGGCAAAGTGGCCAGGGTGTCCGCATCCACGATCACCAGCCGGGGCTGCCAGAAAGCCCCCACCACGTTTTTGGTGTCGTCCAGGTCCACGGCGGTCTTGCCCCCGATGGAGGAGTCGATCATGGACAGGGTGGTGGTGGGGCAGTTGATAAAGTCGATGCCCCGCATATAGACGGCGGCGGCAAAGCCCGCCAGGTCGCCCACGACGCCGCCGCCCACCGCGATGACCAGGTCGCCCCGGCCCAGCCCGGCGTCCAGCATCTGCTGCAGCACGCTCTCGAGGGTCTTCAGGCTTTTGCTGGCCTCCCCCTGGGGCACCGTGATGATGGCGGCCTCCCGGCACTGGTCGGCCACCTGGCGGGCGTAGAGGGGGGGCACCCCGCTGTCGGTGACCACGGCCACCCGGCGGTTGAGGTTGGCGAACTGGTACAGGTTCTGCAGCGCGCCCCGCCGCAGGATGATCTCGTAGCTGCGGGGGCCCAGGTTCATGGTCAGCTTGGTGCCAAGAAACGCTTCGCTCATTTTGTATACACTCCTAACATGCGTACCGTCCGGCAGGTGCGGTCCAGCTCCCGCAGCAGGGCCTCGCTCTCGGCCCGGGCGGGGTCGCCCACCAGCTCGGCATAAAAATAATATTCAAAGGGCATATGGGGCATGGGCCGGCTCTTGATGGACTCCATGTTGAAGCCGGAGGCGCCGATCTTCTGGATGACGGCGGCCAGCTTGCCCGGCTTGTTGTCCACCGTGAACAGGAGGGAAAAGCGGTTGCCCCGGGTGGGCTTTTCCCGGCTGATGACGATGAAGCGGGTGGTGTTGTCGCCGTCGGTGTTGATGTCAGGCACCAGCACCTCCAGCCCATAGAGGGCGGCCGTCTCCCGGCTGGCGATGGCCGCCTTGGAGCGGTCGCCGCTTTCGGCCACGAACTTGGCGGCCATGGCGGTGTTGTCCATGGCGGTGCAGGGCAGGACCATCTGCTTCAAAAACGTCTCGCTCTGGGAGATGGCCTGCTGGTGGCTGTAGACGTGGCGGATGCCGGTCAGGGCGGCGCCGGGCAGGACCAGCAGGTTCTGGCGCACCGGCAGGTCGTAGACCTGCACCACCCACAGCTCGGCGTGGTTGTAGCACAGATCCAGCACCGCCGACACGTCGCCGGCGTGGCTGTTCTCAAAGGGGACCACCCCGTAGGCGGCATCCCCCGCCGACACCCTGGCAAACACCTCGTCCCAGGTGGGGCAGCTGACCGCCTCGGCATGGGGGAACAGCTCCCGCAGGGCGATGTGGGCAAAGGCCCCCTCCACCCCCTGGTAGGCCACCCGGTTCTGCCCCAGCAGCAGGGCCTCGTACTGGCGGGCCACCGCCATCCGGTTGCGGACGTGGTCCAGATAATAGGGCCGCAGGGCCGGGTCCTGGATGCGGTCCGCCGCTTTCTGCAGCACCTGCTCCTCGCGGGCAGGGTCGTGGATGGGCAGGCCGCGGGCCTTTTTGTACAGCGCCACCTGCACCACCGCCCGCATCCGCCGCTCAAACAGGGCGGCCAGCTGGGCGTCCACCGCGTCGATCTCCTGCCGTGCCTGTTCCAGCTCGTCCATGGCGGGTCACTCCCTTCGTTGTCCGATGTTGTTCGGATGCCCCGGCCGCCGGCGGCGGCTTTCGCATCTGTGATTTCATTATACCATAGACCGGACGCCCACACAATCGCACAGGAAGCAGTTTTTCATGACTGACACCAACCCAAAATTCAGTAAAATGAACAAGAAAAACGCCCTGTCTTTCCATCAAAGACAGGGCGTGGAGGACGTCCCAAAAGTCCCGGCCGGACGGCCTTTCAGCGCTCCTTCCGGCGCAGCTGGCTGAAGCTGCGGGGGCGCCCGTAGCAGGGCCCATAGGGGTTATCCAGCTGGGCGGGACGGGGGCCGCAGGGCGGCGGGGCGGGGCGGGCGGGCTTTTTCCACCGCCGCACCAGGCGCAGCCGCTTCACTCTGCATCCTCCGCCGCCGTCGAGACGGCCCCGGCGGTCAGCTTGTCCCAGAGAGGCTCGCCGGGGGCGATGCTCTTGGCCGAGCCCTCGTTCCATGCGCCCCGGAAGCCGATGTAGAACTGGCTCATATACTCCTGGCTGTCGCCGGAGGCGCTTTGGGTGGCGTCGGGGCCGTAACTGCCCAGGTCCAGCCCGGTGAGCACGGGGCAGTCGGTCCAGCGGTAGACCATGTTCCACCAGTCCTCGTCGCTGTCCCCGGCGGGCAGGGACCCGTCCAGGTACCGCAGCGAACCGGTGTTCTCCTCAAAGCCGGCGGGGTCGTACAGGATATAGATGGCGCTCATGGCCCCCTGGACGTCGGCGGCCAGGCGGGTGGTGCCGGCCATGGTCATATAGGCGTCGGTGTCCGACTGGGCGTCCCCGCTGTAGTCCAGGGTGTAGACGTTGAGAGTCACCACCGTTTCCCCGTCCCCGTTCAGGTCCTCGCCAAAGGCGGCCAGCTGGGTCTGGAGGGCGTCCACTGTGTCCTCGGGCAGGTAGTAGGGGGCCACCACCCCGATGTTGTAGTCCGGGTGGACGGTGAAGAAATACTGCCCGATGAAGCAGTAACCCACAAACCCCACCACGATGACGGCCAGGACCACCCATTTCAGGTTGTAGTCCCACCAGTTGTTCCAGCGCTCTTTGCGGGTGTAATGGTGCTCCTTGAGGGGGCGCAGGTCCTCTTCTTTGATGTTGCGTTCGTAACGGTAGCTTGCCATGGCGGTCGTACCTCTTAAAATGATTTATATGACGGTGTGGTCCAGGCGGCTGAGGGCGGCCAGGATGTTCTGGCGGACGGCCTCGGGCAGCTGGCGCTGCTCGTCCTTGCTCATGCCGGCGGTGTGGATGGCGGGCAGGATGGACACCCGCACCGTGCCCGGGTGGACGATGTAATTGTGGCTCTCGTACAGGCCCCGGGCCCCGCTGATGGCCACCGGCACCACCGGCACGCCGGTCTTGATGGCGATGCGGAACGCCCCGGCCTTGAACTCGCCCACGCCCCCCTCTTCGCCCTTATAGCGGGTGCCCTCGGGGAAGATGGTGAAGCTGTCCCCGCCCCTGACCACCGCGGCGGCGTCCTTCAGGGCCTGCACCGACCCGCGGACGTCGTCCCGCTGGACATAGACGCAGCCCAGCAGGTGCATCCACCGGCTGAGCAGGGGGATGCGGGCCAGCTCTTCTTTGGCCAGGATGCCGTGGGGGCGGTCGAAGCTGACCAGCACCAGCGGGATGTCGAAATAGCTGCGGTGGTTGCCCACAAACACCGCCGGGCCCCCGGCTGGGATGTTCTCCCGCCCTTCCACGATCAGCTGGACCCCGGCCACCCGCAGCAGGCCGCGGCACCAGCGCGGGATGTGGCGGTCCACGATCCTGCGCAGCGCCTCCCGGTCGCCGGCGGCCAGCGCTTTTTCGCCGCGGCGCAGCACCGGGTAATACAGCAGCATATACCCGAACATATAGATGTACATGATGATCGTCCGCAGGACGTACAGGATCTTCAAACAAAACTCCTCCCCGTTTGCCAAGTTGTATCCATTGTAGCACAGTTTGCCGGAAAATGGGAGATGGAAACAGTTTTTTTACAAAAGCATCCGGCGTGGGGTCTTGCAAAATCCGCCAAATGCAGGTATTATGTATTATGAACAAAAGCTTGGATGAATCGCTTTTTATGCTGGGCGGTTTTGACAGCCGCCCGAGAGAGGGAATGCACCATGGGACTTTTTACGAATTACACCAAGGAGGGGCCCGGCGTTGACAAGGACGCCCCCCGCAAGACCGGCGTAGGCCGCTTTTTCGAGCTGGTGGGCCGGGATATGAACGGGATGTTCCTGGCCAACCTGCTGGCCTGCCTGGGCTTTGCCCCGGTGATCTGCCTGGTGTACATCGGCTTTTTGATGAACAGCCTGCTGGTGATGGTGGCCAGCGCGGCGGTGGGCGGCATCCTGGCCGGCCCGGTGCTGGCCGGCATGTACGATACGGTGCTGCGGGCCCTGCGGGACGAACCCGGCTACTGGTGGACCACCTACCGCCGGGCCTTCCGGCAGAACTTCAAGGCCAGCATCCTGCCCGGCATCTTCTACTGCGTCATCGTGACGCTGCAGATCTTCATCGTCTATTTCTGCTTCAACATGCTGGCCCAGGGGGTCAACGTGGGCACCGGGATGTGGGTGGCCGCCGTCCTCAACCTGCTGGTGTTCCACATGCTCTTTGCCTATATGTGGCCCCAGGTGGTCCTGCTGGACCAGCCTTTCCGCCAGACGCTGGCCAACAGCGTACGGTGCATGCTGGCTTTCCTGCCCCACGCCCTGGCCGCCTCCATCATCCAGATCCTGTTCTGGGGCCTGGTGATCCTGTGCATGCCCCTGGGCATCCTGCTGATGATCGTGTTCGGATTCTGGTTCACCTGTGAGCTGTGCTGCCAGATCGTCAGCGGCGACCTGGAGCGGGTATTCCACGTCGAGGAGCAGATCCGCGCCCGGAAGGACGCCGAGCTGGCTGCCGCCCTGGCCGCCGAGCGGCTGGAGGACGGCGCAGACGACGGCTCCGGCGCAGAGGCCGCAAGCGGCGTATGGCCGCCGCAGAAGGGGACGACCGGGGATGGAACAGAAAAATAACCTGATCCTGCAGGGGACCGAGACTTTTTCCCGCGGGGCGCTGGACAACGTCGCCCTGGAAAACGGGTGCCTGGTGCTGGACAGCTCGGCCGGGCGGTACCTGCCCTACGGCAGCTACACCTCCCCGGAGCTGGCCATGCCGGCGTTCTGCAACCTGAACGTCAGCTGGAACGCCCTGGCCCCCGACAACACCATGCTGGAGGTGCGCTGCCGGGTGTACGCCGGCGGCGACTGGACCAACTGGATGAGCTTTGGCAAATGGGCCCCCGACTACCCCCGCCGCAGCGTCCACACCCAGACCGAGGACGGCCTGGTGTTCCTGCTGGGGGACACCGTCACGGTGGCCGCCCCGGGAGGCGGGGTGGGCATCCAGCTGCAGGTCAACCTCTCCTCCAACGACGCCAAGGTGACCCCGGCGGTCCGCCTGCTGGCGGCTGCGGTGCGCCCCCTGGCCTGGGAGCGCCAGGACGGGGCCGTCATCAACCGCAGGCTCTACTTACCTGAATACAGACTGGACGGCCACGACCCCAGCTTCGGCCGGGAGATGGACCTGTCCCTGGTGGTGGCCTCCCTGATGAACCGCTGGGGGGAGGACATCCTGCCCGAAGAAGTGGCCTACACCATGTTCGACGGGGCCACCAACGGGGTGCACAACGCGGCCTACGCCGTGGCTGCCGCCGCCTGCTGCGGGTACCCCGCCTGGCAGGGCTGGCTGGACCTGAAAGAGCTGCGGGCCCAGATCCACGACGGCTGTTCGGTCGGGGTGGAGATGGAGACCCGCCTTGCGGGCCAGAAGGAGCCCGTCCGGGTCTGGATGGCCCTGCGGGGCTTTGGCCACGACGAGGACATCCTGGCCAACTACGTACTGCTCAACGACCCCACCGCCGCCGAAGGGCCGGTGGCCCGGACCATGCCGGTGGCCGATTTCCAGCGCTTTTTCACCGGGCGGGCCATCATCCTGCGGCCCAAGCCCCGGGGCATCCCCACCACCCGCCCCCTGCGCATCCGCTGCGGGCTGGAGGACGCCGGAGAGGGCGAATGGTTCTTTACCCGCAAGGGGGCGCGGGACCCGCTGCCCGAGGATTTCGGCGGCTGGATCGCCTGCACCCTTTACGACGGAGTGGCCCACGCCACCACCGCCCACAAGACCTTCCGCCGGATGGAGCGCACCGCCGCGGGCGGGATACGCTTCCCCGCCGGGATGGTCCAGACCGGGGGCCGGTGCTGCGTCTATGCCGTAGACCAGACCGGCCGGATGCGGGTGGCCGAGATCTTGTTGCCTCACCCCGCCGGGACCGCCGGCGCGGAATGATTTCAACACACACTCTGGCACGCAGTCAGTCAGGCGAAGGCCCGGCTGTCCATGCACTATGATGGGAGGAACGATTATGGCAAAAACGATCATCACTTTAAGCCGGGAGTACTGCACGGGCGGGCGCTTCATTGCCCAGGACGTGGCCGACGCGCTGGGCGTCAAGCTCTACGACAAGGAGCTGATCACCATGGCGGCCCGCGACTCCGGCCTGTCTGAGGAAGCCGTGGCCGCAAGTGAAAAGCGCCATACCCACAGCCTGCTGTACAGCCTGTATACCATGGGCACCGACCTGCCCCTGAGCGACCAGGTGTTCATCCTGCAGAGCCGGATCATCAAAAAGCTGGCCGAGGAGGGCCCCTGCGTCATCCTGGGCCGCTGCGCCGACTATGTGCTGCGGGAGCGCACCGATGTGCTGCACGTCTTTGTCTATGCGCCGCTGGCCTGGCGGCGGGAGTATGCCAAGACCAACCCCATCGTCAAGGCCACCACCGAAAAGGGCATCCGGGACGAGATCGACAAGACCGACCGCCAGCGCGCCGCCTACTACAACTACTACACCCAGAACCGCTGGGGCGACGTCCACAACTACGACCTGAGCCTCAACGCCGCCCTTGGCAAGGAGGCCTGCGTCAAGATGATCCTGGCCGCCGTGGAGGCCAAGGAAAAATCGCTGGGCTGATGCCGCCGGGGCGCCGGGGCACGACGCAAAAACAACAAGCCGTTGACCAATGGGCAGGGTGCGGGCGCATTCTGCCCATTTTTTCGGTCCGCCGGGAGGAATACTAAACCAGGGCTCTGCCCCAAAGGAGGCATCCGTATGATGAAAAACCTGAAATGGAACCTGATCCTGATGAGCCTTTTGTACCTGGCCCTGGGGATCTTTCTGCTGGCGGTGCCCGGCGTGGCCCTGAACATCGTCTGCTACGCCCTGGGCGGGGTGGTGCTGGCCTGCGCCGCCGTCCAGCTGATCCGCTATTTCACCTTTGAGCGCAAGGTGTTCCAGAGCTCCTTCACCCTGATCTCGGGGCTGGTCTGCCTGGGGCTGGGGGGCTTTCTGATCCTGCGCAGCGACATCGTGGTCCGCATCCTGCCCATCGTGTTCGGGCTGTTCGTGGTGTTCGACAGCCTGGGGCGGCTGCAAAACGCCCTGGAGCTGCGCCGCTGCGGCTATCCCAGCTGGAAATGGTTCATCCTGCTGGCTTTGCTCAGCGTGGTGCTGGGGGCCATCATGATCTTCGACCCCTTCGGCGCCATGGAGACCCTGGTGATGGGCATCGGCATCATCCTGCTGATCGAGGGGGCGTTCAACCTGGGCGGCGCCGTCTACACCGCCCTGGCCGTCCGCCGGTTCCACAAGCTGCACCCCGAGACCCAGTCTGCCCTGGAGGCCGCCACTGGCCTTGACCTGAACGGGGACGGGGTGATCGGCGCGCACCGCGCCTCCGCCGACGTGGAGGTCACCGCCCGGGAGCTGGACACCGTGGACGAGAGCGCCGAAGTCCATCAGGAGTGACCGGGCACGGCCGCCGCACACTATACTGCAAGGAGAAAACAAATGGATAAGTACGATCTTATCATTGTGGGCGCCGGCCCCGCCGGCATTTTTACCGCGGTGGAGCTGCTGCGCCACGGCAGCCGGGACAAGATCCTGCTGGTGGAAAAAGGCAAGCCGGTGGAGCAGCGCCGCTGCCCCAAGGCCCAGCTGGGCTACTGCGTCAACTGCCGGCCCACCTGCGCCATCACCACCGGGTTTTCGGGGGCGGGGGCTTTCTCGGACGGCAAACTGAGCCTGTCCTATGAGGTGGGCGGCGACCTGCCCACCCTGATCGGCGCCGACTTTGCCCAGAAGCTGATCGACTACACCGATAAGATCTACCTGGAATTTGGCGCCGACCCCCATGTGGAAGGCATCTACACCGGCGAGGAGATCCGTGAGATCCGCAAGAACGCCATCAAGGCGGGCCTCAAGCTGGTGGACTGCCCCATCCGCCACCTGGGCACCGAAAAGGCCCACCAGCTCTACCAGGCCGTGGAAGAGTACCTGCAGGCCGCCGGCGTGGAGATGCTCTTTTCCACCGAGTGCGAGAACATCCTGCTGGAGGACGATGTCTGCCGCGGGGTGATCGTGCGGGAGGCGGGCGGCCAGACCCGCACCCTCTACGCGGACACCGTGGTGATCGGCACCGGCCGCCGGGGCGCCGACTGGCTGGAAAAGCTCTGCGCCGAGCACCACATCGCCCACAAGCCCGGCACGGTGGATATTGGCGTCCGGGTGGAGTGCCGCAACGAAGTGATGGAAAAGGTCAACCGGGTGCTGTATGAGTCCAAGCTGATCGGCTACCCCCGCCCCTGGAAAAACAAGGTGCGCACCTTCTGCCAGAACCCCGGCGGCTTTGTTGCCCAGGAAAACTACGACAACGACCTGGCCGTGGTCAACGGCCACAGCTACAAGGAGAAAAAGAGCGAGAACACCAACCTTGCCATCCTGGTGTCCCACAACTTTACCGAGCCCTTCAACCAGCCCATCGCCTACGCCCAGAAGGTGGGCGAGCTGACCAACATGCTGGGCGCGGGGCGCATCATGGTGCAGCGGTACGGCGACATCCTGGACGGCAAGCGCACCTGGCCGGAGGAGCTGGCCCGCAGCAACGTCCGGCCCACCCTGACCGACGCGGTGGCCGGGGACATCACCGCCGCCATGCCCTACCGGGCCATGACCAACATCATCGAGTTCATCAAGATGCTGGACATGGTGGTGCCCGGCTTTGCCGCTTACGAGACCCTGCTGTACAGCCCCGAGCTGAAGTTCTATTCCAACAAGGTCAAAATGGACCAGAACCTGGACACCAACATCCGCGGCCTGCACTGCCTGGGCGACAGCTCGGGCTGGACCCGCGGCCTGATGATGGCCAGCGTGATGGGCGTGCTGATGGGCCGCAAGCTGGCCGAAAAAGAAGGGCTGACCCTGCAGGCCCTGTAACCCTCCCCCGCAAAAAACGCCCCCGCCGGAGCCGTTGGAACGGTCCGGACGGGGGCGCTTTTTTATAACTTATTCGTCGATGAGGACCACGCTCTTCATGCGGACGGGGCTGGCGGGCTTATCGTTCCAGTCGGTGCGGACCGAGGCGATGCGGTCCACCACGTCCATGCCGGCCACCACCTTGCCAAAGGCGGCGTACTGGCCGTCCAGATGGGGGGCGTCCTTGTGCATGATGAAGAACTGGCTGCCAGCGCTGTTGGGGTCGGCGGCACGGGCCATGCTGACCACACCGCGGGTGTGCTTGATGGGGTTAGCCACGCCGTTGGCGGCAAACTCGCCCTTGATCTTCCAGCCGGGGCCGCCGGTGCCGTTGCCCAGCGGGCAGCCGCCCTGGATCATGAACCCGGGGATGACGCGGTGGAAGGTCAGGCCGTCGTAAAAGCCGGACTTGACCAGTTTTTCAAAATTTTCGCAGGTGATGGGGGCGGCCTTTTGATCGAGCTCGATGTCGATGACGCCGCCGTCTTCCATAGTGATACGAACCATAATGCTTCTCCTACTCCTTGGGTCCCGCACGCGCCCAGAGGCCGCCGGGACGAACCATACACACAGCCGCGCCCGGCCCAGCCGCCGGTCCGCAGGCTCTGCCCGCAGGCGCAAGCCGGCGGGTTCCCTACCGACATTTTACCATACTTTCGCCTGTATGGAAAGAGGAAGTTTGTTTTCCCGCTTCTTCGGCGCTCTCGGTCTCGCTTCGCTCGCTCCCCTCTCAGGCGCTGCGCGCCAGCGCCCTGTGCCTGAGAGGGGAGCAAACAATGCGGGGGCCGGCTTCCGCCAGCCCCCGCAGAGGGACCCTATCTTTCGTGACGCAAAGTTCTTTTGTTTTGGTGCGATCAACAACAGAAGGAATGACTGGTTAGGTAATTCCTTTTTGTCGTCACATGAAAAGGGTGGAGCATTTGAACCAACAGGATTTTACACCTGCCAGCTCCTTATATCAATTCCGGTTATGGTGCGACCGAAATCGTTATAAGTAATTTTGTTGCCTTAAAATTTAGGCAGCAACGCGGTTGATCTGGACAGCCACAAAGTGCATACCAACAGTGGTAACATCAACCCAGTTCTTGGAAGCAACGCTGACAGAACCAGTGTAGGTGTAGTTCAGAGTGGTGTGGTCCACACGGTGACCGTGAGCACGCTCAGGAGTGCTGTCATTGTCGTTGTACAGGCGGCGGATATCAGCGTCCAGATTATTAGCAATCTGCTTCACAGCAGACTCTTCGTCAACAGCATTGTCAACAGCAAACAGCATAATGACAGACTTGTTCAGGCTATCGTCTTCAACGAGCTCATCAGGCTGAGGAACGAGAGCCCGGAAAGCTTCACGCTGGCTCATAACAACTTCATCGCCGCCCAGATCCTCGATCATCCAGTCGATAGCACGGTTATCAAACCGATAGTTCAGCAGATCAACAGTGTCCATATTCATCTTGTGGAACTCAGTCATCAGAGCGCTGTTAACATTTCCAATAGCAGTGTTCAGATTGGTGGTCAGCTCATCGCTGTCGCTCATGTCGATGCGGAGGTCCGCGTAATCAGACAGGGTGTCCTCAAAGAGAGAAGAATAGCCAGCAGTGGTGACATTGCCGGGATCTTCGCCAGGATTGGGATCAGGATCAACCGAAGTGGTGGAGCAGCCAGCCAGCATGGAAACAGCCATAACGCCAGCCAGAGCCAGAGAAGCAATCTTCTTGAGTTTCATAATGATTTTTTCCTCCTTATGGTGTATAAAAG
>DGYMR06203__coassemble_718_pt1 | contig 35236 bp, 28 predicted proteins | sample DGYMR06203__metabat2_low_PE_024 | metagenome-assembled genome bin DGYMR06203
CGTTTCGGTTTCGTGGCCGCTCCGTGGAGCGCTCGAATATAATACTACAACCACGTCCTTTTGTCAACCCTTTTTTTACAAAAAATGTCATACTTTTCCTTTCTTTCTTCTCCGGGCGCAAAAAAGGCCGGATACACGTAGTATCCAGCCTTTTCTTCCCGTTTATTCCATACGGCGGATGGGGTGACAGAGCGGGGTGTATCCGTCCCCCGCCTTCTATTAAAAGTAGCTCCGGATCTGGAACTTGTCCCCGGTGTCCTTCTTTTCCTCCACCACGATGTGCTCGTGGTTGAAATCGAAGTGGACCGGCAGGCACAGCTCGGTGTTGCGGGTCATCCGCAGCAGCTCGTCCACCCGCTTTTTCTCGTCGGGCATATAGAACAGGTAGCTGACCCCTTCTTTTTTGGCGCGGCCGGTGCGGCCGATGCGGTGGGTATAGTGCTCGTTGTCCGAGGGGACGTCGTAGTTGATGACGGCGTCCACGTCCGACACGTCGATGCCCCGGGCGGCCACGTCGGTGGCCACCAGGATGGACACCTTCCCGTCCCGGAAGCTCTGCATGATGCGGTTGCGGTCCTTCTGGGACAGGTCCCCGTGGAGGCAGTCCACCGAGAAGCCCAGCCGGGCCAGCTGGTTGGCCAGGGTGGCGGTGGCGAACTTGGTGTCGCAGAACACCATCACCCGCTTGTAGCCCTCCCCAATGATGAGCTGGGCCAGGTCGGACAGCTTGTTGCGGCCCGAGGTCTCCAGCTTGTACTGGGTGATCTTGGGCTGGCTTTCTTCCCGGGGCTGGACGGTGACTTCCTCCGCGTCCCGCTGGTAGAGCCAGCCGATGTCCATCACCTCGCGGCTGATGGTGGCCGAGAACATGGACAGGGCCTTGCGGTTCTTCATCAGGTCGATGATGTGCCGCACATCCTTGTAAAAGCCCATGTTCAGCATCTCGTCCGCCTCGTCCAGGACGATCTGGGCCACATGGCTCAGGTCGATGCTGCGGCGCTTGTAGTGGTCCATCAGGCGGCCGGGGGTGGCCACTACGATCTGGCAGCCCTCGGCCAGGCGGCGGGCCTGCTTGTCCATGTTGGCGCCGCCGTAGACGCAGGCCACCTTGACCGCCGGCATAAAGTGGGTCAGGTCCTCCATATCGCCGGCGATCTGCTGGGCCAGCTCCCGGGTGGGGGCCAGGATCACCGCCTGGGGATACGCCTTGTCCGCCTCGATGTGCTCGGCCACCGGGATGCCGAAGGCGCAGGTCTTGCCGGTGCCGGTGGGGGCCTTGGCGATCACGTCCCGGCCCGCCATCATCAGAGGGATCACCTTTTCCTGGATCTCGGTCATTTCGTCAAAGCCCATCCGCTCCACGGCACGGTGGATGGCTTCGCTGCACTGTAATTCACTGTAACGCATGGTTTCTCCGTCCTATTCTAAATGGGGTGTTCTCCGCGCGTTTTGCACCGCGCTTTGCGGGGCCCCGGCCGCCCCTGCCGCTTTGCACCCGGCGCCGGGCCGGGCCGGGATTTTCCGACAATATGCCATTATAATATCAGTATAACACGCGGCGCTCAAAATGTCAGCAGGAAAAAGAAAAAGGCCGGACGCCTGCCGCGTCCGGCCTTGTCGTATCGGGGGTTACGCCGTCTCTTCCATTGCCTTGTCTGCCGCGGCGGCTGCACGGGCGGCCTCCAGCTTCTGCTTGAAGCGGCCGCTGGCCTTGAAGCCGGGGATCGAGGTGGACTCCAGCCGGCTGGACACCTTGGTCTTGGGGTTGGTGTAGGCCTTGGGCTTGCGGGGACGCATCTCGAAACGGCCGAAACCGGCGATGGTCACTTTCTCGTCGGCCCGCAGGCACTCGGCGATCTGGTCAAACATAGCGTCCATCGTCGTCTCCACCTGGCTCTCGGGGAAGCCGGTCTTGCGGGCGACAGTCTCGATCATCTGGGAACGGGTCATGTAACAATATCCTCCTGGAACAGCTTTTCTGTACAGAACTCCCCCTGTTTGTGGAGAAGTTCCAAGAAACTCGTAAAAGTAACGTACTTTTGCAAAATTTTCGTCGTAGAGTATAGCAAAGGGGCTTTGGCAAAGCGATACTCTGCGCACGAAACAGCATCCTGTGCACACGAAGCCTTATTTTTCCTTATACAGCGTCGCAATGTCCACCAGCGGCACATTTTTCAGGCTGTGGTCGCTGCGCAGGCAGTTGACCAAAGCGTTGGCCGTATCCACCGCCGTGATGCAGGGGATGCTCAGCTCGACGGCCTTGCGGCGCAGCCGGACCGAGTCCCGCCGGGGGTCGCGGCCCTTGGCGCTGGTGGAAAAGACGTAGTCCACCAGCCCGCTCTGGAGCAGGTCGATGATGTTGGGCGCCTCGCCCGACATGTTGCGCACCTCGTTGCAGGGCACCATATGCTTGTTCAGCCAGGCGCAGGTCCCGGAGGTGCCGTACAGCTTGTAGCCCATGCTCTTCAGCTTCCACGCAATGTCCACGAACTCGGGCTTGTCGCTGTCCTTGACGGTGAAGATGCAGCAGCTGGCGGGGCCGGGGGTCTTAAAGGTATAGCCCGCGCCGATCAGGCCCTTGAGCAGGGCGTCGTGGTAGTTGGGCGCGATGCCCAGCACCTCGCCGGTGGACTTCATCTCGGGGCCGAACTGAGTGTCCACCCCGTGCAGCTTTTCGAAGCTGAACACCGGCACCTTGACCGCCACATAGGGGGCGTTGGGGTGCAGGCCGGTGCCGTAGCCCATGTCCGCCAGCTTTTCGCCCAGGCAGCAGCGGACCGCCAGGTCCACCATGGGCACGCCGGTCACCTTGGAGATATAGGGCACGGTGCGGGAGGACCGGGGGTTGACCTCGATGACGTACACCTTGCCGTCGGCCACCGCGTACTGGACGTTGACCAGGCCCACCACCTTCAGCTCGCGGGCAAAGCGGCCGGTGTAGTCCACCATGGTGTCGATCACCTTCTGGGACAGGTGCTGCGCCGGATACACGCAGATCGAGTCGCCCGAGTGGACGCCGGTGCGCTCCACCTGCTCCATGATGCCGGGGATCAGGTAGTCGGTGCCGTCGCAGATGGCGTCCACCTCGCACTCCACGCCCTGGATGTATTTGTCCAGCAGGACGGGGTGGTCCATGTCCACGTGCTCGGTGATGACGCCCATATACTCGATGACGTCGGCCTGGGTGTAGGCCACGATCATGTTCTGGCCGCCCAGCACATAGGAGGGGCGCATCAGCACCGGCAGGCCGATCTCGTCGGCGGCAGCCAGGGCCTCGTCCAGGGTGTAGACGGTGCGGCCGGGGGCGCGGGGGATGCCGCAGCGCTCCAGCAGCTCGTCAAAGCGCTCCCGGTCCTCGGCCTCGTCGATGGCGTCGGCGGGGGTGCCCAGGATGGGCAGGCCGATCTCGTCCATGTGCTTGGCCAGCTTGATGGCGGTCTGGCCGCCGAACTGGACCACGCAGCCGTCCGGCTTTTCGGTGGCGATGATGTTGTCCACGCTTTCCGGGGTCAGGGGGTCGAAGTAGAGGCGGTCGCCGGTGTCAAAGTCGGTGGAGACGGTCTCGGGGTTGTTGTTGACCAGGATGGCCTCGCAGCCGTGCTTTTTCAGGGTCCAGACGCAGTGGACCGAGCAGTAGTCGAACTCGATGCCCTGGCCGATGCGGATGGGCCCCGAGCCAAACACCAGGATGCGCTTTTTGTGGGGCTGGCCGGCCTCTTTCTCCTGGATAAAGGCGGCGGCCTCGTTGTCCCCGTCGTAGGTGGAGTAGAAATAGGGGGTGTTGGCCGAGAACTCGGCTGCGCAGGTATCCACCATCTTGAAGCCGGCGCGGTAGTCCTCCACCGGCAGCTGCTCCACCCCCGCCAGCCGGCGGATGGTCTTGTCCTGGAAGCCGTACTTCTTGGCTTCCTTATGCTGTTCGGCGCTCAGGACGCCGTTGCAGCGGGCCAGGCCGTTTTCCAGGTCGGCCAGGTGCTGCATCTTGTCCAAAAACCACCAGTCGATCTTGGTGATGTCGTAGATGGTCTGGTGGTCGATGCCCCGCTTGAGGGCCTCGTAGACGCAGAACACCCGCTCGGAGTCCTGCACGTGCAGGTGGGCGATCACCTCGCGGTCGTCCAGCTCCTCAAAGGGCTTGTGGGTCAGGGTGTCCATCCCCAGCTCGATGGAGCTGACGGCCTTCATCATGGCGGCCTCGAAGCTGTTGCCGATGCTCATCACCTCGCCGGTGGCCATCATCTGGGTGCCCAGGGACTTGTCCGCATAGACGAACTTGTCAAAGGGCCACTTGGGGTATTTGACCACGATGTAGTCCAGCGCCGGCTCAAAGCAGGCGCAGGTCTTGCCGGTGACGTCGTTGGTGATCTCGTCCAGGGTGTAGCCGATGGCGATCTTGGTGGCCACCTTGGCGATGGGGTAGCCGGTGGCCTTGGAGGCCAGCGCCGACGAGCGGGACACACGGGGGTTGACCTCGATGACGGCGTAGTCGAAGCTGTCGGGCTTGAGGGCAAACTGGCAGTTGCAGCCGCCCTCGATGCCCAGCTCGGTGATGATGTCCAGCGCCGCGGTGCGCAGCATCTGGTATTCGTGGTCGCTCAGGGTCTGGCTGGGGGCCACCACCACCGAGTCGCCGGTGTGGATGCCCACGGGGTCCAGGTTCTCCATGTTGCAGACGGTGATGACGTTGCCCTTGTGGTCCCGCATCACCTCATATTCGATCTCTTTCCAGCCGGCGATGCACTTTTCCACCAAGATCTGGTGGATGGGGGAAAGCCGCAGGCCGTTGGTGCCGATCTCGATCAGCTTGGCCTTGTCCTCGCAGATGCCGCCGCCGGTACCGCCCATGGTAAAGGCCGGCCGGACGATGACGGGGTAGCCGATGCGGTCGGCGCAGGCCAGGGCGTCCTCCAGGGTCTCCACCACTTCCGAGGGGATGATGGGCTGGTGCAGCTTTTCCATCGTCTCCTTGAACAGCTCCCGGTCCTCGGCGCGGTCGATGGTCTCGGGCTTGCAGGCCAGCAGCCGGATGCCGGTGCGGTCCAGATAGCCGCTGCGGGCCAGCTCCATGGACAGGTTCAGGCCCATCTGGCCGCCCAGGTTGGGCAGCACCGAGTCGGGCTTTTCGATGTCCAGGATGCGCTCCACCACCTCCAGGGTCATGGGCTCGATGTAGACGTGGTCGGCCACGTCGGGGTCGGTCATAATGGTGGCGGGGTTGGAGTTGAGCAGCACCGTCTCGATCCCCTCCGCCTTGAGGGCCCGGCAGGCCTGGGTGCCCGAATAGTCGAACTCAGCCGCCTGGCCGATGATGATCGGGCCCGAGCCGATGACCAGCACCTTTTTGATTCTGGGGTCCTTGGGCATATCAGCGCGCCTCCTTTGCTTTTTTCACATTGGTCAGGAAGCGGTCGAAGAGGAACTCGGTATCCTTGGGGCCGCCGTTCGCTTCCGGGTGGAACTGGACGGTAAAGCAGTTCCACTTCTTGTACTGGATGCCCTCGCAGGTGCCGTCGTTGGCGTTGACCTGGGCGACGGAACCCATCTCGGGGGGCAGCTGGTCCCCCACCACCGCATAGCCGTGGTTCTGGCTGGTGATGAAGGTGCGGCCGCTGGCAAAGTCGGTCACCGGCTGGTTGGCGCCCCGGTGGCCGTATTTCAGCTTGGTGGTCTTGGCGCCGGCAGCCAGGGCCGACAGCTGGTGCCCCAGGCAGATGCCGAAGGTGGGGATGCCCAGCTCAAAAATGCGGCGCAGGTTCTCGATGGCCTGGACCGGCTCGGCGGGGTCGCCGGGGCCGTTGGACAGCATGATGCCGTCGGGATCCAGCGCGGCCACCTGCTCCGCGGTGGAAAAGGCGGGCATCACCGTCACCTTGCAGCCCCGGCGGGTCAGGCAGCGGACGATGTTCCGCTTGCAGCCGTAGTCCATCAGGACGATGTGGGGGGCGCCGGCGGGGTTGTGCACCTCCGGCGCGCCGCAGGTGACGGCGGCCACCGCCCCGGTGACGGCATAGGCCCTCACCTCGGCCAGCAGGGCCTCGGTCTTGTCCCGGCTGGCGGGGTCGGCGGGGTCGAACCCGGTCAGGATCGCGCCGTTCATCACGCCGCTCTCCCGGATCACCCGGGTCAGGTGGCGGGTGTCGATCCCCTCGATGCCGATGATGTTGTTTTTCTTCAAAAAGCTGTCCAGCGTCTCTTCCGAGCGCCAGTTGGACGGGGTCCTGCAGGCCTCCCGGACGATGTAGCCCCGGGCCCAGACTTTGCCCGACTCCATGTCCCAGCGGTTCATCCCGTAGTTGCCGATCAGGGGGTAGGTCTGGGTGATGATCTGGCCGTAGTAGCTGGGGTCGGTCAGGGTCTCTTCAAAGCCCACCATGCCGGTGGCAAAGACCACCTCGCCCACCGTGACGCCCGCAGCGCCCACCGACTGGCCCGCAAAAACCATCCCGTTTGCCAAAAGAAGATATGCGTTCATTGCGTTCCCTCGTTCACTCTCGCGCAGGCGTCACAGGGTCTGCTTGGCCTGCTGGCTCATCTTGCGGCTGCCCAGGTGCACCAGAGGCAGCTTGCCCTCCTTGCACAGGGGGCACTCCTCGGGGGCGTAGTTGGGCAGGTCCAGCTTGAGGGCGCTGGCCAGGATGGGGATGGGGGACGGCGCCTCGGGCTTGGTGCGGTCCACCACGCAGGTGATGCCCAGGCAGATGCCGCCGGCCTCCTCGATGGCCCGCTTGGTCTCCAGGGAGGAGATGCCGGTGGTGACCACGTCCTCGGCGATGACGCACTTTTCGCCCGGGTGGATGACGAACCGCTTGAGGGTCATCACATTGTCCACCCGCTCGGTGAAGATGGCCCGCAGGCCGGTCTGGCGGGCCAGCTCGTAGGCGTAGACGATGCCGCCCATGGCGGGCCCGACGATGACGTCGGCGCCCAGCTCCTTGATCTTGGCGGCCACGGGGGCCATCACTTCGGCGCACCGGTCCGGGTACTGCTGCAAATAGGCCATCTGGCAGTAGGCGCTGGAATGGCGGCCCGACGACAGCAGGAAGTGCCCCTCCAGGAACGCATCGCAGCTCTTCAAAATCTCGATCGCTTCACTCATAATCTTTCTCCCTTGATTCTCTCAAAAAGTCCAAAAAACGTCCTTCTCACGGTATTGTAACACGCGAGGGCGGAAAATGCAAATTGATTTGGAATATTCCTTTATTCCAGCATATATGCGCTATACAAGCGTATATTTACCGGGCGCAGCCCCGGATCTCGGCCAGGTTCTTCACCCCGTGGGCGTCCATCCAGGCGGCCATTTCCTCCGCCACGGCGCTCATGGCCCGGGGGTTGGCAAAGTTGGCCGCCCCCACCTGGACCGCCGCGGCCCCCGCCATGATAAATTCCAGCGCGTCGCGGCCGGTGGCGATGCCGCCCAGGCCCACCACCGGGATGCTGACGGCGCCCACCGCCTGCCAGACCATCCGCAGGGCGATGGGGCGCACCGCCGGCCCGGACAGCCCCGCAAAGATGTTGTCAAAGACGGGGCGGCGCTTTTCCAGGTCGATGGCGCAGGCCTGGAAGGTATTGGTCAGGCTGATGGCGTCGGCCCCGGCCGCCTCCACCGCCCGGCACATGGCGGGGATGTCCTCGGCCTGGGGGCTCAGCTTGACCATCAGGGGCTTGCGGCAGGCGGCGCGGACCATCCGCACCACCTCGCCGGCGGCCTGGGCCTTGACGCCGTAGGCCATGCCCCCCTGCTTGACGTTGGGGCAGCTGATGTTCAGCTCGACGATGTCCACGGCGCTGCCGTCCAGCAGGGCCGCGCCCTCCACATATTCTTCCTCGCTGTGGCCGCCCAGATTCGCGATCACCACCGTGCCGTACTGCCGCTTCAGGGCCAGCATCTCGGGCAGCTCCACGTCGATAAAGTGCTGCACCCCGGGGTTTTGCAGGCCGATGCTGTTGATCAGGCCCGAGGGAGTCTCCCAGAGGCGCTCGCCCTTGTTGCCGTACTGGCCGTGCAGGGTCAGCCCCTTGCCCGAAATGCCGCCGATCCTGGCAAAGTCGGCCAGGTCCTCATACTCCACGCCGTAGCCCACCGTGCCCGACGCGCCGATCACCGGGCTGTTCATGACAAAGCCCAGCAGTTCCGTTCTCAGGTCTGCCATCCAAACACCTCCGTTCCCGCAAAGACGGGGCCGTCCTTGCAGACGCTCCTGGCCCCGGACGCCGTCTCGATGGTGCAGCCCAGGCAGGCCCCGATGCCGCAGGCCATCTTTTTTTCCAGGCTGACCAGGCAGGGCGTGCCCTTTTCGGCGCACAGCCGGGCCGCGTTGCGCATCATGGGGGTGGGCCCGCAGATCAGGACCACGTCATACGCCGCCGGGTCATACAGCTGGGTGACAAAGCCGTGGAACCCCACCCGGCCGCTGTCGGTGGACACCTTGACCAGCCCCGCCAGCCCCCGGTACTGCTCCATGCAGTAGGGCTCGTCCCGGAAACCGAAAAACACGTCCGGCTTCCGGCCGGCCGCCGCCAGCTCCCGGGCCAGCTGGTACAGGGGGGCCGTGCCGATGCCGCCGCCCACCAGGGCGATCTTTTCGTACCGGGCGGCGATGTCCGGCACGTCAAAGCCGTTGCCCATGGGGCCGGTCAGCTGCAGGGCGTCCCCTTCTTTCAGGGCCGCCAGCCGGGCGGTGCCCTGCCCCACGATCTGGTAGAGGAAGGAGACGGTCAGGGTCTCGGGCTCCCACTTGTGGACGCTGATGGGCCGGGAGAGGAAGGGCGCTTCCTCCGCCCCCCAGCTGCGCAGGGTGAAGAACTGGCCCGCGTGGGGGGCGTGGCCGGGGTCGGGCCAGAGCACCCGCAGCAGGCGGATGTCCGCCGCCGGGGCGCTGTGGCTCAGGACGGTGGCCTTACAGCAGGCTGCACGCATGGGCAATGGCCTCCTTCATGTTCACGCACTCGTTGTAGGCCGCCTCGTCAAAGGCCACGCCGGGCTGTTTTTTGTAGGCTAGCAGAATGCCGCGGCTGGAGTTGACGGTGCCGCCGTTGCCCTGGTTCAGGTACTGGGCGATGTCCTCGGCCTTGCCGCCCTGGGCTCCGTAGCCGGGGATCAGGAAAAAGCTGTCTTTGTAGCGGGCGCGGATCTCGGCCGCCTCCTCAATGTGGGTGCCGCCGATGACCAGGCCGATGGAGGAGTAGCCGTGCTCGCCCATGTAGCCCTTGCCCAGCTCGTTCAGCTTGTCGCCCACCAGGTCGTAGACGTGGCGGCCGTCGGCCAGCTTCTCGTACTCAAAGTCCTTCGCGCCGCCGTTGGAGGTGCGGCAGAGCACGAACATCCCCTTGCCCTGCTTTTCGGCGTAGGGCAGGTAGGGGCTGATGGAATCCAGGCCCATATAGGGGGCCAGGGTGACGAAGTCGGCCTCGAAGTCCCCTGCAAAGTGGCCCATGGCGTACATCTCGGCGGTCTTGGCGATGTCCCCCCGCTTGATGTCCGCGATGACCGGCACGCCGGCCTCCCGCACGGCCTTCAGGGTCTCGGCGTAGGCGCGCAGGCCGTCCAGGCCCAGCGCCTCGTAGTAGGCGATCTGCACCTTGTAGCAGCCCGCCACCGCCTTGGTGGCCTCGATCAGGGCCTTGTTGAACCGGACGATGTTCTCGCCCCGGGACAGGGCGGTGTCCGCAAAGCCCTCGGGCAGGTAGGAGAAGTCGGTGTCCAGGCCGACGCAGACCGGGCCCCGGGCCTCGACCGCCTCGTACAGCTTATCCATGTTGGTCATCATAGCAGTGTTCCTTTCTCTCTCGTTCTCGATCTCAATCTCAATCCTCGGCCTGGTAGGTCAGCTTGCCGCCCTTGATGGTGGCGCAGACCCGGCCGTACAGCTCGGCCCCGTCGTAGGGGCTGTTTTTGGATTTGGAATGCAGTTTTTCCCGCTCCACCCGGTAGGGGTGTTCCAGGTCCACCAGGACCAGGTCCGCGTCGCAGCCGGGCTCCAGCCGGCCCTTGTTCAGGCCCAGGATCTGGGCCGGCCGCTCGCTCATCAGGATGCTCAGCAGCTCCAGGGGCAGCCCCTCGCCCCGGCACAGTTTGGTGTAGCAGACCCCAAAGGCGGTCTCGCTGCCCACCATGCCGGCGGCGCCGGCGGCCTTGTCCTCCTCCGAGTGGGGGGCGTGGTCGGTGGCGATGGCGTCCACCGTCCCGTCCCGGATGCCCTCGATCAGGGCCGCCACATCGTCCGCGGTGCGGATGGGCGGGTTGACCCGGTAGCCGCAGACGTCGTCGGTGAACCACAGGTGGTGGGGGGTCACCTCGCAGGTGACGGGGGCGCCCCGCAGCTTTGCGATCCGGACCGCTTCCACCGCGCCCCGGGTGGAGACGTGGCACATGTGCAGCCGGGTCTGGTAGTATTCGCTCAGCCAGCAGTTGCGCAGGGTCTCCAGGTCCTCGGCCAGGCGGTAGTCCCAGGGGCTGATCTCCATGTCCTCGGCGTGGCTCATGACGGTGATGCCCCGCTGATGGCAGATGGCAAAGGCCCTGGCCATGACGCTGGCGTCCTGGACGCCGTGGCCGTCCTCGGTGACAAAGCGCACCGACGCGGGCAGGGTCTTGAGGTGGTCCAGGGTGACGCCGTCAAAATCTTTGGTGATGGAGACGGTCTGGTTGGCGCCGCACAGGCCGATGCGTTCGGCTTCCTCCTCCACCGCGGCCGCCTGGGCCGCCGAGGAGCAGACGGGCCTGGTGTTGGGCATCAGGTTGACGAAGGTGTAGCCGCCCGCCGCCGCCGCGCGGCTGCCGGTCTCGATGTCCTCCTTATATTCAAAGCCGGGGGTGCGCCAGTGGGTGTGCAGGTCCACAAAGGCCGGCAGGACGGTGAGACCGCCCGCATCCAGGACGGGTTCGTCGGGGCCGGCCAGGGCCGCAAGCCCCCGGCCCACCGCCTGGATCGTTCCCCCGCTGAGGTAGAGCTCGGTCTCTTCCCCGCGGGCGTTGACTGCGTTTTGGATGAGCATGGCGTTTCCTCCTTTGGCCAGCCGCGCCGGGGCCGGGGGCCGGGGCGCGGGCAAAAAAAAACTTTTCCCCAAAAGGGAAAAGTTCAGCTTTCAGAAACGGGGAACAAACCGGCTGCGAAAAAACCGGCGGCGAAGCACATCTTCAGCTTTTCCAGCGCATGGGCGCACAGCATGGCACAGTTCCCCTTCCTCATTTGTCTTGCAGGTATTTTATCATAGAAGCGCAAAAAGTGTCAATGGCATATCGCCTTTTCTTTGTGAGAAGTCGGGCCTCCCTGCCTGTAAATTTTTAGTAAAGCTCACAAAAATTCCGTCTGCGGGGCCCTGCCGGCCCTTTCCCCGCCCCGGGCGGGGCCGACACGCTCTGTACTTTATCCCCCGGCTGTGTTAAAATAGGGGCGGGAAAGAAACAAACGAACGGCTATCCATAGAGAGAAGGGGGAATCTGCCCATGGGCTTGCTTGACGACGCCCGCAACATCCAGCGCAAGGACCCGGCCGCCCGCACCGTGCTGGAGGTCATTTTGCTGTATCCGGGCTTTCACATTCTGGTCTACCACCGCCTCGCCCATTGGCTGTACCAGCGGGGCCACTTTTTCCTGGCCCGGTGGGTCAGCCAGCGGGGCCGCCACAAGACAGGCATCGAGATCCATCCCGGCGCCACCATCGGCAGGCGGCTGTTCATCGACCACGGCATGGGCATCGTCTTTGGCGAGACCACCGAGATCGGGGACAACTGCACCATCTACCACGGGGTCACCCTGGGCGGCACCGGCAAGGACACCGGCAAGCGCCACCCCACCCTGGGCGACAACGTCCTGATCGGCGCGGGCACCAAGGTGCTGGGCCCGGTCTACATCGGGGACAACGCCCGGGTGGGCGCGGGCAGCGTAGTGCTGAAAAACCTGCCCGCCAACTGCACCGCGGTGGGCGTGCCCGCCGAGGTGGTGCGGATCAACAACAAGGCGGTGAACCCCGCCGACGACCTGGACCAGCAGGACCTGCCCGATCTGGTGGCCCAGCGGATCACCGCCCTGGACCAGCGGGTCAGCCAGCTGGAAAAGGCGGCCCAGGGGGACACGCCCCCTACCCGCGAGCAGGTGACCGCCCGCTCCAACAGCCTGATGTGGCCGGACAGCCGCACCGAGCCGCCCGAATCCTAACCTGCACCGAACACGGCAAAACGAAAAGGCGCCTTCCCAGCTGCATGGCCGGGAGGGCGCTTTTGGTTTTACGGCATACGCCGGGGGCTTACTCGTACAGAGGGAACTGTTTGGTCAGGGCCAGCACCCGGGCGTTGATGTCCTCTTTCTTTTCGTCAAAGTCCCAGATGCAGTCGGCGATGCAGCCGGCGATGGTTTTCATCTCGTCGGCGCCCATGCCGCGGGTGGTCACGGCGGGGGTGCCCAGCCGGACGCCGGAGGTCACAAAGGGGCTGCGGGTCTCGCCGGGGACGGTGTTCTTGTTGGCGGTGATGTGCACCGCGTCCAGACGGGCCTCCAGCTCTTTGCCGGTGCAGGCCTCGCTGCGCAGGTCGATCAGCATCAGGTGGTTGTCGGTGCCTCCCGACACCAGCTGCACCCCCCGTTCCATCAGCGCGCCGGCCAGCACCTGGGCGTTGTCCACGATCTTGCGGGCATACTCCCAGAAGGCGGGCTGCAGCGCCTCGCCGAAGCAGACCGCCTTGCCGGCGATGACGTGCTCCAGCGGGCCGCCCTGGGTGCCGGGGAACACCGCCGAGTTGATCCGCTTGGCCAGCACGGCATTGTTGGTCAGGATCAGGCCGCCCCGGGGGCCCCGCAGGGTCTTGTGGGTGGTGGTGGTCACCACGTCGGCGTAGGGCACCGGGCTCTGGTGCACCCCGCCCGCCACCAGGCCGGCGATGTGGGCCATGTCCACCATCAGGTAGGCGCCGTAGCCGTGGGCGATCTCGGCCAGCCGCTCAAAGTCGATGGCCCGGGGATACGCCGACGCGCCGGCCACCAGCATCTTGGGCCGGGTCTTTTTGACGGCCTTTTCCACCTCGTTGTAGTCGATGCGGCCGTCCTCCCCCACGCCGTAGGAGACGAAGCGATAGTTCTTGCCCGACATATTCACCGGCGAGCCGTGGGTCAGGTGGCCCCCCTGGGACAGGTCCATCCCCATGACGGTGTCGCCCAGGTCCAGCAGGGCAAAATAGACCGCCAGGTTGGCCTGGGCCCCCGAATGGGGCTGCACGTTGGCGTACTTTGCGCCGAACAGCTGGCAGGCACGGCGGATGGCGATGTTCTCCACCTCGTCCACATAGACGCAGCCCCCGTAGTACCGCTTGCCGGGCAGGCCCTCGGCGTACTTGTTGGTCAGGACGCTGCCCATGGCGGCCATCACCGCCGGGGAGACGATGTTCTCGCTGGCGATCAGCTCGATGTTTTCCCGCTGGCGGGCCAGCTCCCGGCCCATGGCCGCGCCCACCTCCGGGTCGACGCCGTTCACCAGACCGATGGTGTCCATCATTTCTTTGTACATGGCAAATACCCCTCTCTTTTTTGGATGTGATCCATGATTCGCCGCTGTCGGTTCAACAGTTTACACTATGATAGCAGAACCGGCCCGTTTTTGCAAGGTGTACAGGTGTATTTTCTGTCAAAACACGCCCGCCAAAAAGCCGCCCCTCCCATGGCGGGAGAGGCGGCGGCGATGGTCGTTTATGGGTTTAGTCTTTGTTCTGGCCGTGCTTGCGGGCCTCCAGGGCGATGATGGCGTCCCGGCGGGACAGGTTGATCCGGCCCTGCTGGTCGATGTCGGTGACCTTGACCACGATGGCGTCGCCCACGGCCACCACGTCCTCCACCCGCTCCACGCGCTTGGTGTCCAGCTTGGAGATGTGGACCAGGCCCTCCTTGCCGGGGGCGATCTCGACGAAGGCGCCGAAGTTCATCAGGCGGGTGACCTTGCCCTTGTAGATGGCCCCGATCTCGGGGTCCTCCACGATGGTCTTGATGGTGAAGATGGCCCGCTTGGCGTCCTCCTGGTCGATGGCCGAGACAAAGACGTGGCCGTCCTCCTGGACGTCGATCTTGCAGTTGCAGTTGGCGCAAATCTCCTGGATGACCTTGCCGCCCTTGCCGATGACGTCCTTGATCTTGTCGGTGGGGATCACGATGCTGAACATCTTGGGGGCCCAGCGGCTCAGCTCGCGGCGGGGCTCGGCGATCACCGGCTTGATGATCTCGTCCAGGATATACAGGCGGCCCTTGCGGCACTTCTCAAAGGCGTCGGCGATGATGTCGTAGGTCAGGCCGTCGATCTTGATGTCCATCTGGATGGCGGTGATGCCCTTGCGGGTGCCGCCCACCTTGAAGTCCATGTCGCCGTGGAAGTCCTCCACGCCCTGGATGTCCAGCATGGTCATCCAGCGGTCGCCCTCGGTGATGAGGCCGCAGCTGATGCCGGCCACCGGCGCCTTGATGGGGACGCCGGCGTCCATCAGCGCCAGGGTGGAGCCGCAGATGGATGCCTGGGAGGTGGAGCCGTTGGAGCTGAGCACCTCCGAGACGCAGCGGATGGTGTAGGGGAAGTCCTCCATGGAGGGCAGCACCGGCACCAGGGCCCGCTCGGCCAGGGCGCCATGGCCGATCTCGCGCCGGCCGGGGCTGCGGGGGGCCCGTGCCTCGCCCACCGAGTAGGGCGGGAAGTTATAGTGGTGGATATACCGCTTGGTCTGCTCGTCGGTCAGGTCGTCCATCAGCTGGCTGTCCTTGGTGCCGCCCAGGGTGCAGGTGGTCAGCACCTGGGTCTGCCCGCGGGTGAACATGCCCGAACCATGGGCCCGGGGCAGGATGCCCACCTCGGCGGCCAGGGGCCGGATCTCGTTGATGCCGCGGCCGTCCACCCGCTTGCCCTCGTCCAGCAGCCACCGGCGGACGATCTGCTTTTGCATCTTGTAGCTGATCAGGTCCAGGTCGGCGTCGGACAGGTCGGGGTATTCTTCGGCGATGTCGTTCAGGATGGGCAGCAAAGCGGCGTCCCGGACGTTCTTGTCGTCGGTGTCCATGGCGGCCTTGAAGCGGTCCAGGTACTTGTCCCGGACGGCGTAGAACAGGTTCATGTCGATGCCGGCGGTCTGGAACTCCACCTTCGGCTTGCCGCGCTCGGCCACGATGCCGTTGATGAAGGCGATGATCTTTTTGATCTCCACGTGGGCGGTCTTGATCGCCTGGAGCATGGTGTCCTCGTCCACCTCGTTGGCGCCGGCCTCGATCATGACGATCTTGTCCATGGTGCCGGCCACGGTCAGGGCCAGGTCGCTGACCCGGCGCTGCTCATAGTTGGGGTTCAGGACGATCTCGCCGTCCACCAGGCCCACCTGGACGCCGCCGATGGGGCCGTTCCAGGGGATCTCGGACACCGCCGTCACCAGCGACGCGCCGATCATGCCGGCGATCTCGGGGCTGCAGTCGGGGTCCAGGCTCATGACGGTCATGGTGATGCACACGTCGTTGCGCATCTCTTTGGGGAAGAGGGGGCGCATGGGGCGGTCCACCACCCGGCTGGTGAGGATGGCGCGCTCGCCGGGGCGGCCCTCACGGCGCATAAAGCTGCCGGGGATGCGGCCGGCGGCGTAGAGCTTTTCCTCGTACTCCACGCTCAGGGGGAAGAAATCCACCCCTTCCCGGGGCTTGGGGCTCATGGTGACGTTGCACAGCACCACCGTCTCGCCGTAGCGGATCAGGGCGCTGGCGTTGGACAGCCCGCACATCTTGCCCATCTCTGCCTTGAACGGGCGGCCTGCCAGTTCCATCTCGTAGACCTTGTAGTGGGGAAAGGTCTCTCTGCGGGAGCCGAATTCGATTGCCATTTGTTACCTCCTAATTTGCCCGGACGTTTTTCGCCCGTATATCCCATAAGGCCGGCCGCCGCGGGCTATAGCAATAAACCCAGCGCCCAAACGCGCCTTGGGCGTTCGGTTTACTGCTGCAACACGCAGCGGCGGCCCTGCTTCCTGTAGCGCTGTGCGCCGCGCCTCAGAGAGGGCCCGTCCCCGCGCTGCGCGCGCCGGGCCCCTTCCCCTGGCATCCCCCGGAGCGCATCGGAAACGCCGCCTCCCGGCCGCTCCGACGCCTCCGCCCCGCCTTGTATCCAAGTAAAAGCAAAGGGCAGGCACCCATAGCATGGCGCCTGCCCCTCGTTCATTGAAATTACTTGCGCAGACCCAGCGTAGCGATCAGGGCGCGGTAGCGCTCCACATCCTTCTTCTGCAGGTAAGCCAGCAGATTGCGGCGGCGGCCGACCATCTTGAGCAGGCCGCGGCGGCTGTGGTGATCGTTGGGGTTCTTCTTCAGGTGCTCGTTCAGCTCGTTGATGTGAGCGGTCAGCAGAGCGACCTGGACTTCGGGGGAGCCGGTGTCCTTCTCGTTGAGGGCAACCTTGGCCATAACTTCCTGTTTGTTCATTGCAAAATACCTCTTTCTGTTTTTCTGCCGTGACAGGGCGGTGGGAACCGGTGTTCCCTTCTGAGGGCATACTCCCATCGCTGCGCCGCGGTAACGGTGATAGTATAGCAAAAACGGCGGCAAAAAGCAAGCGTTCCCCTTTCCAAATTTGTTGAAACAATTTTGTGCAAATGTTGCCCGGGCGGGGAATGTTTCCAAATTTTTCACTTGCGCGGGGGGCGGTTTGCTGTATACTGGTACCAATGCAAACCGGAAGGAAGTGGAACGATACATGAATCTGACACGGCGCGGTTTTTTGAAAGCCGGCGCGCTGGCCGCCGCAGGGCTGGCGGCCCCCGCCCTGCCCGCCGCAGCCCAAGACGCCCCGGCCCCCTCGCCGGTTTTCCGGGGTGCGGTGCGGCCCACCGCCTGGGGCCCGGTGCAGGGCCGGCAGACCGGGGCCAGCCTGGTGTGGTACGGCGTGCCCTATGGGGCCGAGCCCTCGGGGGCCCTGCGCTGGCAGCCGCCCCAGGACCCCGCCCCCTGGGCCGCCCCCTTGGACTGCACCGCCCCCGGGCCCATGGCCCTGCAGCTGTGCAACGGGATGTCCGCCGGCACCGAGGACTGCCTCCGGCTGGACATCTACGCCCCCGACGGCGGGGCCGGCCTGCCGGTGGCAGTCTATTTCCACGGCGGGGGCAACCGCACCGGCGCCACCCTGGAGCTGAACGGCCGCCGCCTGGCCGAGCAGGCGGGCTGCGTCGTCGTCTCGGTGGGGTACCGGCTGGGGCTGCTGGGCTTCAACGCCCTGCCCGCCCTCCGCAGCGGCCCGGACTCCACCGGCAACTACGCCCTGCTGGACGCCGCCAAGGCCCTGGACTGGGTCCAGGAGAACATCGCTGCCTTTGGCGGCGACAGCCGCAACGTCACGGCCATGGGCTTTTCGGCGGGGGGCCGGGACGTGCTGGCCATGCTGGCCAGCCCTTACTTTGCGGGGCGGTTCCAGAAGGCGGTCTCCCTCTCCGGGGGGCTGTCCATGGCCGATCCCGAGGCCGCCGCCCGGCAGACCGCCCAGGCCCTTGCCCCCCTGGCGGTGGAGGACGGGCTCTTCGCCGCCCCGGACGAGGCGGCAGCCTGGCTGCTGACCCCCGGCGAGGACGTCCGCCGCTGGCTCCTCGGCCTGGACCCTGCCCGCCTGTGCCCCCTCATGGCCGGGGGCGGGGGGCTGCGGATGAACAGTTTCCCCCACCTGTTCGCAGACGGGGTGGTGCTGCCCGCCGGCGGCTTTGACCATGCCTCGCAGAACAGTGTGCCCCTGCTGCTGGTCACCGGCCGCACCGAGTTCAGCCTGTTCAACCCCCTGGCCTCCCAGTACCAGGCCCAGGGCCTTTCCCAGGTCCAGGCCGCCCAGGCGCGGGAGTTTGCCACCGCCTACGGCTCCGAGCTCTACCGCATCCACAACGGGGCAGCCGCCGCCCAAACCCTGGCCCCCCGCACCGGCGTCCCCGTCTGGCTGTGCGAGCTGGCCTACGGCGCGCCGGACAGCCGGAGCCCCATCACCGCCCTGGGTCTGGGCTCCTACCACGGCATCAGCCTGGCCCTGCTCTCGGGCGAGAGCAACGGCCTGGCCGGCATCGCCGGGCTCAGCGGGCCGGGCTTCGAGGCCCTGTCCGGCGCCTTCATCGGGGCGGTGGGGGCTTTCCTCCGCAGCGGGGACCCCAACGCCGCCCCCCTGCCCTCCTGGCAGCCCTGGACCAGCGCGGACCCCGCCGCTCTGGTGCTGGACGCCGGGCCGGAGGCCGATTCCCTTTCGGCCGTGGTCCGGCCCGCCCCGGCGGACTATGACGCCGTCCTTGACCGCCTGGACGCCGACAACTCCGTCCCCGCCCCGGTCAAGGATCGGGTGATCCGCACCGTCCTCAGCGGCCGGTTTTTCAGCGCCGCCCTGGACCGGCGCTATCGCACCTCTGCCCTCTGAAAGTAAAACAGCACATAAAACAACGGGCCCCGCATCCATGGCGGGGCCTCAGACTGTTAAAAAAGTCCCGTCCAGCCGACATGTGCGGATGGACGGGACACATACAGGGAAATTTGGCGCTGAGAGTGTGCGAGCCGCTTTGCGGCGAGTGCGCGGTTCAGCGCCAAATTTTGTCCCCAGGGGGATATTAGGGGGAAGGAATTTCTGTCCCGCGTATGCGGGCAGAAATGGGTTCCCCCTAAAGCGTGGCGCTTTTGCGACACGCTCTGTTATTTGCCGAAATATTCTTCGGCCCGGCGCGCGGCGTGCCGGATGCAGTCGCGCAGCTCGTCCAGGGTGTCGAACTTCTTGCTGGGGCTCAGATAGGTGTGGAACTCCACCACCGGATCGGTGCCGTACAAATCGCCGTAAAAGCCGGGGATGAAGGTCTCGCAGGTCACCTTGGTGGAATCGTCGTTGACGGTGGGCCGGGTGCCCAGGCCGGTGGCCGAGGGATAGGCCCTGCCCTTGATCCAGGTGCGGGTGATGTAGATGCCGTACCGGGGCAGCTGGTAGCCCTCGGGGTAGATCTGGTTGATGGTGGGCACCCCCAGGGTGCGGCCCAGGCCGGCCCCGTGCCGCACCGGGAAACGGATGGCGTAGGGCGCGCCCAGCATGGCGTTGGCGGCGGGGATGTCCCCGCCCTCCAGCGCCGCCCGGATGCGGGTGGAGGAGACCGGCCGGCCCTCGAACTGGGCCATGGGCAGGATGTGCACTTCCACCCCCAGGGGCTGGCAGAGCTTTTGCAGCAGGGCGGGGTCCCCGGCGGCCCGGGCCCCAAAGGTGAAGTTTTCGCCGCAGAAAAAGGCACGGGCGCGGCAGTCGGCCACCAGGCCGCGGACGAACTGCTCCGGCGTCATGGACATGATGTCCGCAAAGGTGGGCACCAGATAGTGCTCCACCCCCAGCCCCGCCACGATGCGGCGCTTTTCCTCCACCGAGTACAGGCGGCGGCCCTTGATCTTGCTGCCGCCGGGCAGCTTGAAGGTGAACAGCGCCGCAGCCGCGCCGTGGGCCTGGGCCCAGTCCACCGCGCCGCAGATCACGGTCCGGTGCCCGATGTGGATGCCGTCAAAATAGCCCAGGGCCACCGCGCTGCCCTGTTTGCCCCCAAGCTGCAGGGGCGACATACTAGGATAAATCTGCATAGTCTTTCCGTTTCTCAGGTCCGTTCAACGAACAGTTTTTCCACCCGAAGCACCCCGCCGGTGATCTTGGCCAGGCCCAGGAAGCGCCCCTCCCCGTCCCGCACGCGGTAGCGCCCGTCGGGGGCGGGGTAATGGCTGGTGGGGCAGCCGTTGTAGAGATGGGCGGCCGTCCGCTCCTCCACCGTCAGCAGAGGCAGCGGGTCGAACACCCGCTCCACCGGCAGCAGCAGCGCCTGCAGGGCGTCGGGGCCGGCCTGTTTCGCGGCCAGGATCTCCTCCATGGTATGGGCGTCGGCTTCGGTGAACAGGCCGGCCCGGGTCCGCCGCAGGGCGCTCATGGTCCCCAGCTGGCCCATGGCGGCGGCCAGGTCCTCCAGCAGGGTGCGGATATACGTTCCCTTGGAGCACTCCACCGTCAGGGCATAGTCCCCGGGGGCCGGGCTGCCCTCGTAGCGGATGCCGTAGATCTGGATGGGCCGGGCCTTCCGCTCCACGGTCAGGCCCTGCCGGGCCGCCTTGTAGAGGGGCTGGCCGTCCACCTTGACCGCCGAGTACATGGGCGGCACCTGCATCTGCGGCCCCACAAAGCGGGGCAGCGCGGCCAGCAGTTCGGCCTCCCCGGCGGTGACGGGGCGGGTCTCCAGCACAGCGCCGGTGACGTCGCCGGTGTCGGTGCGGCTGCCCAGCCGGAGGACCGCCCGGTAGGTCTTGTCGTGGTCCAGCTGCAGGTCCACCGCCTTGCTGGCCCCCCCGCAGAACACCGGCAGCACGCCGGTGGCCATGGGGTCCAGGGTGCCGCTGTGCCCCAGCTTGCGGGTGCCCAGCACCCCGCGCATCTTGGCCACCACGTCAAAGCTGGTCCAGCCGGCGGGCTTGTCTACGATCAGGATGCCCTGCATCAGCTCTCCTCCCCCGCGGCGTCCAGCACGGCCCCGGCCTCGGCCAGGACCGCCTGTTTGACGTTGTCCAGCGTGCCCAGCAGCTCGCAGCCGGCGGCCCGCAGATGGCCGCCGCCGCCCATCCGCCGGGCAATGGCGCAGGCGTCCACCCCGTGGGCGGTGCGGATGCTGACCCGCCAGCTGCCGCCGGGCTGCTGGCGCAAAGTCAGCCCCACCTCGACCCCTTCGATGCCGATGGGCAGGCTGGTCAGCTCTTCCAGGTCGGCAGGGTCGGCCCCGCTGGCCTCGGTCTCGTCCCGGTCCAGCCAGATCAGGGCGCAGCGCCCGTCCAGATGGTATTCCAGGTGGCTGCGGGCGATCCGCTCGGCCTCCATCTGGCCCCGGCTCCTGGTGGCAAAGAGGATGGTGTTCAGCTCCTCGATCCGCGCCCCCGCCTCGATCAGGCGGGCGGCGGTGCGGTGGGTGGCGGCGGTGGTGTTGGAAAAGCGGAAACAGCCGGTGTCGGTGGCCAGCCCGGTGTACAGGCAGTCCGCGACCTGGGGGGTCAGCTCCGCCCCCATGGCCTCGATCACCTGGCACACCAGCTCGGCCGCGGCGGCCGCGCCTGCATCCAGCAGGGTGAACTGGGCGTAGCCGCTGTTGCCGGCGTGGTGGTCGATGCACAGGTCCACCCGGCGGCTGTAGGCCGGCATCAGCCCTTTGTCCCCAAAAAGCTGCAGCCCGGCCACATCCACCGCCACCACCAGTTCCGGTTCAAACTCGCCCCGGAACAGCCGCGGCCCGGTATAAGCCAGGCGGCGGGGGATCGGGTCGGCGCAGAGGACGGCCGCCGTCTTGCCCAGCGCGGTCAGGGCGTGGTACAGGGCGCTGCCGCAGCCGACGGTGTCGCCGTCGGGGTTTTTGTGGCAGAGGATCAGGATGCTGCCGGCGGCCCGCAGCCGGGCGGCGGCCTGCTCCACGTTCAGCGGTTCGGTCATGGCGTTGTCATCCTTTCCGGGCGGGGGTCACTCCCCGTCAGTTTCGGCGGCCGGTTCGCCGCTGTCTACGTTCAGCTCTTTCAGCAGCTCATTGATATGGGCCGCATACGCCGCCCCGTCGTCCTCCACGAAGATCAGGCGGGGGGCCTTGCGGATGTGCATCTTGCGGCTGAGCTCGGTGCGGACATGGCCGGCGGCGCGGTTCAGCGCCTCCACCACCGGCGCGGGCCCGTCGGGGTTGCCCAGCACGCTGACATAGACCTTTGCCACATCCAGGTCGGGCGTCACGTCCAGCCTTGTGACGGTCAGCAGGCCGCCGGCAAGCCGCGGGTCCTTGAGGCGGGCGATGATGGCGATGATCTCCCGCTTCATATCCTGGGCCAGACGGCCCATGTTTTTTTCAGACATATCGTGTTAACTCCTCAAGCGCATTTCAGTCCGGCCGCACGGCGGCAGGGCCTTGCGCGCTTACTCTTTGTATTCTTCCATCCGGAAGGCTTCGTAAACGTCCCCTTCCTTCACATCCGAGAACTTGGCCAGGGTGACGCCGCACTCGTAGCCTTCGGCCACTTCCTTGACGTCGTCCTTGAAGCGGCGGAGGGATGCGATCTCGTCCTCGGCGATGACGATGCCGTCGCGGACCACCCGGATCTTGCTGTCCCGGGTGATCTTGCCGCCGGTGACGCGGCAGCCGGCGACGGTGCCCACGCTGCTGATCTTGTACACCTGGCGCACCTGCAGCTCGCCCAGGGACACCTCCCGGAACTTGGGCGCCAGCATACCCTTCATGGCGTCCGAAACGTCGTTGATGGCGTCGTAGATGACGCGGTACATCCGCATCTCCACCTTGGTGGCGGCGGCCTCTTCCTTGGCGATGTTGTCGGGGCGGACGTTGAAGCCGATGATGATGGCGTTGGAGGCGTCGGCCAGGTCCACGTCCGACTTGCTGATGGCGCCCACGCCGGCGTGGATGACCCGGACCCGGACCTCGTCGTTGGACAGTTTTTCCAGCGACTGCTTGACGGCCTCGGCCGAGCCCTGGACGTCGGCCTTGACCACGATGGCCAGCTCCTTCATATCGTTCTGGGCCATCTGGGTGAACAGGTTATCCAGGGTGACCTTCTGGAAGGCGGAGAACTGCTTTTCGCGGGCGGCAGCGGCGCGCTTTTCGGCCAGCTCACGGGCCAGGCGCTCGTCCTCGACGGCCTCGAACAGGTCGCCGGCCTCGGGCACGGCGGTCAGGCCGGTGATCTCCACAGGGGTGGAGGGGCCGGCCGCCTCGATGGCGCGGCCCTTGTCGTCCCGCATGGTGCGCACGCGGCCCACGGCGGTGCCGGCGATCAGGACGTCGCCGGCGCGCAGGGTGCCGTTCTGGACCAGCAGGGTGGCCACGGGGCCCTGGCCCTTGTCCAGACGGGCCTCTACCACGGCGCCCTTGCCGCGGCGGTTGGGGTTGGCCTTCAGCTCCATGACCTCGGCCTCCAGGACGATCCGCTCCAGCAGGTCGCTGATGCCCTGGCCGGTCAGGGCCGAGACGGGGATGCAGGCGGTGTCGCCGCCCCACTCCTCGGCGATCAGGCCGTACTTGGTCAGGTCCTCCATCACCCGCTCGGGGTTGGCGGTGGGTTTATCCATCTTGTTGATGGCCACGATCACCTTGACCTCGGCGGCCTTGGCGTGGTTGATGGACTCGATGGTCTGGGGCATGATGCCGTCGTCGGCCGCCACCACCAGGACGGCGATGTCGGTCATGTTGGCGCCGCGGGCGCGCATGGAGGTAAAGGCCTCGTGGCCCGGGGTGTCCAGGAAGGTGATCAGGTCGTCCCCCACCCGGACCTGGTAGGCGCCGATGGCCTGGGTGATGCCGCCGGCCTCGCCTGCGGTGACGTTGGTCTTGCGGATGGCGTCCAGGATGCTGGTCTTGCCGTGGTCGACGTGGCCCATGACGCAGACCACCGGCGGGCGGGCCACCAGATCGGCCTCGTTGTCCTCTTCCTGCACGAACAGACGCTCCTCGATGGTGATGTGGACCTCGTGCTCCACCTTGGCGCGGAACTCCTCGGCGATGAGGGAGGCGGTGTCAAAGTCGATGACGTCGTTGATGGCGTGCATCTCGCCCATCTGCATGCACTTGGCAATGACCTTGCTGACCTGCTGCTTGAGGCGGGCGGCCAGCTCGGCGATGGTGATCTCGTCGGGGATGGAGACTTTCAGCTGGGCGTTGCGGGCCTTTTCCAGCTGGATGCGCTGCATCCGCTCGGCCTCGGTCTCCCGCTTGCCCTTCTGGAATTGCTGGCGCTGGCGCTGGGTCCGCTGGCTGAACTTCTGCTTGTTGCCCTGGGGGGTGGGCTTGCGGCGGTTCTCGGTGTTCTTGGTGGAGGCCAGGTCGTCGTAGCGGACGTCGAAGCGGTCCACGTTCACATCCACCGTGCGGGTGTCCACCGTCACCTGGTTGCTCTCCCGCTTGACCTGCACGGCCTCGGCCGCGGCGGCCTTGGTGCCGGTCTCCCGGGCCAGCTCGCTGAAGGACACCGTCTTTTCGTCCCGCTTTTTGTGGGGCTGGTTCTGGTTTTTGCGGCTGTTGTTCTGGCCGGCGCCCTTCTGGCCCTGGGCCTGGTTCTGGGGCTGGGGCTGGGGCTGGCGGGCGCCGCCGTTGCCGCCGTTCTTGCCGGCGGCGGCGCTGCCGCCCTTGGCGTTCGCCTTGGGCTGGCCGTTCTGGCCATTGCCGTTCTTGCTGCCGCCTGCGCTGTCCCTGCCGCCCTTCTGGCCCTTGGGGGCGGGGGCGGGCTTGGGCTCGGGCTTGGCGCTGTTCAGGAAAGCGGACAGGTCGGCCTCGCTGTTGTCCCGGCTCAGGCGGTCCAGCAGGGCGTTCAGCTCCTTTTCTTCCAGAACGGAGCTGTTCTTTTTATCCTTGACGCCGATGGCCGTCAGGGTGTCGAGGATCTTCCTGACGGGCAGGCCGGTGTCCTTGGCAAAATCAGTCACTTTATATTTTACGATCATTCAGTCATTTCCTCCTCGTGTTTGATGACGCCGCAGGCGTCCAGCCTGTCGTAGCAGAGCTTGGCCAGATTGCGGTCGGTCACGGCGCAGACTGCCACCGGGCGGCGGCCCAGGGGGGCCAGCCGCTCCATGGACAGCGGGGTGGGCAGCACGTCCACCAGGTCGCCGATGTTGTTGCGCAGCCGCTGCACCGTTTTGGGGCTGGCGTCGGCGGCTGTCAGGGCCAGCCAGGCCTTGCCCTTGACGGCGGCTTCCTCCACCGCGTCGAAGCCCATCACCAGGCGGCCGGCCTTGCGGGCAAGGCTGATGGCCTGGAACAGGGCGTCCTCCGGGGGCAGGGCCGGCTTCGGGGGGCGGGGCGTGTTATGCTTGGGCATCGGTCCCCTCCTTTGCGGCTTGGACGCCGGCCAGCTGTGCGGCCAGCGCCTGGTAGACTTCGGCGGGGACGGGCTGTTCAAAGCTGCGCTCCAGCGCCTTTTTCTTCTGCGCCTTGGCCAGGCAGGCCGGGTCGGGGCAGAGGTAGGCCCCGCGCCCCGGCTTTTTGCCCACCGTGTCGATGCTGATGGTCCCGTCGGGGCCCCGCACCACCCGGACCAGCTCCTTTTTGGGGCGGCTGGTCTGGCAGCCGATGCACTGGCGCATGGGGATCTTTTTCTGTTTCAGCGGCTTTTGCGGCATCTGGTTCCCTCCCCTGCTTATTCTGCGGCCCCGTCAGCCCCGGCGGGGGCTTCGGCCTCGGGGGCGGGCGCCTCGGGCTTGTCCTCCTCCTCGCCGTAGTAGCCGCTCTCGGGCCGGATGTCGATGTTGTAGCCGGTCAGGCGGGCGCACAGGCGCGCGTTCTGGCCCTTGTTGCCGATGGCCAGGCTCAGCTGGCCGTCCGGCACGGTCACCCGGCAGGAGCGGGTCTCGCCGGGCAGCAGCTCCACCTTGAGCACCTTGGCGGGGCTGAGGGCCGAGGCGATGAAGGCGGCGGGGTCCTCGCTCCACTGGACGATGTCGATCTTTTCGCCGTGGAGATGCTCCACCACGGCGGCCACACGGTCGCCCCGGGGGCCGATGCAGGCCGAGACGGGGTTGACGTTGGGGTCGCGGGAGGCCACCGCCATTTTGGTGCGGGTGCCGGCCTCACGGCTGATGGCCTTGACCTCCACGGTGCCGTCGAAGATCTCGGGCACCTCCAGCTCAAACAGCCGCTTGACCAGGCCGGGGTGGGTGCGGCTGATCATGACGCGGGGGCCGCGCTCGGTGCTGACCACGTCGATGACGTAGACCTGCAGCTGCTGGCCCTCGGTGTAGCTCTCGCCGGGCACCTGCTCGCTGCGGGGCAGGATGGCCTCGCCCCCCTTGCCCATGTCCACCGCCACGATGCCCCGCTCATGGTCCACCCGGGTGACGGTGGCCATGACGATGTCGTGGCTCTTGGACTGGATCTCGCTGAGCTGCTGGCTGCGCTCGGCCTCCCGGATGCCCTGCCGGATGACGTGCTTGGCGGTCTGGGCGGCGATGCGGCCGAACTCCTTGGTCTTGAGGGGGGTCACCACCCGGTCCCCCGGCTGGTAGGTGCGGCGCAGGGTCTGCGCCTTGCTCAGGGGGATCTGGGTGTGCTCGTTCTCCCAGTCCTCGTCGGCCACCACGTCCTGCACCAGCGCCACGTTGAACACGCCGGTGGCGGGGTCGATCTCCACCGAGACGTTGTCGTCCTCCACGTCGTAATTCTTTTTGACCGCGATGACGATCGCAGCCCGGATCTTCTCGATCAAATATTCGGCGGTGATGCCGCGCTCATGTTCCAGCATGGTAAGCGCTTCAAAAAATTCGTTGTTGCCTGCCATTTTCCAGTATTCCTCCCGGTATGTTTTGTTGGTATCCATCAAATCAGAACAGATCTTCGTCGTCGCACAGCTGGGCCTTGCTGATGGCGCTCAGGGCCACCACGGCCGGCCCGCCGGCGGTCTCCAGGGTGACGGCGTCGCCCTCGTGGGCGGTCAGGGTGCCCTCCAGCTCCCGCCGGCCGGCGGGGTCAGGACGGTACAGCCGGACCCGGATCTTCTGGCCCATCAGGGCGTCGTAGTGCTCGGGCCGGGTCAGCCGGCGGCTCAGCCCGGGGGACCCCACTTCCAGATAATAGCTCTGGGGGATGGGGTCGGCCTCGTCCAGGACGGGGTCCAGCGCATGGGACACATCCGCGCAGGTATCGGTGTCCATGGGGCCGTCCCGGTCGATCAGGACCCGCAGGTACCAGTCCGGGCCCTCCTTTTCAAAGACCACGTCCCACAGCCGCAGGCCCATATCCTCCACGATGGGGCGCACCAGCGCTTCGACGCGCTGCGCGGTGTTCCCGCCCGCTTGTTTCGCCATGCTCAAAAACCTCCATATCAAACAAGAAAAGCGGACCTTGCGGCCCACTTTCCATTCAATCGTGTATTCGTACTATCAGAATATACCACACATCGGCGGAATATGCAAGTATTTTGGAAGAAAAGCTGCCCCGCCCCCTGTAGACATCCGCTGCCGGATGGGTTATACTGTGGGACAAGGACTTATTTTTCCCTTTGGATGCAGAAAGGATACCATCATGCAGAATTTTGAACAGCTCTTGCAGAAATATGCCGATTTCATCGTCCGGGTGGGGGTCAACGTCCAGCCCGGCCAGACCCTGATCCTCTCCGCGCCCCTGGCGGCGGCGCCCCTGGCCCGCCTGTGCGCGGCCAGCGCCTTCGAGGCCGGGGCCCGGGACGTGCGGGTGGACTGGAGCGACGACGCCCTCACCCGCATCCGGATGGAAAAGGGCAGCGAGGAAGCCCTCTGCGACGTCAAGCCCTACGTCCTGCGCAGCTACCTGGACTACGCCGAGAGCGAGGGCGGCGTCTGCGTGCTGAACATCCACGCCGACGACCCCGAGGCCCTGGCCGGGCTGGACGCCGGCAAGGTCAGCCGGGTCAGCGCCGCCCGCCGCAAGGCCCTGATGCCCTGGCGCAGCTACACCATGAACGACCGGGTGCAATGGTCCATCGCGGCCATGCCCTCCCCCGCCTGGGCCAAAAAACTGTTCCCCGACCTGGCCGAAGAGGCCGCGGTGGAAAAGCTGTGGCAGCTGATCTTCGACACCTGCCGCGTCACCGGCGGCGACCCCGTGGGCGCCTGGCAGGCCCACCTGGCCCGCCTGAAGGACCTGCGGGACAAGATGAACGCCCTGGACCTGGAGTCGGTCCATTTTGAAAGCGCCAACGGCACCGACCTGACCGTGGGCCTGGCCGACGGCGCCCAGTGGGAGAGCGCGGACAGCGTCAGCGAAAAGGGGGTCCCCTTCCTGCCCAACATCCCCACCGAGGAGGTGTTCACCGCCCCCCACAAGGATAAGGTGGACGGCGTGGCCTACGGCACCAAGCCCTACATCCACGGCGGGCAGACCATCCGGGGCTTCCATGTCACCTTCCGGGACGGCAAGATCGTGGAGTACGGCGCCGAGGAGAACGAGGCCCTGCTGGGCGAGGTGCTGGACACCGACGAGGGCGCCCGCCACATCGGCGAGGTGGCCCTGGTGCCGGCCTCCAGCCCCATCAACCGCAGCGGCGTCACCTTCTGCAGCACCCTGTTTGACGAAAACGCCGCCTGCCACATCGCCTTCGGCGCCAGCTACCCCGGCACCACCCGGGGCGGCAACGCCATGACCGAGGAGCAGCTGCTGGCCCGCGGGATGAACCAGTCCCTGATCCACGAGGACGTGATGATCGGCGCCGCCGACACCCGCATCACCGGCCGCACCCGGGACGGGCGGGACGTCGCCCTGTTCGAGGGCGGCGAGTGGGTGCTGTGACAGGCGCTTTCCCGCGCCGCGCCGGGCAGGCCGGCGGGGGCTTGCCATTTTTCCCCTGACATGATAAAGTAGAGGGGCACTGTGCCCGGCCATGCCGGGCCGACACACACGACACGGCAAACCAGCCGCGGACGGAAAGGATGTATTTGTTATGGAACACAGCGAAAAAACACTGGATATGATCGTGGCCCTGTGCAAGAACCGGGGCTTCGTTTTCCCCGGCTCCGAGATCTACGGCGGCCTGGCCAACAGCTGGGACTACGGCCCCCTGGGCGTCGAGTTCAAGAACAACGTCAAAAAGGCATGGCTGAAAAAGTTTGTGCAGGAGAGCCCCTACAACGTGGGCCTGGACGCCGCCATCCTGATGAACCCCCAGACCTGGGTCACCACCGGCCATGTGGCCAGCTTTTCCGACCCGCTGCTGGACTGCCGCGCCTGCAAGGCCCGCCACCGGGCCGACAAGCTGATCGCGGACGAGTTCCCCGACGTCAACGTGGACGCCATGAGCTTTGACGAGATGGACCAGTTCATCGCCGAGCACGAGCAGGTGGTCTGCCCGGTGTGCGGCAAGCATGACTTCACCCCCATCCGCAAGTTCAACCTGATGTTCAAGACCGCCATCGGCGTCACCGAGGACAGCTCCTCGGTGTGCTACCTGCGGCCCGAGACCGCCCAGGGCATCTTTGTCAACTTTGCCAACATCCAGCGCACCACCCGCCGCAAGCTGCCCTTCGGCGTCTGCCAGGTGGGCAAAGCCTTCCGCAACGAGATCACCCCGGGCAACTTCACCTTCCGCACCCGCGAGTTCGAGCAGATGGAGTGCGAGTTCTTCTGCAAGCCGGACACCGACCTGGAGTGGTTCGCCTACTGGAAGGAATACTGCAAGAACTGGCTGCTGAGCCTGGGCATCAAGGAAGAGCACCTGCGCCTGCGGGACCACGAGCCCGCCGAGCTGGCCTTCTACAGCCGCGCCACCACCGACATCGAGTACGCCTTCCCCTTCACCGACTGGGGCGAGCTGTGGGGCATTGCCGACCGCACCAACTACGACCTGAGCCGCCATCAGGAGGCCTCGGGCAAGAGCCTGGAGTACTTCGACCCCGAGACCGGCGAGCACTATATCCCCTACGTCATCGAGCCCTCCCTGGGCTGCGACCGCGTGGCCCTGGCCTTCCTGTGCGAGGCCTACGACGAGGAGCGCCTGGTGGACGCCAAGGGCAAGGAGGACGTGCGCACCGTGCTGCACCTGCACCCGGCCCTGGCCCCCTTCAAGTGCGCCGTGCTGCCCCTGAGCAAGAAGCTGGGCCCCAAGGCCATGGAGATCCGCAACGAGCTGTCCAAGTACTTCATGGTGGACTACGACGAGACCGGCTCCATCGGCAAGCGTTACCGCCGCGAGGACGAGATCGGCACCCCCTACTGCATCACGGTGGACTTTGACACGGTGGGCGACGAGGCCAAGGGCATCGCTGCCGACCACTGCGTCACCGTCCGTGACCGCGACACCATGGAGCAGGTCCGCCTGCCCATCGACCAGCTGAAGAGCTGGCTGGAGGAGAAGATCGCCTTCTGATCTTCCTCCCTTTCCCCCGCGCCCCAAAGCTCCCGCCCGCCGTTTTCCACGGCCGGCGGGAGCTTTTCCGTTTCCTCCATCCGGTTCAAAACGGAACAAGACCGCCCTTTCCCCGGCAGACGGGCCGGCAGGGCGGTCTTTTGCTCACTTGTGGTACTTCATCCCCGCGTTGATGGTGCAGGCGCGGTAAAGCTGCTCGGTCAGCACCAGGCGGGCCAGCTGGTGGGGCAGGGTGATCCGCCCCAGGCTGATGCGGGCCGCAGCCGCCCGCTTGACCTCCTCCGACAGCCCGTGGGACGAGCCGATCACAAAGGCCACGTCCCCCGCGCCGCTGGCCGCTTTGTCCGCCAGCAGGGCGGCCAGCTCCTCGCTGGAGATGGGCTTGCCCTCCACGCACAGGGCCACCAGGCTCTGCCCCCGGCGGAGGTGGGCGAGGATGGCTTTGCCCTCTTTTTCCAGCGCGCGGGCCACTAGGGCCGGGGAGGCGTTTTTCTCCTCGATCTTTTCCTCCGGCAGCTCGACGATCCGGAAGTTGGCGAAGGCGGACAGCCGCTTGGCGTATTCCGCCACCCCCTCGGCGCAGTACCTGGCGTTCAGCTTGCCCAGGCAGATCAGGTCGATGGTTTGCATGGGAATCCTTTCTCCGGCGGCCTTTTACAGCAACGTGGTCTGCTCGGCGATGTCGTCCCCGCGCAGGAGCGCTCCCAGGGCCGGCAGGGTGCGCACGCGGTAGCGGTGGGGGTCGGCCAGATCCAGGCCGGCCGCCGGGCGGACCGAGGTGATGGACTGGTTCTTTTTCAGGGTGACCACCGCCACGCCCTGGCTGTCCCGGGTGGCCTTTTCGGCGATCTGGGCCGAGCCCACCAGCAGCAGCCGGCCGGCGCTGGTGCGGATGGCCAGCTCCTGCTCCTCCGGCAGGAAGAGCAAAGCCGCCAGCGGCTCCTTGTCGCTGTAGGCCCGCAGCAGCTTGCGGCGGTTCTGCTTGGTGGCGTAGGAGGCCAGTGGCACCTTGGCGCATTTGCCGCTGGCAAAGAAGAACAGCATCCAGCCGCTGTAGTCGGCGGTCAGGACCATGGCGATGGGCGTTTCCCCTTCCTCCATACCCAGGCGGGTGGGCAGGTAGACGCCCATCTGGCTCACCTTGCCGTCCTCGAACTCGGCCAGGCGGGTCTTGTAGACCTGGTGCCGGTCAGTGAAAAAGAGGGCCTCCAGGTTGTTGCGGGCCTCGGCCTGGACCAGGATCTCGTCCCCTTCCTTCAGCTTGTGGGCGCCGGCGGTGCGCAGGCTCTGGGGGGTGATCTTTTTCAGGTAGCCCTCCCGGGTGAAGAACACCGTCACCGGATAATCGGGCACCGCATCCTCTTCGGCGGCGTCCTCCCCGGCGGGCAGGTCGTAGAGGATCTCACTGCGGCGGGGCTGGCCGTACTTTTTGGCCGCCGCCGTCAGCTCCTGGATGATGATCCGGCGGATGCGGGCGGGCTTGGCCAGGATGTCGTTCAGGTCGTCGATCTCCTGTTTCAGCTCCTCGATCTCGCCGGTGCGCTTGAGGATATACTCCCGGTTCAGGTGGCGCAGCCGGATCTCGGCCACATACTCGGCCTGGGCCTCGTCGATGCCGAAGCCGATCATCAGGTTGGGCACCACCTCGTCCTCTTCCTCGGTCTCCCGGATGATCCGGATGGCCTTGTCGATGTCCAGCAGGATGGCCGCCAGTCCCTCCAGCAGATGCAGCCGCTTTTCCTTGCCGTGCAGGTCGTAGTAGGTGCGGCGGCGGACGCATTCGGTCCGGAAAGCCGTCCACTCCCGCAGGATCTCCCGCACCCCCATCACCCGGGGCTGGCCCGAGACCAGGATGTTGAAGTTGCAGCTGAAGCTGTCCTCCAGGGGCGTCAGCCGGAACAGCTTGGCCATCAGGCGGTCGTGGTCCACGCCGCGCTTGAGGTCCAGCGTCAGCTTGAGGCCGTTCAGGTCGGTCTCGTCCCGCATGTCGCTCAGCTCTTTCAGCTTGCTGGCCTTGGCCAGCTCGGCGATCTTGTCCATGATGGCCTCCACCGTGGTGGTGGGCGGGATCTGGGTGATCTCGATCATGTTTTCGCCCGGGACCGACCGCCACCGGGCCCGCACCTTGACGCTGCCCCGGCCGGTCTCGAAGATGTCCCGCATCTGGGCCGCGTCGTACAGGATCTGCCCCCCGCCCACAAAGTCGGGGGCGGGCATGGTGGAGCCGATGTCGTGGTTCGGGTCCTTGAGCAGGGCCACGGTGGTGGCGCACAGCTCGGCCAGGTTGAACGAGCAGATGTTGCAGGCCATGCCCACCGCGATGCCCAGCGTGTTGTTGGCCAGGATGGTGGGGAAGGTGACCGGCAGCAGGGTGGGCTCGGTGGTGGTGCCGTCGTAGTTGGGCACAAAGTCCACCGTCTCCTTGTCGATGTCCCGGAACAGCTCCTCGCAGACAGGCTCCAGCCGGGCCTCGGTGTAGCGGGCGGCGGCGCAGGACATATCCCGGCTGTACGCCTTGCCAAAGTTGCCCTTGCTGTCCACATAGGGCACCAGCAGGCTCTCGTTGCCCCGGCCCATCCGGACCATGGTGTCGTAGATGGCGGCGTCGCCGTGGGGGTTCAGGTGCATGGTGGCGCCCACGATGTTGGCGGACTTGGTCCGCGCCCCCTTCAGCAGGCCCATGCCGTACATGGTGTACAGCAGCTTGCGGTGGGCCGGCTTGAAGCCGTCGATCTCGGGCAGGGCCCGGCTGACGATGACGCTCATGGCGTAGGGCATATAGTTGGTCTCCAGGGTGCGGGTGATGGGGTCCTCCAGGACGCTGCCCGCGTTCAGGATCTGGACCCCCTCCCCCAGCTGGGGGCGCACCGGTTTGGATGTTTTTCTGGTTTGTTTTTTTGGCATAGTGTTTATCTCGATCTAATGGTTGCTTCGCACAGGATGTCGCGGCGGGGCGGGCTCACGACAGGTCCAGTTCGTCCAGATATTCGGCGCCGTGGGCGGCGATGTGGTCCTTGCGCCCGGCCAGGTTGTCCCCCAGCAGGATGTCAAAGACGCGGGCCGTCTCGGCCACGTCGGTGGGCATCACCTTGATCAGGCGGCGGCTGGCGGGGTTCATGGTGGTCAGCCACATCATTTCCGGGTCGTTTTCGCCCAGGCCCTTGGAGCGCTGGATGGTGTATTTTTTGTCCCCGATCTTTTTCAAAAACGCCGCCTTCTCGGCCTCGGTGTAGGCAAAGCAGGTCTCCCCCTTGGTGTTGATCTCGTACAGGGGCGACTCGGCGATATAGACGTACCCCTTTTCGATCAGGGTGGGGGTCAGGCGGTAGAGCATGGTCAGCACCAGGGTGCGGATCTGGTAGCCATCCACATCCGCGTCGGTGCAGATGACGATCTTGTTGAAACGCAGGTTGTCCAGGCTGAAGGTGGCAAGCTCCTTGTTGTACTTGCCCCCCAGCTCGATGCCGCAGCCCATCACCTTGATCAGGTCCACGATGACGTCCGACTTGAAGATGCGGGCGTAGTCGGCCTTGAGGCAGTTGAGGATCTTGCCCCGGATGGGCATGATGGCCTGGAACTCGCTGTCCCGGCTGGTCTTGACCGCGCCCATGGCCGAGTCGCCCTCCACGATATACAGTTCCCGGCGGGCGGGGTCCTTGGTGCGGCAGTCCACGAATTTCTGCACCCGGTTGGCCAGGTCGATCTGGGTGGACAGGGTCTTTTTGATGCTCTGGCGGGTCTTTTCGGCGTGCTCCCGGCTCTGCTTGTTGACCAGCACCTGCTGGCAGATCTTCTGGGCCTCCTCCGGCTTTTCCAGGAAGTAGACTTCCAGGTAGTGCTTGAGGAAGTCGGTCATGGCCTGGGAGATGAACTTGTTGGTGATGGCCTTTTTGGTCTGGTTCTCGTAGCTGGTGCGGGTGGAAAAGCTGGACGACACATACACCAGGCAGTCCTGGATGTCCTGGAAGCTGACCGAGCTCTCCCCTTTCTTGTACATCCCCTTGTCCTTCAGGTATTTGTTGATCTGGTAGACAAAGGCGGTGCGGACGGCGTGCTCGGGGCTGCCGCCGTGCTCCAGCCAGGAGGAGTTGTGGTAGAACTCCAGCAGCTGGACCTGGTTGGAAAAGCAGAAGGCCGCGCTCATCCGCACCTTGTAGTCGGGCTGATCCTCCCGGTCGCGGCCGGTGGCCTCCGACTCGCAGGTGAACACCGGGGTCAGGGGGTCGCTGCCGGCGGCCTCCCGGACGTAGTCCGCGATGCCGTTCTGGTAGCAGTAGCTCTCCTGCCAGGGCTTGCCGGTGGCGGGGTCGGGCTCCTTCTCGTCGGTAAAGGTCAGCGTCAGCCCCGCGTTGACCACCGCCTGGCGGCGCAGCACATCTTTATAGTAGCCGGCCGGCACGTCGATGTCGGTGAACACCTCGTCGTCCGGCTTCCAGTGGATGATGCTGCCGGTGCGGCGGCCCTTGTAGGGCTCCTTTTTCAGGCCGCCCACGTTCTCGCCCCGGGCAAAGTCCAGATGGTAGTGGAAGCCGTCCCGGTAGATGTCGGCGGTCATCCAGGCCGAAGCATACTGGGTGGCGCACAGGCCCAGGCCGTTCAGCCCCAGGCTGAACTCATAGTTGTCCTCGCCCTCGCCGTATTTGCCGCCGGCGTACATCTCGCAGAACAGCAGCTCCCAGTTGTAGCGGCCCTCGCCGCTGTTCCAGTCCACCGGCATCCCGCGGCCAAAGTCCTCCACCCGGACGCTGCCGTCCTTGCAGCGGGTGACATGGATCACCTTGCCGTAGCCGTCCCGGGCCTCGTCGATGGAGTTGGAGATGATCTCAAAGATGGAGTGGGCGCAGCCGTCCACCCCGTCCGAGCCAAAAATGACCGCCGGCCGCTTGCGCACCCGGTCGGCGCCTTTCAGGGAAGTAATGCTCTCGTTGCCGTATTCTTGTTTTTTTGCCATGTTGTCCTCTCTGTTCCCTCCGGCAAAATCATAGGATAACTCTTTTCAAAAGATTATTTAACCATAATCCCGCCCAAAAAGCAAATCAGCGGCCGGCATGGCAAAAAGTTTTGCCGCAGGAACGCCGTTTTATAAATTCTTTGAAAAAATTTGCATTTTCCTCTTTACAAATCCGGATTTTGCGGTATAATAATCAACGTCCGGTGCGCCTCTGTAGCTCAGTTGGTAGAGCAGGGGACTGAAAATCCCCGTGTCATTGGTTCGATTCCGATCGGAGGCACCATTATGCGGCCGTAGCTCATCTGGTAGAGCGCCACCTTGCCAAGGTGGAGGTAGCGAGTTCGAGCCTCGTCGGCCGCTCCATGGGAGTGACAAGCATCACTCCTTTTTTTGGCCCGGTAGCTCAGTTGGTTAGAGCACCAGCCTGTCACGCTGGGGGTCGTCGG
>DGYMR06203__coassemble_761_pt1 | contig 32034 bp, 28 predicted proteins | sample DGYMR06203__metabat2_low_PE_024 | metagenome-assembled genome bin DGYMR06203
GCTTTGGCCTCGGCCAGAAAGCGCTCCAGCTCGCTCAGGTGTTTTTCGGCCACGGCCCGGCCGGTGTCGTAGACCCGCTGCAGCTCCCGGGGGTCACGCTCCATCGCGCCGATCTCCAGGGCGATGGGCGGCCGCACCACATACGCCTCGCCCGCTTCTTCCAGCATGGCGATGTAGGCGAGGGTCTCGTTGTACCGCTCGTGCCGGTCGGCCACCGCCGCCACAAAGGCGGGGTAGCGGGCGTACCGGGTCCGGATGAGGGGCAGGAGCTTGTTCTTCTTTTTTTCATAGCCCTTGGGCTGGGTCAGGACGATGACGTTGCGCCGGTAGCCGATGGACTCCAGAAACCGCACCGGGATCGAGTCCGCGATGCCGCCGTCCAGCAGCTTGTGGGGCCCCACCTGCACCGTCCGGGACGCCAGGGGCATGGACGCCGAAGCCTGCATCCATTTCAGGTCCTCCGGGCCGCCGGTGCGGCACTTGTGATAGACCGGGTCGCCGGTGCGCAGCTCGGTGCAGACCACGAAAAACTCCATCGGGGAGGCCGCAAAGGTCTCGGCGTCGAAGGGGTCGAGCTTTTCCGGGATGTCGTGGTAGCAGAACTGCTCGCTGTACAGGTCGCCGGTGTGCAGCAGGTTGTGGAAGCTGGCATACCGCTTGTCGTTGCAGTAGGTCAGGTTGTAGCGCAGCGCCCGCCCGGGCTGGTGCGACTTGTAGTTGCAGCCAAACACCGCCCCGGCCGACACCCCGACCGCGCCGTCGAAGGTCACGCCGTGTTCCATCCAAACGTCGGTGACGCCCGCGGTGAACATTCCCCGCATGGCGCCGCCTTCCAAGATCAATCCGGTTTTCATGATTCCCGCACTCCCCTCTGGTTGCAGCTCCCAGCCTGCGGGGCCCCAGCGGCCGCCGCATCTGGCGCCATTGAACACAGTATAATCAAAAACGGCCAAAAGCACAAGAGGGCAAAGGCCAAAAACCCCCTCCGCGCCCGGCGCGTATTTTGTAAAATTTTCGTCTAAAAGCTATTGCCACCCCCGCCGCAATCCGCTATACTGTTTGGTAACGAGAGAAGAAGTGTGAGCCGCCGCGGAGCCAGGCCCCCGGCGGAAGGAGGAGCCAAGGCATGAAACGTTTGGAAGAGCGCATCCGCAAAGACGGCATCGTCCGCGAGGGCGGGGTGCTGAAGGTAGACAGCTTTATCAACCACCAGATGGACATCCCCCTGTTCCGGGAGATGGCACGGGAATGGAAACGCCTTTTTGCGGGCAAGCCCATCAACAAGGTGCTGACCATCGAGGCCAGCGGCATCGGCATCGCGGCCATCGTGGCCAGCGAGCTGGACGTGCCGGTGGTCTTTGCCAAAAAGGCCATGAGCATCAACCTGGACTACGACAACTACGAGACCCAGATCCAGTCCTTCACCCACAAAAAGATCTACAACGTCATCGTCTCCAAAAAGTTCCTCGGCCCGGAGGACCACCTCCTGATCGTGGACGATTTTCTGGCCAACGGCTGCGCCCTGATGGGCCTGCTGGACCTGGCCGAGCGGGCCGGCGCCACCGTCGAGGGCATCGGCATCGCGGTGGAAAAAGGCTTCCAGCACGGCGGCGACCTGGTCCGCGCCCGCGGCATCCAGCTGGAGTCCCTGGCCATCGTCGAGTCGATGGACGCCGGCACCGGCGAGATCGTCTTCCGCCCCCAACCCCATCAGAGCTGAGCGCTCTGTAAACGTCCCCATCACAAAACCCCGGCAAACGGTGTGGTCCTGCACGCCGCTGCCGGGGTTTTTCCGTTCCGTCTCGTTTCAGTTTGCGTCGATCAGCTTGCCCAGGCTGAAGGAATAGATGCCCTTGTACGTCACCTTTTTGGGGGCAAAGCGCTTTTCCACCGCGATGGCGTAGAGGTTGAGCTGGGGGCGGTAGGAGGCCAGGAAGTCCGCCTCGGTCTTGCCGCGGTCGGTCTTGTAGTCCAGCAGCTCGAGGTGGTCGGGGAACACCAGCAGGATGTCGGCGATGCCCTGCACCAGCACCTGCTCGCCTGCGGCGGCGGGAGGCATCTCCTCGGGGGTCTGGCCCTGGGCGGCCAGCACCGCCCCGGCGGGCAGGGCCGTGATGAAGGCGTACTCCCGCAGCACCTGTTCCGCCGCCAGCACCCGCCGGAACGCCTCCCCGCCGAAGAACCGGGCCAGCCGGCCAAGGTCCAGCTTGTCCGCGATCTCGGGGGCGGTCAGCCGGGCTTCGACCTGGCGGTCCCGCTCGGCGGCCAGCGCCGCCAGCAGGACGTCCCTGCCCTGCCGGGCCGGGGCGGCCAGAGCGGCAAAGTCGGCGTGCTCCAGGAAGGCATGGAGGGCGGTGCCCATCTCGGCGGCGGAAAGGCCCTCCTTGGCCAGGAAGGCGGGGCGCTCCAGGGTGGTTTCCCCCGTCTGGTGGACGATGCTGGTGACGCTGACCTTGGCGGGCACCGCAGCCAGGCCCGCCGCCGGGTACCGCCAGGCAAAGCGCTCCCGCAGGGCCCGGACCAGTTCCGGGTCGGCGGGGGCGGGCGGAGGCGGGGCGGGAGGCTCGGCGGCCTCCGTCCCCTCCGGGATGGTCAGGGTCAGGACGCTGTCCGTCCGGACAAAGGGCAGCTGCAGGTCCCCCGCCTTCCGGCGCAGGGGCCCGCCGTTGGGGTGGACCAGCAGGGCCGCCCGCAGCCACCCCGCAAAGGAGCCGCACTGGCTGTACAGCACCGGCCCGGCCCCCGCCGACAGAAAGGCCGCGGCCTTTTCCAGCGGGTTGACCGTCCGGGTGACGCCCAGGGGCAGGGTCAGGATCAGCTTGTCCTGGGCGCGGGTCAGGGCCACATAGAGCAGCCGCATCTGTTCGCTGCGCATCTCCTGCTCGTGGACGGCGGCCAGGGCGGTGTAGGCGGCGGTCTTGTACAGCTCGCCCCCCTCCTGCCGCAGCCGCAGCCCTGCGCCATAGGCCCGGTGGAGCAGCACCGGGTCCCGCAGGTCGGCGGCGTTGAACCGCCGGCCGGTGTCGGCCAGGAACACCACCGGGAACTGCAGCCCCTTGGACCGGTGGATGGTCATGATGGTGACGCAGCCGGGCCGGGCCGCCCCGGGGATGGTCTCGCCGGTGTCCCCGCCGGCGGCGCTGGCCGCGTCGATGGCCCGCACCAGGGCCGAGATGCCGCCCGCCCCCGCCCCGGCGCAGAAGGCGGCGAACCGCCGCGCATCCTCCCGGCGGCGCTGGCCGTTTTCCATGGCGCCCAGAGCGGCCAGGTACCCGGTGGAGGCAAAGATCTCCTCCAGCAGCCGCTCGACCGGGACGCTGCGGGCCAGCCGCCGCAGCTCGTCCAGCCGGCGGCGGAAACGGCGCACCCGAAGGACAAAGGGGTCGGGCTCTTCCCCGTCCGTTTCCCCGGCCAGGGCAACCACTGCGCCGTACAGGCTGCCGCCCTTTTTGGCCGCCCGCAGCCGGACCAGGTCGTCGTCGATAAAGCCGAACACCGGCCCCAGCATGGCCGCCGCCAGGCAAATGTCCTGGGCGGGGTTGTCGATGATCTTGAGCAGGGCCACCAGCGGCCGGATGTGGGGGGCCTCGAAGAGGTTTTCCCGCGCGTCGGCGTAGACCGGGATGCCCCGCTCGCTCAGGGCCCGGACGTAGACCGGGAAGCTGGTCCGGGCCGCCAGCAGGATGCAGCAGTCCTCATAGCGGACAGGGCGGGTCCCGCCGCCCTGGCGCACCGGCTCGCCCCCGGCCACCAGCGCGGCGATCCGCTCCGCGATCCAGGCGGCGTCGGTCTCCTGCTCGCCGTCGGGCAGCAGGCAGGCCTCCACCGAGCCCTGGTATTCCCCCGGCGCGCCGCAGACCAGCCGCTGGCCCTCGCCGTAGGCGGTGTCGCCCAGATCGGGGCTCATCAGCTGTTCAAAGAAAAAGTTGACCCCCGCCACCACCGCCGGGGCCGAACGGAAGTTGGCGTCCAGGGCCAGCAGGGCGTTTTGGGGCGTCGCCCCTTCCGGGACGGGGGGACGGGCCCGGCCCCCGGGCAGAGGGGGCCAGTGCTCCAGCTTTTCCCGGAAGATGGCGGGGTCGGCCTGGCGGAAGCGGTAGATGCTCTGCTTGAGGTCCCCCACCAGGAAAAGGTTGCCGCCGTCCGGGGCGGCCAGGCAGGTGTAAAGGGCGTCCTGCAGGGCGTTGGTGTCCTGGTATTCGTCCACCATCACCGCGCCGTAGCCCGCCCGTATCCCCTGGCAGAGGGCCGTGGGCGCGCCGTCGGGCCCCCGCAGCAGCCGGAGGGCCAGGTGCTCGAAGTCGCTGAACTCCAGCAGCTTGCGCTCCCGCTTGCGGGCGGCAAAGCGGGCGTCGAAGTCCCGCACCGCCCGGAACAAAGCCGCCAGCCGCGGGGCAGCCAGGGCCCGGTCCTCTTCGGCCTCCGCCTCGCTGCAGGGGATCAGGTCCAAAATCTCCCCGAACAGCCCTGCCGCCTCGGCGGCGCGGGTCCGGACGGCGGCTTTCCGTGCCCCGGCCAGCCGGGTCTTCATTCCCTTGAGGCCGGGCTCCGGCTCCATCCCCAGCACATAGGGGGTCAGCAGGTCGTAGAGGGATCCCCAGGCCCCGCCGGCGGCCAGGGCCTCCACCCGGCGCAGCAGGGCCAGGGCCTGGTCCAGACGCTCCAGCGGCTCGGCAAACTTATCCTCCACCTTGTGGGCGGCGGCCGCCCGGGCCGCGGCGGTCTTGCGGCTCTCCTCGGCCCGGACCCGCTCCTCGGCCAGGTCGGCCTGGCAGTCGGCCAGGGCGCCTTCCAGCAGGCCGCAGGCCGCCCGGGCCCGCCGGGCCGCCTGCTCCAGCAGCAGGGCCCGCCAGGGGGACGCCCCAAAGCTGCCCGCCTGCTGCCAGGGGGCCAGCATCCGATCCATCGTTTGGCCGTAATCGGGCAGCGAGCGGAGAAAATCGTAGACCTGCAGCACGGCCCGGCCCGCCGCGTCGTCGCTGCGGCCCTTGCCGTACAGGTCGGCAAAGGCGCAGAAGTCGGGGTCCTGGCAGGCGGCCTCCAGGGTGTCGGCCAGGGCGGCCTCCCGCAGCATCTGGACGCTGCCGGCGTCGGCGGGGGCAAAGTCGGGCGGGATGTCCAGCTCTTCAAAATGGCGCCGGAGCAGGTCGAGGCAGAAGGCGTCGATGGTGCAGATGGGGGCCCGCTGCAGCAGCATCCGCTGGCGGCGCAGCCACCCGTTGGCCGGGTCGGCCTGGCTCAGGCGGAGCAGGCTCTCCCCGATGCGGGCCCGCAGCTCGGCGGCGGCGGCGTTGGTAAAGGTGACGATGAGCAGCCGGTCGGCGTCCACCGGGCGGGCCGGGTCGGTGATGAGGCGGACAGCCCGCTCGGTCAGCACGGCGGTCTTGCCGCTGCCGGCAGCCGCGCTGACCAGCAGCCCGCCGCCCCGGTCCTCGATGGCGGCCCGCTGGGCCGGGGTCCAGTTGGTCATGGCTCTTCCTCCTTTTCCTCTTCGGTCTCCTCAAAGGGCCGGGCGGGGGCCAGGTCCTTGACCAGACGCTCGCCGCTGCCCGCCTCGTGGCAGCAGATAAAGCCGTAGTCGCACCACTGGCAGGGGCTGCGCCCGGCGATGAGGGGGGCGGCTTCGATGGCGCCGCCGTAGAGCCGCTCCCCCATGCCGGCCACCAGGCCGTCCAGGTGCTTTTCGATCCGGCCCAGCTTGGCCGCGCCGGCCCGGCGGTGTTTCTGGTAGGGGCTGGGCCTGCCGTCCACCCACCCAAAGGGCAGGTACAGCCCGGTCTTGCCGGGGTCCATGGCCTCGAACAGTTTTTCCTCGTCCCGGATCAGGCCGTCCAGCTGGCAGGGGGCGGCCTGCCCCGCGGCGGCGCGGGCCGCGGTGGCGGGGTTGGGGTCGGCCAGCAGATAGAGCACCCCCGCCGGCTGCGCCCCTGCAAAGCGGCCTTTTTCGTCCCGGGTCAGGCTGAACAGGTACAGCAGCATCTGGCAGTCCAGCCCGCAGTAGACCTCCTTCAGGTCCAGCTTTTTGGTCCCGGTCTTGTAATCCACCACCCGCACCCAGCGGGTGCCGTCGTCCTCCACCCACTGGTCGGCCCGGTCCACCGTGCCCACCAGCCGCACCGTCCGCCCGTCCGACAGGCGGTACACCTGCGAGGGGATCGCGCCGGGGCCCGGCCCGATCTTCAGCTCGCAGGCCGCCGGGGCAAAGGCGCTCTGGGCCTGCTCGTCCCGCAGGTAGCACAGCAGGGACGCCATGCTCTTTTTCAGCCGGGACAGCAGGTACCGCAGCCGGGCGGTGTCCTCGGGCAGGTAGCGGCGGGCGTACTCGTCCACCAGCCCCGCCGAGAGGGCTGCCAGCTGGCTGTCGGTCAGCTGGGCAAAGGGGGCGGGCAGCGCCCCCCTGCAGGGGTTGTCGGGCCCGGGGTCGGGGTCCAGGGCCATCTGCAGCACCCAGTGCATCAGGGTGCCGCTCTGGTCCGCCGACAGCCGGGCCTTTTTGCGGGGGCGCAGGCCCAGCACATAGTGGAGGAAATAGCCGTAGGGACAGTTGGCGTAGGCTTCCAGCTGGCTGGGGGAGATCCACAGCTGGTCCCCCAGCAGGCCCCCCAGGGCGGCCAGGTCCTCCAGCTTGTGGGGCGGGCCGCCGGCCATCCGGGCCAGCAGGGCCAGACTCCCGCCCTCGTCCTGCAGGGCCTCGGTCAGGCTGGCCCGCTGGGTCCCGGTCAGGGGCCAGCCGCCCCCCAGGCAGTCCAGGGCGCTGCCCGGCGTGGCCGCCATGTCCAGCAGCGACAGCTCGGGCGGGGCGGGCTGCAGCAGGTCCGCGATGGGCTGGGCCGCCGCCGAAAGGGTCAGCCCCGCCCCCTTGGGCCAGCTGATCCACAGCCCTTTGGCGGGGGCGGTCATGGCCTTGTAAAAACAGATCTGCTCCCGTACCACCCGGTTCTCAAAGCAGTCGGGCAGGTCCACCTGCTGGCGCATCAAAGCGTCCCGGTCGGCGTGGGTCAAAAGCCCCGTCTGCCCCGGCGCGGCGGGGAACTCCCCTTCCGCCACCCCCAGCACAAAGACGTAGTCGGGGGCGTCCAGCCGCATTTTGCCCGCCGAAGCCAGCATCACCGCGTCCAGGGTCTGGGGGATGTGCCCCAGGTCGGAGGAGCGCAGTAGCAGCCCGAACAGCTCGGCGTACTCCGCCGGGGCCACCGTCTCGGCGCCCAGCAGCCGGGCCATCTGGTCCAGCAGGCCCATCACCACGTTCCACTCCCGGGCGGCCTCCTCGGCGGCGGGGATGCCCCGGGCCGCCCGCAGGGCGTCCACCTGGGCCTGCTGGGCCTGTTCGGCCCCCAGGGCTTCCAGGCAGAACCACAGCGCCCGGCTGATCTGCTCGGCCGAGGCGTCCCGGCAGCGGCTGCGCAGGGCCTCCACCGGCCCGATCAGGAAGGCCCGGGCCTCGTCGGCGGCCTTCAGGGCGGCTTGCTCCTCTTCGGTCAGCTTCTCGCTGCCGAAGCCCCGGGGGCTTTTGGCAAAGGCCGCCCGCCACTCGGCGGCTTTGGGCGACCAGGTATAGGCGTAGTTTTCCAGGGCGCAGGCCTGTTCCTCGGTCAGGCCGGTCAGGCCGGTCTTGATGAGGGCCGAGAGCTGCTCGGTGTAGTCCGCCCCCTTGGCCAGCTCCAGCAGGGCGGTGACGGCCGCCGCCGGGGCGCTGAAAGCCGGGGTGGTGGCCTCGTCGCACCACAGGGGGATGTCCGCCATCCGGAACTCGTACCGGACGGCGGCACGGTAGCGGTCCAGGTCCCGGCAGACCACCGCGATCCGGCCGCAGCGCACCCCCTGGGCCATCAGGCGGCGGATGGCGCCGGCGGCGGCCCGGGCTTCTTCCTCCCGGCTGGGCGCGGCAAACAGCCGGATCTCCTGTGCCGGTGCGGCGGGCGTCTCGCACCGGCCGGAGGCCAGCAGCTGTTCCAGGGCCGCCAGCCCGGGGGCGTCCTTGTGGCGCAGGTCCTCCCGCAGCAGCAGGGGCGCGGCCACTTCGGCCCCGTTTTTGCGGGCCAGCTGCTTCAGCCGGGCCCCCACCGCCTTGGCCCCCGCGAACAGCCCCAGGCCGTCCGGCGGGGCGGGCTGGCCGTCGTCGCACAGGGCCACCGTCACCTGGGGCAGGGCGGCCAGCATGGCCCCCATCAGCCGCTGCTTGGGGGCGTTGAAGGTATCGAACTCGTCGATGAACACCGCCCGCCCCTCCAGGAAAGCGGGCACCCGCCCTTCGGACCAGGCGGCTTCCAGCCGGGCCGCCGCCAGCTCGATCCGGTCGGAGGGGTCCATGCCGGTCTGCTGCAGCAGGGTCTCGTAGCCCTCGTAGATCAGGGCCACCTCCCCCAGGCGGCGGCTCTCGGGGCCGCAGCCCTCCGCCAGCTGGGCAAAGGCCTCGCCGGTGACGCCGGCGCTCTTCAGCTCGTCGATGGTCTCGGCCGCCAGCTGGCAGAAGGCGGCGCTGTGCCGGTGCCGGTGGTAGAACTGGACGTTGTCCTGCAGCTCCTCCAAAGCGCGGCGGACCAGCGTCACCCGGCCCGCGTCGGTCAGGGTCTGGATGGCCGCGCCCCCCTCCTCGGACAGGATGCGCTCGGCCAGGCTGGTGAAGGAAAAGCTCTCCACAAACCCCGAGCCCCCATCCCCCAGTTCCCGGTAGATGCGGCCCTCGGTGGAGGAGGTGAACTGTTCGGGCACCAGCAGGATGCTGCGCTGCCCTTCGGCGGCCCGCCGGGCCAGCTGGGCGTACAGGTAGCTGGTCTTGCCGCTGCCCGAGCCGCCCAGGACCAGTTTGAGCATAGGGAAACACCTTCTTTCGTTTCAGTTGCCGCCCATTGCGCCGCCGGGGGCCCTGTGGTACAATGGGCCTGCAAAACCAACAGCAAAGGAGCGTTTCGATGAAAATTTTAGCAGTAGATTACGGCGACAGCCGCACCGGCCTGGCCGTCTGCGACCCCGGCGAGATCCTCGCCACCCCCCTGCGGCCCCAGATCGAGGAAAAAGCCATGGCCAAGGTGGCGGCCCAGGTCTGCGCCGCGGCCCGGGAGCACGGCGCCGGGCTGATCGTCATCGGCCTGCCCCGCAACATGGACGGCACCGAGGGGGCGCGGGCCAAAAAAAGCCGCAAACTGGCCGAGCTGGTGGGGCAGGAAAGCGGCCTGCCCGTCCGGATGTGGGACGAGCGGCAGACCACCATCACCGCCGCCGGGTTCCTCAGCGAGAGCGGCACCTTTGGCAAAAAGCGCAAGGCCATCCTGGACGCGGTCAGCGCTTCGGTCATCCTGGAAAATTACCTGGCCTGGCGCAAAAACCACCCCGGCCAGGAATAAGGCTCACTGGTAGGTCTCGATGGTCACGCTGTGGATGGTGATGGGCTCGACGGGGGCCTGGTTTTCGTCCACCCCCGCCGCGCCGATGGCATCCACCGTCTCCATCCCCTCATACACCTGGCCAAAGACGGTGTCGGTGTAGTCCAGGTAGGGCGCGCCCCCCGCCGCGGCATAGGCGTCGATGATCTCCTGCCGCCAGCCCTGGGCCGCCATCTGGTCCAGCAGCTCCTGCTCCAGGCCGGGGGCGGTCTGCATCACATAAAAGACGCTGGCCCCCTCTCCCCGCTCGCTCATGGCGGCGCACAGGGCGCCGGAATAGTGGTGCAGCTGGTCGGTGTATTCGGGCGGGTAGCCGTTGCCGCTCCAGATGGTGGTGGCGGCGCCGCCGGCGTCCTGCCCGGCCTCCACCACAAAGCCTGCCTCCACCCGGGTGATGGTCAGGCCGTTGTAATACCCCGCCTGGGCCAGCCCGATGAAGTTGGCGCAGGCCTGGGGCGCCTGTTCGGGAAACAGCACCGCCCGGAACACCCCCGCCGAGGTGTCGAACACCGCCACGGTGTCCCCCGCCGCCGGGTGGGTGAACTGCAGCTCCGCCGATTCGATGTGGTCGGGGCGGGCCGGCCCGCCTCCGGCGCTGTCCGCCCCGCCCAGGCACCCGGCCAGGCAAAGCGCCATCGCCAAACCAAAGGCCAGCAGGGCCTTTTTGCATTTACCAGACATAATCTTCTCCTTGGGACATATGCTATACCATGTCCATCCAATCGTATTTCCGGCAGACGCCTGCCGCGCCCGGCCGTTTGACTTTCAGTATACCACAGAACCGGCCGGCGCGCGAGGGCGGGGATGTGAAAAGTACAAAAACAGGGTTTTAACCGTTTTTCCTAATTTAGCATCTTGACGAGACGGGCAAAAAACGCTACACTATAGGCAAGGACAGGGGCCGGGCGCCGGCCCCCCTGATGCGCTATGAGACTGGAGTTTTACGGATGGCAGACGAAACCAAGACCCCCCAGGCCGAAGAAGAATATCAGCCCGACCTGATGACCCTTGAGGATGAGGACGGCAACGAGATCACCTTTGAGGTGATCGACGCGCTGGACCACAAGGGCGTGCACTACCTTGCGGTGGTGGAATACGTCGAGGACGAAGCGGACCTGGACGAGGATGCCCAGCTGGTCATCCTGAGCGTCGGCGAGGACGCCGACGGCGAATACCTCGACGTCGTGGACGACGACGAGACTTTGATGGAAGTGGGCGCTCTGTTTGAAAAACGGCTGAGCGACAACTTCGACATCGGCTGACCCCCGCTGCGGGGCGGCCCTTCATACCGGCAGTATCCTGCCCGGCACGATTTGTTGCGGAATATATGATCCTACTAATCATCCATCGGGAGCCTGGAGTCCGGTGGGGGATTGCAGACCGCCCCGTCAGGGTCTACCCTGGAGGTTCGATGCGGGAGCATGAAACCATCGGCAGGGCACCCACCTGTCCGTAAGGGTAGGTTTGATTTATCCGCAGACGACCGGGCGGGATTCTTTTTTAGGCACGACAGCCGGACATGGGGTCCGGCTGTTTTTGTTAGCGTGCCTTACGGCACGCTCCAGGGGGAACCCATTTCTGCGCGCATCCGCGCGTCAGAAATTCCTTCCCCCTGGTATCCCCCTAGGGACAAAATTTTCCGCGGAACCGCGCACGCGGCCTTTGGCCCCGCACACTCTCCGCGAAAAATTTCCCTGTCGGTGTCACAGCCGTCCGCGCATGTCGGCCGGCTGTGACGGATTGTGACCCATCACGATTTCGCCTTCTAAAGCAGGAAAGGAAGTGCGCGCCATGCGGACCGATCATCTGGCCGGGACCTCGATCCCGCGTTTCACCTACGACACCCCCTGGTCGCCGGGCAACGATTTTTACAGCCTGTGCGCCGGGGACACGCCCCTGGTCATGATCTTCCTGCCCGCCTTCGACCACCCCATCACCCGGGCCTACATCACCCGCTACCTCAAGACCCTGCCCGACCTGAAAGGGGTGCGGCTGGCCTGCGTGGTCCGCAGCAGCGCCCGGCAGGTGGCCGGGATGCTGGAGGGCAAGGCCCTGCCCTTCACCGTCATCTGCGACGCGCCGGGGGTGCTGTACAGCTTTATGGGGGTGGAGACCGCCGGCCTGCTGAACTGGAGCTTTGAAGCCCAGCGGATCCTCCGCAGCGCCCAGGCCAAGGGGCTGCGCTACGACCGCAAGGCCCCCCAGCTGCTGCCCCTCACCCTGGTGGTGGGCCCCGAGGGGGCCATCCTGTTCACCCACTACGGGCGGAGCCTGACCGATATGCCGGGGGACTGCGGGGCGGTCTATTCCCTCTGCGACGAGGTCTGCGAGCTGACCCGGCGGGCCGCCCAGGCCCACCCTTCCCCCAGCGCTCCGGCCCCCAGGCCAAAGCCCAGCCTCCACTCGGACGAGACGTTGACCCTGCCCGACCTGGCCGGCGACCTGACCGGCCAGCCGGAGGAGGACGCCATCAGCCGGCTGTTCGACTGAACTCCCTGAAAACGCAGAAAGCGCACCCTGTTTTGGATAGGGCGCGCTTTTTTGTTTATTCTGCCTGGCCGCTCTCCGGCCCATCCCCCTGGCGGAACCAGGCGTAGATCTCCTCCGCCAGCTTGGGGCCTATGCCGGGGGTCTGGGCCAGGGCGGCGGCGTCCGCCTGGCGCACCGCCCCCACGCTGCCGAACCGGTCGGTCAGGGCCTGGGCGATCTTGGGCCCCACCCCGGGGATCTGGGTCAGGGTGTTGAAATAGCTCTTTTTGTGCATCTGCTGCCTGCGGTAGGCGTTGGCAAAGCGGTGGGTCTCGTCCTGGATGGCGGTGATAAAGGTGAAGGTGCCGCGGTTCATGTTGATGGCGATCTCCTGCCCGGCCCCGTCCACGATGGCCCGGGTCCGGTGGCGGCTGTCCTTGACCATGCCGTACAGAGGCACCCCGGCCAGCGCCGTGCCGGCCAGCGCCTCTTTGGCGGCGTTCACCTGGCCGCGGCCGCCGTCCATCAGCAGCAGGTCGGGCTTTTCGGCAAAGCCGGCGGTCTCGCCGGCGGCGCTGCGGGCCGCGTACTCCCCCGCCCGCCGGGACACCGTCTCGGCCAGGGAGGCATAGTCGTCGGTGCCCGCCACCGTCCGCATCTTGAAGCGGCGGTAGTCCGCCTTGCTGGGCTTGCCGTCCCGGAACACCACCATGCCGCAGACGCTGGTGCCGTCGCCCCAGTTGGAGATGTCGTAGCTCTCGATGCGGTGGGGGGCGGCGGACAGGCCCAGCACCTGGGCCAGCTCGTCCAGCAGCTTCTGCTCCCGGGTGGCCCGGCCCCGCTCCCGGGCCAGGCGCTCCACCGCATTGGTGTGGGCCATCTCCACCAGGCGGGCCTTGTCCCCCCGCTGGGGCTCGTAGAGCTGCACCTCGCTGCCCCGCTTTTCGCTCAGGGCCTGGCGCAGGGCGCCGGCGTCGGGGGGCAGGGCGTCCACCGCAATGATCTTGGGGATCTCCTCGTCGTCCAGGTAATACCGGGGCAGGAACTCTTCCCGGATCTCCTCCAGGTCGGCCCGGTCGTGGAACACGAACTCCCGCTTGTCGGTCAGGCGGCCGTGGCGGTAGCGCAGCACCGCGGCGCAGACCGAATCCGGCGTGCCCGCCAGGGCCACCACGTCCATCTCCAGGCTCTCGTCCACCACCACCTTCTGGCCTTCGGTCACCTTGGTGATGGCGGCGATCTGGTCCCGCAGCAGGGCGGCCGTCTCAAACTCCAGCCGCTCGCTGGCCTCCTGCATCCGCTGGGTCAGGGTCTTGAGGATGTCCTTTTTGCCGTAGCGGATCAGGTGCACCGCCCCCCTGACGGCCTGGTTGTACTCCTCGCAGCTGATGCGGCCGCTGCACACCCCCATGCACTTGCCGATGTGGGCGTTGAGGCAGGGCCGGCCCTTGCCCAGGTCCTGGGGGAAGCGCCGGCTGCACCGGGGCAGCAGAAAGGCGTCCTGGGCGCTCTCGGCCATTTCACGGGCGGCAAAGCTGGAGGTGTAGGGGCCGATGTATTCGGCGCCGTCCTCCTCTTTTTGCAGGGTGAAGGACAGGCGGGGCCAGGCCTCCCGCGTCACCTTGATGTAGGAGTAGCCCTTGTCGTCCTTGAGCAGGATGTTGTATTTGGGGGTGTGGGCCTTGATCTGGCTGGCCTCCAGCACCAGCGCCTCGAACTCGCTCTGGCAGACGATGACGTCAAAGCTGAAGGCGTGGGCGATCATCTGGGTGACCTTGTTGTCGTGGGGCACCCCCTCCCGGAAATACTGGCTGACCCGGGTGCGCAGCCGCTTGGCCTTGCCGATATAAATAATCTCGCCGCTTTTGTCCCGGATGATATAGACCCCTGGCAGCAGGGGCAGCATGCAGGCCTTCTGGTACAGCTCCGCTTTGGTCATCGTGTTACCTCTTGATCCTATGGCGCGCGCCGGGGCCGAGACCCGCCGGCGCAAACAAAAAAGGGCGGAACCGACGTCCGCCCCAACTACTCGACTGAAAGGCCCGCTTACTCTGCAAAGCCGGACTCCACCAGCTTGATCAGCGCATCGACGGCAGCCTGCTCGTCTGCGCCGTCCGCAATGATGCGGATGGTGGTGCCGCCCACGATGCCCAGAGAAAGGACACCCAGCAGGCTCTTTGCATTCACACGGCGCTCTTCTTTCTCGACCCAGATGGAGGACTTGAATTCATTGGCCTTCTGGATGAAGAAGGTGGCGGGGCGTGCATGGAGACCTACCTGATTTTCAACGGTAACTTCTTTTACATACATAGTAAAACGCTCCTATCTATTGTGGTAAATGGAATGACGCATTGCATAGACACCTGCCGTCTTACTTTATTTTATCGCAAGGGGCGTGGGTTGTACAGCCTTTTTTGCAATTTTGGCGGTTTTCCCAATCACATCGGAGACATTTTTTGCAAATTGTACCTTTTTCCCAAAATATATCCGCCGCTATTGGTTGTGCATACAAAAATTTTCAACATGTAGGCACAAGCAGAGACCCTGGGCTCAGTCCTCCGGCGGCGTTTCCGGGCCGGTTTCCGGCGCGGCGGGGGCCGGCGCAGCGGGCTTCTTTTTGCGGTGGCGGGACGGTTTTTTGGGCAGGGGGGTGCCGTCCCAGCCGCCGGCCGCAAGGTAGGCTTCCCACAAATCGGGGCGGCGCTCCCGGGTGCGCCGGCGGCTCTGCTCCCCCCGCCAGTCGTCCACCGCCTTGTGGTTGCCGCTGAGCAGGATGGGCGGCACCGCCCGGCCCTCCCACACCTCGGGGCGGGTGTACTGGGGGTACTCCAGAAGGCCGTTCCAGTAGCTTTCTTCCTCATAGCCCTTCTGCTCGGCCAGCACGCCGGGCTGCAGGCGCAGGACGCTGTCCGCCACCACCAGGCTGGCCAGCTCGCCGCCGGTGAGGATATAATCCCCGATGGAGATCTCCTCGTCGGCAAAGGCCTCGATCACCCGCTCGTCGATCCCCTCGTAGTGGCCGCAGACCAGCAGCAGGCTGTCGTACTGGGCCAGGCGGCGGGCATGGGCCTCGGTGTAGCGCTGGCCCCCCGCCGTCATAAACACGATATGCGGGGCGGGGCGGCCCTGCTCCGCCACCTGCCGCCGGATGTCCCGGATGCAGTCGGCGATGGGCTGGGCGTACAGGACCATTCCGCAGCCGCCCCCGTAGGGGTAGTCATCGGTCTGCTTCTGGCGGTTGAGGGTGTAATCCCGGATCTGGTGGCAGTGGGTCTCGATGTGCCCCCGCCGGGCGGCCCGGCCCAGGATGCTCTCGTCCAGCACCCGCTGGCACATCTCCGGGAACAGGGTCGCAATGTCCACACGCATCCCCATCAGCCGTCCTCCCGCTCGCTCACCCCGCCGTCGTCCAGCAGGCCGGGGATGGGGGTGACGGTGATGTAGCCCTCGGGGGGGTTGCGCTCTTTCAAAAAGGCGTCCACCCCGGGGAACATATACTCTTTGCCGTCCGGCGCCTTGACGGTGTAGATGTCCTGGGGGCCGGGGCGGTCCACATGGGTCACCACGCCGTACACCTTGCCGGTGCCGGCGTCCCGGACCTCGCAGCCGATCAGGTCGGCCACATACCAGCGGCCGGGGGCCAGCCGGACGTCGTCCCGGTCAAAATAGAACACCTGGCCCCGCAGGGCGCGGGCGGCGTCCATGTCGTCCACCCCCGCAAACTTGACCAGCGCCATCCGGCCCTGGGGGCGGATGCTCTCCATCTTCAGGCTGCGCCCCCCCGACGGGGAGAGGTACAGCCTGCCTGCCGGGCGCAGAAAATCCACCCCGTCGCACCAGAGCTCCATTTTGATCTCGCCCCGGACGCCATGGGTGGTGACGGCGCGCCCGGCTTCCAGATATTGCTGCATGGCTCCTCCTTTTATGCCAAAGCCCCCGCCCGGGTCACGGATGCGTACAGACGGGGGCACGCGAAAAGGCCGTCCGGCAAGAGCGGACGGCCCGGGAAACGGTTCAGTCGATCTCGACAAGGATCTTTTCATCGACCCGCACGGCGGCGGCGCGCATGACCACGCGAATGGCCTTGGCGATGCGGCCCTGCTTGCCGATGACGCGGCCCATATCTCCTTCTGCCACGCTCAGGTGGTAGACGACGGTGCCGTCCTCACGCGGGGGGTCCACCGTTACCTTGACGGCGTCCTTGTCCTCCACGAGGCCGCGGGCTACAGTCAGCAACAGCTCCTGCATATGACCGCCCTCCGTTTACAGAATCTCGGACTTCTTGAGCAGGTACCGGACGGTGTCGGTGGGCTGGGCGCCGTTGGCGATCCAGGCCTTGGCCTTCTCTGCGTCGATCTTGATCTCGGCGGGCTCACGCATGGGGTCGTAGGTGCCGATCTCCTCGATGAAACGGCCGTCGCGGGGGAAGCGGCTGTCGGCCACCACCACACGGTAGAACGGGGACTTCTTGGCGCCCATACGGCGCAGTCTGATCTTCACTGCCATAATTGTTTCCTCCTGAAAATGGGTTTGTGCGGCCCTGGCCGGGCCGGTCGTTGTCGTATGTCAAAGCCATGCCGCCTTTGCGGCAGCCGGATTTGTACCAAAGTTGTGTTTCAGCGCAGGCCGCCCAGCATCCCGCCCAGCTTGCGGGCAAAGCCCTTGGGGCTCTTGCGCATCTGCTTCATCATCTTCTGCATCATCTCGTACTGGCGCAGCAGGCGGTTGACGTCCTCGACGCGGGTGCCGCTGCCGGCGGCGATCCGCCGCTTGCGCTTGGGGTTGATGATGGAGGGCTTTTCCCGCTCCTCCTTGGTCATGGAGTAGATGATGGCCTCGATCTGGGCAAAGCCCTTTTCGTCCACCTGGCTGGGGTCGATGTTGGCCCCGCCGGGCAGCATGCTCAGCATGGCCGAGGCGCCGCCCATCTTGCGGATCTGGGCAAACTGGGCCAGCAGGTCGTTCATATCGAACTTGTTTTCCATCATCCGGCGGGCGGTCTCCTCGGCGGCCTTTTCGTCGGCGGCCTCCTGGGCCCGCTCGATCAGGCTGAGGATGTCGCCCATGCCCAGGATGCGGCTGGCCATCCGGGAGGGATAGAAGGGCTCCAGGTCGTCCAGCTTTTCGCCGGTGCCCTGGAACTTGATGGGTTTGCCGGTGACGGCCAGCACCGACAGGGCTGCGCCGCCGCGGGTGTCGCCGTCGGTCTTGGTCAGGATGATGCCGTCCACCCCGACCTTTTCGTTGAAGGTCTGGGCCACGTTGACGGCGTCCTGGCCGGCCATGGCGTCCACCACCAGCAGCGTCTCGTCCACCGGCACCGCCTGCTTGATCTGGACCAGCTCGTCCATCAAAACCTCGTCGATCTGCAGCCGGCCGGCGGTGTCCAGGATCACGATGTCGTTGCCGTAGTCCCGGGCGTGGGCCAGGGCCTGGCGGGCGATCTCGGGGGGCTTGGCCCCGTCCAGGGTGAACACCTGGGCCCCCGCCTGGCCGCCCACCACCTTCAGCTGCTCGATGGCGGCGGGGCGGTAGATGTCGCAGGCCACCAGCAGGGGCCGGCGGCCCTGCTTGAGGTAGTACTTGGCCAGCTTGGCGGCGTGGGTGGTCTTGCCGTTGCCCTGCAGGCCGCAGAGCATCAGGACGGTCTGGCCCTTGTTCTTGATATACAGGCGGGGGGCTTCCTCGCCGCCCATCAGGGCGGTCAGCTCCTCGTTGACGATCTTGACCACCTGCTGGGCGGGGGTCAGGCTTTCCATGACCTCCTGGCCCATGGCCCGCTGGGACACCTTGTTGCAGAAGTCCTTGGCCACTTTATAGTTGACGTCGGCCTCCAGCAGGGCCATGCGGACCTCCCGCATGGCGGCCTTGATGTCGGCCTCGGTGAGCTTGCCGTGGCCCTTCAGCTTTTTGAACACGCCGGCAAGGCGGTCAGTCAGGGATTCAAATGCCATGTTCGGCTGTCCTTTCTCCGGGATGGGCAATAATCTAGCTTTCGTTCACTTCGTCGATGGAGCGCAGCAGCGCCAGGATCTTGTTCAAAGTCCGGACGTACTCCCCCGTGGTCAGGCGGGCGTGGGGGCCGGTGCATTCGAACCGGGCGTCGATCACCAGCTGTTCCAGCTCCTCGAGGGTCTGCTGGACCCGGCGGTAGCGGGCCGCAAAGCCCACCTTCTGCTCCAGCTCCAGCAGGGTGGTCTCGCCGTGCTTGATGGCGTCGCGGGCGCCCTGCCGGGTGATGCCGAAGTTTTCCCCGATCTCGCTGAGGGAGAGGTCGTCGTGGTAGTACTGGGACATCATCTCCCGCTGCTTGTCGGTGAGCACCTCGCCGTAAAAGTCCAGCAGATAGCCCATCTCCAGATTCTTTGACGCCACCGCTCTCCCCTCCAGCGCCTTTGTAAAGGCATTTTGCTTTACGGACGCCTCTGATTATACCAGACCCGGGCCCCGCTGTCAACAAAAAAGCGGCATCTTTTTTGTGAAATAGGGAGAATTTTTCCGCCGCGGCTCCCCCGCCCCGCCGCCGGGCGCCCCATGTATACTTGACGGCCCGCCCGCTTTGCGATAGGATAAAAGCAGGAAAGACCTGATTTTCCAAAACGTCCCGGCCGGACGACATGCGCGTACGGCCGGGACACCGACAGGGAAATTTTCAAGCGAGAGTGTGCGAGCCGCAGGCGAGTGCGCGGTTCGCTGGAAAATTTTGTCCCCAGGGGCAGCCGCGCCAAGCGCGTCCAGTGGACGAAGCAGCGAAGGCGTGGCTGGCGCAGCGCTCCGGTTTTCGCAAGCGCCCACCGTGGCGCGCCGCGAAAATCGGCCAAGCGCAAGAGAGCTAGGGGGAAGGAATTTCTGTCGCGCGACTGCGCGCAGAAATGGGTTCCCCCTAAAGTACGAGCGAAAGGAGCGCCCTATGGAGCTGTACCCCAACATCTACCGCACCCTTGCCCCGGGGCCCATGGTCGAGCTGCGGGGCTACGCGGCGGCCTGCCGCCTGCCCGGCAGGCTGTACGCCTACCTGGACTGCAACGGCCCCACCGGCACCGCCCGGGACGGCCTGGCCGAAGGGATGCTGGCCCTGGCGGCCCAGCGCAAGGCCCTGGCCCCCGGGCAGACCCTGATCGAAGCGGGCAGCGGGGCCTTTGCCACCGCCCTGGCCCTGGCCGGGCGGACCAGCGGCCACCCGGTCTGCCTGGCCATGCCCGACAACACCCCCGCCGCCCGGCAGGAAAAACTGTCGGCCCTGGGGGCGCAGCTGCTCTTTTCCCCGGCACGGGAGGGGGCGGCGGGCGCCCGGGCCCTGGCCCGCACCTGGGCCGAAAAGCGGGGCTGGTACTACACCGACTGGCTGGCCTGCGACGACAACCCCGAGTACCACCGCCGGGTGACCGGCCCCGCCATTGCGGAGGCCATCGTCCGGGAGGGGCAGAGCCTGGTGGACACCGTGACCGTCGGGGTGGGCAGCGGCGGCACCATCACCGGGGTGGGCGAGTGTGTCAAAGCCTGGACCAACGACGTCCGGATGGTGGCGGTGGAGCCCTACGAATGCCAGGCCCTGAGCGGCGGCCTGCTGGGCCCCCACAACATCCCGGACATGGGGTTCGGCCTGGTGCCCGACAACTACAACCCCTATGTGGTGGACAAGATCGCCGCAGTGGCCAGCGCCGACGCCCTCCGGGCGGCCCGCACCGTCCTGGTCACCGACGCCATCCCCGCCTCGGCCAGCGGGGGCGCCGCCCTTGCCGCGGCGGCCCGCTTCCTGGCCGAGGGGCGCAGCCGCGCCGCCCTCTGCCTCATCCCCGGAAGAACGTCCATCCTGGAATAGAAAGAAGTGTTTTGCATGACCCACAACATGACCAGCGGCCCCATCACCCCGTCGCTGGTAAAATTCACCATCCCCCTGGTGCTGGGCAACCTGTTCCAGCTGACCTACAACGCCGCCGACAGCGTCATCGTGGGGCGCTTTGTGGGCGAGGACGCCCTGGCCGCCGTGGGCACCTCCAACCCCCTGATGACCCTGGCCATCCTGTTCATCAACGGGATGTGCCTGGGGGCGGGCATCCTGGTCAGCACCGCCTTTGGCGCCGGGGACCGCGACCGGCTGGAAAAGCAGGTCTCCACCACCGCCATCGCGGGGGCGGCCTTTTCACTGGGGTTTTCCCTCCTGTGCATCCTGCTGGCGGGCCCGCTGCTGCGCCTGATGCAGGTGCCCGCCGCGGTGCTGCCCCTTGCGGTGAGCTACCTGCGGGTGGTGTTTGGGGGGCTGATCTTCACCTTTTTTTACAACTTCCTGGCGGCCACCCTGCGGGCTTTGGGGGACAGCAAGAGCGCGCTGTACTTTTTGATGCTCAGCGCCCTGCTCAACATCGTGGGCGACCTGTTCTGCGTGGCGGTCATGGGCTGGGGGGTGGAAGGCGCGGCCCTGTCCACCGTGGCCAGCGAGGCTTTGTGCTGCCTGTGCTGCGCGGTGTACATCAAGGCCCGGGTGCCGGTGCTCTGCCTGGGGCGCAGGTGGCTGGTCTTTGAGCCCGCCATGCTGCGGCAGACCGTCCAGTACGGCTGGACCACCGCCATGCAGCAGGGCACCGTCCAGCTGGGCAAGATCGCCATCCAGGCGGTGGTCAATACCATGGGGGTGAACGCCATGGCCGCCTTTGCCGCCGCCAGCCGGGTGGACGACTTTGCCTACACCCCCCAGCAGAACATCGGCCACGCCATGACCACCCTGATGGCCCAGAACCGGGGCGCGGCCAAGCCCGACCGGGTGCGCCGGGGCTTTGCGGCCGGGATGCGGATCGAGGCGGTGTACGGCCTGGCCATCATGGCGGTGTGCTTTTTCGGGGCCGAGCCCATCATGCGGCTGTTTGCCGACGAGCCGGAGGTGATCGCCCTGGGGGTGCGCTTTTTGCGGCTGGTGTCCCTGTTTTACCTGCTGCCCTCCGCCACCAACGGCATCCAGGGGGGCTTCCGCGGGGTGGGGCAGCTGCAGGTGACCCTGAACAGCAGCCTGCTGAACATGGGCGGCCGGGTGGCCGCGGCGGCCCTGTTCGTCCTGGTGTTCCACATGGACATCGAGGCCCTGCCCTGGAGCTATGCGGTGGGCTGGGGGTGCATGCTGCTCTACGAGCTGCCGCTGCTGTTCCGCCTCTGGAAAGAGGGCTCCTTCTGACCCATGCAAAAATTGCAAAGATCCCCCGCTTTCCTGCACGGGAAAACGGGGGATCTTTTTGTGGTGTGTACAGCGGGGATCACTGGGCGCGCTCGGCGGCGTGCTTGGCCAGCAGGGCCTCGATCTTGCGGATGGGGTCGGCAATGGCCGAGACGGACACGTCGTGGTTCAGCGCCAGCACGAAGTAAGCCGCATACTTCGACACGTCCACGTCCAGGTACCAGTGGCGCTGGAGCAGCTCGGGCTTGCGGTAGGTCAGGTTGGTGCCCACCATAAAGTCCAGCACGCCCTCCTCCACGGCGGCGTCGAACTTGGACAGGCCGGCGGTGAACAGGGGGAAGGTGGCGTCCGCAATGATGCGGGCCGCGCCGCGCTGCTTGAGCTCGCGGGCCACCTCCAGCATGCTGTCGCCGGAGGCCACGATGTCGTCCGCCACAAAGACGGTCTTGCCCTCCACCGACTCGCCCAGGTACTCATGGGCCACGATGGGGTTGCGGCCGTTGATCACGGTGGTGTAGTCCCGGCGCTTGTAGAACATGCCCAGGTTGCAGCCCAGCACACTGGAGAAGTACATGTTGCGGTTCATCGCGCCTTCGTCCGGGCTGACCACCATGAAGTCCTTTTTGTCAAAGGACAGATCGGGCATCTTCTGCAGCAGGCTCTTCAGCACCTGATAGGTGGGCATCGCGTTGTCAAAGCTGAGCAGGGGGACGGCGTTCTGGACGCGGGGGTCGTGGGCGTCGAAGGTGATGATGTTCTTCACGCCCATGTTCTGCAGCTCCTGCAGAGCCACAGCGCAGTCAAGGCTCTCGCGCACTTCGCGGCGGTGCTGACGGCCGCCGTACAGGCTGGGCATAATGACCGACACGCGGTGTGCCTTGCCCGCCACAGCCTGGATCAGGCGCTTGAGGTTGGAGAAGTGGTCGTCCGGGGACATATGGTTCTCGTACCCGAACAGCTTGTAGGTCACGCTGTAGTTGCCCGGGTCCACCACGATGAAGATGTCATCGCCCCGCACCGAATCCTTGACCAGGCCCTTGGCGTCGCCGCTCTGGAAGCGGGGGCACTCGCAGGGGATGACAAAGCTGCCCTGCTCCTTGCCGCTTTGCGCAGCCCACCGCATCAGGTGGCGGTCGATCAGGTTGGTCAGTTCCTCCGCACCGGGGCAGCACAGCAGGCGCAGATCTGCGACGCTGCCGCCCTGCGCGAAGATATCCTTGGCTTCGATCACATTGGACATTTTTACGGCTCCTTTAATTCCTCTTTACCAGTGTTATGCCTCTTTCTTACGAAAAGGATCATGCCGTTTTCATTTTATCACATTTTAGCCTCGCCGCCAGTAGGATTTTCAAATTTCTGCGCCTTGCACAGCAGTTATACCAAAATCCGCCCTGGTCTGTCAGGTATTTACAAAAAACAACGCCGCATTTTGCGCCTTCTTGTGCTTACAAGCCGGCCAGGGCGTCCTTCAGGGCCTGGGTGCGGTCGGTGTTCTCCCAGCGGACGCCCAGGTCCTCCCGGCCCATGTGGCCGTAGGCGGCCAGGCGGCGGTAGATGGGCTTGCGCAGGTCCAGGTCCCGGATGATGGCGGCGGGGGTCAGGTCAAAGACCTTTTCCACCGCGGCCTCGATCTTGTCGTCGCCGGCAGCGCCGGTGCCGAAGGTGTCCACCATGATCGACACGGGGTGCGCCACGCCGATGGCATAGGCCAGCTGCACCTCGCACCGGCGGGCCAGGCCCGCGGCCACGATGTTCTTGGCCACCCAGCGGGCGGCGTAGGCGGCGCTGCGGTCCACCTTGCTGGGGTCTTTGCCCGAGAAGGCGCCGCCGCCGTGGCGGGCGTAGCCGCCGTAGGTGTCCACGATGATCTTGCGCCCGGTCAGGCCGCTGTCGCCCTGGGGCCCGCCGATGACGAACCGCCCGGTGGGGTTGATGAAGTATTTGGTGTGCTCGTCCAGCAGGGCGGCGGGGATGACGGCCCGGATCACCTTGTCCATCACATCGGCCCGCAGCCGGTCCATCTGGACGTCCTCCCGGTGCTGGGTGGAGATGACCACCGTGTCCACCCGGACGGGGCGGTCGCCCTCGTACTCCACCGTCACCTGGCTTTTGCCGTCGGGGCGCAGATAGTCCATCTCGCCGCTCTTGCGCACCTCGGCCAGGCGGCGGGCCAGTTTGTGGGCCAGGCTGATGGGCAGGGGCATCAGCTCGGGGGTCTCGTCGCAGGCGTAGCCGAACATCATGCCCTGGTCGCCGGCGCCGCCCACCTGGTCGTTGGTGCCCAGGGCGATGTCGGGGCTCTGGCCGTCGATGTTGGAGATGACGGCGCAGGTGTCGGCGTCAAAGCCGTATTTGGCGCGGGTGTAGCCGATGTCGGCCACCACCTCCCGCACCAGCTTCTGAAAGTCCACATAGCAGCTGGTGGTGATCTCGCCCATGATGTGGACCAGGCCGGTGGACACGCAGGTCTCGCAGGCCACCCGGGCGTCGGGGTCCTGGGTCAGGATCTCGTCCAGGATGGCGTCCGAGATCTGGTCGCAGATCTTGTCGGGATGCCCCTCGGTGACGGATTCGGATGTAAAAAGATGTCTTGCCATAGATGTAACTACCTCCCATAGAAACGTACAAACGCTGTCCTGAAACAAAAAGACACCCGGAACCCGAAGGTTCCGAGTGTCCCACTCTTATCTTCCGGTTTCCCGCAGGATTTGGCACCTTACGCATACGCGCAGGTTGTCGGGCTTCACAGGGCCTGTCCCCTCAGCCGCTCTTGATAAGTGTTGTATTCTTTTTGTTGCAGGGGATATTGTAGCATCCCTGCGTCAGATTGTCAAGCCAAAAGTCAGACTTTGCCTGCGGGCTCAGTAGCCCTGGGCGGCCTCGCCCTTCAGCAGCTTGACAGCCCGGCTGGTGCCCAGGCGGTCGGCCCCCAGCTCCAGGAACTTTTCCATGTCCTCCACGGTGGAGATGCCGCCGGCGGCCTTCACCTTGCAGCGGCCGGCCACCCCGCGGACCATCAGGGCCACGTCCTCAAAGGTGGCCCCCCCGGTGGAAAAGCCGGTGCTGGTCTTGATATAGTCGGCCCCGGCCTCGCAGACGATGTCGCACATCCGCAGCTTTTCCGCCTCGGTCAGCAGGCAGGTCTCGATGATGACCTTGAGGATCTTTTCCCCCACGGCCTCCTTGACGGCGCGGATGTCCTCCCGCACGGCGTCGTACTCGCCGTTTTTCAGCCGGCCGATGTTGATGACCATATCCACCTCGTCGGCGCCGTTGGCGATGGCGGTGCGGGCCTCAAAGGCCTTGGACGCGGTGTCCATCGCCCCCAGGGGGAAGCCCACCACGCAGCACACCTTGCAGCGGCCGGCCAGATACCCGGCGGCCTGCTTGACGTAGCAGGTGTTGATGCAGACCGACGCGGCGCCGTACTCCACCGCCTCGTCGCACAGCGTCCGGATCTGGGGCCAGGTGGCCTCCGGCTTCAGCAGGGTGTGGTCCACATGGGACAAAATCTCGTTGCGATCCATCGGCGCCCTCCTCAGTGTTCTTTGCGGGCCTTTTTGACCAGGCCGATGCCCACGCCGCTCAGGACGATGGCCGTCACCGAGGCCACCACCCCGATGATGCCCAGCACCAGGCCGGACACCAGAAACCCAAAGCCTTTCAACTTGTGAACCATAATCGTTACCTCCGTTTATTGCTGTTCCCGCCCAGCGGGCTTTTGAAAGATCAGCAGCTTGCTGAACAGGTAATTGAGTACGATGACCAGCAGGTTGGAAAAAGCCTTGACCCCCAGCCCCCACAGGGCAAGGGCGGCCTCCCGGGCGCCATAGGCCACGCTGCCGCCAACGCCCAGGATGACCCCGTCCGGGGCGGCCAGCCAGGGGCCCAGCACCGCCAGCACCAGCGCCTGGCCCTGGGGGGCCAGCCAGTTGCCTCCCGCCACCATGATGCAGGCGTCCAGGGCCATGGTGCCCAGGCGGCAGGCCACAAAGCGGCCAAACTCCGCCGCGGCGGCCCGGCCCCGGGTGCGGCTGCCGAACACGAACCGCCGGTTGGTGGCATAGGCAAAGAGGATGCACAGGATGTTGTCCAGCACGTTGCCCCAGCTGTTGGCGGCCTGGTAGCCGAACCATGCCTGGAACACGGCGTACAGCGCCATGTTCAGCAGGGTGGTCAAAACGCCGAACACCAGATACCGCAGCGCCTCGCTGTGGGCGCGGGCGGCCGAGAGGATCTTTTGTGTGACGGTCATAGCAAATCCAAATCCGTCCTGGCCCGCCGGTCAGGACATATCCAGAAAACAGGCAGGCGGGTGCGCGGCCCGCCGCCCCCGGCTGCCAGAACAGCCCCGCCGCCTTCCGGCAACGGGGCTGTTTGTGACAGTGTCAGGGGTCAGGGCCGGGGCGCTTACTGCTCCTCGTCCTGATCCTTCAGCAGGGCCTTCATGGACAGGCTGATGCGCTTCTTGTCGAAATCGACATCCAGCAGCTTGACGTCCACCATGTCGCCCACCTTGAGCACATCGGAGACCTTCTCAACGCGGTCGTTGCTGATCTCGCTGATGTGGACCAGGCCGTCCACACCCGGCAGGATGCGGACAAAGGCGCCGAACTTGGTCAGAGAGACCACCGGTGCGTGGAACACGCTGCCCACGGGGTAGTTGCTGCGCAGCTGCTCCCAGGGGTTGTCCTCGCTCTTCTTGTAGCCCAGAGAGACCTTGTGGTTCTCGCGGTCGATATCCTTCACATACACCTCGATGGTGTCGCCCACGCTGACGACCTCGGAGGGATGCTTGATGCGGTTCCAGCTCAGCTCGCTGATGTGGCACAGGCCGTCCACGCCGCCGATGTCCACAAAGGCGCCGTAAGAGGTCAGGCTCTTGACCACGCCGGTGTAGGTCTTGCCGACCTCGACGTTGGCCCAGAACTCCTCGCGGCGGGCCTTGTTCTCCTCTGCGGTGACCTTGTTGATGCTGCCCACGATCTTGCGGCCCGAGCACTCGGTCACGACCAGGCGGACATGCTTGCCCACCAGGGCGGTGTAGTCCTCGTCGCGGCGCATGGTGGCCTGGGAACGGGGCACGAACACCTTGACGCCCTTGACGTTGACCACGACGCCGCCCTTGTTGTACTCGGTGACGTCGCCCTCGACGGCCTCGCCGGACTCAGCGGCCTTGGCGATCTCTTCCATGCCCTTGCGCGAGGCGAGCTTCTTGCGGGAGAGCTGGATGACGCCGTCCTGATCCATGACTTTTTCGACGATGAGGTCCAGCTCATCGCCAACCTTGACCAGGTCCTCGACCTTTGCGGAGGAGTCGTCGGTCAGCTCGCTCAGACGGACAAAGCCGGTCTGCTTTGCGCCGATGTCGACCTGGATCTCGTTGGCGGAAATGCTGGTCACGACTCCTTTCACAATACTGCCTGCATGAACACGTTTTTCCTCGGATGCGTTCAGCATCTCCTCGAAGCTCATGCTGTCATTGATTTCTGTCATACTGTTAAGTACCTCCTCAATAATAGACGATGGCGTTGAAGCCCCTGCTGTCACGCCCGCCGTCCTCACATCTGCAAACCACTCGGGCTGAAGCTCGCTTGCTGTTTCAACCGTAACGGCCCGCGTATGTTTTGCGGCGACTGCGACCAGCTTTTGGGTATTGGAAGAATGATGACCGCCAATCACGACCATAAGATCGCACTGCCGGCTGAGGTCTTCCGCTTCCTGTTGCCTCGCCCACGTCGCATTACATATTGTATCAAAAATTTCGGCGTTTGTATAGGCTTTTTTCAGAAACTCCGAACATTCTTGCCATTTTGTTGCCTGGAATGTGGTCTGGGCAACGACAAACATCCGTTTTTTCGGATTTTCAGGCCCGTTCCAGGCCTTCAATTCCTCCAAGTTAGCGAAAACAAAGCTCTCGCCGCGGGTGTGGCCCACGATGCCCTGCACCTCCGGGTGGGCTGCGTCCCCCGCCACGGCGAGGCACGCGCCCTCCTCGTCCGCCCGCCGGGCGATGGCGTGGATCTTGGCCACGAAGGGGCAGGTGGCGTCCTCCCAGGCAAGGCCCAGGGCGGCCAGCTGGTCGTAGACGCTCTGGGGCACCCCGTGGCTGCGGATGACCACCTTGTACCCCGGGGGCACCTGCGCAGGGCCGGCCGCCACACAGGCGCCCCGCCGCTCCAGCCCGGCCACCACCTGGGGGTTGTGGATCAGGGGGCCCAGGGTGGCCACCTTTTCGCCGGCGTCCAGCAGGCGGCCTGTCAGCTGGACCGCCCGGTCCACCCCAAAGCAGAAGCCGGCGGTCTTTGCCAAACGTATCTCCATGTTTGTGTGTTCCTTTGCGGTAAAATCAGTATGCGCGGCGCATGCGGGTTTATGCGTGGGCCGCGCCTTCAAAGGCGTAGCGGTCGCCCAGGTCGATCCAGGCCGCGGTCAGGGCCTGTTTGTTGGCCTTGAGGGTCTTGATGTCCCGGCGGCCGGCCATCTGGAACTGGGCGGCGGGCATGGGCTCGCCAAACACCACCCGCACCCGGCAGAACAGCTTCATCCGGCCGTCGGGGGTGTCGTAGAGCACCCGGCAGGGGATCACGTCGGTGCCGGCCCCCGCCGCCACCACGAACAGCCCGCTTTTGGGGGGCAGCAGTTTGCCCTCCTTTTCCCGGGTGCCCTCCGGGAACAGCAGCAGCCCGCGGCCCTTTTTGCACTCCTCGATGGTGTTGTTCAGGGTCTCCATCTCGTCCTTGGTGCCGCGGACCATCACGCAGCCGCACTGGCCCAAAAACCAGGTGACGACGGGGTTGATCTCGAACAGCTCCTTTTTGCCAAAGACCACCATCCGCTTGCCCCAAAAGCGCGCGATGGCGATGAACACCGGGTCGATGGCCGAGATGTGGGTGGGCGCCAGGATAAAGCCGGGGGACTGGATCTTTTTCAGGTTCTCTTTCCCGATCACCTGGATGCGGAACAAAAGGTGCCAGACCAGCCAGGCCACCGTGATAATAACAGGATACAACATGCTTATTCCCCCACACGCTCTTTGATGATCTGCTTCATGGCGGCCAGGCTCTGGGCCAGGTCCATGGCAGAGGTGTCCAGCAGCACGGCGTCCTCCGCGCGGCGGAGGGGGGCGGCGGCCCGGCCGCTGTCCTGCTCGTCCCGGCGTTTGACGTCGGCCAGCACGTCCTCGTAGCGGTCGGGGCGGCCGGCGGCCTGGTATTCCAGCCAGCGCCGGCGGGCCCGCGCCTCGGGGCTGGCGGTCAGGAAGATCTTGACGGTGGCGTCGGGCAGGATGACGGTGCCGATGTCCCGGCCGTCCATCAGGACGTTGCCGGTCCGGGCCATGTCCCGCTGCAGGTCCAGCAGAAAAGCCCGCACCGCCGGGTCAGCCCCCACGGCGGAGGCGGCCATGCCCACTTCCTCGGTGCGGATGAGGGCGCTGACGTCCTCCCCGTTCAAATAGATGTGCTGCTCGCCGTCCAGCACGGCCAGCCGCAGCCGGATGCCCGGCAGCAGCGGGTCCACCGCCGCCGGGTCGGCGGGGTCGGCCCCGGCGCGCAGCGCATACAGGCCCACGGCCCGGTACATGGCGCCGGTGTCCACATAGATGTAGCCCAGGTCCCTGGCCAGCTGCCTGGCAAGGGTGGATTTGCCTGCCCCGGCGGGGCCGTCGATGGCAACCGATATCATTCGCGTTCTATCTCCTTCCGGCGGGCGGGGCTTGCATCGCGCCCTGCCCCCTGCGTCTTTCCCGTGTTCAGCCCGTCACCACGGCGGTGCCGCTGGCCGTGACCATCAGCATCCCGTTGTCGGCGCCCAGGACCTCGTAGTCGATGTCCACCCCCACCACGGCGTTGGCGCCCAGGGCGGCGGCCCGCTCCTGCATTTCGGCCAGGGCGTTCTGGCGGGCGTCGATCAGCTCGTCCTCATAGCTGGCCGACCGGCCGCCCAGAAAGTTGGTGAAGGACGCCGCGATGTCCCGGACAAAATTGACGCCCGAGATCACCTCGCCGCAGACGATGCCCTTATATTCCAGGATGCGCATCCCCTCGATGGACTGTGTGGTTGTTACGATCATACATTTGCCTCCTTATCTCGCGCCTTCGTGCAGATGGGCCGCGAAGGCCTGCGCCGTGCAGAAGGCGATCTGCAGATTGTAGCCGTCGGTGTAGCCGTCCACGTCCAGCACCTCGCCCGCAAAATACAGGCCCGCGGCCTTTTTGCTGGCCATGGTGCGGGGGTCCACCTCCCGCACCGACACCCCGCCCGAGGTGATGACGGCGTGGGCCAGATCGCCCCGGCCGTCGATGGGCACGGCCCAGTGCTTGCACAGGCGGACCAGCTCCCGCTTTTGCTCCCGGGTGATCTGGTTGGCCCGGGTGGCGGGGTCGATGCCCCAGCGCTCCACCATCACCGGCTGCATGCTGGCCGGCAGCAGCCTGGCCAGGGCCCCCTGGGCCGCGTGGTTGGACAGCTGGGCAAAGTCCCGGGTGACGCGGTCGTACAGCTGTTCCTCGCTGAGGGCGGGTTTCAGGTCGATCTCCACCCGGTAGCGGTGCTTTTTCATGTCGCCCAGGTGGCTGGACGCGCTCAGGGTCAGCGGGCCGCTGATCCCAAAGTGGGTAAAGAGCATCTCGCCCTGCTCGGCCCACACCGGCTTTTGGTCCTCCCACAGGGTCAGCCGGACGTTTTTCAGGGCCAGGCCCATCATCTTTTTGCAGTCCGGGTCGCGGGACACCAGGCTGACCAGGCTGGGCACCGGCTCCACGATGGTGTGGCCGGCCTGGCGGGCCAGCTTGTAGCCGTCCCCGGTGGAGCCGGTGACGGGGTAGCTCAGGCCGCCGGTGGCCACCAGGACGCAGCCGGCCCGGTAGGTCTTGCCGGAGGTCCCTTTCACCCCCACGCAGCGCAGGGCGGGGCCTTTGGCCTTTTTGCCCGGGGCCGGGTCGGGCGGGGCCAGGGGCTCCAGCAGCAGGCTGGCCGCGCCGTCGTGGACCAGCGCCGCGCCGGCGGCGTAGTCCAGCAGGGCCTGGCGCACCTCGGCGGCCTTGTCCGACACCGGGAACACCCGCCGCCCCCGCTCCACCTTCAGGGCCACCCCCAGCGACTGGAACAGCTCCATGGTCGCCGCCGGCGGGAACGCGCAGAGCGACGAATACAAAAACCGGGGATTGGTGCGCACATGGCGCAGAAACTCCTCCTCGTCGCAGGCGTTGGTCAGGTTGCAGCGGCCCTTGCCGGTGACGAGGAGCTTTTGGGCCGGCCGGCCGGTGTGTTCCAGCACGGTGACGGCGTGGCCCCGCCGCGCGGCGGCCCCGGCCGCCATCAGGCCGGCAGCGCCCGCCCCCACGATCAGTACATCCGCCATGGACAAGTCCCTCTTTTCGTCAGAATCCGTACTTTTTAATAATACCAGAATCCCCGTGCAAAAGCAATTATGAAAACGGCGGATTTGCCCCCGGGCACACAAAAAAGCCCAGGCCGGACGTGTATGCCGTCCGGTCTGGACCTGTGCGGAAAACCAGCCCTCAGCTGCCGATCAGCTTGACCGGGTCCAGATACTGGTCCCCGTCCAGCACTTCCAGGTGGATGTGGGGGTCCTGGGCGCTTTCGCCGGTGATGACGCCGGCCTGGCCCAGCTTTTGGCCGGCGGTGACGGCGTCCCCCTGCCGGACGGCGGCGTCCTCCAGGGCCGACAGCCTCCACAGGCGGCCCTCGCCGTCCCGGATGGCGGCCACCACGCCCCAGTTGCCCTCCGCAGCCAGGCTCTCGACGGTGCCGCTCACCGGCGCAAGGACGTCCTCGCCCGGCTTGCAGGCGTAATCGACGCCGTTGTGGGTGCGCCAGTCGCCCAGGGTCTCCTGATAGACCAGCTCATCGCCGCTCCAGACGGCGAGCACCTGCCCAGAGACGGGCCGCGTATACCCCGAGCCGGCTGACGCGCTGGCAGCGGGCGATTCGGTTTGCAGCGCGGAGGGTTCGGACACCGAACCAGACCCAGACGGCGCACCAGAAGGCCCGCCGGACGAGCTCGATTCGGGCACATCCGCCGCCGACTGCGCTGCGCTGGCTGCTTCTTGTTCCCATAGCTGTTCCTCCGTCTCGGGGCCGGCGCCCTGGTCGATGCCGGGGAAGGTCTCCTCCCCGGTGATGTTCTGGCTGGGGCTTTCGCCCAGGTCCCGGGCCATCTGGTCCCGGATGGCGCCTACGGCCCACACGCCGGCGGCAGCGGCTGCCGCTATGCAGGCCAGCAGGGCCAGCGCAAAGCCCTTGCCCCGCAGAAATTTCCTGATGTGTTCCATACCTTTTGCTTCTCCTTCGGTTGCACCTGTGTACGGGTTTGCCTTTAGTTTGAGACATCCGCCGCCGGAATATTCGCCCCGCAGGAAAAAAGGCAGGCCGTTTTCGCGCCCGCGCCGCTGCATGAAATGCATGAAATGCATGATTTTTCGGCTGTGCATGGTTTGCAGGAAGCCGTCTTTCGGGGCTATCATGCAAACCATGCAAATCATGCAGAACGTTCAGACCATGCAGGGTATAGAAACCATGCAAATCATGCAAAACGTTCAAACCATACAGGGTATATAAAACCATGCAAACCATGCAGACCATGCAGGTCATGCAAAAGTGCAGAAAACTGCGCGTTTCCTTTCCAAAAACTGCGCTCAAAAGGCCGCGCTGGCCCATACGGCCGGCCGGTGGTAGGATGGGGACGTAAGAAATCCTCTCCGTCAGCTGCGCCTGCCGGTTGCCCTCTCCGTCACAGTCCGCTTGCGCGTCCTGTGCCACCTCCCCCACAGGGGGAGGCAAGAGCACGCCCGTGGGTGCCGGCTAGGCGGTGGTAAGGCAAACTTGCTCACAGCTTCGCCTTACCACTCGTTTACCGGGTTTGACGGCGGTACGCTTGGCTCCCCCTGTGGGGGAGCTGGCGAGACGCCCGCAGGGCGGCGAGACTGAGAGGGCCACACCCACCCACCGAAAGGAGACTACATGACCACAAACGACTACTTTGACCAGGAG